>Ga0172380_10008614_pt1 | contig 11079 bp, 3 predicted proteins | sample Leawe162metaG_FD_119747 | JGI IMG/M metagenome (GOLD analysis project Ga0172380, IMG submission 119747) | Leachate microbial communities from a municipal landfill in Southern Ontario, Canada - Leachate well 162 metaG | ecosystem: Engineered > Solid waste > Landfill > Unclassified | place... | reverse complement strand
CGGCGCGACATAGACTGCATTCGCGATCTTGGCGGATTCAAGCGGTTGAGTACCGGTCTTATAGTCACCATAGTCAAACGACGTAATCGCGTAGTATTTCGGGATCAGCGGATGGGCGTCTCGAACGATATAGTAGTACTGCCAACTGCTGGGATTGGTGGTCGAGTCAACGATCAGGTTCGAGTGGCCTGTCATACCGATGTTCTTGCCGACGGCTTTCAGATAAAGCCGCTGGCCGACGATCAACGTATCCGATGACATTCCTGAAGTATTCGTCGTCGGGCGTGTCGCCAGCGAATCGGTTTCGCTGAAGTAGGCAAAGTCAACCTGATCGAACTCGTCCATGAACGCGAAGCTCTTCTCCAGATTCTGGTTTGCCACGTAAATCCGGTAACCTTCAAAGTCCCGTTCGCGTGAGAACGGATCTTTATATGCGGGATCTTCGCTCGGATACTGGTTCCAGGTCAGCACAACATTGTCGGTCAGATAGTTCTCGGTGAAGGCGAATTCGCCCGCGGTGCCGCGGTTGATTACGATTGGCGTATTCAACTGAGAAAGGAATGGCGCCGGAGGAGGCGGGGGACCTTGGAAGTCAGGGTAGCCGTCACCAAAGTCGAGCATGCCGTTGATACGGGTGTAGTCAATTTCTTCCGGGCGCTCGAAGCGGTCTTCGATCTCGGTCAGATGCCCGTCATTCTCCGACCCATCGCCGTCGGGACCGGGATAGATGAATTCTCTGCGGACTCCGCCTTCCCACTTGTAGCAAACGTCGCCCACTAACAGCGCAAACAATCCGTCGTTCCCGACATCTTCGCCAAACCAGCCGTCGCCGGTCTCCTTGATGCGGTCGCCTTCCGAGCCGTCACGGTCATTGGTCCCCGCGACATGGTCGTTACCCCAGTCGTAGATCGGGGTGTCAATCATCGGGTTGTCATAGACGCGAGCGGCCCAGTCGGAATTGTAGCGAAGACTCGAGAAGTTGAAGAGGAGTGGGTCTATGTTCACGTTGTCGGGCTGAGGACGATTCCGATCGTGGAAGTTGTCGCCCGCAACGTATGCAATCGTCATCGAGAATTTCTCGCCCGGATTGAGACGGTAGATTCGATTCCCCGCTTCGTCCGAGTGATCGAAGATTCCCAGCGGCCCCCATGAAAGGAGGTAGCGGGTGTCATACCCGTTCGCCAGATCCGTCACATCTTCACCTCGCGTGTCGTCAGTCTCCCCCGGGACTTTCCACGCATGCCTTTCAAGCTCTACATCTGGCAGCCAGCGGTCATAGAACACCTGGTCATTTGCTTTAATGAAATCGGGCTTGTCGGTATAGACCTGATCGTAGTCGAACTCGCGGTTCTTGAGGACAAAGTACTTGCGAACATCCCCCATCGGAGTACCAAAAGTGCCAGTCCAGCCACCCGGCGAACCGTCGTCTTCCCATGACGGGCCAAAGTCGAGGTTCGCATCGCCATTGGAGATCCACCAGTTGTAACTGGTACGCAGTTGAGGATTGGGGGCTCGAACTACACGAACACCGGTTACGGACGGTGACGTGAAGTCATTGCCAGCGGCGGTAGCGCGGGGTCGGCCGTCATTGTCAGCGATCCATGCCGTGTTGATCACGGAATAGTCCGAGTCACCCGCCGCGTTAACGTAGTAATAGAGTCGCTGGAAACCGGTGATGTCGTCCTCATGCCACGTCTGCTCACTCTGTGAACCGACGTCGGCGTCAATGTAAAGGCCAACGTAGAGATTCTTGAGGTAGTTTCCGGCGATGTTCTCGATCTTCCAGTCAATGATTACGAAACTCTGGGCGTAATTGTACGTCCAGGCGTAGGAAGTCTGGGTAACTTTGATGCCGAGTGGCTGGTGAGGCCCGTCAATCGGGTCGTTCTCAACCCAGAAATCATCGGTCAAGGTGTCTGAGTAATCGCAGACAAATTCCTGCTCGGAAGATGCCGAATCACGGAAAGCGGCAATCGGATTACCGAGGCAGTCAAATTCAAGCGGCAAAGTGGAGCGCTCGGTGAAGCCATTGGATTGGCTGTTGGTAGCGCCTTCGCCGGGGTTGAATTCATTGATCGCAGGGCTGAGCCAGCCGTCGGTTCCTACTGAGACGCGGGGAAATTCAAAACCTTCTGAGCGAATCAGTGCCCCGAGCCAGAGCGCGCCTTGAAAGAGATACTGCGTTCTGGAGCCACCGGGATATTCGGCTTGAGGAGCCCACTCACCGGGGCGGCAAGGGTCTTCCATACCGTCGGTCTGGTTAGGCCCGCTGTTACCAAAGTAACCGTAGTTGGTGAAGTTCATCCAGATGTTCGACCGCCGGGAGACGCGGTTCATCCGGTTAAGCTGCGCAACATCGGTCCGTTCGGGACCAACCCGCTTGCCACCTTCAGGCTGCGGCTCCATCGTCGCGGCAGACGCTCCTCCCCAACTGAGGAAGATCAGCACCGCCATTACAATTGGCGTCCAGAGACAGCGCAATCGCTGTACTTTTAAACCCGTTCTCACGTCACTCCTGCGCAGTAGAGGCAAAACTTTGAGTCTTTTGGAAAACGACCCCGACTGGTACAACAGGTTTCCAAACCTGTCCAGTCTCTCACCTTCGGTAGGACGGGTTTCCAAACCTGTCCCCTTCCCCTCCCCATCCTGATCTTAACGAGCAATCGCTCGCGGCCCACCCGTCGCACCGATGTCGTTGCGGCTGCCACCCGCGTCATTCCAGACTCCGGCGGGGTCACCTGCATCACGACAGAGCGAACCGGCTTTCAATGTCCAATCGCCTGCATCAGCATTCGTGAACATCGGATCACTGAATACCGATGACGGTACGTTGTAAGCCGTCGTGTCTTCCGAAATCCAGACCGGCGTACGGAACTGACCCCAGAAGGCATTGTATTCAATGGTCGGAACTGAAGAACGCTCACCCTTCACGCCGATTCCACCGACTCGTTCGCTGCCATTGCGGTAGAAGATGTTATTCCGCACGTCGGGGGAGGCATTGTTGAAGCAATAGATGCCGAAATACCCATTGCGGTCGAACGTGTTGTTAGTGATCTTCGCGTTCGACAGGTTATCGAGCCTGATCCCATCCGCGCCGATCTTTGAGAACACCGTGTTATGAATATCGGGGCGGGAGGCAGAAATTGCCAATACCCCGTAGCCTGCGCCACCGGTGATCACGCAGTTGCCGATATCGGGCGAGCTGTTGAATTGGCAAATGATGCCGGCGATTGAGTTATTCGCCAGTCTGCACTCTTGAATGCTGGGCGAGGCATTGCTTTCGCAGAAGATGCCAACCGAATCCGATTCACTGATGGTACAATGGTTGATCGGGATGTCCTGGCCGACCAGTCGGACTCCCCAACGGGCATGCAGGATCGTGGTGTTCTCGAGAACCGAACCGGCGTCACCGCCATTCGGGAAGATGAACCCAATCCAGTCGCCCTTGACTTGTTTCGCTCTGGCAGAGTGGAACTTGATCGGGAGAGCAGCCGTGCCTGATGACAACAACCGACCGCGTACCGTGAAGCTATAGAGTCCTTCGACCCTCACCTCGACGCCGGGCTCGATATTAAGGAACTGACCTGCCGGAAGGAAGACGTCGCAACTCATGTAGTAGGGACTCTTCGCTCTCTCAAGCGTCGGGACGGTGATCAGTCGGCGGATTTCGCCGGGGCGATAGCGGTAGGGGAAAATTCCGAGTTCAAGCCGCGTCCCGTCGCCATCCAGATTGACGCCCGCAGGCCCCGCATCAATCGCGCCTGAGCAGGCGGTCAGATGGAAGTCCCAGCTCTCCGGGTCGGTAAAACCGGGATTGGCGCGAAGGTTGAAGCGGTAATCGCAACTATCGAGGTTGCCGTTGGCTTGCGCGATCCGCCCCATTCCAATCGGCGCGAGTGCGTTGTACTCACCGGAGAAGTTCGACCAGACGATGTTGTAATTCAAGTCGAGATCGGCGCGAGCAGCTTCGCCACGTTCGGCACAGTAGATGCCGTAATCGTCGTTCTCGATGATGATGTTATTGTTAATGTGCGGATTGGCATCCCAGAGGACGAAGACCCCGTGCCCTGCGTTATCGTAGAATACCGAGTTTTCGATGGTCGGATTGGACGCGCTGTCGCAGTGAACACCATGGAATCCGCTGGCGAGGAACCACGACCGCTTGATGGTCGGGCTCGACCGCTTGATCGTCAAACAGCCATATTCATAGACCGTGCTGTCAATCTGGCTGTTGATCTGGCGATAGGTGTAGCGACGGCCATACTTGGAGCCAAACATGAAGCGTGCATACTCGAAGCGCGAGTTGTTATCGGCTCCCAGCAGCCAGATGCCATCCCAGTCGCCGCGAGACGGATACTTTGCGCCCGACGTGAAGGTGATCGGCGCGATTTCCGAGCCGACAGCCGTGATCTTTCCATAGACCAGCATCGGGATCGCCAGCTCGAACCGCAGCTCAGTGCCCGGCTCGATGATCAGCTCCTGCCCGGCAGGCACGATCAGGGTGTCGGTTGCGAGGTAAGGGCCTCCAGCCGCGCGAAGTGTACCGGTCAGCGTCCCTGAAATCGGGTTGCCGCGGAATTCGACCACCACCGGCGCCTTGGTATCGGAACAGCCGATGAAGGCAATGACAAGTAACAAGAGACTGATGCGTCTCACAAGTTCCCTCGGTTTGCTGAAGGGATTAAAAGGACTCTTTACCGACAGGCGAGCGCTTGTGCCCCGCCATCTATCCTGTTTGCTCTACAATATTCTGATCTTCCAGCAGTCAACTCGCTGGATCCGCAAGCAGTCAACCCTCCGCGGTTGACTGTCCCCCTGCCCTACTTCACGAACACTACTTTTCTATCGAACCGGAACTCCCCCGCCTCACCCCTCAGAAAATAAACTCCATCCACCAGTCCCGCTCCATTCACATCTATTCTGTGTACCCCTGCTTCAAACGCACTATTCGTCACTACCCTCACCGACCGCCCCGAAATATCGAACAGCGATATCTTCACTTGTTCACTTTTCGGGAGGCTCAACCTGAAAGAGACTCTTGAATTGAATGGTGCTGGAAATCCTTCCGACATCCCAAATTCTTTGGGAAGCTCTTCCTCTTCGACCGAATTGGGATCAGTCCCCCATACACTCATCCAAACCCGTTTGGGTGGTCCGGGATCGTTGCTATAAATGAGTACTTCCATTTCGTACTCCCTTAAAAAATGCGGTGTGCATCTTACCAACAATTCCGTCCTCATTTGTGGCATGATCTCGCGTGGCAACGGTGACAATACATGAAAGACATCTGAATTTTCACCGAACCAGACACTATCTATAAAAAGTGTGTCATCACCGTCATTTCGCCACAACCAAGTAGTATCCTTGCTCTGCGAAGTATCAACAACTCCGAATTGCAGCCACTCTGGCACATACAAAGTTGGCGGAGAAATTCCGACTCCCGATAAGCTCAACATCGCAGGTGACGCAGGATCATTACTATAAATCCACAACGTGTCTTGATAATCGCGTCGTGCACCCGGCTGGAACTCTATCCCGATCTCGGTAAATCCTTCAGGCGCAATTCTTCTCGATTCTGGCAGTCTTGCCGCAAAGTTCGGGCTGTTGGTTACTGCAGAATCTAAAACAAGTGTGCTCAACCCGCCATTATTGATTGGCAACTCCCATACCGCTACCTCACCAATCCACTGCCGCCCAAAATCATGCTCCCCCTCCATCACCAGCCACGGAGCCGCTACCCCCTGCCCCATCAGCACCATCATCCTCGGCGAAAGCGGCTCATTACTGTAAATCGCCACCGTGTCCACATACTGAACAGAATCTACCGGCGCGAAAATCACATTCACCGCTTCCGAACCATCCGGCGCTATCCTCCGATTTTCAGGAAGTTCAACCTCGAACCCCTCAGACGAGTGCGCCACCGAATCAATCACCAGTTCCGACCCGCCCGTATTCCGCCATTCGATCGCGTGGCTGAGTCGGGTACGCACATTCACATCTTGAAAGTTCAGCAGCGTCGGTGTTCTGAGTTCAGCTTCAGGTGGCGGTGTACTTCGGAACACCACCCGATGGATATTCATGCAGGGAATCGCCATAACATTATCATGGCGACTGTAGTAAATATCTGCCGGACCGTCCAGACTGTCTTCCAGTACCGTCGGATCGGAAAAGTCGGATCTGAAACGGTAAACCGAGTTACTGCCCCACGACGAGATGTAGTAATTCCCGTTCCCGTCCCTCGCAATTCCGTCCAAGTCGGTCAGCTCAGTATTCCGAATGGTACTAACCGCGCCGTCTCTCAGGTCAATCGCCTGTATCGGCGAATTTTCCCGGAACGACACCATAATCAGACGGTTGTTCTCGCGTTCGAAGAAGAGGCCGTTCGGGCTATCGAGATCATTCGTTACCCAGGCTTCGACTTCGTGCGTCTCGAGGTTCAACCGATAAATGCGATGCCGCACCATCTCGGAAATATAGAGGAAGTTATCGTCCGCCGCACAGTCGTTCAGGAAACTCGAATTCGGTACATCCACACGATAAACCAGCGCCCTTGTGGTCAGCCGATACGCCCTGACCCGGGTGACATCTGCAACGTAGAGGGTATCTCCCACGATGCAGAGTCCTTTCGGACCACCCAAGTTCGTGGCAAATTCGCGTACTTCCCCGCCCGCGCTCCTTTCGACGATCGAGCCTCGCCCCGCATTCGAGATGATCCACCGGCTGCCGACCGAGTCATACACCGCGCTTTCAGGCGAGCTGTATTGGGCGGTGGCGGAAAGGGTAATCGCTAATAGAACGAAACAAGCAGTGCAGATTCGATACATCATTTCCTCGCCTGCATTTTTCAATCGGCGAACCCGCAGTCTCTCAGAACGTCATCCCGACTCTGAACAGCACTTGCCGACCCGGCTCAAAGTTGCGCGGGTTCGAGTCGTAATCCTGACGGTTGTCGTTCGGATTGTAAGACGGGTTCTCCGGGTGGATTGCCAATGTCGGGCTGCCGGTCTCGGTGTAGACCGACTGGATGTTCCGCTTGTTGAACAGGTTGTTGACCGTGAACCCGAAGAGGAACTTGTTGCCCGTCTTCTCGTTCAGCGTGTAGTACTTCTCGAACTTGAACGTCGTCCGCTCACGCCACGGCAACCGCGCTGAGTTCGGAAGAATCAGATTGGCGTTCTCGATCCCGGTGGTGTACTTAGACGGCGTGTAAGGCAAGCCCGAACCAAACTCCCACTGGACCGTCGCCGACCAGTCATCCGGCATTCTCATCCCAAGCAGATTAGGATGCTCGTTCTTCGCGTAAAGGATCGTCAAGTAGGCATTGATCTTGTGCGTTTCATCCCAGTTCAGAGCGTGCTCATCGTAATTGTAGGGCACATTGCGGAGACGAGCCTGCTGGTTGGCATGCTGATCCGACGCCTTGCCGTAAGCGTAGCTGAAGTCGTAGTTAAACGTCAGCGCGTAGTGGTGCGACGGACGCTTCTCAATCGAAAGTTCGAACCCGCGCATACGACCGTAATCGAGGTTGACATAGCGGTCGAGCGAAAGGTTCTTCCAGCGTTCGTCCGATGTCGAGATCAGGTCGTACTGGTCTTTATAGTAACCGGAGAGGTCAATGACCACATACTCGGAGATCTGGGTGTTGACGCCGAGTTCGTACTGCACCGTCTTCTCGTATTCGAGGTTCGGGTTGCCGATGGTCGAGTTGGCGTCGAAGTTCGCGGTCGCCGACTTGTAGAAATACTGGAAGCTGGGCGCTTGGTAGAAGTGCCCGTAGTTGAAGTAGAGCTTCGACTGTTCGGTGATCGGGTGCGAGATACCGAGGCGAGGCGAGACGCGGTAGGTGCCGCGCTGTGCCAGAATCGCGCCTGGTTCGTCACGCATCAGACGATCACGGAACTCGTCAATTGCTTTCTGGTCGTGGATGATGAAGTCGAATCGAACGCCAGCATTGACGATCAACCCCTGAAACTCCATCTTGTCCTGCAGGTAGCCAGCACCTTCAATCGGTCGGTAGTGGTAGAAATCGCGCACACCACCGCGGTCAGGCCACGGGCTGCCTTCGGGCAGTTCCGCGTCACCCGAATAAAGCAGATCCGGTTGGGAAATAGACTGCATTTCGAGATCACGATACTTCATCTCGACGCCGGTCTTCAACTCGTGGAATTTATGGATCTGGCTCTGAATGTCAAACTTGACGGTGTATTCGGTCGAAGTACGATCCTGCCAGAAGGAGGTCGCGTCCCAAAGCCCCGGATTCAGGAAGCGGTCGGATGCATCCCAAGTACCATTGCCGTTGTAGTCGTCGTACCATTCCTTGCCCGCGTCGGCTTGGAAGTTATGAAGATCAAACTCCGGCGCGTCCTTATCATGAAGGGTGCGATTGATCCAGGTGGATTTACTGGGGATGACCCCAAAGATCTCGGTTGGCCAGTCTGCGCCACGAGCTTCCTCATCGTACATATAGAGCACAGGCCGTGAACGGTCCGAATTGTAGTTCCAGTCTGCCGGGCGGGTAAAGAGTTCATACTCATCGAAAATCGGTACATTGCCCAGGAAGTTCGGGCCATCATAACGGCCATTGAGCGTGATGTCGGTACCAAGCGCATAGACACCTGCTCCAACCGTCGTTCCCGCAGAAGACGGCAGGTCGAACCAGATTTCCCCCTGATCCCAGACGCCGTTGTATAGTCCAGTGATGGGATCCGGTTCATCAATGAACGGTTCACCAGTATTCCACCAGTAGTCCCCATCAATAAACGGCTCGGCAATGTCCGGGTTATCAACGCGAGCCTGCACATCCCGCTCGTTCACTTTCCCATTCAAATCTTTGTCGTCGTACCCTTCGCCAGTGTCAAAAACGCCGTTACCATTTTTGTCGGTAAACGGTTCGCCAGCGTCGCGCTGGAAGTTGCCATTCAGGTCGGTGAAAGGTTCGTAAGGATCATAGCTCCCGTTCCCATTCGCGTCCTGGAAGCGCTCGCCATCCCATTCGCCATTCCCGTTCCAGTCCTGCTCGCTCAGTTGCGGTTCGGCGGCGTCCCAACGGCCATTCTCGTTCAGGTCAGTGTACGAATCCCACGGATCGTAAATGCCAATGTTGTTTTCGCCGGTCAGCGGGTTCACAACGTCAATCCAAGGTTCGGCTGCGTCGTAGATCCCGTTTCCATTCAGATCCACCCAGTCTTCACCTCGATCCCATGCACCATTCATATTGACGTCTTCGTAACCTTCGCCGCCGCCCTCGAAAATTCCATTGCCATTGGCGTCCCAGAATCCGTCCATATAGGAGTTGCCGTCCTGGTCAATGTACTCGTCGGAGTCAAGCTTGCCATTCATGTTGCGGTCGGCACCCGAAGCAAGGTTGTTTTCGATATCGTCGAGCAGGGTGAACTCACCGGGGTTCTTAATGCCGGGCTGGACGGTCGAATGAGTGCGGAAGGTAATGAACTTGAGTGTGTATAGGGTCTTGGTGGTCGGTTGGTCAGAATAGGTCAGAATCGCCGAAAACTGACGATTTTTTGCCCATGGACGGTTTTCGAGATTGTATTTGTAGCCGTAGCCGTAGTTGCCGTCAATACCGCCTTCGCCGTAGGGATAGATGTCCCACTTGTGCATAGACTCCTGAAGGTAAAGCGTCACCTTCTTGGTGTTCGTCAGGTTGTGGGCGAGTTTCAGCGATGTCTGGTAGTTGTTGTCCTGGCGTTCGGGAAGGTTGATGCCAATCCCGAGATAGTCGCTCGACGGACGATCTAATTCGAAGGGCGTGTAGGTGTTGGTGAGCGAACCGATCGTAGTCAGGTAGAAGGTGACGGGATTGCCATTGCCAAACCACTTATCACTCTTCGGCAGCGGGCCGCCAAAGTTCAGCTCCATCCGGTCGGTGTCGAAGCTGTAAGTATCAATGACGCGGTCGGTTTGAGCCTCAAAACGACCCGAGTAGGAGTCCTTCTTACCTTCGGAAGTGGTAATCTGGACGATAGCGCCCGCGTTGCCGTACTCAGCGTTGAAACCGCCGGTCAACACGTTGATCTCTTCCGTACCTTCATTCGAGACTGCGTAGGAGTTCGAGGTGTTGACCTGAACGTCCGACATGTTCACGCCTTCCACCAACATCGCCACACCACCGTCACGGCTGCCGCGAACGTGGAAGCGCCCCTCCATGTCAACTTTGAAGCCCTTGGTGTTCTTCAGGAGGTCTTCGACGTTCTGAATCTTCAGAGTCGTCAGCTCGCCTTTGTTGAAGTCCGAACCGCCTGTACTCTTATCAAGCTGAACGGCCTTCTTCCTGAACTTGATATCAATCGTCTTCATCTTCAACGCCGATTGGTTGAGGCTGAAGTTCAAGGTCGTCGTCATGTCCGAACTAATCTCAATACCGGTAATGGTTTGAAGATCATACCCGGTGCAGCTCACGCGCAGGTCATAAGTGCCTGGTGTGACGCCTACGATGAAGAATTCCCCCTCATCGTCCGTTGCAGCGCCCGTCTTGCTGCCGAGCAGCACTACGCTCGCACTGGATACCGGCTGTTTAGACTGACTGTCTATGACTTTGCCGGTGATCTTGCCGCCGCCGGCGAAGGCAGAACTCGCTACTAACAGCGAGAGCGCCAGCATGATCGGCAGCAGTCTTAAGCGATGGTTTGTCCCTAACGCCATTCCTGATCCTCGCAGTTCGGTCTGTCGAATGCTTACGGTAAGCACCACTACCCTGCCTCGATATGCCGAGTCCGAGTGCTGTCTCACCAGTATCATTTAAAGTATTAAGATTTCGCCAAGCTGTCAACCCCTACCGGCGGGTTAAGAAGCGCCAGTCTGAGTTTGTTTCGAAAAGCTCAAACGCAAAGCGGTCAGCCGTATTAAAACCGACCGACCGCTATTGCCATCTGATTCAAGAGAAGCCCTATGGTTGCAGGTCAAGTGCAAATCGTGCAGTTGGAGCAGGCGTTCCCGCGCTTATTGCGCTGACAACAAGCTGAAACAACCGGCTCACGCCAATCTTACAGCAACCGTGCAAGCCCTGTGCCGAAAATCTTCCCGTGTCCTTAGGTCGCAGTGGGGTGGATTGGCAGTGGGGTG
>Ga0172380_10008613_pt1 | contig 11080 bp, 9 predicted proteins | sample Leawe162metaG_FD_119747 | JGI IMG/M metagenome (GOLD analysis project Ga0172380, IMG submission 119747) | Leachate microbial communities from a municipal landfill in Southern Ontario, Canada - Leachate well 162 metaG | ecosystem: Engineered > Solid waste > Landfill > Unclassified | place... | reverse complement strand
TTGGTTCAGATTTATAATAAGGTCGGTAATTACAGCAAGATTGTCGAAGTATATAAAATAGCAATATTAAAACAACCGAACAATGCTCAAATGCATGCTTCTTTGGCAACTGCATACGCTAAAATCGGAGATTATGAAAATGCCAAAAAAGAAGCTTTAAAGTCGGCTGAAATTGATCCAGATTTTAAATTAGATGCCGAAAAATTTATTAATTCATTGCCGCGTTAAAAAAAAACAAATAAATGAATAAAAAAACATTAATTATTTTAGTAATATTATTTATTATATTAGCAGGATTGGTTCTGGCCTATTTTTTTATTTTTAAAAAGGCGCCAATACAGCAGAATACGCAGAACGAAATAGAAAAAGACGGCTTTGTCATTGAACTGCCGGAAGGATGGGTAGAAGTAGAAGCTGTAGTGGGTTCGTCTGCAACGGCAATAAACAATCAGGAGCAGATTAATAATGCCGATGCTGCAAAAATAGGTTTCAGAAGTTATTATTCAGTTGTTTATGGTTCTTTTGATGAGGAAACCAATAATGATTATCTGGAAAAAATAGAAGCTTCTTTAAAAGGAAATTTTCCGGAAGTAAAAATATTAAAAGAAGAAGGCAAGACTTTAGATGGCGGACCGATTTATTTTATAGAAGCAGATATTAATCAGCAGAATATTGACTTTAAGGTTCTGTTGGCCGTAAATATCAAGGATAAAGACGTCTGGATAATCTCGTTTAATACACTTAAAGAAAGTTGGGAGGGATATAAGAATTTATTTCATCAAATCGCGGAAAATTTCCGAATTAAGTAATAAATAAAATATGGAAGATACAAATAAAAATAAAAAGATTAATTGGGCTATAATTGCGCCCATAGTTTTAGCTATAATTGTTGCGATAATTTTTATTTATCTCGATTACTTAAAACCAGGGGATAATCCAAATTTACCAAACAATTCAACTTCAGAAGAGTATAAACCAAAGCCGGTTTCTCTTAAAGACAATCCAGGGCGCGCAGAAGAACTTAAAGATCCTTCAAAATATGGGTGCGCAAGTCCAGCAACAATTGAACCAATAACAACCAAAAGTCCGGATACAATATGGAACATACCGAAAGATAGCAGTGCGAATGTAATTAGTTTGGGTAAATATAAAATTAAAAATCCAGCCCGTACAATCTTAGACATCACTAAGCTCTGGTTGTATTTCCTTAGTGACAAATTGAGCACCAGGGAAGATAAAGTATATGCCCTAGAGAAATCATACGTCTCTAAAATGACTTTGGTAGTGAATGGTTATGAGCAGGAAATAAAATTAGGAGGCACGGAATATATGTTAATAGAACTTCCTGATTATCCTTTGGGAGATATTTATCCTTATGACAGAGAAACGTTTCTGGAATTTGAGGTTTTAATTGAGTTGAAATGTAGTAATATCCAAAATGGGATTTGTTTAAGTAATGAAAATAAATCCTTGGAGTTTTTAGACGGAGCTGATATTACGCCGATGTTTAAAATTTTTGCCCTTGGATGCCAAGAATTTGATAAAAATATAATCATAGATGCCGTATTTTCTTATTAATACTTGACAGCTGATTTTCTATCTGCTACTATATAATTAGTTGAGTGGGTGACCCACAAGGGAAACCTCTTGATACTTGGGGAAAAACGTCTGGCTTTATGTCGACGTTTTTCTTTTTATTTGACACCAATTATTTGCATCGGCTATACTTAAACTATAGATTGTGTTGCTTAAGGAGCTCGGGAACTAGTACCCATTCAACACCAAGTATTGGGGTTTTACTTTCCCGGCTCCTTTGGCAACGCAAAATCTTTATGGTTTCTTTTTTAAGAAAAAACAAATTTATATTAACCCTGCTGATTTCAGGCGGGATTTTTATTATTTGCAGTTATGCTGTTTTTGCGGCTTTTGAGGTTGGTAACAGTAGGGAATTTTTTGTCGATTCATCATTTGATTATAATACAAGAACAAAAATAGTAGCCACATTAAAGAATATTTCTGCCAATGCTTATTTTTATGTTGAAGATCCATTCTGGCAGGAATTGTCTCTTGCTCAACAAAGTTCTTTTCTTGACGGACTAAATGATATTGCTGCGCAATTTGATGAGAAAACTTATCCTTCTTTGAAATATGTTTTTGGTTCGGAGTGGAATCCCGGAATTGATAATGATGAAAGAATTACGATTCTTTTTACCCAGTTAAAAAAGACAGCAGGAGGATATTTTAATGAAAGAGATGAAATTTCTAGTTTGCAAGAACCTACTTCCAATAACAGAGAGATGATTTATATTAATGCCAGCCAGGTCGGTAATAATTTAGTACACGGTCTGATTGCCCACGAATTACAGCACATGATTAATTGGAATCAAAAACAAAGACTTAACAATGTTCAAGAAGATATTTGGCTTAATGAAATGAGAAGCGAATACGCTTCAACAGTAGCTGGGTTAGACAGCGATTACGTAAGTAGTAATTTGGAAAGACGTGTTGAAGATTTTCTTTTCCAGCCATCAGATTCTCTTACTGAATGGAAAGGCGACAGATATGATTATCCATCAGTAAATCTTTTGGGCCATTATCTGGCTGAGCAATTTGGCGAGGATATTTTTTCTTCAATGATAAAAAACAATAAAGTGGGAATTTACAGCATTGAACAGGCATTAAAAGAAAAAGGGTATAGTTCTACTTTTTCCCAGATATTTAATAATTGGGCAATTGCTGATTATTTAAATGACAAATCAATCTATAACGGTATATACGGCTACAAAAATCCATATTTAAATGGAAATGTCCAAATTTCGCCAATCACTTACAGTATAGTATCAGCAAGCGTAATTAATATTGCGCAGCAGGTAAAAGATTGGGCTCCTTATTGGTATCGTTTTATTAATAAACAAGATGCAAGCACTATTGCTAAAGATTTAGAAATCGAGTTCGAAGGTTCTATGGGGCAAGGAAGTTTTAATGTTTATTATGTTGTCGATTATATAGATCAGCCGACGGTTGTTGGAAAATTAACTTTAGAAAATCAGTCCGGAATTCTGAAAATACCTGATTTCAAAACAAAAGTTGATTCAGTAACAATTACTGTTTCTAATCAATTTAAGAAAAGCGATTTTCAGAGCAATGAATCGGCAAATCCTTTTATTCTTTCCGCATTCACGACTCTTTTTGATGGGTCGGTTGAGCCGCCCGGAGAAGAATTGCCCAAGCCCGAAGATTATGGATTAAAAGAAGGGGATTTAATCAGGGCAGTCGGTGATTTTGATATTTTTATCATCAGCCAGCGCGGTTATAAAAGATTATTTCTTAACCCGGCTATTTTTGATATGTATGGACATTTAACCGGCGGATGGAAAGCAGTGAAGACTGTTAGCCCGGAAGTAAGGGATGCGTTTAAAACATCAAATTATTACAGGTATGTGAATGAAGACAAAGTTTATAAATTGGAAATTTCCGGCGAGGACACTGGTACTTTATACTGGTTGAACATGACCGGCGAAAACTTTTTATCTCAAGGAGGCAAGCCAGAATCAATATTTATAATTAACAGATCCGAATTGGATTGGTATCCAAAAGGAGAAGATAAAACAACATTATGAAAAACAATAAACAATTCCTCGGCGTATTAATAAGCGTATTAATCTGCATGTTTGTCTTTAGTATAATTGTTTATGCGACAACGACAGTAGGCAATGACGTGACAGTAGGCGGTACCTTAACCTCTATAGGATTAGAGTTTACTCTAGTAGATCCCCCCACTGCTTCTACTGCGTCGCTGGTTTCAACAAGTTCTGGAAACGTAACTAACGGAAGTCATAATTATCATGTGACGTTTGTAACTGCGACGGGCGAGACTTCTTTGGGAACTACATCCAATACTGTTATTGTGGATGCTTCTCATAAACAGGTAACTCTTTCAAATATTCCTATTGGACCAAGTAGTGTTACACAGCGGAAACTTTACAGATCCGATGCAGGAGGGACTGGTTATTATTTTCTTGCAACTCTGGGTAACAATACGGAAACCACTTACACAGACAATATAGCCGATGCTAGTCTTGGAACAAGTAACGCCTGGAATCAACTGAATACAACAGGAGGGAAAATTACAGTAGATGGAAGTTCGGCAGGCATATTGACAGCGAGCAGTACAATTGCTTTAGGTGGAGGTGCGCTTAATGCTCTTACAACTGGGTATGCTAATATTGCAATCGGTTTAAATGCATTGATCAAAAATACGACTGGTTATGATAATCTGGCAATTGGTACGCATGCTCTTTCTAAAAATGTTTCTGGGCACGTTAATATCGCTATAGGAGCAAGTGCGCTTTCATATCTTGGGCGAAACACCACTCAAGGAAATCACAATATAGCCATTGGGGAAGATGCATTGGCTTATTATTTTAGTGGAGATAATAATGTCGCTGTTGGTTATGGAGCTCTTAATGGATATAACGAGGATGCATCCGGAAGTGGAAACGTGGCACTTGGCCCCTTTGCCGGATATTACGAGTCCGGTTCCAATAAATTATTTATAGATAATGCTACAAGATCATCTGAAGCAGATGCGCGATTAAAGGCATTAATCTATGGTATATTTGCCACTACCACGGCCAATCAATATTTGACAATAAATGGACAATTACAGGTGTCTGGAACCGGAGCAAGTTACGTAATGGGTAATTTCGGCATTGGCGATACTGTACCCGCTTATGCCTTATCTGTTGACGGAATTGCTTCTGTTTCAGGCGATGCTTATTTCGGTGGTATAGTTTCTGCTTCAAGCAGTGGCATTCGGTTGGATGACGGAGTAATGATTACTACTGGAGTTGCTTCGCCGAGCGGGGATTGTGGCACATCGGGAAGTTTATTTATAGATAAAGTTAATGCTGAACTATATATGTGCGGCATAGATACAAAATGGAATGTTAAATAATTATGTTAGAAAAATTATTTGGAGATCCGAATAAACGGTATTTGAATAAAATCCAGTTAATTGTTGATGAAATAAATAAGCTCGAATCTCAATTCGAGCATTTTTCAAATGAGGAATTAAAACAAAAAACTTCTGAATTTAAAGATAGGTTGGCCAAAAATGAGACTTTGGATGATATCTTGCCAGAAGCATTTGCCATTGTCCGTGAAGCGGGAAAAAGAAATTTAAAACAAAGGCATTTTGATGCTCAGTTGATTGGCGGAATAATCTTGCATCAAGGAATGATTGCTGAAATGAAAACAGGAGAAGGTAAAACCTTATCTGCAACTCTGCCACTGTATTTAAACGCCCTAAAAGGCGAAGGCGCGCATCTAATTACAGTCAATGACTATTTGGCAAGAAGAGATGCAGTGTGGATGGGACAAATTTATTATGCTTTAGGATTGAGTACGGGTTGCATTAATCATGAAGCATCTTTTATTTATGATCCAGATTATAAAAAAGATAAGGAATTGGAAATGAGAGACAAGGAGCGGGATGAATTAGGCGGATTTAAAGTAATTGATGATTTCTTAAAACCAGTTTCAAGAAAGGAGGCTTATAATGCTGATATTTTATATGGCACCAATAATGAATTCGGATTTGATTTTTTGCGGGATAACATGGCTTATGATAAGAATGATATGGCGCAAAGAGTTTTTAATTATGCAATTGTTGACGAAGTAGACAGTATTCTGATAGATGAAGCCAGAACTCCTTTGATTATTTCCGCGCCGGATGTGGAATCAGCCCAGCTTTACAAGAAGTTTTCCAGAATTGCTCCGCAATTGGAAAAAGACATTGATTTCAAAATTGATGAGAAAATGCGCGCAGCAACTTTAACTAATGCAGGCATGGATAAAGTGGAAAAAACTTTGGGTGTGGGGAATATTTATGAAGAAGCCGGAATACAATTGGTGCATCATTTGGAACAGGCTTTGCGCGCGGAAGTCCTATTTAAAAGAGACAAAGATTATGTGGTGCGCAATGGGGAGGTAATTATTGTTGATGAATTCACGGGCAGATTAATGCCCGGCAGGCGTTATTCCGGCGGGTTGCATCAGGCACTGGAAGCAAAAGAAAATGTGGAAGTGCAGAAAGAATCAAAAACTTTGGCAACAATTACTTTCCAGAATCTTTTTAGAATGTATAAAAAATTAGCTGGGATGACAGGAACTGCACTAACTAATGCTGAAGAGTTCGACAAGGTTTATAAATTGGACACAATTGTTGTGCCGACTAATAAGCCTATGGTTAGAAAAGATTTGCCGGATAAGATTTATAAGACCGAGCAAGGGAAATTTAAAGCAATTGTCCAGGAAATTAAAGAACGCCACGAAAAAGGACAGCCAGTATTAGTGGGCACGATTTCCATTGAAAAAAACGAGCATTTGGGAATACTTTTAAAAAAGGAGGGAATACAATGCGAAATATTGAATGCTAAACAGCACGAAAGGGAAGGCGCAATCATTGCCCAGGCAGGAAGATTGGGAGCTGTGACAGTTGCAACTAATATGGCAGGCAGGGGGGTTGATATTGTTTTGGGGGGTAATCCTCAAGACTCTGAGCAGAGTCAAAAGGTTCGTGAAGCTGGCGGACTTCATGTTTTGGGCACCGAACGCCATGAAGCAAGAAGAATAGATAATCAATTAAGAGGAAGGTCCGGCAGGCAGGGCGACCCTGGTTCTACCCAATTTTTTGTTTCATTGGAAGATGAATTAATGCAGAGATTCGGTTCTGAAAGGATTAAGACCCTAATGGATGCTTTAAAAATTCCCGAAGACCAGCCGATTGAAAACAAAATGATTTCTTCGGCGATTGAAAAAGCCCAGGCAAAAATTGAAGGATATAATTTTGATATCAGAAATCATGTTTTGGAATATGATGAGGTGATGAATAAGCACAGAGAAAAGATTTACAGCATGAGAAAGGAAATTTTATTTGAAGTAACAGACGAGGAAATGCACAATAAAGTAAAAGACTTGATGAGCGAAGAAGATTTGGATAAATATAATGAAAAGATAAAAGGAGTACCTGATAATGAAAAAAGTAATTTGGAGAAATTCGTATCTTTACGCGCGATTGATATGCTTTGGATGGAGCACTTGGAAACAATGGAATGTTTAAGGGAAAGCGTGAAATTGCGCGCTTATGGTCAGCACGACCCATTGGTTGAGTATAAAAATGAAGGCCATCGTTTATTCAAACATATGCTGGAGGAAATTGATAATGCGATTGCTGAAATGTTGCTGAAAGTTGAATTAAAGGAACAAAATACCCGTCCGCAACATCAACAAATTGATTCGCATAATAAACAAGCAAAACATATTGGCAGAAACGATCCTTGCCCATGCGGGTCGGGAAAGAAGTATAAGAAATGCCATGGAAAATAATATACCCAAATTAGGGGAATACAGACATTATAAAGGGAAGAAATACGAAGTGATTGGCATAGCTAAACATAGCGAAACGCTTGAAGAATTAGTTGTATATCGAGCACTCTATGGCGAAGGACAAATTTGGGTTAGGCCATTGAAGATGTTTTTGGAAGAGGTCGAAGTAGATGGCAAAAAAATTTCAAGATTTGAGTATATCAGTAAATAATTCCTGCGGACGCGGGAATAAAATCAAGAAATGTTGTGGGAAATAAATCATGACTTGCCAAAAATAATTTTTTGCTTTACAATAAAATTTCATGGCTTTTATAGATAGAAAACAAACAGTTGAAAAGACAACATACGTTAGCAAACAAAAAAGTAAAATCCGGCTGATTGTGCTGGGGATTTTTATTTTATTTGTTTTAGCCGGATCTCTGGATTATTCAGTAATCTGGGACAAAGCAGCTAACTGGATAAGTTCGAATATCGGAATTAATATTCCTCAATTTTATAAACGGTCATTCAAATTAGGGTTGGATTTGCAAGGCGGGACGCATTTGGTTTATGAAGCAAATCTTACTGGAATAGAAGAGAATGAAAGGGATTCATCTATGGAAGGAATCAGGGATTTAATAGAAAGAAGAGTGAATTTATTCGGCGTTGCCGAACCATTGGTTCAGATTAATAAAGTAGGGGATTCCAATCGTCTAATTGTAGAATTGCCCGGAGTTAAGGATGTTGCCGAAGCAATTAAAATGATTGGCGGAACTCCGTATCTGGAATTTAAAGAAGAAAATGCAGATGGAACAGATTTTACAAGCACCTCTCTGACCGGCAGGTTTTTAAAAAGCGCGCAATTGGAATTCGATCAGACTACTTATCAGCCTTATGTCACATTGGAATTCAATGATGAAGGCGCGAAAATTTTTGCTGATTTGACTAAAAAAAATATAGGCAAGAGATTGGCTATTTATCTGGACGGAGCGCCAATTAGTGTTCCGGTTGTGAATGAAGAAATTCCCAGCGGCAAAGCCCAGATTAGCGGTAGTTTTACTCAGAAAGAAGCAAAACAATTGGCTGAAAGATTAAATACCGGAGCATTGCCAGTGCCGATTGTCTTAATCGGCCAACAAAATATAGGAGCTTCTTTGGGACACGACTCTTTGACCAAGAGTTTGAAAGCGGGAATAATTGGATTTTTGGCAATACTTCTATTTATGATTATTTTCTACCGCTTGAGCGGATTTTTCGCTTCTATTTCTTTAGTGATTTACGTTGTTTTGCTTTTGGCTGTTTTTAAATTAGTACCAGTGACCATGACTCTGGCAGGCATTGCTGGATTCTTGCTTTCAATGGGCATGGCTGTTGATGCCAATATTTTGATATTTTCAAGAACTAAAGAAGAATTAAAAAATGGAAGAAATTATCTGGATGCCTTAACTAATGGCGTTAAAAAAGCATGGCCTTCAATCAGAGATGGAAATTTCACCACTATTTTGGTTGGTTTAATCTTATTCATTTTCGGCACCAGTTTTGTCAAAGGATTCGCCTTGACCCTGGTTGTTGGTAATTTGGTTAATATGTTTTCGGCAATTGTAATTACTAATTATTTAATTAAATTTTTCTTCTTTGGCGAGAAAGGAGAAAAAATTAAAAAGTTTTGGCTTTAAATATGAATTTTCCTTTTGTAAAATATTATAAAATACATTACTTTTTGGTCAGTATGCTTGTTATTGCCAGCATAGCTTGTTTGCTTATTTTGGGATTGAATCTCGGAATTGATTTTTCGGGCGGAACAATCTGGGAATTTCAATTTGAAAGCAGGCCGAACAATGCTGTTATTCAGGAAAAATTAAATAAATTTGATTTAGGCGAAATCACCATTCAACCAACAGGAGATAATGGCATAATTTTAAGATTTAAAAATGTTGATGAAAATGTCCATCAGCAAATGTTATCCAGTTTGAACGAAATTTCAAAAGTTGAAGAAGGGAGATTTGAAAGCATTGGCCCGACAATAGGCAAGGAACTGCGCAATAAAACAATTGCTTTAATAGTTATTTCTCTGGTTTCATTGCTTATATATATTGCTATTTCATTCAGAAAACTTTCCTGGCCAATTAGTGGGTGGCAATATGGATTGGTTTCGATTATCACTTTGGCAATTGATGTTATTATTCCTGTTTTTGTTCTGATTTTGCTCGGAAAATTCAACAATGTCCAGTTTAATATACCGATTGTAGCTGCCTTACTTACTATTTTGGGTTATACTATCAATGATAAGGTAATTGTTTTTGACAGGGTAAGAGAAAATATTTTAAAAACAAGGTCGGAAGATTTTGCCGGGACAGTAAACCAAAGCCTGAATCAAATAATCGGCCGTTCGTTGGGCACTGGTCTCTGTACTCTTCTGGTTCTTTTCGCTATATTCTTTTTAGGAGGCGAAACTTTAAGATATTTTTCCTTGACACTGATAATCGGAATTGTCGTTGGGACATATACCTCGCTTTTTATTGCTAGCGCTTTATTAATAAGCTGGGGCAGGAAGAGAATTGGTTCTTGACAGACAATTTTTAATATAGTATATTATATTTATAAAAATAAACGTATGAGCAAGAAATCAACTATTCCTAAAGATATCTCTAAAAAAATAGAAAAGGCGTTTTTATATTTGAGCAACCCAAGAGTCAGGGAAGTCATTGAGCGCCGATTTGGGTTAAAAAACGGCAAAAGCGAAACCCTAGAAGCTATTGGCCAGAATTATGGCATAACCAGAGAAAGAGTTAGGCAACTGGAAGAAAACGGGATAAAAATTCTTAAATCAGAAAAGGTTCTGCCATTTTTTGAGGCAGCTTTTGATTATCTGAATGATTTATTTTCTGAACATGGTCATATTATGGGGGAGGATTATTTATATCATACTGCGACCGGAACAACTGAACCCCATGCTTTAAAAGGCTATATTTATTTGGCCTTGACTTTAGGCGAGCCTTTCCAAAGAATGGCAAGAGATGAAAAATTCCATCCTTACTGGGTTGCCCATAAATCCGCCCGCCAGAAAGCCGGGGAAATTGTTGATTTTTTAATAGACCATTTTAAAAAGCAAAATAAAGTTTTCCATGAATCAGAAATTTTTGATTTACTTTCTAAAAAACACTCTAATATTCCTCCAAAAATGTTCTCTGTTGTTCTGGAAATTTCCAAAGAAATTAACAAAAATATTTTTGGAGAAATCGGCTTGAGTTATTGGCCGGATATTTCTCCACAAGGCGTAAAAGACCGTGCTTATTTAACTCTTAAAAAAGAAGGCGAACCGCGCCATTTTACTGCTATTACTGAGTTGATAAATAAAGTATTTGCAGATAAGCCGGCTTATACTCAGACCGTCCATAATGAATTGATAAAAGACCAAAGATTTGTTTTGGTAGGAAGAGGAACTTATGCTCTTGCAGATTGGGGCTATGAATCAGGAACAGTGGAGGAAGTGATTAAGAAAGTTTTGGCTGAGACAAAAAAACCTTTAACCAGGAAAGAAATTATTGATTCTGTCTTGGCAAAAAGGCAAGTTAGGCCGAATACAATCATTTTAAATCTTCATCGATCTCCAAAAGTAAAGAGATTGGAAGATGGAAAATATATTTTAGCTTAAAATAGCCTTAAAACAAGTTATTTAACTATTCATGACTGAAATCCTTAACATTTATAG
>Ga0172380_10008612_pt1 | contig 11082 bp, 9 predicted proteins | sample Leawe162metaG_FD_119747 | JGI IMG/M metagenome (GOLD analysis project Ga0172380, IMG submission 119747) | Leachate microbial communities from a municipal landfill in Southern Ontario, Canada - Leachate well 162 metaG | ecosystem: Engineered > Solid waste > Landfill > Unclassified | place... | reverse complement strand
CGAATAGTCCCCTTTCTTACCCAGGGCGATACGCATCATTCAGTCCATTCGTAACGATAAGTTAGTCACTGGACGTTAGTAGGGGGCAACTGATGTTGCAACTCCATCGCGAGACTCATCCAAGCATTCGACACTGACTCGGGGGCCTCCTCGAGGGTGGGCCGTGCGACTGGGACATGGAACAGGCCATTCCGGTGGATTCGCCTGCGCCACGCCCGGAGGCACGCGGTCGATCACGGCAGGGTTGCGGGATGGGTGCTGGTCACCGAAAGACAGCGACCAATGTGGGACCTGTCTCTACCGCCGTCTTGGCACCAGATTGCGGGCGGTCGAACCTTGATAACTATGCCTGGTGAACTATCGACGCGGCATCGCCCGAAGCCCAGCCCACACGAGCAACACGCTCAGAGTGACCTGGGCCGCTTTCCCTCCAAGACTGACGGCATCGAGGGTCGCACTTCCTCGAACCGCTGACAGCACGAAGAGGGCAAGGACCACGCCGTTCGCAGCTGCTCCGAGCAGCAGCAGACGGCGGTCGACAATGTGGACGAGCCCGGCTCCGACGATATAGACAACTCCGGCGAGCAGCATGACCGGTCGCGGGGGCGACTGGAAGTCCTCCGCTACGAGTCCCAGCGCGATCACGAGGTAGACGATCCCTGTAGCGAGAGCCGCCAGCGTCGCAAGCACGAGGAGCAGCCTGATTGATGAGTTGACCTCATGTGCAGTTCTCATTGTTGTCCCTTCGGATCATCGGCAGACATATTGGTGGCGTGGGTTGATCTAGGGTCGCGGCCGTGCCGCAGTTGGCACTGCTGTGGATGAGCCCTCTTCGATTGCGATCTGCGGGAGGATCCGGTCGAGCCACGCAGGGAGCCACCAGTTTCGATCCCCCATCAGTTCCATCGTGGCAGGGACGAGTAGGAGACGGACCAGGGTCGCGTCCACCAGGACTGCCACGGCCAGACCCAGTCCAAACTCTTTCACGACGCGCTGATCGCTCAGGACAAAGCTCAGGAAGACCATGATCATGATGGCCGCCGCCGCGGTAATCACGCTTGCCGTTGCGGCCAGGCCCCGGGCAACCGACTCCGCGTTGTCATGCGAGGCGAGGTACTCCTCGCGGATGCGGCTGACCAGGAATACCTCGTAGTCCATCGACAGGCCGAAGAGCACCGCGAAGAGCATCATCGGAAGGAACGACTCGATCGGGCCGGCCTGCGTGACACCCACGAACTCCATGCCCCATCCCCACTGGAAGACGGCGACGACCACCCCGTATGCCGCGCCAATCGAGAGCAGGTTCATGAAGGCTGCCTTCACCGGGATCATGAGTGATCTAAAGACCATGACCAGGAGGACGAAGCTCACGCCGATCACCAGGCTGAAGAACAGCGGCAGGCGTGCGCCGATCCGATCGGCGATGTCGATCGCGTGGGCAGTCGCTCCCGCGACATAGGTCTCTGCGTTCCCTGCGGCGAGGGCCCCCGGGAGTACGTCTTTGCGGAGGAGCCGGACCAGGTCAACCGTCTCGCTGTCCTGGGGAGATGTCCTCGGGATGACGGAGAGGACGGCGGTCTCACCCGATGGGCTGATGAGCGGTGGGCTGACTGATGCGACATTTGCCGTCGCAACCAGGGCCATTCGGACGCGGTCGACTTCTTCCGACGTTGCTCCGTCGACGATCACCTGGAGTGGCCCGTTCATCCCGGCGCCAAAGGCGTCTGCCACCAGGTCATACGCGAGGCGAGTGGTGGAGGATGTCGGGTTGTTGCCGGCGTCCGCCGAACCCAGCCGCATCCCCACTACAGGCACGCTGAGTACCAGGAGGATGCTGGCGCTGGCGAGAAAGAAGAGGTAAGGACGCCGCATGATCGCGTGGCCCAGGTGGAACCAGCGGCTGGTCTCCGGTCGGGCACCGCCCTTGACCGGGGCACCGTACAGGCTCCGGTGCCCACCTCGGGCGCCCCAACGACCCACGACGCCCAGCAGTGCGGGCAGCAGCGTGAGCGTGGTGAGCATCGTGGCCAGCACCATCGCTGCCGCGGCGGTGCCGAGCCACCCGACGAAGGGGATGCCCATCAGCGCCAGTCCCAGGAGGGAGGTGACCACCACGCTCCCGGCGAACACGACCGACTTCCCGGCCGTCACCATCGCAACACCAACCGCGTCCTCTGGTCCCAGACCGGTCAGCACATTCTCTCTGTGCCGCGCCACGATGAACAGCGCGTAGTCGATGCCCACGCCCAGTCCGAGCATGGCGGCGATGTTCGGCGCGAACTTGCTCAGGTCGACGAATGCGGTCATCGAGAAGATGACGGCGAATCCCACGGCCAGGCCGGAGAGTGAACTGACGATCGGGAGGAGTGACGGCACCAGGGCTCGGAAGAGCAGGAAGAGGACGACTGCGGCGAACATCAACCCCAGCACCGTCGACTCGTTCGGACCTTCCTTCTCCTGCGCCTGCGCCACGGGCCCGCCCATCTCGACGGTCAGGTCGGGGCCGCGAGTGGCCACGACGAGGGACTCGATGGCCTCCGCAGTTTCCTTTGGCACGTCGTCCGCCACCTGGGCGAACAGGATTCGGGTGATCGCGACAGTCTCGTCCTGCGAGACGATTCCGCCTGGTTCGTACGGCGACGTGACGGCCACGACGTGGGGCACGTCCGCCGCTTGCTGCACGAGGTGCTCGATGCGGCCTCGGACCTCCGCCGTCGCGATACCGTCCGAGGCGGCAAAGACCACGTCGAGGTAGTCGCCGGCGCGCGCGGGGAAGGACTGCTGGAGCAGTTCCAACGCATCCTGCGATTCAGCGCCCGGGATGGTGAGGCTGCTCACGGTGCCTTCGGAGAGCGACCGGGCAGCGCCTCCGAGTACGACCGCGATGGCCAGCCATGCCAGGATGACTCGCCATGGATTCCGCGCTGCGTACCGACCCCAACGATCCAGCAGGCCGTGCCTCTGGTTCATCCTCAGCCTCCATCCGATATCCCTCAGCATGCCTCGGACGGGTGTTCCCCGCGGCGACTTTTGTCGGTTCTCTTGCTGGGAGCCGGTCGCGGGTATGGCGAGTTACGATGACGGCCAGAGGTTCCCGTGAAGAATGAACTGGCTGAACAGCTGACGCAGGTGCCGTTCTTCGCGACACTGGACGCAACGGCGTTGGAGGAGCTCGCGAACGCCTCAGTCTGTTGCACGTTCCGTGCTGGAGAGATGGTCTTTCTTGAGGGAGAGCCGTCTCCCGGACTGTTGTTGGTGGAGTCAGGACTGGTCAAGATCGTGAAGAGTTCGCGGCAGGGGCGCGAACATATTCTGGCGATCATCGAGCCCTGGGAACCTGCGAACGCGGTCGCCGTATTTACGAGTCGACCGAATCCCGCGACTGCCGTGGCCCTGGAGGCAGTGCAGGCATGGATCCTGCCGAGGCCGGCGGTACTCGCGATCCTGCGGAGGCGTCCTGACTTCGCCGAGCAGATCATCGAGAACATGGCGGACCACATGGTCCGCCTCACAGAAGTTGTCGCCGATCTCTCGCTGCGTTCAGTCATCGAGCGCCTCACCCGCCTCATCCTTGATGAGGCCGTCGACGACCGACTCGCACGGTCACGTTGGCACACACTCCCCGAGATGGCGGCGCAGCTCGGGACCGTCCCGGACGTCGCCCAGCGCGCCCTGGCTCGCCTGGCGGCCGATGGCCTCGTCGAAGTCAGCCGGCGCGAGATTCTCATCAAGGATCGACACGCCCTCGAGCACCTGTTTCGCTAGTGCCCTCGTCCGGCCTGGGATCGGGTACGCACGAGACATCCGCCGGGCCACGGGCAGATGAGGTACGCGGACGAGTCGGGTGCGCTTCATGTCACTCGAATGACTGTCAGAGGGGGTACACCCATACCAACTCGGCTGTCGGCAGTCCCATCACGAGGCGACCGGTGCCGATCGTGAGCTCGGTGGTTCCGCTCACTGACTGGCGCTGGAGGACCTCGACAGCGACGCCCGGGTGGAGGTCGTGCTCATCGAAGAACTGGAGGAGCGGTTGGTCTTCCTCGAAGACGCGCTCGATCCTCGCCTGATCGCCCTCGCTGAGGTCCGCGAGTGTGACAGTGGAGATCTCCGAGGGCCTGTCTCCTCGGGGGATCGGGTAGCCAAACGGGGATCGTGTCGGATCGCCAAGTCGGGCACAGACGAGCTCCTCGGTGACGGAGGAGAGTGCATGCTCCACGAGATGTGCCTCTTCGTAGGCGCGCCACCACTCCAAGCCCAGAACGTCGACCAAGAGGCATTCGGCGAGGCGGTGTCGGCGGATCATGGTCTGCGCGCGGGTGTAGCCGAGTGGTGCGAGCCTGATGTGCTTACGCCGGTCCATCTCGATCAATTGGTCGCGCGAGAGGCGCCGAAGCATGGCGGACATTGAGGCCGCCGTGACCTCGAGCTTTTCCGCCAGCCGCGCCGCAATCACCGGTTCCTGCGCCTCGTGCTCAAGGCGGTAAATCGCTGTTAGCACGTCGTCGGACGCGACGTTTCTAACCTGGCTCGGCATGCGGTTGCCTCCCGCCGTCAGGCGTCTTGCCGGCGAAACAGCGCCATCGCCCCGACAAGGGGGACGGCGGTCCATATCACTACCGACCCGCTGAGGATGACCGCGCTCGCCATCGCCCCGAACTCGAGGTAAAGGTACGAACCGAGGGGGCCCAGCACCTGCAGGTCAGGCTCCAAACTCAGGATCGCCAGGATGCGCACCGCCTCGACCGGATTCAGGAGCGTCCCTGCCAGCAGCATCTCGCCTGATGACGCAATCGATAGCGCAAATCCGATCGCAACGAGGTTGTAGAACAACACCAGCAGGAACCAGGTGAGGACGGCCAGGGCAAGCGCCTGTGAGCGCCCGCCCGAGACGACTGAGATCAGCACCCCGATGCTCAGCATGGCGCTCGCGAGTGCGGCCGAGAGCACCACGAACAGCAGATAGTGGCCCAGGTCAGTGACAGGGCTCACGAGCGCGACGAGGAATCCCGCGACGCCGAACCCGAGCATGACCGCTGCCCACACCGCCACCGTCAACCCCAGGTACTTCCCCATCACCAGTTCGGTTGAAGACAGTGGCTGAGAGAGCAGCGTCGCCAGCGTCCCGCGGTCGCGTTCCCCGGCGATCGCGCTCGCCCCCAGGATCAAGGAGAGGAGGGGGACGAGGAGCAGACACAGGTTGATGAGGCTCGCCGTCGTGCGATTGAAGCCCTGCGCGCCGACGCCGCCCTGCTGTTGCACCAGTGACAGTGCGAGCGCCACGAGGGCGAATGTCACCGCGAACGCGACGAGCCACCGGCCGCGGACCGCGTCGCGCAGTTCCTTGGAGAAGATGGTCATGGTCTCAGTCACGAGGGGACTCGCTCTCTCGTCACGGGCGGAGCCGTGGAGGCCGTTGCCTCTTCCACCCTGAAGTCGAGCAGGCCGATACCGCCCTCCACGAGCGCCTCCAGCACCCGCACCTTGTCGCTCGTCAGACACGTCACGGAGATCCACTCACCGGTCTGCGTCACCTCGCCACGAGCGGCGTTCGCCACCAGAGGGATGGCGTCCGGGGTATGTCCGTTGAGCCTCAGGAAGAGCCGGCTGCGCGCCGTGCTCGCCATGGCGAACTCGGTGGACGGCCCGTGGAACACCACTCGGCCCTGGTCGAGGACGAGGACGTCGTCGGCCGTCGATGGCACATCCTCCAGCCAGTGTGTGGACAGCAGGACGCTCCTGCCCGCAGAGCGCTGACCGCGGATGAAGTCGCGCAATTCCAGCCGCGCGCTAACGTCCAGCCCGGTGCCCGGCTCGTCGAGCGCGAATACCGATGGGGAGCCCAGTTGCGCAACTGCGAGTCCAAGCCGCTGACGCATGCCGCCGGAGAGCGCGCCTACCAACTTGGTCGCATGTGGCTCGAGGCCTACCGCCGCCACAGCGCCGTGTGCTTCGTCCGCTTTCGCACCGCGCAGCTGGGCGAAGAACCGCACGGTCTCCTGGACCGTCATGTCGAGGTGGAACGAGGGATGCTGTGCTAGGTACCCGATGTGGCGGCGGGCGTCCTTGCCGCGCCGTCTGACATCCACTCCGTCGACCTCGACGTCCCCCTCGAACCGCATGAGGCCGACGATGCTCTTGATGAGGGTCGACTTCCCGGCACCGTTGGCGCCGACCACCGCGAGGACGCGACCGTCGTCAAGGTCGAAGGACACGTCGTTCAGGGCGCGAACCTTGCCGTACTGCTTCGAGGCCGATCGGACGCTCAGCATCAGACCCGTCCCCTTCTGTGACCCCGCCCGGCGAGGAAGACCGCGCTGGCGCCTGCGATCAGGACCAGGCTGGCGATCGCTGCAGGCAGGTTCACCCCGCTGGTCGGACCAGTGGCCAGGCCAATCGTGGGGGAGACGAGGGGGTGCGGATCCACCACGCTCGGCTCCATGCGGTAGACCGGGAACCAGCGGGCTGCCAGGTCCAGCGCCGTCTGCGCGGGGGTGTGTGCATACGCGCGGAGCGCCTCGTTGTGGCTGACCAGGTCGTCGTAGACGCCCTCGTAGCGGTAAGGGATGTCCCCGGTGCCATTGCCATCCGCGTCGAAACCCTGATAGTCGTCCCAGTAGTTGCCGCGCCCATCAAGGGACCACTGGTTTCGATGCTCCAGGTCTCCGCCCCGGGACTCCACCTGCTGGAGGTTCCCGACGAAACTGTTCTCCACGAAGGTCACGCCCGTGGTGGTGAACAGCTGCAGCGCGACCTGGTTGTACGCAATGAGGTTGCCCCGCAGCGTGACGTAGTGACCGGGCGTGCGTGGAGCGCCGTCCATGATCAGGCCGATGCGGTTGTTGTGGATGCGGTTCCCGACCAGCTCGACGTCGTCGACGTCCTTGAACAGGAGCCCATATCCCGATGCCAGCGAACGACTCCCCGTGAACTCGTTGTCGAAGACGGCCACCCCGCGCGAGTACATCAGCGAAGCGCCGGCGACGTTGTCCTGCACGACGTTGGCCCGCAGGATGAGGTCGTCGGAGTACATCGTGTGGAGGCCGTAGCGGACGTGGGATATCTCGTTGTGTTCCACGGTTGTCCGGACGGCGAATCCGAGGAACACCCCGTCTTTCGCGTGGTCCACCACGTTGCCCGTTAGCAGGCTGTCCGCGCTGTCGTACACGTAGAGGGCATGCCCTCGGCGCTCCGCAGGCAACTCACGAATGCTCGACACTCGGTTGTTGCGGACCACGTGTTGGTCGCTCGCGTCGAGAATGATGCCGTAGAGGACATCCTCAAGCTGGTTGCCCTCGATCGTGGCTCGGTCTGCTGTGATGCGGATTCCGGCTGGTTCGTTGCTGACGGTTCGCGCCGAGTTGCGGACGATGAAGCCGCGCAGGGTGACGTCCTCCGCGATAATGCGGACCACGTCACCCTGCGCACCTCCATCGATGATGACCTTGCCGCCGCCGTCCAACACGAGCGCCTTGTCTACCACGACCTGCTCGAGGTACGTACCAGCCGGGATCTGCACCGTGTCCCCCGGGCTCGCCGCTTCGATTGAAGCGGCGATGGAGGAACCCGGCTGGGCAGCCTCGATGGTGGTCGGGTTCGTGAGGATGATGCCGGCCACCAGGACGAGCGCCGTCGCCACGGCCACGGCGCCCGTGTTCCGCCAACTGTCCCGGATGAACCGGACCACGGACGGCCCCACCGTCACGAGGAGCGCCGCAGCCGTCATCAGCCAGAACCCGATGTCGACCATGGTGTCGGTATGGAAGTTCATCACCTCAGTGGTACCGACGACCTTCGGCGTGAACGGCTCCAGACGGAGCGCGGCGGTCTCATCCAGGTCGTGGCCGTAGCGGTACAGCCACCACTGCATGTCGGCCAGCATGCCAATCGGTACTGCCCACACGCTGAGGACGATCAGTGCTCGCAGCCAACGGCGGTGGGCGATGAACGCGGAGGCCGCGACGATCAGCACCAACGCACCGATGGCGTACGGGAAGAGCTTCAGTTCCCTGACTGCATCGGGCTCGATCGGCTTCACGCCGACGTAGTGGTTGAGCGCATTGATCTCGCGGAGGTCGCCTTCCATGGCCGTGCCGTACGCGACCAGGTGAAGTCCCTGGGGGTACTGGGGCGCGTTCAACGTCATCTGCCAGAGCGGCAGGAACGCAGCGAACGCCACCAGCCCGGCGGCGGCCAGGGCACAGGTCGCCCACACCCGGTCGCGCGGCGGCATCGTCACCGCCGCGCGTGTCTGTCGGTAGATCTGTGTGAATCCAATGGCCATGCTCATGACCCGTGTCCGGAGTGCGGTTGCGGGCGCTCGGGCTGGGTTAGCAACGTACCGAGGTCCTCCCATCGGGCCGTTTGACCCTGCAACTTGTGCGCCAGACTGTCGGCTGCTGCCTGGTCGAACACCGCGACCACGCCGTAGGCCATGGGCGTGCGCAGCGTCGCGGACTGGACGTACCGCGCGGTGCGTGCGTCCAGCCAGACCTCCGAGGAGAGGTCGTGGACGAAGATGCGTGCGTCGAGGGGGAGCCCGCGCTCCGAGGCCTCAAGTGCAGCGCAGCCAATGTCATCGAAGTGCACCTCTGAGCCGTCGGCCTCGATCCAGGCCGCTGCGAACCGTGCGTCATCGATGACCATGCGGCATCGCTCACATGTCTCGGCACCGTAGTGGATGGCCGGCTCCATCGGCGCCGCTTCTCCGTCAATAGCGAGGAACTTCACGCCGACGGCGAGGCCAGCGGCTGCTACTCCGGTGGACCCCACGGTTGCCAAGAACGCTCTTCGAGTCACCATCTTCAACCTCCATTCCCTGTCGGCGGCGGGGTGAAGCCCCCGCCGCCCAAGGAGGGACTAGGACACCATCAGCCAGCCCTGCATCTCCAGGTGGAGCGCGGAGCAGAACTCGGTGCAGTACAGGGCGAAGGCCCCGGGGAGGTCGGCGACGAACTCAACCGTCCCCACCTCGCCCGGGTCGAGGCTGACGTTGACGTTGTAACGCGGGATGGCGAAGCCATGCGTCGCGTCAGGCGTCTCCTCGACATTCGTCAGGTACAGCGTGACGTGGTCGCCCTGCTTCACGTGGATCGTGTCCGGCATGAAGTTGGATCGCTTCACGCTGATCCAGACCTTGACGTCGTTGCCGGAACGCTCGATGCGTTCCTCGCCCAGGACGATGGCGTTCGGATCCGGCTCCATCGTGATCTGGTTGGTCCCGGCCGGGTAGGCGTTCCAGGCATTGATCCGGTCTGCCCGGATGGCCTGCACGTAGTGCGGCTCCGCCAGCCCGATCGGCGTGTCCGCCAGGAGGTCCATCTTCTCGCCTCCCAGCTCCACCAACTGGAAGTTCTGAGGGTGCAACGTCCCCACCCCCGGGAACCGGTCGATCGACCACTTGTTCAGCGCCACCAGGTACTTCCCGGCGGGCTTGGTCGTGTCGCCTTCCATCGTGACCAGGTGGCCGATGTTGTAGTGAACGGGTAGCTTATCCACGAGCTTGAAGGCGTCCGCCTCGGCGAACTCCGGGGCACCCAGCGAGAACTTCGCGACGGCGCTCTCAAGGAACAGGCTGGTGTAGCCGTAGCCCTCGGCGTCGTACTGCGTGTGCAGCGGGCCGGAGCCCACCTCGACGCGTCCCGCCACCACGGAGTCGAACCGTAGGATCGGCACCCCGAAGCTATCGCGGGCTTCGTAGTCCTCTGCGGCGATGGCCTGGTTAAGCAGGTCCATCGAGTAGATCGTGACGTGGGGATCCAGCTTGCCGGCCACGGTCATGTACTTGCCGTTCGGCGCAACGTCCACGCCGTGCGGGCTGCGGGGTTCCGGGATGAGGTAGAGGATGCCTTCCTCAACGGCCACGTCCAGCGGAATCACACGCATACCGTTCAACTCGACGGACCGTGAGCCCACGATCTGCTCGGCCTTCTGCCAGTTGATCGCGTGCATGTAGTCGAAGTCGCCACGGGAGGCGCCGACCTCGATCGGCTGGTTCCCCTCGAGGTTGCCTCCGATAGCCATTTCTGCGTTGTACGAGTTGATGAACACCCAGCCGTGGCTGTCCAGCTTGCCCGAGTCCGCCAAGTCCTGCGTGTACGGGGGGAGTTCGATCTGGAAACTGCGGTTCAGATCGAACCGCCCGTTATCCGGGTTGATGGCGAGGAACGTCGAGTAGCCTCGGAACGAGTCCGCGAAGTTCTCAAGGGCCGTCGCCGGGTCGACCCCGGCCAACAGCGTTGGCGTCATCGTCGAGATGTGGACGTACTCACTGTTCTGGGTGACGAAGACACCACCGTGCGAGGTGTCCAGGTTGGGCACGTCAAAGATCTGCTTCGTCTTGAAATCCCGCAGGTCCACCATCGCGATCCGCCCGTTGGCGCGGTCGTTGATGTAGATGTAACGGCCGTCGTACTCCCCGTTGGTCTCACTCAGCGCCGGGTGATGGGTGTCGCCCCAGGTGAGCGGGCCACGCGCGGGCGACGAACCCCCACCCAGCGGCGTCGTCCCTTCCGCGAGGATCGCGTCCCCATCTGAGCCATAGCCCCAGCCCTGCCAAGACTCCGGCGTGAACACGCCGATGTTCTTGAGCAAGCGCATGGAGGGCACGCCGAAGACCAGCAACTGACCGGAGTGACCGCCGGAAGAGATCAGGAAGAACTCGTCCATCTGCGGCTGCCCCGGGGGCACGAACGTCTTCACCGCCCGCAGCGTGTCTCCCGGCGTCAGGCCGCGCGCCTCCGCCACCTTGCCGACGTCACCGGAGACCGCGGCCCCGCCCGAGTCGCTTTCGGCCTCGTCGGCGACGACCTTCCCGAGCACGCCGCCGACCACCAGGCCGGCAGCGCCGGCGGCCGAGCCGCCGATGAACTCTCGCCTTGATACTGCCATCTCGCTACCTCTCTCGATCCACCGGCTAGGGCCGGAGTTGTTCAGGCAACTGGGCTACTGGACGGTGATCTCGCCGACCATGCCTGGCAGGTGGAAGTCGCACTGGAACTTGTAGATCCCAGGCTGGGAGAACTGGACGACGAACTCACTGCTGTCACCCGGGTTCACGAGGGGGGCGCTGGTGTAGTCCTT
>Ga0172380_10008611_pt1 | contig 11082 bp, 19 predicted proteins | sample Leawe162metaG_FD_119747 | JGI IMG/M metagenome (GOLD analysis project Ga0172380, IMG submission 119747) | Leachate microbial communities from a municipal landfill in Southern Ontario, Canada - Leachate well 162 metaG | ecosystem: Engineered > Solid waste > Landfill > Unclassified | place... | reverse complement strand
GCGTGATACGTTTCCCGGGCAAGAGTGGACTCCAAATAAAATTGAAATCCACCGTTGTCCTACGTATTATTCAACCGGTCAAGATAGTTGTCGCCGATCGGACAGGGTAATTGTCGCCGAACAGTGCCATCATCATGCTGTCCTGGATCACATTGACGAGGAGGATCAGGATCACAATGATCATTAGTGGCATTGGCATGGGTATGTGCCGCATGACATACCAAAGGGTTAAGTACGCATTGACCAGTTACAGGGTCAACGTGCGAGGTTGAACCACATGAGTTAGGGTCAGTAACACAACTGTTGGTAACAGGGTCACGCATCAAAGGATAAGTACAACTAGACTGTGCGTCACATTTGTTAGTAACGGCGTTATACCATTGGGTACCGGCATCACAGGTAGGAATGCACATTGAAACCGGAGAAAAAATAGAACCGTTGACATCACAATATGATTGTGACGGACTGGTATAACAAACCGCACCATCGGTAATACTGCATGCCGATGTGCAGGTCTTATAGCCTGTTGTTGCATTTAGTGATAATAATGGAAAAGTAGGATCATTGCAGGCAGGTGGAGTGTAACAACCATTGATTACTGAATTAAGGACTTGCGGCGCTGTACAGGTAAGCGTACAAGCCGATAAAGGCGTAAGACGCTCTTGACCAGAGGGACAATCAGTGGCAGGATTCCAACAATAATTCGAGCCAGCATAATTACCAGTATTATTATTCAAACCAATAAAACACAAGGATGCCGACGATACATCATGACGCACACAACTCATATACGAAGGGACGATGTGACTTAGACAAGCCTGATACGCTTCCGGCTGATTATATGCGTAAGATAATGTGGAAAATAATGTAAATACTAAAAATAACAAGTGCTTACGCATGTGAAAACCCACTAATTACCACGTAAGCAAAAAAATTAGGCGTGTTATTTTGGATAAAAAAATGAATAAGAAAAGAAGCCGCCACAAGAAAGATAAGTAACTTAATCATCACGTCACCACGATATAAAACGCTAGCGTAGTGACTAGCAGGTAGTACCAGGGTAGAAAATCCATGTGACGGCCTCTTTTTGTTTATGTACTTTAGTGATTAAGAAAATGGGCGGTGTTTAGCCGCCCATTGTTATCAACCGAAGATTGAGCCTTTGATCCAGCGGAAGACTACCGCCAGGCCAGCCAAGCCTATCAAGGCCGTACCAACAGCGGTAATAGCCGTAGTTCCATCCGTAGTAATGACATCCGTTGCCGCTGTAACGGCAATGGCTGCGGAACTCGGTTCTGCAACGATTATTGCTGCAATGGCCGTGCCTATCAGGGCTGATTTCAATTTAGTTCTGTTCATGGTTTTTTCCTCTTTAGGTTATCCGCCTTTGGGTGACGCAGACGATTCGGCGGGAGGGTTCCGTCTACGGTTATCGATTCAGGATGAACCGAATCAATAGTCGAAATATAAAGGCTACGGCAAAAAGTTCGGCTGTTGCGCTAAGCAGTTCGTTGGCATCAGTGAACGTTAGCGCAGCCAATCCGTAGTTACTCGCCATGTCTGCTATGTAGCCATTACACAAGTTAGCCGTAGCAACTTCTGAGGCTACGATTTGACTATTAGTATCAAGCTGCATGCATAAATAGGTCATAGCCGTTATGCCTTTACGTTATGCGGTTAAATCGGCGCGTGTTCGAATTCGCAAATGTAGTATTTTGTCGTGACGTTGATGTCAAAACTCCAGAACTGTGCAGGTTGCGAATAGTTGAGATAGCGCGTCAAATTGTCAGTGAACGAATAAGACAATTGAGGGTAGGGGTAAGGTAGCTGGTAAAACGCCTGGCCGGTTACGGTGACCGGTTCACCTCCGTTTGCCGGCGATACCGTTACGCCTAGCCAATAATCATGTGTGCTATCCAAGCCGATTAATGGCGCTACGGTGTCGGCCCATTCAGATTGATTATTGATTACGGCCAGGTGGCCGCCGCGATTTGTACAGTTTTGCGAGGCGGCGGGCCAGCCTTTTTCCAGGTAATACGCTCGGTAGGTGTTTCCTGTTGTTGCCGAGTAGTACAGCGGCGATTGGGTGGCTGCCTGTGCATTGGTTGTGAGTAGGGTTGCAGCAAGCGCACCGGCTGCAAGTAGTATTGATGCCGCGGCCTTTAGCGGATGTGGATGACGTTTCATGTTACCGTTTCCTTTTGTTGATTTTGGGTTAGTTAAGATTTTGTTCACGGTTTTAAGCCTCGTGAACTTGGGCTTTTCGGTTTACCTGCCTGTTGGCAGGTTTGGCTGTTACTTGTTCTGGCCTTGTGGTTTTAACGGTTCCGGCAGGTATTTGCGGATGCTGATGGCGGTCAAGGTCGCTTTGTTTTGTCCGCCCATGTCGATGTTGACCAGAATTTCCGCCAGGCCCGGCAGTTGCATTTCTTTCGCTTCGACTTTTTGTTTCAGTTGATTGAAGAGATCGTACGGGATTTTGATTTTAATGATTTCTTCACCCAGTACGTTATCGTTCATGCCGGAGGTGGGTTTGGTTACCCAGATGGCACCGCCTTTTGTACCGGCATCAATTTCATATTTTGTCGCTGATATTAGGTTGCCGATGACGGTGGTTTGCATGGCTTGCAGGAAGCCGTTGGCTAGGTTACTGTTGCCCATTTGCCCTGTGGTTTGTGCTGTTTGGTTCTGGTCTGACATGGTGGTTTCCTTTGGTAATGTGTGGCTTGAAAAATTAGTTAAGGGTATTCATTAAAGGCATTTATAGGCTGTTGCCCTAACAGCTTCATTCGGTATGGTCGTTTTTATTAGATGCGCTGGGCGAACCCTACGGGCCGGGCTTTCCGTTCCAATCAATGCCTCCGCGCCATAACGGGGTGTAAGAAAAAAATGCTATTACGCTTTCGCTGCATAGATTTTTTTCTAACGCCCCGTAATGGCCCAGAAGCATTGATTTCCTCTGCAATCCCTTTCGCTTCGTTTCTTTATTTCTCTCAGGTGCGCTTTCTGGTTGTCGTGGTCGCTCCGCGCTTTGTTTTAATGCCTCCGGCGGCGCTACCGCGGGTCTCTCGCCGAGGGGCAGGGATGCAGGGAGTAAAGCGTTCCCTGCATCCCTTGCCAAGCGTATTAAGGGCGGGCAAGTCAAGGGTGCGCTACGCCTTGTGAAAAGTTTTTTTGGAACTGCTTCAAAAAAACTTTTCACAAGCCCTTGACTTAGGCGGCTACGGTGACGAACGATGAGAGTTTTCATGAGCGTGGCCCTGTGTAATTAGTCATAACCGCCCAGGGCAAAATAAATAGGCTGGCATCAAATGGCGCATAGGGCACAGCCTTGAAATAAATCAATTTGTTTGATGTTACGGCGTTGCGCTTCGGCTTTGCTGGTGAACACGCTTTTTCCTATGGTTTTTTGAAGTTCCTGTACGATGGCGTAATGTTTGCGTCCTGTTTCGTCCAGATTGAAATCATGGTTTTTTACGGCATCACCAGCGGCTAAACATGGAAAGCAGCCGACACGGTTACAACCTTTTAAATAAAGCGGGTTGTATTCGTTGTTGAGCAAGCGGAATACTTCCGCGGTCGACCAATCGAGTATCGGAAGTCGAAAGGTAACACCAAGTTGATATAGGTATTTTGGGTAGCGCTCAAATACATCGTGTGGGGCATAAAGCTCATCATTGGTTTTAAATCGATAACGTTTTTCACGTTCTTTAGATTCGGCAGAACGCATTCCAAACCAAACTTGAAAGCCGCCTTGTTGGGTTGCGAGGGCCTTGAAATAATCACGGGATGGACGCATTTTTAATCTATCCGTACAAAATCGTGCCTGAAATGATGGGAAGCGTCCGGCTTTGATGACTTGCTCAGGTACGGTGCCGGCGCTGATTCGCGCTATTTTCACACCATAGTTTTTTTGCATGTTGTCTATGTGAGCGTAGGTCAAAGGATGTTCGAAGTGGGTGTCACAAAACAGGCCGAGTATTTGTTCGGATTCATAATGCTGCAAGGCCAATTTCAAGCAGGCTTGACTATCTTTGCCACCGGATATGGGAACGATGACTTTAATCATGATGGCCGCCCTTCGCTTTTTCTTCCGATCTGTAATAAGCGTTAATAGCCGATTCTGCAATGCGAACAAGACCATAAACCCAAGGTAATAAAAATAAGAAAATGAAAAATATGTCTTCAGCATTCATAACGGAACTCTTGGGTGAAGGTGGGTGGATATTTTCATGCACGTGCCCCGGTATAGGCGCTATCATCGTTCTCAGGATGCTCTGCGTCATGGCTTTCCGGGTCTCCAAAGGCTGCACGATCGACATTTAGCGTCATACGACGGGTTCTTTCTTCATCGTCTATGTCCGCATATTCATCTAATTCCGGGTCTATTACTTCATCATAGGCCGGGTTTTCGGCGGCGGGATGTGAATCCAGATCATCGTTATCAGAATAAGTATCAATGTCATCGTAATCGATTTCATAATCGAAAATGGGTGGATCAATTTCAGCATCGAGAATAGATGAGGTAAGCGGTAAAAATGCGGGGTATCCGAACGGTATCGATAGGGGCATACCGTTAGCTCCAAATTCTCGACTAAATAAGGCCGGGTGTTGGGTGTAGATGTAGTTCCGCCCGGCAATCAAGGCATTGTCTTGGGCCAGTTGATCGACACGGACTATGGGATTAATGCGTGCATGCACGGAAGGTACGTAGTCTCTCGCTTTGCCGTTCTTGCCGCCCCGGTATACAGGGGTGTGGATCAAGCGAGCAGGAACGCGAGGCGGACGCGAGCCTTTAAATGATCGAATCAATAAGCCGAAAACCACCATCAGGCTAAATACGCCAATTATGGCTACGCCTATGGCTGCGATGGCGTTAGCACCCTCTACGGCAACCACTTGGGTAACGCCACTAATGTCAATAGCCGCAACCGAGGGTTCAACCAAGGCGATCAATAGGGTGGTTAGGGTTAGCTTAGCTTTGTTCATGGCGCAGCCTATTTTTTATAGTGCTCAGCAATAGCTTGTTGCAGTTCCGGCGGCAGGTCTTTGATGTAGATCAGTTTGCGTTGCAGATACAGGGTCATAACCATTTGCGTCAGTTTGAACGGCGTCATTTTACGGTCGACGGTGGTGCGTTGCGCGCATTCCAGTTCCGCGTCCAGGTAGGCTTTCGAGGATAGCGCAGTGCGGTAGACGCGTTCGGCTTTGAGCTGTTCGTCTGTTTGTACCCGCGGCGGCATGACGATGTCGTGGGGGTCGGTGGCAGTTGCTGTATTCATTAGGCACCTATAGGTTGTTGGTGTTGGGTATTAATGGGGTAGTGGTATTGCGACATGCGATTTAGTCGACTGGTTTCAGCCAAGGCAACCAGCCAGCGGCAAAGGGCTGTCGGGGTGTGTTCGCGATCCGGTTTGCTTACTTCAGGCCGGTAGCCAATATCGCCTTGTTGCAGGCGGGTGCCGTTTTTACGTCTGCCGGGCGTGCCGATGATGTGGGTGGCATAGCCCAGCATTAACGGGTAGTCCGGTACGGCGGCCGGCAGACAGCCGACTATGTACAAGTAGGTCGGTTTGTCGGCTTGGTGTCCAAATTGACTTTGCAGGATCGGAAACAGAAAACCACCAAACGCATCGATTATGCCAGGCGGCAATAAGCCAGCAGTGCGCAATAAGGTCGAGTTTTTAGGGTGTTCCAGAACGCCGCTATGTTCGCGTACTTGATCGAGCGCCCAAAGTGCAAGGTCTTTTTCGCCTTTGCGCGGTTTGGCCAAATGTCGCAGTTGCCCCCAGGCACGGCAAGGTGGATGCGCTATGCATGGGGTGCCACCTGGCCAGTTCAAGGCGTCCCTGTCGATGTCCCAAACGTCGACGTTCGGCAGGGCTTTGTAATGGCTGTCCTTACGAGCGAACAAGACGGCAACGGTCATAGTGTTACCTGTTGGGTTGCACCGGTCGGCTGGGCGAAAGCCAGGACTTTAGTAACGCGCTGGCTTGAGTGCGGCGGTTTTCGAAACACTGTTTTGTAGCGTTGTCGGTACGCTTTCATTTTGCAGGCGTTGCTGCAATAGCGTGACGAGCGTCCACCTAACCCAGGGTTGTTCGGTATTGAGAAAAGATACGCCGCGCAGTAGGCACAATGGCCTTTAGAAGGGTTTTTCACCGATACAGGCTGGTTTGCCGGAAGAACTTCCGACTCAACTTCGCGAACAATTTGCTGGGTTACCGAATCAGTATGAAGAAAAACAATCTCATCTTTTTCCTGTATTTCAGTAGCTTGAGACTTACCTTCTGTAACAGGTGAAAAATCAAATAGCAATGTTCTAAAGAAATGATAAAAAGATGATCGCAAAGAATCAATCATGTCATAAGAGGCACAAGAAACCCCCATCAGGCGGATAATGCCAGTTAACTGACCAGAATATCGAACAAATGTATTTGTTAATTTATCCACAGCAGCTGAAAAAGATAAATTACCTTCACGGTAATTGGACATTACTTTAGTCATTTCCTCTTCATAACTATTAGAGATTTTCAACAGAGTAGATTCCAGGTGTTCTTGGGTTATGGTTTTGATTGTGGTCATGACGGTTATCCTCAGCGTGGTAATTGGTCTAGGCATTCTTGGGTTAATGCATCAATACGCCTTCGTGCAGAACTCGAATAAAGAAATGAAAAATCTGAATTCGAGTCCATATCTACAATAATTTCAGGACCATGTTCTGCGGCTTCAATAAGCAGTCTTATGACAATTTGCCCCTCTCTATTCTTAATAATTAATGGCTTGCCGGTTTCTATTTTTACTGTACGTACATTACTCATTGTTTTTTCCTCAACATGGTAATTGGTAAAGAAACTGTGAATAACCCAGTCGGTGAAGGGTCGCTAAATTCATGCGGGTCATCATGATTCATGCATTCATTGATCGGGAAATAATGAAGTACGATGACGTAAATACAAAAGATCGCAGCAAGACCACCGAAGAGGCTAAGTACGTCTTTGACATCGCAACTCATAAGGCCACACCATTTTTCAGTTTTTCATACATCACCGCCAGGTTGACCATTTTGTAGCGGCCTAGTCTAACGGTAGGGATATAGGCACGATCTATCCATGCCGAGACGATGCCCGGTGACAGGTTGTTGAGTTCGGCGAATTTATCCGCATGGATCGCAGGTAAAAAGATGACCGGTGGCAAGATTATCTGTACCGGCTTGATTTCACTTTGCTCTGGTTCGTCGTTGACTTGCTCTTGGGTTTGTTTCATGATTGCCTCTTGCCGCTGTGCGGCTCTTTGTAGCTCAGTTGAAAGTGTGACTTATTATATACGTCACTTAAAATATAAGTCAGGTAAATAATAAGTGTCTGTGTGGATTAAATATGGAAGAAGGTTACGAAATAAACAAAAGAATTAGATTTCTAAGAGATTCTCTTGGATTAGGTAGACAAGCTTTTGCCGATAAAACAGGAATAAAAAAACAGACAATAGAGAATATCGAAAGAGAATCTCAAAAAGTTAATGGAGAACAATTGAAAGCAATTGGAGAAAAATGGCCGGAGTATAGATTTTGGTTAGCATGGGGAGAAACAATACCCGAAGCTGGGCAAATTAGCCCAGAACTTGAGGAGATTAGAGAAAAACAAAATCTAAAAACGGGTACAGAATAGCGAAAAGAATTAAGAATGAATGGTTTAAAAATAAACCATTAAACCCGTAAAGCTTAAAAGAAATAAGAAAACAACCTAATATAAGTGAGTAATTAGATGAACGAAATCAAACTAATAATGTGCATTGTGATAGGGGTTTTTTTAGCGAATATAGCTAGTTTAGCCGGTTACGAATACTTCAAAGCAAATAGACATCAAGAAAATAAAAGCGTTTCTAAGTTATCAATAAAGAATCAAGCTATTAAAAGCTACAGCCAACTGGAAGCGCCAAAAATCAATATAACTATAAATAATGGCTCAACTAATCAGTTACATTGCGGGACTATGAAAGATGGTAATTACAATGGGTTCCTAATTCTTGATGGTAAACAAGAAAGAAGTTTCGAAAATATTAAAGAAGGAGAGTACATAGGGTGCAGCATAAAAATAGATGAAAAAAGCACTACAATTCTGAATTGGTTTTACGTTACAGCACCAGGAATATATCAACTGTTACTCGAACAAGTAGAATGTAAAACATGCACAGGGAGAAATTACACATGGTCAACAACAGTCGTTCATCCAGACGGACATAAAGAGTATATAAAGTTTTAAAACTGTCTGCGATCAAAGAAAAAAGTCAAGCAACCAAATAAAACGAATTTTAAAAAATTGGCATAAAAATAGATCACTAAACCCCTAAACTCCTAAAGTTTAAATTAGTAGACAATGAGGATTTAAAAATGCGTAAAGATATAATCGGAAGTGCATTACGGAGAATAATTTTTTACTGTATCGCAATACCGATTATGTTCTATATCGGCAATTCAATAATGGGAAAGGCTGTTAACGATGTAAATAGCATTATGAATAAAAGGGTTCTAAAAATACAAGCAGAATCCAAAAAAGGAAAAGAAGAACAAAGAAAATCACAAACAACAACAATAATAAGAGAAATACCAAATAATTCAGTCAACAACACGGCTAATATTCAATCATTTCAAAAGCAAAGCACTCACCCAACTATAAAACTAATAACAATAATCATCTTTCTGGGCGTGTTTATATGGATAGCTCGATTTATATGGAAAATAAATATTGAATACCATAGCGGTACAGCGGATAGGGAAAAGAAAAAAAATAAAGAGAGGGTAAGGCGCTACTATCAACAAAGGAATTACAAAGATAGTAGCACCGAGGAATACATACCTTGGCTTAAACCACCTGATAATTGGAAAGATACGGAAACAGGAGAGCTAGAGGAAAAAGTCAACAAGCGTTATAAAAATGACAGTAGAGTCCAAGGAGAAATGAATCGGTTTAAGCGCCCTGACACCTGGAAAGAACCGAACATATCAGAGGATAAAGAAAAGACCGATCAAGATAGCCAAGAGGTTATCACTTGGACTAAGGCTTTTTTAAGATCGTTGGAATGGAAGCGTTACGAAGAAGTTTGCATGGAGTATCTGCGGATTAAGAATTGCCAGGCGAATGTAACTTGCGCCGGCGCCGATGGCGGTATCGATATTAAAATCAACGACAGCAGCGGTGTCGTTTTTGCCGCGGGCCAATGCAAAGCCTGGAGCAAGCCTATCGGTGTCAACCTGATCCGGGAGCTTTACGGCGTTATGGCCGCCGACAGAATTAAAACCGGCATTTTTCTTACGACCTCTGAATTTACCAATGACGCATTGGCGTTCGCCAAAGGTAAAAATCTGTTGCTGATCGACTGCGACGAACTCGTCAATCTGATCAATGGCCTGGACGATGCAAGCAAGCAGCGGATTAACTTGGTGGCTACCGAAGGCGATTATTCAACACCGACTTGCGTGAGTTGTGACATAAAAATGGTCAAACGTACAGCTAAAAACGGGACTAACGCCAAACGAGAATTTTGGGGATGCGTTAATTTTCCTAAGTGTAGAAGTACAATGGTTGTTAAGTAACTACAATTACATTTGATTCATTGTAACAATCATTCAAAAGTCAAAAATAATCACTTATAAACCCGTAAGAGAATTCGCGTAGCAATCCACCAAGCGAAGCCACAAAATATAAGCCAAGTAGAAAAGCTGTTAGAACAGTTTATCAATACCCCATTCCCTAAATGGAATGAAGTCATAGCCTTGATGAAGAAGCTGGGTTACAAGAAATTGGAAGGCGACGGTTCACGGGTAAAATTTGTAAATCAGGAAAAGAAAAGCATTATCGAATTACACCGGCCACATTCCCAGAACACCATTAAGTCATATACCAAAAAAGACATCATCAAAGAACTGAAAGAGAAAGGGTTTATCAAATGACATTTTTTAAGCATAAAGGCTATCAAGGCAGCGTTAAAGTAAGCGTAGAAGACCATTGCTTACACGGTAAGATTGAGTTTATTAGTGATCTAGTAAATTATGAAGCGGAAACCGTTGAACAGTTAGAAAAAGAATTTCAATTGGCCGTGGATAGTTATCTGGAAACTTGCAAAGAAGTCGGCATGGAACCCAAGAAACCATTTAAAGGTTCGTTTAATGTCAAGATCGGGCAAGAACTGCACGAAAAAGCGGCCATCAAAGCCAGCGAAATAGGGAAATCTTTAAACGATTACATCAAAGATATTGTAAAGAAAGACACTGAATCACATGCTTGATTGCACTGCTTGTGAATAGTATAAATCAGCAAGTGCTTTCCATATTTTTTCCACTTTAATGAACTATAAAGAGCTTTAAAGCAGTTTTTGTTTTTGTAAGTCAATGATTATATATGCTTTATGGCTCTTTGTGGCTCGTAGCAAGTCTCTTTTAATGCGATGGTCATGCGTTCGAATCGCATGCGACCCACCACTTAAGTTTAAATAAATCAACCAGTTAGATACTTGTATCGACTGGTTTTTTTATGCCTAAATTACCCAGTGGGTAAATCATGGACCAACCGCAACATAGTGACACTCTCCATTTGGGTCAATTTCTCGACCGCATCTAACAATTCGCCGACTTCTGCTGGCGAATAGTGGACGGTAATGTCGCCGTCAATGTGGTGCATCAATGCTTTCCTGGTTTCTAGTGGCACGCCCGCCAATCTCAGTCGCCGGGCAAAGGTGTGTCTGAGGTTATGGGGGCCTGACAAAATACTCTCCCCCGCCGGAAGCCCCGATCTGATCCAGGCTTTTTTCCATGCCGAATTATGTATCCGGCCTACCGGTTTACCCCGAAACCCAAACACATGGGTATCCATTTTGCCGCGCCTATCTTCAATGACGCGCCGTGCCGTACTGTTCAAGACGAGCAGGCAGATGGTCTCATTTTTAGTAAACTCACCCGGAACTAGGAAAACTGACGACTGAAGTTCAGGGATTTTGATTTCCCATTCCCAACGCAGTTCGGCCACGATATGCTCCCTAGCACCCGTATTAACCGCAAATAAAGCCATTTCTTCAAGATGCACCGGC
>Ga0172380_10008610_pt1 | contig 11085 bp, 14 predicted proteins | sample Leawe162metaG_FD_119747 | JGI IMG/M metagenome (GOLD analysis project Ga0172380, IMG submission 119747) | Leachate microbial communities from a municipal landfill in Southern Ontario, Canada - Leachate well 162 metaG | ecosystem: Engineered > Solid waste > Landfill > Unclassified | place... | reverse complement strand
TGACCCGCGGTGATACTCTGGAAGTGGTCGCCATCCCGTTCAACCGGCCAGAGCTTGAGAACGTGGCCGAAGCGCCCATCTACGAGCAGCCCTGGTTCTGGCGCGCGGTGCGCATCGCTGCCTCGGTGCTGGTCATCATAGTGTTGATCGTGACAGTCGTGCGCCCCATGCTCAAACGCCTGCTCTACCCGGATGCCCGTCCGGAAGGGGATCTGGATATGGACAACAGCATAGTGCTGGGTGGGGATGACGAGCTCAGTCTGCTGGCGGCTCAGGCCGATTCCGAGCCTGTGTTCGGGGTACGTGACGGCCATCTGAAACTGCCGGATCTGCACCGTGACGAGGACTTGCTCAAGGCGGTGCGTGCGCTGGTGGAGAACGAACCGGATCTGGCCGCACAGGTCATTAAAGAATGGGTAACGAACAAAGATGCCTGAAGAAAGTAAGACCCAAGTCACCGGCAATGACATTACCGACAGCCAGCGCCAGATCCTGGACCAGATGAGCGGGATGGAGATGGCGGCTGTGCTGATGCTGAGCCTCAACGAAGAGGATGCCGCCCAGATCTTCCGTCACCTCGAGCCCAAGCAGGTGCAGCGGCTCGGCATGTCCATGGCCTCCATGACGGACTTCAGTCACGACCGGGTGGCGGCGGTGCACCGTCAATTCATCGACGATATCCAGAAGTACACCAACATCGGTATCGGCAGTGAAGACTTCGTGCGCAAGGCACTGGTGGCAGCCCTTGGCGAAGACAAGGCCAGTAACCTGGTGGATCAGATCATTCTGGGTTCCGGTGCCCGTGGCCTCGATTCCCTCAAGTGGATGGATGCCCGCCAGGTCGCCAGCATCATCCAGAACGAACACCCGCAGATCCAGACCATAGTCCTCTCCTATCTGGAGCCGGAGCAGTCCGCCGAGATCCTGAGCCAGTTCCCGGAGCAGGTGCGCCTGGATCTGGTGATGCGGATCGCCAACCTGGAAGAGGTGCAACCGGCGGCGTTGCAAGAGTTGAACGACATCATGGAGAAACAGTTCGCCGGTGCGGCGGGTGCCCAGGCAGCCAAGATGGGCGGCCTGAAGGCGGCGGCCAACATCATGAACTACCTGGATACCAACATCGAAGGCCAGCTGATGGACTCTATCCGCGAGTCGGACGAAGAGATGAGCCAGCAGATCCAGGACTTGATGTTCGTGTTCGAAAACCTCATCGATGTGGACGATCGCGGCATCCAGACCATGCTGCGGGAAGTGCCGGGAGATCTGCTGCAACGAGCCCTCAAGGGCTCGGACGATCAGATGCGCGAGAAGGTATTCAAGAACATGTCCAAGCGGGCCGCCGAGATGCTGGCGGACGATCTGGAGGCCATGGGGCCGATACGGGTCTCCGAAGTGGAAGCGGCCCAGAAAGAGATCCTCTCCATCGCCCGCCGTCTGGCGGATGCCGGCGAGATCATGCTGGGTGCCGGTGGCGGCGAGGAGTTCCTCTAAACCATGGACCATCCATTCTACTGTTTCGCCGGACCGCAGCTGGCGGTGGCGAGGAGCGCCTCTAAAGCATGAACAACAAGCTGCGTGGCTATGTACGTCCCGACGGGGACGACGCCCGGGTCGAGGCCTGGGGCTGGCCCGAGATGGAGGTCGAATCCGAGGTCGAGACCAATGCCCTCGGGCTGACACCGGATTGGTATCGGCAGGAGGAAGAGGCGCCGGTCGAGGAGGCGGCAGAGGAGCCGACCCCCAGCATCACGGCAGAAGAGCTGGAAGCCATCCGTCAGGCCGCCTGGGACGAGGGCATGGCCGAAGGCCAGGCCGCCGGCTTTGCCAAGGGGCTGGAGGAGGGCAAGCTGGAAGGCCTGCAACAGGGCCATGCCGCCGGGCTGGAGCAGGGCAAGGAGGAGGGACTGGCCATGGGCCGCGAGCTGGTGGATCAGCAACTGGCCCATTGGCAGTCACTGGTCGATCGTCTCGCCACCCCCCTCAACGAGCTGGATCAGGCGGTGGAGCAGCAACTCATCGCCCTGGTGCTGCAGTTGACCCGCGCCCTCATCCGGCACGAGGCAGAGACGTCCCCCCGCATCCTGCTGGAAGCCCTCAAACAGGGGTTGGCCTTGCTGCCTGCCGCCGAGCAGGGGGTCACCCTGATGCTGCATCCCGATGACATCACCCGGGTCGAGCAGGCGTTTGGGGTGGAAGAGTGCGCCAAGCGTCACTGGCGGCTGCAGAGCGATCCCACCCTCTCCCCCGGCGACTTGCAGCTGGCGACCGAACTCTCCAGCATCGACCTGACGCTGGCGGGACGCATCGACCAGCTGCTGCGCAACTTCTTGCGGGACAATCACGAATAACCGGCGACGGGCCGGCGCAAGCAGGCCCGTCGCAGGCATGACCCATCTCAATATCGCTTTCAGGAGGCCAGATGAGCGGCTCGTTACTCACTCGGTTGCAAGGGTATCGGGTGCGCGATATCGCACCCAAGCCGCCCGTTGCCGGCAAGTTGACCCGGGTGGTGGGCCTCACGCTGGAAGCCATCGGCTGCCGCGCCGCCATCGGTGCCCTCTGTCGCATCGATACCCAGGACGGCATGCTGGAGGCCGAAGTGGTGGGTTTCTCCGGCGATCGCCTGTTCCTGATGCCGAGCGAGCAGCTCAAGGGGGTCATCCCGGGTGCCCGTGTGGTACCCATCACCGAAGAGCACGGCATTCCGGTCGGCATGAACCTGCTGGGCCGGGTCATAGACGGCATAGGCCAGCCGCTGGACGGGCTTGGTCCCATTCTCTCCTCCCAGACGGTGCAGTTTGCCCAGCACCGCATCAATCCGCTCTCCCGCCGACCCATCCATCAACCGATGGACGTTGGCGTGCGCGCCATCAACGCCGTGCTGACCGTGGGTCAGGGCCAGCGGATGGGGCTGTTCGCAGGCTCGGGTGTCGGCAAGTCTGTGCTGCTCGGCATGATGACCCGTGGCTCGGTGGCGGACGTGGTGGTGGTGGGCCTCATCGGTGAGCGGGGCCGGGAAGTGAAAGAGTTTATCGAAGACATTCTGGGGGAGGAGGGGCGTGCCCGCTCCGTGGTGGTGGCGGCCCCGGCCGATGCCTCGCCCCTGATGCGCCTCAAGGGGTGCGAGACGGCGCTCGCCATCGCCGAGTATTTTCGCGATCAGGGGCTCAACGTGCTGCTGCTGATGGATTCGCTGACCCGTTACGCCCAGGCCCAGCGTGAAATCGCGCTGGCGGTGGGCGAGCCGCCGGCGACCAAGGGGTATCCGCCCTCGGTATTTGCCAAATTACCGGCGCTGGTGGAGCGGGCCGGCAACGGCAGCGACGGCCAGGGTTCCATCACCGCCTTCTTCACCGTATTGACCGAGGGGGATGACTTGCAGGATCCCATCGCCGATGCGGCGCGGGCCATCCTGGACGGCCACATAGTCCTGTCGCGCGAGCTGGCCGATGCGGGCCACTACCCGGCCATCGACATCGAAAAATCCATCAGCCGGGTCATGCCCATGGTCACGTCGCCCCAGCACATGGAGCTGGCGCGGACTCTCAAGCAGTTCTACTCCCTCTATCAGCAGAACCGGGATCTCATCACCATAGGCGCCTACAGCCAGGGTTCGGATCCCCGCATTGATCGCGCCATAATACAAAAACCCTATCTGGATCAGTTCTTGCAGCAGGGAATGCGCGAGGTCATTCACTACGATGAGGGCCTGCAATCCCTGCAACTGGTGGCCATGCCCCTGATGCGTTGACCATATGATGAAGAGGGAAGGCAGTCATGAGTAAAGGCTTGGTGATGTTGTCCGAGCGGCTGGTGGAGGCCGAACAGCAGGCGGCGCTGGCGCTGGCGAAGGCCCAGCAGGATCTGAAAATCTTCATGGAGCAGCAGGAGGCGCTCAACCAGTACCGCCAGATCTACCATCAGCAGTGGACAGATCGCGGTCTGCAGGGCATAGCGGCACAGCAGAATGCCCAGTATCACGCCTTCATCAACAAACTTGAGCAAGCGGCTACCCAGCAGTACGAAGGTGTGCTGCAGGTGCGCCAGGCGCTGGCGTTGCGGCGCGAAGAGTGGCTGGCCGCCCAGCAGAGGCGCAAGGCGGTGGAGCTGCTGCTGGCCAAGCAGGCCGGGCGTGAGCAGCAGAAGGCCCAGCGTCAGGAGCAGAAGATGCTGGATGAGTACGCCATGCTGCGCCGCTTCCATCATTCTGGCCTGTAACTTGCTTTATTCTGCCCATCCAGTGTGCGCCTCACCGCCGTCGCGTTCGTGAGGGCCGCACCAGAACTCGATTGTCGTCAGGGATTTTCATCATGATGCAGACACTGCTAACCAATACCCCCCCCGTTCAGGCTGCTGCGCCTGCCGACAAGAGTGCTCAGCTCCCTCCCCCCTCCGACAGCGGTGAACCGACGCCACAGGGTGAGCCGAAAGGCGGTTTCTCCGATGTGATGGCCAAGGCCCAGGCAGAGGGTGCACCTGTGACCAAGGCCGCTCAGGCTTCTCAGGCGGCTGCGGGCAAGCCGAAGGCCGGTGGTCAGGTCGTCACTGACCCGGTGGCCGGTGACAAAGGTGCCAGCGACAAGCACGCCGATGCCAAATCTTTGGCGAATGCCACCGAAGGCTCGGCGGCCACCGACGATAAAAAGAAAAAAATGGAGGAGGCCGAGAGCAGCGCCTCTCCCATCGATTTCTTGCAGCGTCTGCAAGATGCCCTCAAGCAGGACACCAGCCTGGTCTCCCCTGCGCCCCTCAACCTGGTTGCGACCGCGCCAGCCGTGGAAACGGACGGCAATATGTTGCCGCAAGCGGGGGAGGGCGCAGAGGCGGCCGATGTGCTGGTCGGCGCGGGCGACAAGCCGCTCAGCCTGGATGACAGAAAAGCCGCAACCGGCGCAGCCTTGCAGGCACAACAGGCCGCCAGCCTGCTCAAGGGGGAAGGGGTCGAGGTGCCGGCAGCTGAGGGCGAGGCGCAAGCCATGCAGAGCGATGCTGCCGCCATGGCTGCCCAGCTGAAAGAGGCAGGCAAGGAGCCGAAAGAGGCAGGCAAGGACAAAGGCGCGGCTGGCACCGACAAAGCGGGCAAGGCCGAACTCACCGGCGCCGAGCGGGCCGCCTTGCTGAGCAAGGTGTTGCCGACCGAGGCGGTGGACAAGGCCGCCAAAGGCGAAGGGAACAAGTCCGTCGAGATCGATGCCAGCGCCAAACCTGTCACTCCTCCCATGAGCAACAAGGAAGGGGCCGAGAAGGCACCTTCCCTGCGTGAAATGGAGCAGGCCGTGCCCACCCAGACGAGCGCCACCAGGGCGTTTGAAGCGGGTCAGGAGCAGGCTGACACGGATATGACCCGCTCGGCGGATAGCGCTCAGGCCAGGGGCGCTGCCGAGGGGGGCGAGCAGACCCAGGGCAGGGCGACCACGGCCGCCAAGTCCGAGAGTCCACTGGCTACCGCCAGCAGCAGCGCCACGGCGCCGGCTGCCCAGCCGCCAGCCGAACCCGTGTTGACGGCCCCGCAACAGGTGCTGGCCAGCAGTGAATCCCAGGGGCCACAGGCCTCGCTGAGCGCCTTGTCGGCCGGGATCAAGCAGATGGAGGCCAGCGAAGGCCGCGAGTCTGCCAAGGTCAGGAGCGAGGTCAAGGTGGACGTGAAGCAGAAGGTGGCCGAGTTTGGCAAAGGCAGCGCCCTCGGGACCGAGTCCAGCACCCACGACAGTCATCACAGCCAGCAGGTGCAGCAGAACAGCCAGCCCCAGGTGGCCAACAACGACAGCAAACCCACGGTCGACATAGCGGCGCGGCGCGATCCCCAGAATCTGCCCCACCTCAAGCTGGCCAACCCGGAGGCGCCGGCCCAGTTGCACCAGAAGGTGAACCTGATGCTGGCGGACAAGTTGCAGCAGGCGGAGATCCAGCTCGACCCCCTTGGCCTTGGCAAGATGAAGATCCAGATCCAGATTGGCGCCGACAACCAGGCCAACGTGCAATTCGTGGTACAACATGGCCAGACCCGCGAAATGCTGGAGCAGGCCATGCCACGGCTGCGTGATATGCTGGCCGGGCAGGGCATTCAGCTCGGTCAGACCCTGGTGCAACAGCAGCCGCAGCAACAGTCACAGGGTCAGTCGGCCTTTGCCGGACAGGGCCAGCAAGGTCAAAAAGAGAGCGGAACTTTTGCCGAAACAGGCCAAACTGAGGCAGAGGTCACGGCCGCAGGCAGTCGTTTGCTGACGGAATCGACAAACGACAGCGGAATTGATTTCTATGCTTGATGCCAGCCTGAGTAAGTTTATGATATCGAACAAGTTTGAGACTAGGGTGGACAAGGGATGGCAGATGATAACGAACTGACGCTGAAAGACCCGGCGGCAGGCAAGAAAAAGAAGCTGATCATGGTAGTCGCCCTGGCCGTGATTGTGCTGGGTGGCGGTGGTGCCGGTGCCTGGCTGATGCTGTCCGGCGGCGACAAGCCGGCGGCCGAAGCCTCGGCGGAAGGGAAGGATGCCAAGCCCAAGGAGGAGGCGGCCCAGCCCTCGCTCTACGTGGGCATGCCGCGCCCCTTCGTGTTCAACGTCTCGGGTGGCCAGCGGGATCGACTGGTGCAGATCAAGATCCAGCTGATGGTGCGTGGCGCCGCCGACGAGACCCTGGCCAAGCAGAATGTCCCCCTGATCGAAGGCACCCTGCTGCGGGTCTTCAGTGCCGCTACCAGCGAGCAGCTGATGACCTTCGAAGGCAAGGAGAAGCTGCGCAAGGATTCACTGGAAGAGTGCCGTCGGGTGCTCAATGACCTAGTCTCTTCCCCCGTTATCGAACAAGTGCTGTTTACCGGCTTTGTAATGCAATAAGGGTGATGCGTGAGCGATCTGTTAAGTCAGGACGAAATTGATGCCCTCTTGCACGGTGTCGATGATGTCGAAGAGGAAGAGATAGGCGCGGCGGGCGATCCCGGCGTCGCTCAGTTTGACTTCTCCTCCCAGGACCGCATCGTCCGTGGTCGCATGCCGACCCTGGAGCTGGTGAACGAGCGTTTCGCCCGCCACATGCGGATCAGCCTGTTCAACATGATGCGCCGCACCGCCGAGGTCTCCATCAACGGCGTGCAGATGCTCAAGTTCGGCGAGTACGTCCATACCCTGTTCGTGCCGACCAGCCTGAACATGGTGCGTTTCCGTCCGCTCAAGGGCACGGCGCTCATCACCATGGAAGCCCGCCTGGTGTTCATCCTGGTGGAGAACTTCTTCGGCGGCGATGGCCGCTATCACGCCAAGATCGAGGGGCGCGAGTTCACCCCCACCGAGCGGCGCATCATACAGATGCTGCTCAAGCTGGTGTTCGAGGATTACAAGGATGCCTGGGCGCCGGTGATGGATGTGGGCTTCGAATACCTCGACTCCGAGGTGAACCCGGCCATGGCCAACATCGTCAGCCCCACCGAGGTGATCGTCGTGAGCTCGTTCCACATCGAGCTCGATGGCGGCGGCGGGGATTTCCACGTGGCCATGCCTTACTCCATGCTGGAGCCTATCCGCGAGCTGCTGGATGCCGGTGTGCAGAGCGACAAGGGTGACACGGACGTGCGCTGGAGCAAGGCGCTGCGTGACGAGATCATGGACGTCAAGGTCGAGATCAGAGCCAAGCTGCTGGAGACGGATCTGACCCTGCGCGAGCTGATGGAGCTGCGACCCGGTGACATCATACCGGTGGAGATGCCGGAGAACCTGCTGGTCTATGTGGAAGATTTGCCCACCTTCCACGCCAAGATGGGGCGGACCAAGGAGAATGTGGCGCTCAAGATTACCGACAAACTCAAACGCCCGGAAGGGGTCAAGACAGAGATGCATCTGGTGACTCGGGGCGGCATACGCATCGATGGTGAGGCCGAGCTGGAAGAGCTCGAGCGCAGCATCGAAGATCAACAGCGATAACATGGACTGCCTGTCACGACAGACGGCCACGAAGCAGCATAAGGAAGCAAGATGAGCGGAACTGATGAAGAGGATCTGATGGCGGACGCCTGGGCAGCCGCCCTGGAAGAGCAGGTGATTGCCGAAGCCAAGCCGGCTCCCCTCGAGGAGCTGACCGATGACGCCCCCATCAGTGCCGAGGAGCGGCGCAAGCTCGACACCATACTCGACATCCCGGTCACCATCGCCATGGAAGTGGGCCGCAGCCAGATCAGCATCCGCAACCTGCTGCAGCTGAACCAGGGTTCGGTGGTGGAGCTGGATAGGGTGGCGGGCGAGCCGCTGGACGTGCTGGTCAACGGCACCCTGATCGCCCACGGCGAGGTGGTGGTGGTAAACGACAAGTTCGGTATCCGTCTGACCGATGTCATCAGTCAGATTGAAAGGATCAAGAAACTCAAATGACCAGAATCATTGCGTTGACTGGTCTCATCATCAATCAGGCCGAAAGGATCAACAAAATCACATGATCCGCGCGTTCCCGTTACTGCTGTTGTCCCTCCCGGCACTGGCCAATCCCGGTGCGGGGGCCAATCCCCCCAGCCTCACCTCCTGGCTGCTCTCCAGTCTGATGGTCATAGGCCTCATCCTGGTGCTGGGCTTTCTGCTCAAGAAGAGCAAGATAGCCACCGCCATGGGCGGCGGCCAGATGCGGGTCATCGCCAGCCTGCCGGTGGGCTACAAGGAGAAGCTGCTGGTGGTCAAGGTGGGCGAGCAGCAACTGTTGATCGGGGTGACGCCACAGCAGGTCAACTTCCTCTATCGCCTGGAGGAGCCGCTGGACGAGAGCCAGCCCCAGGCATTTTCCCAGCAGCTTGGCAAATTGATGGGCAAGCATGAAAAAACCTAACCGCTTATGGTCACAGCTTGGGCTGCTGGTCGGCCTGTTGGCATCCCTGCTCCTGTTGTCACCGCTGGCACTGGCCCAGGATGGCATGTCGGCTGTGACCATCAAGACCATGGCGGACGGCAGTCAGGAATACAGCCTGACCCTGCAAGTGCTGGCGCTGATGACGGCGCTCTCCTTCTTGCCGGCCATGGTCATCATGATGACCTCGTTTACCCGCATCATCATAGTGCTGGGCATACTGCGCCAGGCCATAGGTCTGCAGCAGAGCCCCTCCAACCAGGTGTTGATCGGCATCGCGCTCTTCATGTCGTTCTTCATCATGTCGCCCGTGCTGGATCGCATCAACAACGAGGCGCTGCAGCCCTATCTGGCCGAGACGATCCAGGCCAAGGAGGCGCTGGAGAAGGCCGAGCTGCCCATCCATCAATTCATGCTGGCCCAGACCCGGATCAAGGATCTCAACACCTTCATGGAGATAGCCAACGTGCAGGTGGACAAGCCCTCTGAGGTGCCGCTGCGGGTACTGATCCCGGCGTTCGTCACCAGCGAGCTGAAGACCGCCTTCCAGATAGGTTTCATGCTGTTTCTGCCCTTCCTGGTGATCGATCTGGTGGTGGCCAGTATCCTGATGGCCATGGGGATGATGATGCTGTCGCCTATGCTGGTATCACTGCCGTTCAAGCTGATGCTGTTCGTCATGGTGGATGGCTGGAATCTGATCCTGGGATCCCTTGCCAACAGCTTCGGGCTGGGAGTGGGATGATGATGCTGTCGCCTATGCTGGTATCACTGCCATTCAAGCTGATGCTGTTCGTCATGGTGGATGGCTGGAACCTGATCCTGGGATCCCTCGCCAACAGCTTCGGGCTGGGGGCGGGATGATGATGCTCTCTTTCAATCTCGTTCTGGTCTCCCTGCCATTTAAATTGATGCTGTTCGTCATGGTGGATGGCTGGAATCTGATCCTGGGTTCCCTTGCCAACAGCGTCGGGCTGGGTGCCGGTGGTTAAGGCGGACAAACGCAAGGAGCGAATGGCATGAGTCCGGAAACCTTTATTGACGTCTTTCGCGAGGCACTCTGGCTGGTGACCGTCATGGTGTGCGCCGTGATCCTGCCGAGCCTGTGTGTCGGCCTGCTGGTGGCCATCTTTCAGGCCGCCACCTCCATCAACGAACAGACCCTGAGCTTCCTGCCCCGTCTCATCGTCACCCTGTTTGCGCTGGGGGCGGGCGCACACTGGGGCTTGCAGAGTCTGATGGACTTCTTTCTGCTGATGGTGAGCCAGATTCCCGAGGTGGTGGGATGAGCCATGCCAGGCAAGCCCCTGGGACGTCCCTTGACGGCCCGCTGATGGCGACATCTCACGCCACTTCCGGGGTGGTGAGATGACCTACACGACCGCTCTCATCATGGAGTGGTTGTCTTCCATCCTCTGGCCGCTGGCGCGGGTGAGCGGCCTGTTGATGGTGATGGCGGTGTTTGGCAGTCGCCTGACGCCGGCCCGCATCCGTATCGGGTTGGCGCTGGCGCTGACCTTCATGATCGCCCCCCTGTTGCCTCCCATGCCCAAGATAGAGCTGTTCTCCGTCGGCAGTTTTCTGGTGTTGACCCAGCAGTTGCTCATCGGCATCGCGCTTGGCCTCATGACCCAGTTCCTGATGGAAAGCTTCGTGATGGCAGGTCAGGTCATCGCCATGCAGACCAGTCTGGGCTTTGCCACCCTAGTGGATCCCATGAATGGCCAGTCGGCCCCCGTGGTGGGCCAGTTCTACCTGATGCTGGCGACCCTGGTGTTTCTGGCGGTGGATGGCCACCTCATCATGCTGCGCATGGTGGTGCTGAGCTTTGACACCTTGCCGGTCTCAGATGCCGGGCTTACCCTGCCTGCCATCCGCAGTCTGGTCGGATTCCTGGGCGTCATGTACCAGGCCTCGCTGGTGATGGCGCTGTCGGCCATCATCGCACTGTTGCTCATCAACTTTGCGTTCGGCGTCATGACACGGGCGGCGCCTCAGCTCAACATCTTCAGCATAGGTTTTGCGGTCAGCATGATGTCCGGGCTGCTCATCCTCTGGCTTACCATAGGCGGCTTCCTCGGCCACTTTGACTCCATGTGGGAGCGGGTGCAGGAGACCAGTTGCGAGCTCATCAACGTCCAGTGTTTCGGTGGCCAGAATGGCTGATTGCGTGCAACTGGGTAGCAAACGACTCGATGCCTTCCGGGGGCGAGCACAACTGAGCAAGCTCTTGCGTTTCGGAGGTCGACAGCATGG
>Ga0172380_10008609_pt1 | contig 11085 bp, 8 predicted proteins | sample Leawe162metaG_FD_119747 | JGI IMG/M metagenome (GOLD analysis project Ga0172380, IMG submission 119747) | Leachate microbial communities from a municipal landfill in Southern Ontario, Canada - Leachate well 162 metaG | ecosystem: Engineered > Solid waste > Landfill > Unclassified | place... | reverse complement strand
GATCGACTTCACCGGCCACCCTCGCCAGCGGCTCTGTAGCGTTCGGCGACAGCTTTACGTCTTCGCCCCGCACTACCGCGTCGATTGCCTCGTTCAGGGCAATGCGGGCCTCCTGTGTCGTCTTCAGCGTCGACAGGCGACGGTCGGCCTCCGCAACAGTCCGACGCGCTGTACGGGCTTCCCACGCGCCGCCAATCGAACCGAACGCCCCGCCAATCAACGCCGCCGTGGCAATCTCGGATATCGTCGTCTGCCACGACACGTCATCGCCGAAGGATGCGCGGGTGTCTCGTGTCGCCAGTCCGAACACCGCAGTATTCGCGGCGGCGTCGAGAGCGCCCGTGAGCGCGACTCCGCCAATCCAGCCGAACCGCGCGACTGCGGCCGCCTTGACTAATGGCCCGGCCACCGGGACATAGTTGATAGGGTCGAGCGCCTGCCCCGTTATGTTGCCGGCAAACGCCCAATAGGGTCGCTTCTCTGCATAGAAGTCGCGAACCTTGCTGGCATCGTCCCATTCGGCCAATGCCTGCGCTCGCGCTTCCGTCATCCCCTCATCCCAGGGAATGTTCTCGCGAAAGAACGGCGATTTCTTGTAGGCTCCCGCGTCGAGTGTTGGACTGTCCTCATGAAAATACGACTGCACAAGCCGCCGCGCGCTCTCGTAGCCGGATGTCAGCCGGTTGGTCATGCGCAAGGAACTTTGCGCCTCCGATTGAGGCGTCGGCATACCGTCCGGAATGGAAAAATCGCGGATCGCGGTGCCGAGTACCGGGCTCTTGAGCACACCGCCCTTTGCTTGGTCGAAATACGTCGATGTCGGGCTAAGCGGCATGTCCATGGCGGAGTCGAAGAACTCCTGCCGCGACATGCCCCGATATTCCGGTCCTCCGCGAAACCCGAAGATGTCGCTCATTGTTCTGCCTTGGGGATTTTGACAGTGATCGCGACTTTGCGTCCTTGGCCTTCGGGCGCGATCAAATTGCCGACCACATTCCCAACGCCCAGGAGACCGTTGCCGACCAGCCCGTCCATAAGCATCTGCGATACACCGCGCTCGCGTTTAGCTTTTTCAACAACATCGGGCTTCGCATTGTAGTCATAGTCATCTTCAATCAGGAACGTCTCGTCATCAATGCGCGTGACTTTCGCCATTCCCAACGTGAATGCGACGGATGCCGCCGGGTCGGTCAGTACGTTCAGCGCGCCAGCCGTGCCTTCGGCCCACGGCGCCTTTTCACCATAATCCCCGTAGCCAATTTGATTAGTTTTCTCCGCTACGGCCTTACGAACCGCAGTTTTGATTGCGCCCATTTCGGCGGAGGAAAAGAACTTCTCGTCAATGACGCTACTATCTCCTAGAGCAGTGCTCGCCATCGCTTTGAGTGCGGCCGGCGCTTTCCCCGTGAAGCGCCCTTGTCTAATGTTCTGCGAAATAGCTCCCGTGACCGTATCGTCTTTGGTTCTCTGTTCGAAGTCGTCAGACCTGGGTTCAAACGTGGGCACCTTGGCCTCCGGTGCCGGCCCGCCCATGAGCGCATCGCGGATGCCCATGTTCGCATCGGGTGCCAGCGACGGGTCGACAACACTGGACGAGAGCGCGTCAACAGTCAGCGGATGGAAGATGATCGGCTCTCCGTTCTCATCAGGGATCGCCGACCCGGTATAGGTGTCGATGAAAACATAACCATCGCCCGAATTGCGGAAGTAGCCATTGCCGAGCACATCGTCCGCCCGGTTATTCGCTGCCGCATCGACTATCGCACCCCCGGCGCCGACCGTCTTTGGCGGAAACATCCGGCCGATTTCTTGACGCACGCGCGGGAGCAATCGCTGAAGCCCGTCCACTGTTGGCGTGGCGTCCTGATCGGCGGGGAAAAGGATCTGCACGTTCGGGGCGGTGAACGCCTTCACCTTGCCAATCAAATCCTCGCCTGCCCCAACGACAGCCTGTTCCAAGGTCTCGCCGCCTCGGATGCGCATCTGCACGGCATTGGAGAGGAGCTTGCTGTCCCGTTCGGCCCGAACGAAATTCTGTGCCGTACCGTCGCTCAACCCGTAATAGACATCGCCAATCTGGCCTTCCGCCATGAGCGTGTCCTGAATTTCCTGATTGATTTCGGCTGGCGTCGCGTCGATCTTGCCTGGCAGATCGGCGGGGTTGATGACCGCAGCCTGAAACAACCGACGCGCCGCGCCCTCGTCGCCGCGCTCCATGGCAAGGAATGCGCCCTCGGTGATATCCGGCAGTCCGGCATCGACAAGCTGCTCGAACAACGCCCGGCGCTGCTGCGGATCGTCGGTCGCCATAAGCACGTTCGCCACCGCGCCAATGCGGTCCTGTTCGCCGAGGTTCACGTCCTTGAATGTAGCTACGGCGCCGGCCGCAATGGGCTTGGCGAGCGGCTGAATGTTGGTGATGCCAAGTTGTTCCTGTGCCGCCACGGAAGCCGATATCGCAGTGCGATACGCGCTCGCCTGCTCGCCCGGCTGAGCGCCTAGCCCGCCTGATTGCTCGACATCCTGCCACGCCCGGCTAACGGTTGGTGAGATATTCTGGACATACGTGGCCGGGTCTGCTTCACGCGCCTTCAGGGTAAAGTCAGCCGCCGCCGACAGTGTCCTGTAGCGTTCAGCCTGCAAGGCAGCATCTGTTCCGCTAGACGTAGGGACCGCGTCGGCCACCACCTGCTTGATCTCATCGTTCGGCATCGACTTCATGCCGAAAACGACTTCACTCGTGTCGACCGCCTGCTGAAAATCCCGGAACTTCTGCGGTCCCTCTTCGCCGTAAGCGAGAGCAAACTGGTCCGGTGTTGGCATCGGCCCTGAATAAAGGCCGGTCGCCTGGATTGCCGATGGCGCATTTGCCGCTGCCGTCTCTATATCCAGCCTAGTGCTAACGCGAGTTTCCCGGTCTATTTCCCCTTGACGCGCCGCAGCGAGGTTTTCGAGCTTAAGCTGATCTTCCGGGGATTGGTTGACAAACCAGTCAGGCCGGACGGTTTCACCAGCGGCTTGCGCGGCGAACGTCATCCGGCCTTTGTAGTTGTGCGCGTTCTCCGGCCCATTCTGCGAGCCTGCCGGCCCCTCATACATGATGCCGGCGTGCGTCGCTTCCTTGATATCGCGGGCCGCGCGTAGCCGATCGCCAACCGACTTGTGGGAGTTGTTCAGTTCCCAGTCGACGAAAGCGAGTTGCGTCTCAAAATCCCGCCAGTCCTTGCCGCGATTGCCGGCAAACTTCATCAACGCACGAGCGCGTGTCGAATTCCACTGGCCGACGCCGATGCTATCGCTACCGTCTCGCCCATCGCCGCTGTTTCGCGCCGACGTGTTGAGAGAACTTTCCGCCAGCAGGTTGCCGACGATGCCGGCCGCCTGCTCCTTCGTCCAGCCCCGGCTTTGCAAATACCCCATCGCAATGCCGGAGCGATCCGATACCGCAGCCGGGAGCTTGCCCGTGATGATTTCCGGGTTCTTCGCAATCTGCCGCTGCGCAAGGACGAACTCGCCGCCCTTGATGACCTTCGTCCGCCAGTCGTCAGCCTCTACCGGCGTCAGCAGCCCGTTGCGCTGCTGCGCTGCTATCGCGGCTTCCGCCCGCTTCTTCGCATCGGCGCGCTGGTCCTCGGTCGCATTGTCGTCGGCGATGACCGACTGATAGCCTTCAAGGCCCGTCTTGGCCTCGACGAGCTTCCCTTCTCGAATGCGCTTCTGGCCGAGATCGATGACGCGGTTGCGCGTGGCCAGGACAGTCTTGTCGAAGTCCGCCGCCCATAGTTGCCGCGCCTTGGGGTCCGTCAGCTTCGCCGCCCATTTGTCGCGGATACCGGCGACGCCCTTCTCAAACCGTGGCTGGAACGTGCCGAAGTCGCTATCCGCATCGAACCCACGTTCGAAGTCGGACAAGTCCTTGAGAGCGCCACCATCCGACGCAGTACCTTCCAGGATGGTGTTCTCTCGCTGGGTCTGTTCGACCTGTTGCATCTGGTCGGCGCCGATTGCCGCCAGCGTAGAGCCGAAGCCCCGCACCGAACTCGCAATCGCGCCAAGCCCGGCATCGCCGGACGGAATGCCGGCGCGGGTGCCGAAGCCGACGCCGCCGAGATCATAGGGTCCGGGAAGGCGCGGCATCAGCGAAACCCGTTCCACGGATCGAGGGTTGGCATCGAGGGCGTCGACTTGTACTTGCCCCAGGCATTCGCGCCGGACAGCATCGACGAGCCGGCATCGATGAAGCTGGCGAACATGCGGTTGCGTCCTTCCGCCCTTGTGAACGCCGCCTGATTTTGCAGGCCCCGGCCTTCTTCTTCGCCGCCATACTGGATTGTCTGAGCCTGATATTCGCCGCGACCAGCCGTCGTTTCCATCAGGTCAATAACAGTCGGGTCGGTCGCGCCGGAGCCGGACGCAGCAGCGACGGCCTGCTGGCGCGACATGATGAGGCCGGCTTCCTTGCGCTTCTCGACGGCCTGCCGCTGCGCTGACGCGCGGCGCTGGTTGGCCTCGATTTCCATCGCCTTGGCTTGCGCCTTGGCCGTGTTATTCGCCGAGATGCCGCCGATGACGGAACCGACGGCCGAGACGACCGGGCCGATGATCGCTAGTGCGCCTGCCATGCCCATACCCCGGAATTGTCAGTCATGGGCTTGAAGCCGAGCCACTTCAGGAAATACTCGGCTTTCGGAATTCGCATGTCGGGCTTGGCAAAAACCACGTCCTGCCCGCAGCCGCGCATCGCATCCATGACGCAGCGCGTCATCCGAACCACGCTCTTCGTATCCGGCATGTACTTGCGCCGGCAGTCGATAAAGCCCCACGCCCTGCCGTCATGGTCCCAGTAGATGCCGGCCGTCGCGACGATGACGCCTTCGACCTCGCGGACATAGCCCAGCCATGCAGCCGGCTTGATGCGACCGAGATAGAAGCGGTCGAATTCCTCAGGCGTGCCGAGGCGGATGCTACCCCTTGTCATTCGTCACCATGCCGATGACATAGCCAAGGACCGTCGCGGGATAGGGCGCCTTCGCCTCGCAATACAGCCGCTCATCCGGGCCGAACTTGCCATCAAACGGGCTGGTCTCTTCGTCGTAATAGTCGAAGACGGTATTGTCCGCGATAGCCTGCCCCGTACTATGCCGCATCTTCGGCAGGTAGTTCAGTTTCGCCCATGAGCGGCCGAACCGGATACCCTTCCATGCCGTGTTGCGCAGCAGCACCCCGAGATGGTCGACTCGCTTCAACTGGTTGAGCGCCGTTCCAAGACCCGCCGCGAAGGCGAGCTTCATCGACTTCGATCTTGCCGTGAACGGCAGGCCGATGGTCGCCGATGATACGGCGCTGGTGAGGGTGATGGAGCCGGATGTCACGGTCTTCAGCGAGGACTGGTCCGCCGCTGCCGCGCCGCCCGCCCAGACGATGACGCCACGGCCTTCGAGATGCCCCAGCCCGGTAATCGTGGTGACTGACGAACCCGTGTAATGCGTGGCGCAATCCATCAGCCACGAGACCGAGGCGCCGACACATTCGCTTTCCTTCGCCAGCCGCTCGACATAGCGCTTCGGAACGTCGCTCACCGTCCGCTCGACAATGAAATAGACCTGATCCTCGTCAACTCCGGGCAGGATGCAGATATCCTTGACCAGTCCCGCCGTCTCGAATTTCGACCAGGCGACGACACGCTCATAGCGCTCGTAGGTCAGGATGGCGCAGGTGCCATCCTCCAGGACGAAGTAAACCCGCGTATCGGGCTGGCGCTGCACCGCGATCCGCACGATGCCCGGCGAACAGGCTTCCGGGTTGAGACGGGTCAGCGGCTTGGACGAATAGTCCTGGCTTTCCACATCGTAGCTGATTTCATAGACGCGCAGATCGTCCCTTTGCGAGAAGACGACGACGGTATCCACATCGACCGGATCGACGAAGCCACTTCCCCGGCTCGACACCCGCTTGATGGAATAGGCGGTCTGCGTCAGAGGCTCATCGAAGGACGAGGACCGGACCTGATTTTCCCGGCCCGCGCTACCGATGAACAGCCGCCCGACGCTCTTGATCCACAGGCCTTCTTCCTGAGAGACTGTCCGAATGATCGGCGCCGCGTCGCCTTCAAGCTCCTGGTCGAAGCTTTCGAATGCATCCGACACCGAATGATAGGCCAGCGTCCCGTGCAGCCAGACAAGGCGCCCGTCATCGAACGCCACCGCGCGAGGGAACCCCCGGTATGTCGACCACGATCCTTCGCGCCAGTCGAAAGTCGCCGCCGCCTTGCCGAGCGTGGACAGCACTTCGGCATCGGCCGTGGTCTTGTTGGTTACGGCGGTTATCCTGACAATGCCGGTCTGAGACGAATTGGCATAGATAAGGCTGACGACAGCCGAACCGGTGCCATAGTCACCGGTTTTGAAGCCTACCCGGTAGAAGACAATTTCGTTGTCGGCGTCATCCTCGCGAGCATCATCGGCATTTGCCGTGTAGGTGGTGACATCCGACCACGTTCCCGGCTCGCCAAAGGCGCGCTGGAGGGTCAAGGTGCCGGTCCATGTTCCAGTAATCGATACGACGAAGTTGCGAGTGCCTATCTCTGTCGTGCCGGTGATGCGGATTTCGCTGGTGTACTCGTCATCCCCGCCGAGTGTCGCGGTCGCGGTCTGGCCGCTGTGGGTGAGTTTGAACAGTGCGCCAACATGACCAGCATCGAACAGCGCCGTGTTTGCTGTGAGGGTGATGTTGCCCGAAACCCCGGAAGGCGCGATGCTTTGGCGGGACAGATTGAGGCCGCGAAACGGCCCGTCATCCACCTTATAGTCACAGATCGACCACGACGTTGCCGACCGGCGTTCGATCCGCATCTGGCGGATATCGTCGCAGGCGCAGAAGATGACATCGCCGGACTGGTCATACCGGACCAGGTTCAGGATCGTCTCATCCCAAGGGGTCGGCAGTTCCATGACGCCAGACGCTTCAACAGTGATCGAGTCGACGAACCGATAGACCGGAGCCGAGGACGAGACGGTGATGTAGAAGTCGCCCGAAGGCGTAAGCGTCAGGGAGTGGACACCGGTTCGCAGTTCGGTTTCCTTGATGTATTCCTGCCCCTGAGTGGTGGAGCCGACCTTGAACATCACCGGGCCGCGCGTCACGACGATGCGCAAGGCGTGCACGTCGCCAGTATCCCCGCCGCCGACCGTCACCTGTTGTACTCGCCGCGCCGAGGCATTGCCCGTGCCGAGCAACCGAAGCTGCCCCGAGGACAGGTCGGAGGTTGCACCGCCATCGTCCGCGTCGGTCCAGTTGGTCAGGCTGGAGAAGTCACCATTCGAAACCGCTGTGGAGACCGAGCCGCGCGTGACCAGCAAATCATTGACCCGGACCCGTAGCAGATTGTCCGTCAGTTCCAGAAGCGCGGTGTCCGTGGCATCCTTGACGAAGGGGATGTTGATCCCGGTATCGTCGTTCTTGACAGAGCCAAGGTACTTCGTGCCGGGGCGAATGGTCTTCGACCCGATGACGCGCGGCAGCCAGTTGGTCATTTCCTCCAGCGAGAACGGCACACGCTCCAGATCGACGCGGCTCAGCGCCTCTATCGACAAGGCCCCCGAGTTGAAGGCCATGATGGCAACATTCTGGCGAGGCATCTAGCGCGCCTGCTGTCCCGAATAGCCATTGCGACGCGCGGCCGCGAAGGTGCTGAACTTGTTGACCTTCGGACGTTCGTTCAGCCCGTCCTTGATCATGGCTTCCTTGAGCGCGGCCCGGTAGAACGTCATGCGCGCCTGGATTTCGTTGGCGCCGACTTCGTTCTGTTCCGCCTCCCGCAGCCGCAGCAGTGCGAACCACGCATCGGTGAAAAGCTGCGTCCAGTCGCCCGTCACGGGAGAGACGGCATCCGTCGAGACGTAGCGCAGCACGATCGGATCGTAGTCGGCATGGAGGAAGCCGCCCTCATCCCGGAAATCGATGTCGATCTCCTGCGAACCGGACTGGCGAAACACCCTCACCGTCCGAAGCCAATCGGCAGGCTTGGTGAAGCGGTAGGCATAGCCGAGCGAGGCCGTTCCACCAGCGCCGGCAAGATCGTCCGTCTTCAGGCTGAATTTCCACAGGCCTTCTTCGAGAAGGCCTTGCGTGGCGCGGCGGATCGCGCCCTCCTCCAGCACGAGAGGCCGGGGAAGGCGATCCTTTGCCAGCGCGGCGTCAAGCACGCGGTCATACTGGATTTTTGCCTGTTCCGCGTTCTTCACGTCGCCGGCAAGGCGAAGGCTCTCGACCATGAGATAGGCGTCAACCGCCTGTCGGAACCCTTCCGGCCATGTCGCCGGGCTGAGATAGTTGCTCGACACGTATTGCAGCGTGAAGGCCGTATAGTCCGCATGCAGGTTGCCGCCCGTGTCGCGGTTGTCGATCGGATAGAACTTGGACCCGTCCTTCAGGCTGACCTGATAGGTTCGCATCCAGTCGGCAGGCTTCGCGGCGCGATAGGTAAAGCCGCTGGAGGCCGTCAGACCGGCATTGTGGGAAAGGTCAACCGTGACGACGGAGAAGCGCCAGAAGCCTTGCTCAAGCACATGCCGGGTGGCGAACTCGACCGCGTTCTCGGCCAGTCTCAGCGGCGGCGCATTGCTTTCCGAACGCAGCGCGGCATCGAGCCGTTCCTGGAAAATCTTGTAGACATCGGCCTTCGATGCGCGGCTTTGCGTGATGCGCTCGCACACCTCGAAGGCGAGATAGGCCGCGACCATCTTGGCGAAGATTTCCGGCCAGGACGTGACGGCGATATCGTTCTGCACGTATTTGAAGATGATGCCGGCGGTGTATTTGACCCCGATATTCGCACCTTCCTCATAGGCATCGACCGGGAAGGACGATGTCCCCCAGGTGATGCAGACGGAATGTGTGCGAAGCCAGTCGGCCGGCTTGGCAAACTGGCGCGTATAGCCGGGCAGCGACGTGACGTTGAGCGTCGGCGTCGTGGTGGCGAAGGCAAAGCGCCACCAGCCCAGCGACATGCAGTATTGCACCGCGTTCGTATATGCGGAGTCCAGCACATAGCGGTTGGGCGTCGCCTCGTTCTCATCGACGATGTCATGATCGCCGATGAGGCGCAGCGCCTCCCGGTAGATGCTGGCGACGGTCGCCATGGTCAGGCGGCCCGCTGCATGGCAAGCGAGGTCATGGCTTCGGTCGCCTCACCCTTGGACGAGTGCCCATGCGAGACGATTTCCGTGCCGGCCATGATGCGCCACTTGTGGACCTTGCCGGCCCACTGGACCGTGAGACCATCGACCGAGGGCGCCGGTTCGGCAGCCGCTTCGTCGCCGTGGACTTCCAGGATGCGCAGCTTGAGAACGCCTTCCTTGGTCAGGAAGGCCCGCATCCGCGCTTCGAACTCGCCGGACGCCGACACGACATGCAGCACGTCCAGCGTCTTCAACTGTTCCTTGACGTTGACATAGAATTCCGGCTTCAGCACGTCGTCGAGCGTGGTTTGCGCATCGACCACGAAGCCGAAGGTGTTCCACAGATAATCCGCGCGCTTGAGCATCACCGGCAGTTTCATGCTTCGTCCTTTCGGGTTGGGAAGGTGGCCGTCGTCCGGATTTGAACCGGCGAACCCCGGACCATAGCTTTCGCGTAGCCGTAGCCCCGGCAATCGGGAGTCGAACCCAGGCAGACGGGGACCGGCGAAACCAGCCGGCCAGGCCGAGAGGGCGGAAGGGCGGGTCGTGACCCGCCGTTCCGTTAGCTGAGGACGGCAGCGGAAACCGTCGCGTTGCCATCGGCGTCGATAGCCGAGACCGCATGCGTGGTCACCGTATAGCCGGAAGTGTTGACGACATGGACGATGTCGCCGACCTTCATGCCGAGGTCTCTGCCGTTGGTGAAGTAGTCTGTCCCGGACACGGTGCCGTGCGCGTCGCCATCGACATAGAGCCAGAACGAGTTGCCGGAGGCACCGATGCCACCCGCAATCTTTCGGGGAGAGTTGGAAACTGCGTAAGTCATGATGACTTTCCTAGGGTTCGAATGGGGAAAGGAGGGCCATCACAGCCCTCCGATTGATCAGGACAGGCCGACCTCGCCGACGTTGGCGATGACCTGCCCACGTCCGGCGCTGTCGAAATGCACCATCAGGAATTCATCGCGGAGATTGAACGTCGCGACGGTGTTGGTGCCGTTGAACGTGCCGCCTGTCAGGGTCAGCGTGTGCGCGGCGGTGCCGGTGGCCGATGTGTCCTTCACGATGAGGGTCGTGCTGGGAACGACGGTCAGCGTCGCTGCGATGGCGATGGTCCCGTGGTTCAGTTCCAGAACCGCTGTGCCCGGCAGGACCGCGCCGGTCGCCGTCAGTTCCTGTACGCCAACCGAGAGAGTGGCGCCGGACGAACCGACAGAAACGACGGTGGCCTGACCGCGAGCAACAGGCACCGAGGACGACGTGACGATGACCGTCACGACATCCCCGCGCTGCATTCCGCGAACGGAGGCATCGGCGAAGTAGTTCGCTGCGAACGCCGTCGCAAGCGGGTCAGCGCTGGAATAGGTCCAGAGCTGAACGTCGCCCGGCTTGCCGGCCAGCTTCGTCAGGAGGGAGGGATTGTAAGCCATGGGCCATCCCTCCCTTACGAGCCGATCAGGCCGCTGTCGTCATGATGCGCGAGCACGATGCCGTTGTTCTGGAGCTTCTTGCTGCCCATGTAGATCGACGAGCGAACCCACTCGTAATCCTGTTCGGCATTGCGGCCCATCTCCGGACGAAGCGTGTCCTTCGCGTAGGCGTGGCCGACAGCGCTCTTGTGGAACGCGTACATGGTGCAGTCAGCGGTGCCGACGCCGGGAAGCCCGGTATGCAGCATCCACATCGCGCCCATCCAGCGCTTCATGGCGGGACCGTCTTCGTTCGGGCGGCCGGCGACATAGTCGGACGACGCGAACTCTTCGACTTCCGACATGTAGCCCCACGCGGCCGGCGAGATCAGACAGGTGATCATGCCGTCATTCGGGACGTTCTGCGTCCAGAGCGTGGTGAGCATCTTGGTCGCGAGGCGCTTGGTCATGATCGACGCGGTGGCGCCGGTCGTGATG
>Ga0172380_10008608_pt1 | contig 11086 bp, 15 predicted proteins | sample Leawe162metaG_FD_119747 | JGI IMG/M metagenome (GOLD analysis project Ga0172380, IMG submission 119747) | Leachate microbial communities from a municipal landfill in Southern Ontario, Canada - Leachate well 162 metaG | ecosystem: Engineered > Solid waste > Landfill > Unclassified | place... | reverse complement strand
TAAGTTTTGCCGCTTCCTGCCTGTCCAGTCAGATAAATATTTTTGCCCATTTTGAGCAAATCGAGTGCTTCTTTTTGTGTCATTTATGAGAACTATTGTATCCTAAATTTTACTTTTTTATAGTATTTAGGATAAATTTGCGGATTTTTTCAAGACTTTTTTCGTCATATATAGAAATAGGAATAATTTCCTTTTTAGTTTTTTTGAGACTAGCTACAGCACTTTTAACTTCGTCTTTAGTAGCAAGATCAATTTTTGTAAGAAGTATTACCTCGTCTTTTTTCAAAAGTTCTGGATCGTACTCTTCAAATTCGCTTCTTACAGTTGAATACGTTGCGTTGAGATCTTTTGTCGTGATATCAATCATGTGCATCAACATTTTTGTTTTTTGGATATGCTTTAGAAATTGGATGCCTAGGCCTTTTCCTTTTGAAGCACCTTCAACAAGTCCAGGAATATCTGCAAGAACTATTTGTTTTTTGCCTTCACCAATCGTCCCTAGATTTGGCTCAAGGGTCGTAAATGGGTAATTTCCGATTTTTGGAGTAGCGCGTGTTAGCATAGTAAGTAGTGAACTTTTGCCTGCATTTGGAAGCCCGATGAGTCCGATATCAGCAATTAGATTCAAGATCAAATGAAGCTCTTTTTCCTCTCCCCACGACCCTTCTCTGCGTGCGCCCTTAAAGGTTATAGGGTCAATTATTTCATCATGATTTCCTATGCCACCCTTTCCACCTCTTGCGATAAGAACCGGCACATTTTCCTCTAGAATTTCTACAGCACGCTGGTTAAAAGTGTCAATTATTGTGGTTCCCAGTGGAACAAGTGTGATGGTGTCTTCTCCGTATTTTCCATCAAGATCTTTATTCATTCCTCGCTGTCCGTCACCTGCTTTTATAACCTTTTTAAATCTGAATTCAGAAAGATCATTTAGATTTGAAGTTCCTTGGAAATAGACATTTCCTCCATGTCCTCCATTTCCACCGTCCGGATGAACGTTTACACTTCCATAATAGGTTTTGTGCGATCTTCCCCCATCTCCACCCTTGCCGGCTTGAACTTTAATAATTATGTCGTCTATAAGTGCCATATCCTATATTATAGCAGCATTTTGTACGCGAATGTATAATCCATTTCTCAAGTACACATTTAAATGTTAAAAACTAAGCATAATAAATGTAAGAATAATCATATTTCTTACACGAATCTTTAAATTTGTTATTATAATAATACTTATTGAAAGGAGGTGGGAATAATGTTGAAGAAAAAAAATAATAATGCAAAGGCTGCAATTGCAGCGGGTGTAGCTGGTGCCGCAGTTATAGCAGGAGCAACAGTTGCAGTTCTTTCTAACAAGAAGAATCGTAAGAAAGCTGAAAAAATGTTAAATGATGCTAAAAAAGAAGGTGAAAAACTTTTAAAAGAAGTAAAAACATCTGCTAAAAAAGCATCAAAAGATATAAAAAAAGAAGCTGCTAAGGCTTCTAAAAATACTCAGAAAGCAGTTAAAAGCACGAAGGTAACAACCAAAAAGGTTGAAACGAAAGCAAAAACTGCAAAAATAGCTCCAAAAAAGGCTGCGAAGAAGAGTTAGGTTTTTATTAAAATAGCTGCCCTTTATTGCATTTGTGCAATTTTATTTATTGTAAAAAAGGAAGTCACTTGACATAAGAGTTCAAATTGGTTAAATTGTTATTCCTACGTAAATCTTACAAATTTCTTTCGAAGAATTTATTTTTTAAAGTTAACCTTAGCTATTGAAGGGAGGTGAATTATCTATGATCAAAACAATTACAATAGGACTATTTACACTAGCCATATCATTTTTCGTAGGCACTACGTATATAAACGCGCAAACTGCTACGACTTCTCCTACATCAACGCCTACACCGACTGTAGCGAATGACACTACTGATGATACGCCAAGCGCTGCACCGCAGACTGGTTTTGGTAACAAATAATTGGTAAATGAAGGTGATAAGGCTAATCACCTTCATGAATTTATGAGAAAATTTTTTATACTCTTTTTAGTTTTGATTGGATTTTTGGGCGCGTATTTTTTCCAGAATAATTTTTCTCGTGCACAAAACAGAATTCAAAGTCCAACCAATTCATCAGAAAATCTTCAAACTGCTGTATCCCCTACTCCTCATGTAGAATCTCCAGGAAAACCTCTAAAAATCAACATCCCGTCGCTTTCTGTTGCGGCTGAAGTTGAAAGTGTTTCTGAGGACAGCGTGGGACGGATGGATATACCTAATGACTACATGAATGCCGCGTGGTACGAGCTGGGAGCCATCCCTGGTGAGCTAGGAAACTCTGTAATAGCAGCGCACTACGATACACCGACTGGCGATCCGTCTGTGTTCTATGAGATAGATACGCTTAAACAGGGTGATGAAATAGTTGTGACGGATGAAAATGGAACAGATTTGGTTTTTCTCGTAACTCAGGTTGTTACATATAAAAACGACAACTTCCCTATAAAAACTGTATTTGGATCACATGACAAAAAAAGACTTAATCTGATAACTTGTGGAGGCGACTTTGATTCAACTTTGAAAGATTACTCTGATAGAACAGTTGTATTTTCTGAATTTTTTGAAATTCGAAAAGTTCAAAACGAAATATAAGATTTTATCCTGCTACTTTCATTTTGATCAGCAAATCTAGGTTGTGAGTTGTTTTCTATAATAGTAAATTTTTCGTCTACCATATTAATTTTGCCATTTTGGAATTCAAATTTATAAAGAACTCCTTCACGAGTCTTAAGCGACCAATCCTGATCAAAAATAGTATTTCCTTGGGCATAAATAACGTATTTGTCTTTATAAGTTTCAATTGGCTGCACCCAATGCGGATGATTTCCTAAAACTATATCTGCTCCAAAATCTACTGCAAGATGCCCTAACCTCCTTTGGTTTTCTGTGGGAATGTGCGTATATTCAGTACCCCAATGAAAGGCAGAAATTACAATATCAGAATTTTTATTTGCTTCGGTTATCAAATTTTTAATATTTTCTTCAGTTGCATTATTTAGTCCTCCCCAATTATTTCCTAACTCTACAAATCCAACAAGAGCTACCCTAGATCCTTTTATATCTAAATACTCAATTTTTTTATTTAACCCAAAACCTGTTATACCATTCGCATCTAAAACTTCCATTGTCTCTTGCAAACCGGCTAGTCCATAATTTGTTGCATGGTTATTGGCGAGACTTACTGCTTTTACGTTAGCATTTACTAGCGCTGATACGTTTTCTGAGCTGCCACAAAATTTAAAACCGGTAACTACAACCGGACAATTTTTAATAAGAGGATTTTCGAGATTTGCTATTACAAAGTCTGCGGAATTAAAATGCTCAGAAATATTTGAAAAAGGATAGTCGGCAGTGTTATTTAAAATCACATAATTTACATATCTGCCGAGTCCTATATCCCCTGTAGTTATAAATGTAAACGATTGCTTTTCATGCTCTTTTTGCGCGAGAGGCTCTAATATGCTTTTATCTGCATTTGAATTTATGAAGACAACAAACAGAAAGACAAATCCTAATAGTACGAATATGACATATTTTTTCATATAAAAATTATATCAGTAATTTTAAATGAACTTATCGCAAATGAGCACATCAGACATAAGAATCGGAAGCGATCTAGTATCCCGAAAAGTAGTCAGTAATAACTTGTGAAGGAGAAATTTTTAAGTCAAATAATGCAGATTTCGTGCTATTAACCATTATATTTGATCCAGATATGTAGTACTTTCTATCTTTATAATCCGCTACATTGTTTTTAATCATATTCTTTGTTATGTGACCTAGTAGACCCTTAAAATCTTTAGGGACGCCGTCTTCTTCAGTTAACACATGTATAATCTTAAGCCCTATTTCACTTTTTGCCCTATCAAATACATCTTCGTATACAAAGTCTGAAGCCCTAGAACAAACATGAAAAATAATGATATCACGCTTTTTATTTGTATCTAAAAGATATTTAACAATACTTCTGAAAGGTGTTATGCCGATTCCACCTGCTACAAATACCAACTTGTCAGTAGGATTTTGCGGGATAGTAAAATCACCTGCCAAACTTCCTATGGAAATTTTAGCGTCTTTTTTAAGTTCCAGGAGAGCTTTTTTAAAACTACTTCCGTCGTTTTCAATTCGCACTCCAAGCATAATCTCAGCCTCAGTAGGAGAAGAAGCTATAGTAAAGAACCGCCTATTTCCTCTAGAGTCTGTCTTTTGATGAGGTAGAGTCCATTCGACGTACTGCCCTGCTACAAACTTAAGCCTTTCACTAGGTTTAAATTTGTAGCTATAGATAGTACTTGTGAGTTTTTCTATTTTTATTAAAGTTAAAATTATTCTTTGTTTGGAGCTAACAAAATACGAGTAGACATTTCCGATAACAAGAGCAAGCTCTGGAGATAAATGAATAAAGCCTAAGGGAAGCTGAAATGCGAAAAGGAAACCCACAATTGCCCCATATAAAATTTGCAAAGGCCTTGTGGGAGGCATAGTAAGAGGCTCTGTGAGCATAAAAGCAGCAAAAAACAAAAACGGCCAGGATAGAATAAGTTGACTAAGTACACTCACAGGCTGTACTTGATAAAAAACGCTAAATATGACCATTTCTATCACCACAACTAGAGAAAATGATAGGAAAAGTGAAAATTTTCTGATCTTTCTTATGACAAGAAGTCCTATGAGAAAAGTTGCAGGAATGAGTGCAAGGGTCGCTATCCACCAACTAGCGCTAAAACCCAGAAGTGTAATTATTACTGCGCCAATAGCCGCAGGGTTAAACAAATGTTTCTTTTTTATGGCTAGTATATATTTTGCAGCCATCGCAAAAAATGAAGCCAGTATTAAGGGAGTAAGGCTACCAATTCCGTTAATAGGAGGTGTTATAAGAAAAAACAGTATAAAAGCTGTAATGATGTATGACTCAGAATTTATTGGTGCTTTAAATAATTTTGCAAAAAGAAAATTTACTCCATAGCAAGTCGCAACAAGAGTGCCAAGTGAAAATATGAGAAAATGTGGCGGGAACGGAATAGATCCCATAAATGACGCGATAAAAGCACAAATAGTGAGCAATATTAGTCCATAGAGGACAGTTTTGTACATGGTCATTGAATTTAAAAAGTCATCAATAATTTTCATAATTTAATTATAGTAAATTTCCGCGGGAAAATTAACCGATTTTTTAATTTTAAAATCCACATATAGGATCAAGTATTCAAATTTAAATTCGCTTGCTATCTTCTCTGGCTCTACTAAAAAAAGTGCAGTGGCTAGCGCGTCAGCAATAATTGCTTTTTTGTGAATTACCCAGGTTGCAATTATTTCCGTAGGGCTTTCAAGCGTATCTGGATTTATTATATGAGAATAATTTCCCCAACTCCTTCTATTAAGTGCAGAGCCGCAAATACTTGCGTTATTTACAAAGCTGACGCCCATAACCTTTTTTGTATCGAGTGGGTTCTCAAGACCTATCCGTGGGTTTTTAATGTTACTTATGTATAAGTCCCCGCCTGCATCTATCAAAAATGCATCAATTTTATTTTTTTTAAACAGTTTTACTATTTGATCAATCGCATACCCTTTCCCACAAGCACCAAAGTCAAGAGTAACCGGCTTTTTAACATCCAAAATAGGGTATTTAAAATCTATAGTGCTCCACCCTTCTGGCTTTTGAAGTTTTCCAGGCTTTAGTGAGTAAGACGAATCATAACCTGCAGAATTTAGCGTGTCTCCAATAAGAAGCGTAAATAACCCATCTGTAAGTGCGTATAGCGTGTTGTAGACTTCGAAAAGGTTAATTGAGCTTTCGGGAAATTTATATTTGCCCTTTTTCTGCGATATTTTTGAAACTAATGATTCTTTATCAAATCTGGAGTAAATACTGGCAAATTCTTTTAAAAAGGAGAAGACATCTTCTTTGAGTGATTCAAATTTCGCATCTGTAATTTGATCAACAATATCAATTTGCCATTTTGTGCCGATAGATTCAAAAGAAAACGTCTTCATCTATTATGATCGCGCCTGTACTTTGATTTTTTCTAGTGCGTCATTAAATCCATTTGGGGTAAGTGATGAGCCGGATACTTTAGTAAGTTCAATTTCGTCTATACTTTTTCCCAAAACAAAAGGATGATAATTTGCAGCAAAGTCTTCCTGCATTTCAAGTGAAATTTCTCTATCCGTGAGCACTTCTACGCTTGAATCGACGACTATGCCATTTAAGAGAGTTAATTTTACACCAAGTTCTTCTGCTCCTCCTGGAGAAATGTAGCTACCAATTGCATCATAAATACCGTCTTTATATTCTGCATTTTCGGATAGCGCACTTTTACTATTTTTTTCTCTAGAAAACAAATTATTAGAATTAGAATTTGTTTCTTGGTAATAAGCTAAACCTATTGTAATAACAACGATAATAACAACTATAATTATTCCTGTGGTTAAATTTTTGTTTTTCATAAATTTAACTAATTTCCTCCACTTGGTTAAGTATTCATAGTACAGTATTTTTCAATTTTTTCCAACTTACGCATTTATTTCTCGTCTCTTACAAAATTTATAAATTTTGGCTGCTATGCTTTAAATAATGAAAGGAGGTGAATTATGCTAGAGCTAGTAATCGGAATAATAATTTTTGTATTGCTTGCAAATATAGTATTTTCTTTTGTGCCGTTGCCAAGAGGTATTGTTGGGACAATTATTGCAATACTTATACTTTTTGTAATTTTCAGACTCGTATTTTAACTATAGTAAGTAGTGTTATAATTTAGGTAGAGCACTACTTATGGAAAAGGATCTTAAAAGAACGGGCTACATAATACTTTTTGCGGGTATAATTTTAATCCTAATAGGACTTATTCAAGGAGGATTGGTGTTGACAGGATATCTCAAACCTGCTGGATTATTTAATTTTTCGTCTTCAGATTTTGCGATCGATGGAGAAGTACTTTTCCCCCAGCTCCCTAACAGTCTAACAAATGGTTTAAAAGTTGAACTATTTCCAGCAAGTTTAATAAATAGTGTCTTAAATCTCGGGGCTAACACTTCTTTGGTTCTCTTATTTATATTTGCTGGAGGAAAAATTGCTACCGTAGGAACTCAAATGTTACGTCCTATTTATATAAAGCAAAAAAATGAATAAATCACAAATCAATAAGAATTTAACACCAGAACAATACAATGTGTGCTTTTTAAAAGGTACAGAGCCACCTTTTTCTGGTAAATATACTGATAACAAAAAAGCAGGAAATTATATTTGTGTAAACTGTAAAAAAGCCCTCTTTAAATCGAATACTAAATTCGATAGTAGTACAGGCTGGCCGAGTTTTTGGGACACAGAACAAGAAAATATAAAATTAGAAGACGATGATTCGGGGGGCATGAAAAGAGTTGAAGTACTATGTAAAAATTGCGGATCACACTTGGGACACGTTTTTAATGACGGACCACAACCCACAGGACTTCGCTATTGTATAAATTCTCTAGCCCTTGATTTTATTCCGTCAAAGACTGATTAAAATATTGGGCTTTTTTATTTTTCCAATATTCTGATTGCCTACAAAGTTTTTTTTCATCGTTTTGATTTTCCAAAATAAACTTTATCGACTCTTCTAGAAAAATTTCGTTTTGCGATCCTTTAAAAAGTATAATCGCATTTTCGGGAAGAGATTCTTTTAGATGAAGTCCGAGTTGAACTGAATTTTTAGATGAATCTTTATAAATTCTTCTATTTGAATTTTTAAATACCGGAATCGCATATTCATGAGTCTGTGGGCCTACAGTATAAATATAATTTGCTATACTTTCTGCATATTGAGCTACTTTCTCATGCTCCTCGCGCGCGGCAGCTCCCAGTTCTCTCATGTCGCCAAATACAAAAACTGCTGGGCGCTTAGTCTGCTTTTTAAGATTTTCCAAAAGCTCTAAAAATGTAATCATAGATTCTTTTGAGGCGTTATACGACGAATCAATAATAGTGCTATTTTTTACCCCTTTTAAAAGGGTCGCTCTACCTTTGGGCAAGGAAAAGTTCTCCTCGAGGCCTTCCTGGATAACTTTAAGAGGTATTTTAAGACTGCGTGAAGCAAGAATAGCCGCCTCAAATGTAGTCGAATACGCTTTCGGGAGACAAAAGTTTTTAAAAGTTAGTGTAAATTCTCTAACATTTTTTTCATTTAGCCTAAATGTGAATTTAGTCTTGTTGAGCTTTACCTCGTATGAAATAAGGGTTATGGAATCAGTTTTTTTGCTCCCAAAAGATTTTAACTGTGCATCCGGATTTTCCTTTTTGTACTTTTCGATATACTTTAGTATAAATTCGTTATCTGCATTGTAGATTCCTATTCCACAATTTGATTTCGTGATTATTTTTGTGTCCTCAAATGCGATTGCATCAATAAGATTTCTAAGAGTTCTTTTTTTAGGGTCAGGTATAGCTTTTTCAAATTGCATTGTGTGGGTTGCTGAGACATTTAGGCTTACTGCAATATCGGGGCGAATTATACTAAGAAGATAATCCATATTTTTAGGAGGATAAGGATCATCTATGCCCATTTCTGCTATCAGATATTTGTAGCCTTTTAACGAATTAGTTCTAAACGGGGCTTTTACAATATTTACAATCCAATCTTTATAAGTATAATCATTTGCACTAAGCCCTAAAATACTTAAAGGAATTCCTGTTTCTGAATTACCGGAAAGCGCAATTGTTTTGCCGTGTTTGCTTACTATTCCATGTAAAGCGTTTTTAAGGGATGATTTTCCGACAGATCCAGCTACGCCTATTACTACTGGTCGATTATTTTTGAGCGCTACTTTGGCAAAATACCGAAAATAATATAATACAAATAATATCAAGTATCTTTTCACTTTTATATTATACCCTAAAATTGTAAAAAACCGCTTTAGGTACTTGATTTTTTGGTGTTAGTTTTATTAAAGTATTATTCTATGGACGACAAAACACAAGAAGACATACAGGAAGCAGTAATAGTTGAGGAAGCAGAAATTGTAGAAGAAGTAGATAGCAACGAATCATCGGATGCGATAGTTATTACAAATCTTCAGAATTTAATTAATGAAACTTTAAATAGAATCTATACAATAGGTGAGGAAGTAAAACCACTAGACGAAATGATAAATAGCGTTCTAGAGAACGATGAAGTATATAGAAATCATACAGAGGCTGCAAAAGAAGCAAGTAAAGTAAAAAACGCTACAAAAGCCGAGATTGTGAAAAGACCAGATGTATCAAATGTCTATAGCAAGATAAAAGACAAAAAGTCCGATCTAAAAGAAGCAAAAGAATCACTTTCAGAGTACCTGCAAGAATACTCAAGGTTAACAGGTCAAAGACAATTTGAAACCCCTGAAGGACTCGTGCAGGAAATAGTATACTCCGCGAAGCTTGTGAGAAGAAGCTAGCTTAGGTAATAGGACTTAGTGAATAGATAATAGTAAATTTAGGTACTAGAACATAGTAAATAGGTAATAGTAAGTAATAAAAAAAACACTAATCTCTATTTTCTAGGTTCTATTACCTATGTTCTAATCCCTGAGCCCTATACCCTAAGTCCTATTACCTAATCATTATTCTTTTTGTTACAATAAATTTATGGTTAGTATTTTCTATAAAACCTTAAAAGATAAGAAGTTCAAAAAGATCTCCACGGCAAAACCTGGAAGCTGGATTAATGTCGATCAGGCGACCAATGAAGATCTCGATAAAATTGCCGAAATGACCGGTCTTCAAATAGGTGACATACGTGACGCATTAGACCGTTACGAGCTTCCTCGTGTTGAGCGCCAGGAGGAAGGACTGATCATCTACACAAGGTACCCCACAGAGGAGAATGATGAACTCTATACGGAACTAATGACAATCATTCTAACCGATAAGTATTTAATCACGATTTCGCCCACAAAAAATCCTTTGATCGAAAAAATGATCGATCAGGCAACAAAAATCGCAACGACACAAAAAATAAAACTTGTTCTAAAACTACTTTTAAGGGTAGCCCAAGACTATACATTAAAAACAAAACACGTAAGTAGTAAGGTGCCACGCGGCAGACGCGAACTAAAAAGAATAGACAGTAAGGATTTTATTGTTTTTGCTGAAAGTGAAGAAATCTTAAATCAATATATTTCAGCGCTAGTTTTAATGAATAATTCGCTTGAGACTATTATTTCAAAGAGATATGTAGATGTACGTGAAGAAGACAAAGATATACTTGAGGATGTAATTATCGGATTTAAGCAATCTGCAGACCTTTGTGATCTGAGTGTTAAAACTATTCGCGGAATTCGTGATTCATATCAGGTTATATTTACAAATAATTTGAACAAAATAATAAAGATTCTAACTGTTATGACGATTTTACTGTCGATTCCTACGATGATAGGTGGTCTTTATGGTATGAATATCGCACTCCCCTTTCAAAATCACCCTATGATATTTATTTATCTAATTTGGATAACGATTGTAATATGGGGAATTGCATTCCTAATCTTCTACTATAAAAAGTGGCTCCAGTGAGCAAAATTAATATAAGCTTATCTTTTAGTTTTTTACTCCTTGACACCACTTACTTTCGAAAATAATATAAGGATAGTCATATTTTCTAAAGTAGTTTTTTAGAAGATATGTTTGGGCTACCTTAGGGAAAAACCTATCTGCAAAGATGGGTTTTTTCTTTTTATCTATAAAAATCTAGCCACATTAAATCGGTGTGAATTATTTGTAGCTAATTTTGTATTAATGCAGATTTAGATGGTCTTCAATCCTAGTTACCCTTCTGTTGAGCTTAACCTCTCTTTCATCATAGTTCTTAATAGCCAGATCAAGGGTCTTTCTGAGATAAGAAAGATCTTTTTTTATTGGCTTTAGCTTTTGTTCAAGCTTATCTTCAAGCTTCTGCTCTAGTTTTTCATCCAACTTTTGTTCAAGTCGTTCATCGAATACTTTCCCAATTTCTTGTAAATCCTTTTTCGTTAGCATTTATTCATAGTATCTTTTTTTAAAAGAGTATTCAACATATTTTATGAGTCAAGCG
>Ga0172380_10008607_pt1 | contig 11088 bp, 9 predicted proteins | sample Leawe162metaG_FD_119747 | JGI IMG/M metagenome (GOLD analysis project Ga0172380, IMG submission 119747) | Leachate microbial communities from a municipal landfill in Southern Ontario, Canada - Leachate well 162 metaG | ecosystem: Engineered > Solid waste > Landfill > Unclassified | place... | reverse complement strand
ATCCGACGGATATTCCAGCCAACTCTTCCCGAAATTATTAAATTTAGATGGTAAAGAATATATGCTCGAGAGAATGGGCAAAGACGGTCAGTCTCCATTCTATTATGCATTAGTTTATGCCTACAGCATATTTTTTGGTAACGGAAAATCATTAAGGATAATATCGCTTCTATTTAGCCTGTTTTCCCTGGCCTTGCTTTACAAATTAGCCAGGTTATTTTTAGGCCGCCAGGCAAGTATTTTTGCTTTTTTGATCGCGGCTTTAAGCCCATTCCAAATCTGGTATGCCCAGGAGGCCAGGGGATATGCGCTGGCATTTTTCTTGGCGACCGTATTATTTTATTTCTATGCAAAATCAATTAAAACAAACTATCTGTCTTATTGGCTTGGTTTTTCTGCCGCAGGGATCTTAGGAATATATTCAAACTATTATTTTATTATCTTTATTCTCTTCTCCGGTGTAATTTTTTTATTTAAAAAATACAGAAGAACAGTTTTAAGAAACTGGGCTATTGCAGTAACAGGCATATTTATCCTATTTTTGCCGTTTCTTTTTATATTCTGCCAACAGTTAAATTTTGTAAAAAATTCCTTTTGGTTATTAAAACCGGTATTAAGTAGCCTCCCCCTGACAGTCGGCGTCTTTGTCTTGGGGTATTCGGCAAGTCAGGCTCAACTCATCTTGGGTTCTGCGCTTTTTATATTAATATTTATATATGGGGCCTATCGCTACTATCGGTCAAGGGATAAAGAGGATGGGATTATTCTTTTTTCGTTTGCCGTTATACCGATTATTTTGATTTATATTTTTTCCCGGTTGATAATGCCTTTGTATATTTATCGGCAACTCATTATCTTCTCCCCGTTTTATTATTTATTGATAGGATACGGGATAGCCGAATGTAGAAATAAAGCATTACGTATATCTCTGGCTGTATTTACGGTATTATTTTTGTGTTTGGCCCTGGCTAATTATTATAGGGGTTTTATGATCGAGTCCTCCGGAAACGGCAAGGAATTTTACCCGGGTATCCATCCAAAAAAGAACTATGGATCTCAGCTGGTTTATATTCACAAAAAATATAGCGAAGGCTATGCTATTGTGGCAACGGATATCTATTCCGCGCTTATCTGTAAAACATATTCTATTGTAAAAAATGGACCCGCAAGGCAGGGATTTATATTCTATCCTGCGGCCTTAAGTCCTCATGAAAAAGCGTACTTTCTAATCGAAACCCCTCTTTTTAAAAACTCCATTTCCAATCATTACCGGCCATATATGCTCTGTTACCGGGAAGATGCTACTAAGGTGGGCCGGTATAAACATGTTATTGAACCGCTGAGCATGCGTAATGACAAAAATTCTTATGAACGGGTTGTTCTATTTTCAGCAATATTTGATAATGCAGGAAGCGGATTATATGAGAATTCCATTAAGTGCAGAGAGTTGATGGGCCGTAATTTTATAAAAGAAGAAGGTATGGCGACGGATGGCCTATATATCGCGTCCTATATTAGAAGGCACCTTCCTTAAGCTGGCAGCAAAAATTTCGCTTAAAGAAGAAGTATAGACATAAAAAACATGGATAAGTTAATTAATCTGAAAAAAAGATATTTTTGGGGGTTCAATATCCTCTATTATCTTAATAATGAAAAATTTTATAAGATGCTGGGGTTCTTTTTAAACCCCAAACTCCTGCGGATATTAGTGCATATTACAAACAAGTGTAATTATAATTGCAGCTATTGTTACGTAGATAAAACCACCTGTTCTTTAAAGCCCGGAGAGTGGCTTAACCTGTTGCAGCAAGCTCATAGAATGGGAGTCAAGAGGATAGGGATTCTGGGAGGCGAGCCTTTGTGCGAGCCCGAATTATTAGAACGATTACTCGTTGAAATAAAAAAATTTAAAATGGGCTCTTATATCTATACCAATGGTTCCCTGCTCTCCGAGAGCTGGATCGACAAGCTCAAGAGTTATGATCCGGTTATCATCTTTAAATACGATATCGATAATCAGGTTTATCAAAAGCTTACCCGGCAAAAAAAGTATTCACTCGCAGATATCGAGCAGCGTATAAAATTGTGCACCCAAAAAGGATTACGGGTAATGACTTTTACTGCTTTATTGAGGGACAATTATCTTAAGGTCAGGGAAATTTTTGATAATTCTCTGAGAGTGGGGGCATTGCCTACATTTGAAAGATATCTGCCGGTTAGGGGAGAGGAAGCCAATGCGTTTCTGGAAATAAACGACCAGGAATACTCTCGGAGTATGAATGAGCTACGGGAGTGTTACAGTAATTTCTTTAAAAAAATAGGAAGCGTTGCGGCGCGTATCTTCGGCAGAAGCTGCGGTTGTTACGGCAGCTTATTGTCAGTATCGCCTACCGGAGAGGTCCTGCCGTGTCCTTATTTACCGGATGCTGTTTCTCTGGGTAATATCAGACTTGCGTCGCTTAAGGATATCCATACTTTTTTTAAAAAAGAATTCACCAAGAAATATATGCTTAAGTCAGAGTGCGCCCGCTGTAAAGACCGCCTTGAATGCGGCGGCGGATGTTTTACTTATACCTATCTGAAAAAAGGCAATTTTTCGAGTAATTGCACCAACAAAAACTCGTTAGGTTTCTGTTCCTATTATCTTATGAATTTTTTAAACAAAAGGACTAAGATTATAGATAAGGTCCCGAGATAATATGTTTAACCGTTTTTTAAATAATATTAAAAATTATTTAAATGTTTTTACTTTTTCAACGATTCCTCCCTTTGGGATCATTGTGGTCTTAACCTACCGTTGCAGCCTTAAATGTAATTTTTGTTTCATCAAGGGGCTGGAAAATGAATTTAAACAGGATATGACTCCGGAAAGTTTCAATCTGGTCTTAAGCTGGATTAAAAAAAGCAGGATAAAAACATTCGTGCTTAGCGGAGGCGAACCGACAGAGTATGCATATTTCAAAGAGGCGATGAAGTTGATTGCAGCGCATAAGCTGCAAGTAATCATAGCTACGAATAATCTTTATCCTGCTTCTATGCCGGATATCCTTCCTAAGAAGAATATCCGGTTTATTCTTTTAAATTACAATAAGGAAGGTTATACCGAAGAGCAGGGCATCAGATTTAAGGATAACCTTAAGCGGTTGAATAAAATCGGGTTTAGATTAGGCCTGCAGCTTAATATTTGGAGGAATAGTTACGATCAAGAGATAATAGAACTTGCCCGAAAATATAGATCCGAAATCCATTTGACTTTATCCTGCCCCGGATACTCCGGTAATGTTTGCGTCCAGCCGGGTGAATTAGGCAACTTCAGTAAGACGGTGGTGGATTTTATCCGGGAATGCAAAGTCAACCGGGTTAAAACAATATTTTCCCGGCCGATTATCCCTTGTATATTCGGGAAAGAAGATTTAGAGATATTGAAACCCTCGGCTGTAAGGTATATGTGCAATACCATACCCGTGGTCAATCCTGATTTATCTGTTTTTGCCTGCTTGACGATATTCAAAAAATTTTCTTCTTTATTTGGATTCAAAGATCTAAATATGCTGAGGAAAACAGTTGATCCATATTCCGATTCATTGAGGCGGATTCCTTTATTTGATGACTGCTTAAGGTGTGAATTATTCCAACGGGATAGATGCCAGGGCGGGTGCCTTGCTTATAAACAGTTTAGGTGATTATCTAATGACGAAAACCAGGGTTGTTCTGATAAATTCACCTTCCAGGATATATTATAATCCCGAGTTATCCGTTTCTTATCCTTTGGGCTTAATGTATATGGCTTCCGTATTAGAGCAAAAGGGGGTAGAGGTTAAGATCATTGATTTTATAGGAATAACCAGCCAGGCCTATATCCGGGATGTTCTCAAAAAAAATAAGGCGGATATTTTCGGTATAAGCATGACAACGCTTAATCGTTTTTACGCCTTTAAAGTAATTGATATTATCAAGAAAGAACATCCAGATGCTAAAATTGTTTTGGGAGGGGTACACGCGACATTATTCTATAAAGAAATTCTGGAAAGTGTAAATATTGACGCTGTATTTTTAGGGGAGAGCGATTTCTCTTTCGCCGAATACGCGGCTAATCCGGATTTAGAAAAGACCAGGATTCCCGGAGTTGCCTTTAAGAACTTTTCCGGCGAGGTATTGCATACCGAGCCTCAGTGGATAAATTATCTGGATAGTATTCCCAAGCCGGCATTCCATCTCATTGATTTTGAAAGATATAAGAATAGATTGAATGAAATAGATTTTCATCTGATTACCTCCCGCGGCTGTCCCTTTAGATGTAATTTTTGCAGCCTTCCGGCTATCCACAACGGCCGCTATCGCGTCCACAGTATTCCCAGGATTCTGGAGGAACTGGAATTTTTACAGTCCATCAAAAAAAATGGTAAAGTGATGCTGCATGATGATCTGTTTACCGTAGATGCGGAAAGGACCAGGCAGTTATGCATCGGCATCCTTAAGAAGAATATCAAGCTAAAATGGGCTACCCGTTCCAGGGTTGATGGCGCGGATTTGGAAACCCTGAAGTTAATGAAAGAGAGCGGGTGCGAAGAGATATTCTATGGCGTTGAATCCGGCAGCCCTGAAATCCTAAAAAATATGAATAAGGAGTTTAGCCTTGAGGAAGTAAGAAAAGCTTTTAGGTGGACTCAAAAAAGCGGAATTAAGGCAATCTGTCATATTATACTGTTTTATCCGGGAGAGGATAAGCATACCCTTAATGCGACTAGGGAACTCTTATCAGACATCCAGCCCGATAAGGTGTATTTCTCAGCAGCAATGGTTTTCCCGGGGACGGAATTATATGCTCAAGGCGTGAGAGAAGGGAAGATCAGCAGTTCGTATTGGCTAAAGAAAGAAAATAAAATACCGTATTATGACGGGAGGATGAATTACCTTTTTCTCGCTTGGAATATTTTTAAAATGACGGTGTCTCTACGGTATAGTTTCGCCAAAAAATTTGATCTTATTTTTAAAATTTTATGTAGGCAGGCTTTGGTTAAATACAGGGAATTAATAAATTCGTTACAGGAGCTTTAAGATGGCTGCATCTTGCGAAGGAATGCCGATTAACAAAATATATGCTTCCAAGCCGGAGGATTACTATCTTAAGCAGATGGGTTCTCCGGGCTTAAGAGGCATATGGTTTAAGGCCAGGCAAAATATTACGGCCAGGCTCGTAAAAAAATATTTTAAGGAAAATCTAATTGTGGATATAGGCTGCGGGAATTGCCTATGGAATAATGGCAATCTGCCTGCCCTAGGAATTGATCTCTGTAAGGCGATGCTCAGACGTAACGCGGATAATATCCCTTCTTTTTTTCCTTTGCAGTCAGATGTCGTTATGGGGTTACCTTTAAAAGATAATAGTGTAAATATGGTTATTGTTACCGAATTATTGGAACACCTTGTGTCCTATGAGCAGTTATTTAAGGAAATCTTCAGGGTTCTGAAAAAAGGGGGAATCGTTATCGGCTCGGTTCCCTATGGCGCATTCCCGGGGATATGGGGTTTTATTTTTCCCCTATGGTGCAAATATAAGGCCTGGATGGATAATGATGAATATTATCTAAATGAATGCGGTCATAAGGTAAAATTTAATGCTGGCAAGGTCCGCGCAGGATTAGCAGATTTCCATCTGCTTGAGGTATTCAGTCTGTGGCACTTGACCTTATTTTTTGCAGCCCGGAAGGAGTAAAATGTTAAATTACGCTAAATATATAAATATAATCAAGCAAAAGCCGTCTGTCATCTATCCGGCATTGAAGGCATTCCTGAAAACAAATCTTTTGAACAAGAGGGTGTTGCGGGGGGCAGATATTGCCGTTACTTACCTTTGCCAGGGAAGGTGTAAAAAATGTTCCTGCCAGGACCTGATTGAGGATAACCGTCCGGAGATGTCCAAGGAAGAGATAGTCGGTATAGCTAAACAGATTATTTCTGCCGGGGGGATACTTATAAATTTAACCGGGGGAGAGCCCTTGTTACGCCCGGATATCGGGGATATTATTTTTAGCCTGCATAAAATGCCCGCTATTGTCTCAGTTTCGACAAATGCCTTATTATTGGATGAAAAGTTATTAAGAAATTTAAGGAATGCGGGGTTGCATGTTCTCCAGCTTAACCTCAGTAGCCCTGTCCCTGAAGAACACGACGCGGAGATGGGTGTTACCGGCAGCTATAAAAACGTAATCTCAGTTATGCGGATAGCCAAAGAGATAGGGATAAATATATTATTTAATACCGTGATTACCAAACAAATTCTCCATACCCATAGGATTAAAGCTTTAGTCGGTTTGGCTAAAGAAAACAATGCTTATCTTTCTTTGATCCTGCCGGCAGCCGTGGGTAGATGGAAAGGAAACCGTGATTCGCTTTTGAGCCAGGAAGATTACGATTTATTAAAGGATTGGCTCAAGCTCGGCTTTGTTACTACCGATACTAAAACTTGTTATAAGAAAGGGATATGCCCCGGGGGGACAGAAAAAATATACGTAAGTCCTTACGGGGATGTTTATCCCTGCGCTTTTATGCGCAGAAGAATGGGCAGTTTGTTGAAGGAAGATCTCTCGCAAATAAGAAAGAATATGAGTATTTGCTTAGAACCTACCGGTTGTATCAATATAAAGTAATGACTATGCCTGAAAGCAAGAAGATATTATTGGTAAATCCTAATATTCACCCTTATTTCGGCCGTTACGTAAATTGTACATTCACCCTTGGCGATATGTATCCTTTGGGTTTGTTGAACCTGGCTTCTTATCTGCAAAAAAATGGTTATGCAGTGAAAATATTCGATGCTTTAGATCACGGGGCTGACGAAAAGAATGTCGGTTCGGTTATAAGAGATTATGCCCCGGATATAGTGGGTTTAACGCATTCTCTCTATTGTTCATTTCCTCCTGTATTGAATATAGCTAAGTTATGCAAAAAAATTAATCCCCGTATTACTACGGTTATCGGCGGGATTTTACCCAGCTATTTGGATAATGAGATATTGGCTAATTGTGATGCCATAGATTTTGTTATAAAAGGCGAAGGAGAGTATCCTTTTTTAAGGCTTATTAAGTCGTTGTGCAGGGGAGACAGTCTCAATAACATCGAACGATTATCCTATAGGGGCAAGACCTGCGCATATAGCGCTAAAAAAGATTATATGACGATTCCTGATTTTGCTATCGAGCCGCTCCGGATAAACAAATTGTTTATTGCCGGCAGCAGATTGTCATATTTCAGGAAGGGCGCAAATGTTTATATTGAAGCCTCGCGCGGGTGCAGGTATAGCTGCAAGTTTTGTATCATAAACAATTTTAGCTGCGGCGTTAAGTATAAGGACCCGAAACAATTAGTAGGCGAAATAGAGGGATATTTGACTGATTTTGGGATCACTTCTTTTAGGTTTACCGATAGCACCTTTACGGAAAACCGGAAATTTGTTTACAGCATATTGGATGAAATTGCAAATAGAAATTTACAAAAAAAAATAAAATGGAGCTGTTCGACAAGGGTAGATTGCGTCGATAGGGATCTATTGAAAGATATGCGGAAGTCCGGTTGTGTTAGGATAGGATTCGGCGTAGAATCTTATTCTCAGCAAGACTTGGATTATTACCGCAAGCGGATTACCTTGGAGCAGGTTATAGAAAGTTTCCGGTTAACAAAAGAAAACGGCATAAAAACAGCAGCCCTTTTGATCCTGGACCAATACAGGTATCGAAAATACCAAGCGCTCCGAGAAGAACTAAAAAAGGTAGCTGTATTACTAAGGAGCATTAAGCCTGATTTCATGATATATGCTCCGCTTATAATCTATCCCAATACTTTAATCTATGATGAGTATTTAAAACTCCAGGTCATTGAAAAAGATGGTTGGCGGTCGCTACTTAATGGCCATTTGGTTCCTTCATTCCCTGTATCTGAAAGTTATATTTTTAGTCTGATTAACCGGGCAAAATTAAGTTTTATAGCCGCTAAATGCTTAAATAGGTTTGTAATTAACGTAATCAATAAGGGTTAAATACAAATCAGCAGGAAAAGAAAGCAGTTGAATCTAAAATTAATAGCCATGGCCAAGAGAATAAACGGTATAACATTATATACTATGCCTGAATGTAATTTGAATTGCATATATTGTTATACTCAAGGCTTAAGGAAAGAGAACAACTGTCTTACATTAATGCAATGGCAAGAGGTTATTTTACAGGCAAAGGGGCTGGGAGCGAGATGGGTTATATTCGCCGGGCCAGGCGAACCATTATTAGATAATAAAACCCTGGAATTAATCAAATATGCCAATACTTTCGGTATGCAGAGTATACTTTTGACCAACGGTACGCTAATAACTGAAGGTATTGCCGAAAATTTATTTTTGAATAATACAAATATTATTGTTAAGTTATCATCTTTTAATCCCGAAATATATCATTTCTTATCGGGGAACAAAAATCCTATAGACTGGGTTCCCTATGAATTTACATATAAACAGGAAAAAATAAAACATTGTATACCTTTTTATTTGGATATTTTATTAAAAAAATATCAAAAATTTTCCAAGGGGAGTAAGCGCTCTTTAAGGATAGAAACTGTTATTACTGCCTATAATCTTAAATGTATAATAGAAATAGCTAAATTTATCCGGGCGCATAGGCTGGGGTTCCTTTTTGAAACATTAATTTTTAATAATTCCCCGAATTTCGATAAATTGATCCCGAAAAAAGAAGATTATTGGTATCTTTACCGGGAATTAAAAAAATATCTCGGCTTTCCGTTTATATTAAGTCAAAATTGGCATAAGTGCCCCGTAAGGAATAACCCCGTAATTTTACAAAATGGAGATATGATGCTGTGCCTGGTCCAAGGGGCAGAAATAGGGAACATCCACCAAGACAGCTTAAGGGACCTTTGGAAAAAAAGGCTATCCGTCAAGGAGGAAAGATTGAGATACAGGCGCATTTTTGGTTTTACTAATTGTTTAGGCAGGCAAGTGTGCAACCGAGAGGAAGGCAGGCAGGGATATTCAACAAATTAAAATTACAGGATAAAATATAATTTGAGGTATAATAATAGATTATGGAGAAAGCAATTGCGTTAGAGCGTATCGGTATCTCGGGAGGCTATGGTAAAGACGGCCAGCCTGAACCGGTCCGGGAAGTAGAATTCAGGATGGGGCAGGTAGTCAGTATCGTGGGTGCTACGGGTTCGGGCAAGACTACCCTGATCAAAGATATTGAACTTTTAGCGAACAAAAATACTCCTTCCAACCGCACGGTTACATTTAATGGCGTAATCCCCTCCGAAGAATATTACCCTATGCCTTCGGACCGTTTGATAGCCTTGATCACCCAGCATACGAATTTTCTTTCGGATATGCGGGTGGAAGATTTTCTGGCAACCCATGCTTCTATCCGTGGTTCGGGCAGAGAAAGCTCGATTGTGAATGAAACCCTCATGTTCGCCAACCAGTTAACCGGAGAGCCCGTCGATATTAACAGCGCAATGACCGAGTTGTCCGGCGGGCAGACGCGCGCGCTCATGATCGCCGACGCGGTCGTGATCGGAGAATCTCCGATAATCCTTCTGGATGAGATTGAGAATGCCGGCATCCACCGCACAAAAGTATTGGAGCTTTTAAAGCAGTATAAGAAGATTTTTATTTTTGTCACGCATGACCCCCGGATCACGCTGCTTTCGGATTTCCGGATAGTTATGCAGAATGGCGCTATGCAGAGTATCATTGTTACCAACGCGGAAGAGAAAAAAGTAGTGGAACAGGTTAAAAAGATCGATGACCTGCTGCTGCGCTTGAGGGCATATATACGCAGCGGGGAAACTATTACCGAAGCGCATCTTAAGGAGCAATAATGAAGCTGGTGGTCTGTTCAGGCCCTCCGACAAGCGGCAAGACTACTGTTTTAAGGCATCTCATAAAAAAGCTTAAAAGCAAAGGCGAGCAGGTTGCTTTTGTCAAAACCGATGTCCAATTTGCCTGCGAGGACGAAATTTTTATAAAAGAATTTTCTATTCCGGCTAAAAAGGTTTATTCCGGAGAGCTCTGTCCGGACCATTGTAATGTGATGGTGTTAGGGGACGCGGTTGAATGGGCAGATAAGGAAATGGCGACAACCCTGGTGGTGGAGACTGCCGGTTTGTGCCTCAGATGTTCTCCTTATGTTGAGGGGGCGTTTGGTATGGTAGTGCTTGAAGCAACCAGCGGGATGAACCTGCCGAAAAAGATCGGGCCGATGTTGTCATTAGCCGATGTCGCGGTAGTTACCAAGATTGATTTAGTTTCTCAAGCCGAGAGGGAAGTTTTCCGGGCAAGGATACTGGATGCCTGCCCGGGAATGCGGATTATCGAATCCGATGCGCTGCATGGGATAGGGGTTGATCCTATTGTCAGGATGGTCCACGATTCCCGCGACGTAAAATACCCGCTTTACCTGCGGGGGAATCCTCCTCTTGGGACCTGCACTGTTTGTGTAGGCAAGAAAGAAATCGGCTGGAAGCAGCATTTCGGCGTGCTCAGGCCCTTGGATAATCAGGTTTTTTATAGAGGCGAATGAAGATGAAAGACTGCGGAGGGTGCGGATATCGCACCTGCGTTGAATTTTACGAACAGTTAAAGGAAAATCCCGCTTTGATCAAAAATTGTATTTATGCCCAAAAAGGCGCAGAAAAAACAGGGCCGAGGGCTGTTGAAAATAATTGTCCGGAATGGAAAGATTCATTGGGAAGAGAATTTGATTTTATTTTGGAACATTTTCCCGAAGAACCCGGGCCGCGGGAGACTATTATCCCGCATAATCCCCTGCTTACCCGCGAAATGGAACTCCAAAAAGGAGAAATAATTATCGGCAGGCCGTTAGGAGTATCTTGCGGTTGTCCGGTGACCCATTCCGGCGTAATCAGGGATATTGACCAGAAAACTGGGGTGATTGTCTGGTGCGTAACCGGCCCGCTGTCTCCGCGGCAAGAAGGCTTTAAGGATTTAGGATATTATACAGCACTGGCGTATGAGGGGTTGATCCAGGAGGCTCGCTGCGAAGTCAAAATAGGGATGCGTTATTTTTT
>Ga0172380_10008606_pt1 | contig 11088 bp, 10 predicted proteins | sample Leawe162metaG_FD_119747 | JGI IMG/M metagenome (GOLD analysis project Ga0172380, IMG submission 119747) | Leachate microbial communities from a municipal landfill in Southern Ontario, Canada - Leachate well 162 metaG | ecosystem: Engineered > Solid waste > Landfill > Unclassified | place... | reverse complement strand
TCGGCCAGCGTTCGGCAGATGGTGGCATTTACGCTTAAACAGAACGGCTATGACGTTGTCGAGGCGGTCGATGGCCAGGATGCCCTCAATAAGCTGAATGCCCAGAAGGTGGATATGCTGCTTACCGACCTGAATATGCCCAATATGGATGGCATTGGTCTTATCAAGGGAGTTCGTGCCGGATCCCTGAACAAATTCATCCCGATTGTCATGCTGACAACCGAATCGCAGGACTCAAGAAAAGCAGAAGGGAAATCGGCCGGGGCCACCGGCTGGATTGTCAAGCCTTTCAAGCCGGAACAGCTGATAGCGGTGGTTAAAAAGGTGCTGGGGTAGTGACCGCTGAAACGTATGAATGTTGAATTATGACGTGATGTAAGTTTCATACTTATAAAATTCAAACTTCATAATTTGAATTAGGGGTGTTCCCATGATGGAAGAAGCCATAGCAACGTATCGCGAAGAGGCCGGAGAACTGCTGGCCGAGCTGGAAACCTCTCTGCTTGATCTCGAAGAAACGCCGGATGACAATGACCTGATCAATCGCGTTTTCCGTGCCATGCACACCATCAAAGGCTCAGGTGCCATGTTCGGCTTTGACGAGATCGCCTCATTTACGCATGAGGTCGAAACGGTTTTCGATATGGTACGCAATGGCCAGATGACCGTCACCAAGCGCCTGCTTGACCTGACGCTCAAATCTCGAGACCACATCTCCTATCTGCTCAATATCCCGGCCGGTGAAGACGTTGACCGGAGCGAGGGTGATGAGATAATTGCCGGCCTCCGTCAACTGGTGCCGCAGCTTGAACTGCCGCAAAAAGGCTCCAGTGAGGTGCCTGCCATTGAGCTCCCCATATTGTCAGAGGAAGACCTGGCCAATGAGAGCACCTGGCGGATCCGCTTCCGTCCTTCCCAAAACATCCTCATGTGCGGCACCAACCCCATATCCTTGATCAATGAACTGCGCACTCTCGGCACTTCCCATGTTGTAGCCCAATTCGACGAAGTACCTCCTCTTGAAGATCTGGTGGGAGAAAACTGCTATATCTACTGGGATATCATCCTGACGACGACCCGTGGCGAGGACGCCATCAAGGATGTCTTTATCTTTGTTGAGGACGATTGCGATATCAGGATCGAATTGATCGACAGCAGTGGTCTGATTGATCGTGAGCAGGGATACAAGAAACTTGGTGACATCCTGGTTGAGCGCGGCGACTTATCGCCGGTCGAGATGCAGAAGGTGCTGCTGTTGCAGAAGCGCTTTGGCGAGATACTGGTAGAACAGGGCATCGTAACTCCAGAGAAGGTGCAGTCTGCTCTGGTCGAACAGCTGCATGTCAAAAGTGTACGCAAGGAGCGGAGCGAGGCGCCACAGCAGGAAGCCGCCGCCAGCATCCGCGTTCCGGCCGAACGCCTGGACCAGTTGATCAATCTGGTTGGCGAAATGGTAACGGTTCAGGCGCATCTGACCCAGGTTTCCTTTGCCGGGGGGGATCCAACCTTTATCGCCATATCGGAAGAGGTTGAACGCCTTACCAACGAACTGCGCGACACCGCCCTCAACATTCGCATGCTGCCGATCGGCAGCACCTTCAGCAAGTTCAAGCGGTTGGTGCGGGATCTGTCACAGGAATTGGGCAAAGAGATTGAAATGGAAACATTCGGGGCGGACACTGAGTTGGACAAGACTGTCATCGAAAAGCTGAACGATCCGCTGGTACATATCATTCGCAACAGTATCGATCATGGCATTGAAATGCCTGAAGCGCGCCGTGCTGCCGGCAAATCATCCATCGGCACGGTCTATCTGGGGGCCGAACATTCCGGAGATTCGGTTCTGATCACGATCCGGGATGACGGCGCCGGGCTTGACCGTGATGCCATCCGTGCCAAGGCCATTGATAACGGCCTGATTTCCGCAGCTGCGGATATATCCGACCGTGAAATATATGCCCAGATATTCTCTCCCGGTTTTTCAACTGCTGCCAAGGTGACCAGTGTTTCCGGACGAGGCGTCGGGATGGATGTTGTCAAGCGCGGCATAGAAGGGTTGCGTGGATCTATTGCGGTGGACAGTGTGCGTGGCTCAGGCACGACAATTACCCTCAAGATCCCGCTGACCCTGGCGATCATCGATAGCCTGCTGGTAAAAATCGGCAAAGACCATTTCGTGCTGCCGCTGGCAGCCGTTGAGGAGTGCGTGGAGTTGACCCGCGAGGATATTAAAAATTCGCATGGCCGCAATCTGGCTAACGTGCGTGGCGCCATCATCCCGTATATTCCATTGCGTCAGCATTTTTGTATCGCAGATCAGCGCCCTGATATCGAGCAGATCGTTATTGCCGATATCCATGGCACCAAGGTCGGTTTCGTGGTTGACCACGTGGTAGGTGAACACCAGACTGTCATCAAGTCCCTCGGCAAGCTGTACCGCGATGTGAAGGGTGTTTCCGGTGCCACAATTCTTGGTGACGGAACAGTAGCTCTGATCCTGGATATGGGCGTTTTATTGCAGTCAATAGAAGTTCTGGAACAGAAGTCGGCCTAGTTGTTATGGTTCATTCTTCCTTTCTTCCCGTAAGTGTATTTCCAGGGAGAAAGGAAGAAAAACTTATTTTCCAATTATCATCTTCCCGCCTTGAAACCTGTAAATCCCCTGCTACACTCATACAAAGTTGTTGATCACACGTTACTATTTCACACGGCAAGGGGGAAGTATGTTTGCAAACATGAAGATCGGTAAAAGGATGGCGCTCGGATTTGGTCTGCTGCTGGTGATAATGGTCGTGCTGATCTGGGAAGGTGTGCATAGTATGGCTGGAATTGAAGATAATCTGGAACGCGTCGTCAAGGTGAACAATGTTCGCCTTGAACTGTGTGCCGACATTGATGACAGTACCATGAATATCTTCATTAATCTGCGCAATATTTTAATAAATTCCAACCCTGAAAAGCGTCAGGAATATCAACAGAGGATTGTAAAATACAGGGAAGAGTATGGGACCAGTCTGAAAAAAGTCGAGGAATTGACAACCAAGGATGACAAGAAGGCGTATGAAATTATAGCTAAAATAAAGGAGGCGACAAGTGTCGCTGCAACACTCAATAGCAAAGTAATCGAACTGGCCTTGGCGGGAAAGGATGCTGAAGCAGCGTCATTTTTATCCAAGGAGGCTGCTCCGGCTGGTCGCAAATTGGAAGAAACGCTTGGTGAATTATCCGACCACAATAAGGAGCGTAACAAAATACGTTTCGAAGAGGCGTCAAAGGATTATGTCTCCTCCCGCAACACGATGTTAGGGTTGGGAGCAGGTGCGATTCTGATAGCAATATTCACCGCATTCTTCCTGACACGCGGAATAGTAAAACCACTTACCGAGGCCGTAGCTGTTGCCAATAGTCTGGCTGCCGGCGATCTGACCGTGGAGGTAGAAGCCAAGAGCAAGGATGAAACCGGTCAATTGCTGGAAGCGATCAAAAACATGGTCGACAAGCTGAGACACGTGGTCGGTGATGTCATGTCTGCTGCCGACAATGTCTCTTCCGGAAGCCAGCAGTTGTCGGCCACTGCCCAGCAGATGTCGCAGGGTGCTACAGAGCAGGCAGCCAGTGCTGAAGAAATCTCCTCCAGCATGGAAGAGATGGCCTCCAGTATTCGCCAGAATACCGACAACGCCATGCAGACGGAGAAAATCTCCGTCAAGAGTTCGATTGATGCCAAAGAAGGCGGTAAGGCCGTTATTGAAACTGTTGCAGCCATGAAGGAGATCGCCACCAAAATCTCGATTATCGAAGAAATTGCCCGCCAGACCAACCTGCTGGCGCTGAACGCAGCCATCGAAGCTGCCCGGGCCGGTGAACATGGCAAGGGCTTTGCCGTGGTTGCCTCTGAAGTTCGCAAGCTGGCTGAGCGGAGTCAGTCTGCCGCCGGTGAAATATCCGGGCTTTCCACCCGGAGCGTGGCCATAGCGGAGCAGGCAGGCGAGATGCTGACCAAAATGGTGCCGGACATCCAGCGTACGGCGGAATTGGTGCAGGAAATTACCGCCTCCAGCAAGGAACAGGATGCCGGCGCCGAGCAAATCAACAAGGCTATCCAGCAGCTCGATCAGGTTATCCAGCAGAACGCTTCTGCATCGGAAGAAATGGCTTCCACTTCGGAAGAACTCTCAGGCCAGGCCGAACAGCTGAGCGATGCGGTTGCCTTCTTTAAAATCGATGGCGGCACTCATTCCCGAGCTCCTCGTCAACCCGTTGCCAGGCAGGGCAAAAAAATGAAGATAGCTCATGTTGGCATAAAGGGAAAAGCTGCGCCTGCCAAGCGTACCCCCGGTGGCGGCATCAATCTGGACCTCGGCCAAGCCGGTCCGGATCATCTTGATGACGAATTTGAGAAATTTTAAATTGTGGCTTGAAGACGCCCCTCCCGTGCGGGAGGGGGCTTTACTTCTTACCCATGACCCTTCTAAAGGAGCTTTTTTATGAGCGTAGCGGGAATAACCGAAACGGTTCAATATCTGACGTTTAAATTATCTGACGAGATTTTTGCCCTGGATGTTGCAAAGGTGCGCGAAATCCTTGAAATTACCAATATAACCAAGGTCCCCCAGACCCCCGAATTTATGCGCGGCGTCATAAACCTGCGTGGCAGTGTGGTGCCGGTCATCGACATGCGTCTCAAGTTTGGCATGAGTGCCACCGAGCAGACCGTCAACACCTGTATCATCGTGGTGGAGATCAATATGGATGGCGATACCACGGTATTGGGAGCTCTGGCCGATTCGGTTCAGGAGGTGGTCGAGATGGAGCCGGACAGCATCGAACCGGCCCCCCATATCGGTACGAAAATGAATACTGACTTTATTCGCGGCATGGGCAAGGTGGATGGACGCTTTGTCATGATTCTGGATATTGACAAGGTGTTTTCATCGAATGAACTGGCCAATCTGGTGCAGGATTGACATGAAAGGATGATGAGTGACAAATTCCCATGACAACATCAACCCCCGCCTGCCGGCAACCTTGTCTGATCGGGAATTTCAACGATTCAGCGGTTTTATTTACGACAATATCGGCATCAAGATGCCGCCAGTCAAAAAGACCATGCTTGAAGCGCGTCTGCAGAAGCGGCTTAAGGCCACCTCCATTGCTTCGTTCGAAGAATACAGCGACTATGTCTTCAATCGGGAGGGACGAGCGACTGAACTCATCCACATGATTGATGTTGTGACTACCAACAAAACAGATTTTTTTCGTGAACCGGTTCATTTCGACTATATGGTCAAGACGGCATTGCCCGCTATCCTCCAGGCACGTGGTGATGTGTTGCGCGATCCGGTACGTGTCTGGAGCGCCGGTTGCTCAACCGGAGAAGAACCGTATACCCTGGCGATGGTGCTGTCAGAGTTTGCTGATGGCCGTCCTGGCTTTCGGGCCGCCATCACCGCCTCGGACATCAGTTCCCAGGTTTTGCAGACTGCCAAGACCGCAATCTATCCTGAAGAAAGAACCGATCCCATTCCGCTGAACCTGAAGAAAAAATACCTGATGCGCAGTCGCGAAAAATCCAGATCTCTCGTGCGGATATCCCCGAAGCTACGTTCACTGGTCACTTTTCGGCGGATCAACTTCATGGATGACGATTTCGGTATTTCTGAGAAGATGGACATCATCTTTTGCCGTAATGTGGTAATTTATTTCGACAAACAGACCCAGCAGACCTTGATGAGAAAATTTCATCGTCAACTGCGACCAGGCGGATTTCTGTTCATCGGGCATTCAGAGACGCTGAGCGGTCTGGATGTTGATTTCAAGCCGGTTGCATCGACGGTGTACAGAAAAGAATAAAGGATCCGGGGGGCAAGTACATGGGGAAGTATGCGGGTTTTAAGTCTGTTCTTGCCCCCTTTTATTTCCGCTGTGTCCTGTAATATGAAAAAACTGATCGATTCACATATTCGAAGTGTCTATCTCAAGCCGGGGGATGTACTGGTAACGTGCGAACCGGTGCTTGTTTCGACCGTACTTGGTTCTTGTGTGGCTGTTACCATGTTTTCTGCTTCCCGCGGTTTTGCTGCAATTTGTCACGCCATGCTGCCGGACAATTCAGGGCGGGAAAGCGATCTTCGCTATGTTGATACCGCTCTGCAGTATCTGTATAAAAAGGTGAGGGAACATGACGCCGGAAACGATCTTGTCATCAAGCTGTTCGGGGGAGCGCAGGTGCTGAATTCACCAGAGATGGTGCCTGACAGGGGGACCGTGGGAGACCAGAACGTAGCGCGGGCAGAGGCTGTGCTGGCTTCACTGGGGTTGCGGGTCTCCGCCCGTGATACCGGTGGAATGCGGGGGCGCAAGCTCTTTTTTTGTACAGGAACCGGGGATGTTTTTATGCGTCGGATGCGTGCGAACAACCATTCAACTTGTAAGGATACTATCCAATGAAAAAGATAAAGGTTCTGGTAATTGATGATTCAGCGTTGGTACGCCAGACATTGTGCGATATTCTCAATTCCGACCCTGAAATTGAAGTGGTTGGCAGCGCTGCTGATCCGATCCTGGCTGCTGAGCGCTTGAAAACAATTATTCCGGATGTGATTACCCTGGATGTTGAAATGCCTCGCATGGATGGAATTACTTTTCTCCAGAAACTGATGAGTCAGCATCCTATTCCCGTTGTCATGTGCTCCAGTTTGACCGAGCGTGGCAATGAGACGGCGCTGAAAGCACTCGAGTATGGCGCCGTCGATATTATCACCAAGCCAAAAATGGGTACGAAACAATTCATTGAAGAGTCCAGGATGCGCATCTGTGATGCGGTAAAAGGTGCTGCTGCCGCTCGTCTGGGTCCGCTACGGGCGATGCGTACCATGAAGGAGGTGTCGCCAAAGTACACCGCCGATGTCATCATGGAAAAGCCCAATTCCAAGGCAATGATCCAGACAACCGAAAAGGTGGTGGTGGTAGGTGCCTCCACCGGTGGTACCGAGGCGCTCAGAGTCTTTCTGGAGATGCTTCCGGAGGATACTCCCGGTATTGTCATCGTGCAGCATATGCCGGAAAATTTCACGGCGGCTTTTGCCAGAAGGCTCGATTCCATCTGCAGGGTGACGGTCAAGGAAGCTCAGGATAACGATACAGTTGTGCGTGGCAGGGCACTGATTGCCCCTGGTAATCATCACACACTGCTTAAGCGCAGCGGTGCACGGTATTATGTCGAAATCAAGGATGGTCCCCTGGTGTCGCGCCACCGCCCTTCGGTGGATGTGCTTTTTCGCTCAGCCGCCCGCTATGCCGGTAAGAATGCCGTCGGAGTCATCATGACCGGCATGGGGGATGATGGTGCCCATGGCATGAAGGAAATGTTCGATGCGGGGGTGGTAACCATCGCCCAGGATGAGGCCACCTGCGTGGTCTACGGTATGCCTTTCGAGGCGGTCAAACTCGGCGGGGTCAACAAGGTGATGCCGCTGCAAAATATTGCGGCAGAAGTGTTGCGGTTGTGCCGATGATGCTCTCTTAATCGAAAGTTCCCCTGGTCCAGATTCTGCGGTAATACTTCGGAGGTAATATATGGGTTCATCACTCGAAGAAGCGCTTCAGCGTACAAATCTTTCCCAAACCAACCAGATGGAGATGCTGACCTTTCGTCTTACTGATAATCAGCTCTATGGCATCAACGTTTTCAAGATAATTGAAATTATTGAATGCCCTCGCAGTATCAACCGCATGCCCAATTCTCATCCGACAGTGAAGGGAGCGCTCGATTTTCGGGGTAACGCCCTGGCTGTCATCGACCTGTCCGAAGCTGTTGGGCTCTCAGCAAAAAACTTCCGTGATGAGCTGGCCTACATTATCATTTGCGAATATAACCGCAAACTGACAGCTTTTATCGTCCACGCTCCGGACACACTCCTGACCCGCAGTTGGCAGGATATTCACAAGCCGGAAGGAGTAAATGCATTGTCTCTTGTGGCAATCGCCTATGCGGATAGCGGTGAGACAATCATGCTGCTGGATATTGAATCGATCCTTTGCAGCGTTGTCGGCATAGATCGAGATCTTTCGAGTGTTGCCATGACCGGAGTTGAAGGGAAAGGGAGCGGGCGACATGTGCTGGTGGTCGATGATTCACGTACCGCGATCCTGCTGCTGCAATCGGTGCTTGATAAAATGGGCTTTTCCAATATAGCCATGATGTCGGCCGACAAGGCGCTGGAATACCTCGAAAAGCATCATGCCCTGGTTGATCTGGTTATATCCGATATCGAAATGCCCGGCATGGATGGTTTTACCTTTACGCGTGCTTTGCGGGCACATAACAACTACAAGGATCTAAAGGTCATTCTGCACAGTTCGATGAGTAATCCCTCCAATCAACTCAAAGCCGAACAGGCTGGCGCCAACAGGTTCGTGGCTAAATTTGATCCCGATTCCCTTTCAAAGGAAATTTTCAGTCTGGTTGAGGCCGGCGATAATGGAGATGACCAGGGGAGTCGTGCATGAATACAACCGATGATGAGTTGATTCAGGAATTGTCAAACCGATTTGCCCAAAGCCGCAAGGCTTTTTCCGATTTGAGTGTGGTTAACAGTAAGTTGCTTGACATGAATGAACGATTGGAGCGCTCAGAATCAATCAAGAGTAATTTCCTTTCCAATATTCGCAACGAAATAAATAATCCGCTCAACGTAATTATGGGACTGGCCAGCCAAATCGCGATAGTTGGGGCAGGAAATGAGGAGATATCATCCCTGTCTTCGTTGATCGGTGCGGAAGCAAATCACCTCGATTTTCAGCTTCGAAATATATTCATGGCGGCGGAGTTGGAAGCGGGCGAGGTCAGCCCTCACTGCATGAAGGTTCATATCGCATCGGCTTTGCGTGAATTGATCGATTCGTTTCTTTATAGTGCTGAAAAAGCTAATGTTTCACTCACGCTGATTCCGCCAAAAAATGAAGAAAATTGCATCGTTATCATTGATTTGGAAAAGATTCAGGTCATCGTTTCCAATTTGCTGGCAAATGCGATCGAATACAGCAATGCTGGGGGCGTCGTCGAGGTCTCATACTTTGTTGGAGGGGATGGTTGCCTGCACATTTCTGTTCAGGATCATGGCGTCGGGATCGCACCGGAAGATCAACAGCGTATTTTTGACCGATTTGTACAGCTTGATACCGGAACAACTCGCTCTCATCTGGGGCACGGTCTGGGACTCAGTATTACCAAGGCACTTGCCGATCTTCTTCAGGGCAGCATCGCTCTGACAAGCTTTCCTGGAGAAGGAACCCGGTTTACCATTTCCATTCCCCCCTGTTCAATCCTGGATGATGAAGATTCATTTTCGGAGGCCGGCAACCTGTTCCTTTTTGATGATATGAGCGAGGTATAGGCAGCGTGGGCAGTGAAGGGATGGTCAACAGGCATTTCCTTTTTCCCGGCACCATCTTTGCCGAACCACTTGAATATCTGATCAGTACCGTTCTTGGCTCATGCGTAGCCGTGTGTCTCTGGGACCAGGTCGTCCGGAGGGGGGGGATGAATCATATCATGCTGCCGCTATGGAACGGAGAGGGGTTGGCAACTCCGAAGTACGGCAACATTGCCATGGAGAGGTTGCTTGCCAAAGTTTTGTCAATCGGATGCCGCCGTGAACATTTGATCGCAAAGGTATTCGGCGGGGCTAATGTGACCGGGACAGGCCTGGAGATGTTCTCTATTGGAGACCGCAACATCACGCTGGCGATGCAGATGCTGGAAGAATTCCGGATTCTTGTTGTTGCCAAAGATGTCGGGGGCCGAGTCGGCAGGAAGATTGTTATGAACACTGAAACCGGGGTGGTTCTCGTCGGCAGGGGGAGGGTAGCGGCATTCCGTGAGTAGATGCTTCCGATCTTTTCGAGTCAGCAGGAAAGGAAACAGAAGTGTTTTGTTTAGCCCCCATCATTTCCGGGTAGGCATTTGATTGTGTGCGATCCGGATAAAAGTCACGTCTTCGGTTGTAGACTGCTTCTGCCCCCGGATTCCTGTTCGCACCTTGACACCCCTCTGCTTTTGCGGTAGCTTGTTACGTCCTACCATAGGACCCCTGACGTTTTCGTCATTATCCCCGAATCTAGAAGGTCGCTCCGGAATGAAAATTACTGCGGTTATTCCTGCCCGTTATGCCTCGACACGTTTTCCCGGCAAAGCACTTGCGGAAATTGACGGTCGTCCGATGATCCAGCATGTTTATGAGCGTGCCGTCCAGTCAAAACTGGTAAGTCGGGTGATAGTTGCTACTGATGACCCGCGGATCGCTGATGCGGTTAGCATGATCGGGGGAGAAGCAATGATGACCTCTACCAGCCATGAAACGGGTACCGACCGTTTGGCTGAGGTGGCCGCAGGGCTTGATGCCGACATAATTGTCAATGTTCAGGGTGATGAGCCGCTGATTGATCCGGCCATAATCGACCTTGCACTGCAGCCATTCCTTGAAGAGGCCGATCTGCAGATGGGAACTGTCAAAACACGCATCAAGTGCCTTCATGACTTTCTTTCCCCCAATGTTGTCAAAGTCGTTACCGACAACCGTGGCAATGCCCTGTATTTTTCCCGTTCTCCGCTCCCGTTTTTTCGCGATAAATGGAAAGATCTGAAAGATGAATCATTTTGCAGCGGGAAATTACTCTGCTACAAACATGTTGGACTGTATGTGTATCGCCGTGATTTTCTGCTGAAATTTGCCGCCATGCCTGCAACCTTTTTAGAGATATCCGAAAAACTTGAGCAGTTGCGTGCCATCGAAAATGGCGTGAAAATACGTGTGGTTGAGACCGAATTCGAATCGATTGGCGTGGACACACCCGACGATTTGCTTAAAGCGCAGGAGCAGTACCGGAAATTACATAAATAGAGCGTAAACGAATTGATTGATATTCAGGAGCAGATACCATGAAAACCAAGTTTGTATTTATCACTGGCGGCGTTGTTTCATCGATCGGCAAGGGATTGGCGGCAGCTTCGCTGGGGGCTCTCCTGGAGGCCCGCGGGTTGCGCGTAACCATGCAGAAACTGGACCCCTACATTAACGTTGATCC
>Ga0172380_10008605_pt1 | contig 11088 bp, 12 predicted proteins | sample Leawe162metaG_FD_119747 | JGI IMG/M metagenome (GOLD analysis project Ga0172380, IMG submission 119747) | Leachate microbial communities from a municipal landfill in Southern Ontario, Canada - Leachate well 162 metaG | ecosystem: Engineered > Solid waste > Landfill > Unclassified | place... | reverse complement strand
CCCACAATCAGGACAGGCACGCTCATGGTTCGGGCAATAGACAGCCTTGTCCTTCTCGCACTGGACTAAGGAAGCGGACGAGCACTGAGCACAGAATATGGCCGGCATGGTCCCTCCTAATTTCGACGCTTGTTATTTTCGGATCGCGCATCTTTTTCGGCCCAAACAATTCCAAGGAGCACATCCGCCGCGATCATTGAAAAGGATTCGGCGGGATTCAATGCCCCCTGACAGACCTTCTTTTCATAGAGCTCACGCGCAGCCTTCGCAAAAGGATAGAGACTCTTAAAGTCTTCGAAAGATTTGGGATGACAGTGGTCTGGATTCCAACGAAGAGGGAACGCCTTCAGATATCTTCGGTAGGCCGACTGAAGATCTTCCATCTACTTTCTCCTCCATGCATGGAGGACTTTCCTGCCAAGAACAATAAGAATGAAGGCGGCGATTGGGGAAACAAAAACCACGGCATAGCAGAGTCCCGAATCCCATCCTGAAATTGAGTGAAGAAGGTTGGAACCGCCAAGAACAACAAGCGCGAATGGCGTGATAAGGAACCCGACAATGGCTCTGAAACCATCGGAGATCGGATTACGGCGATCCTCTTCACCCACTGTCCCTCCAATCCTGCAGGGTTCAAGCATTCACGTCTTCGCCTTCGTTGGACATTTCCGGATCCGATGACACCGCTCCTCCCGAATGCAATTCGTCTTCCCGCACGAGGATCTCCTGACCATCCATCAACAGGAATTTCAAGTAGGCAACTCTTTTACCACCTGAAACAGAGCTCTCCCGAGAAACAACTATTCCCTCCATACCCTCGACTGCATGCCCGAGCATCTCCTCTTTTAAATAATAAACCGACGCGCCTCCTGGGATTCTCACGGAACTCACGCCCATGATTCGTTCCATCTTTGACGCTATAGATTCAAGACTTCTCATCTTTTTAAGATCGCCCGACATGGGGTCATTTGCAAGTTGCAGAACGAGCGCCCTAAAGTCCTGCAGCCACGAATCCCTCGTAGGAAAAATAACAGATGCCGTGTAGCGCTTGTCTTCAACAAACAGCTGCTCGAAGTCCCTGAGCGCGGCGAAGGATGTACGGACATTGCCTGGAAGGGCTCCTTCGTCTACAAGGACCGCCTTAGGCTCCGGTTCTTTCGGGGTATCCGTTCCAAACAGATTGGAAAATATCCCCATGCGCTTAGTCGTCCTGATCACCGAAGAGCATGTCGGGATTGTCGCCGTGGGTGATCCTCTTTGCAGGACGGGTGCGCTTGCCGCTGCCGAAGGAAAAGGTGCCGGGCAGACCACCTGTCTCCGCATCCTTGGACCAGCCTAGGGTATTCCCCTTCTTGCCCCAAACCTGGGTAACTCCCATGAAGTTCGGTTTGTCGGCCTTGTAGCCCAACAGGTTCCCCTTGGCATCTCGGACCTGAACGACCTTCTGAGGGTCGTTGAAGCCTGATCTCTTGCTCTTGGAGTCTTCCGGCTTATCTCCGTGCTTTCCGTTGAAGAAGCCCATATGACCTCCATGACATGACGGCTGCTGCATCTGTACGGATTATATTTGCGGGAATCAGAATGTTCACACGTTGTAGGCTCTGAACCTCAAATAATTACGGTCTACCCCATTTTGGGGTATCCCATCTAAGGGTAATACCATGATGCTTCCCCGTCAAGGGGGCATCATGTCCGACGATCAAAAGAGCGTTCACAAAGCGGAATATCGACGCTTTCTTAAGCGTCTTCGCCAAGCACGCACCGATGCTGGCCTTACTCAGACCCAGGTGGCTAAAGCTCTCCGACGGCCGCAGACATTTGTGTCTAAAGCCGAGCTGGGAGAGCGTCGCCTTGACGTACTTGAGGTGCAGGAATTTGGGAAGGTTTACGGCAAGGCGCTCAACTACTTCTTTCCCAAGGCCTGAGACTTTAGCTCGGTAGGGGCGCTGTGTCGGTTGGACTTTGTCGAAGCTCTACGATAGGCCACTGGGTTTCTTCCAGGCCTAATCACCTGAAAATCTGTGGCGACTCGCTCGCTATACGCTACAATAGCGTATCTCGCGTATGCCCACAAAAAAGAAGCGCACTAACCTCAGCCCTCACACCTTGAACAGGAACTGGCGGCATGTCAGCGCCTACATTCCGCTAGATATTTTTGAAGTTATCGAAACTCAGGCTGAAAAAACGCGTCGGTCACTGAGTGCGCAAGTCGTCGTAATGCTGGAGACCGCCGCAAAGGCTCAGCCATGAAAAGGCTTAAAGCACTGCTGGCGCAGCTTGAAGCCGCGAGGAAGCAGCAAAACGACCTCGCCATCATAAAGTCGGGCCTACAGTTGGGGCTTGGATTCATATTGGCCGTATGCGCAGGTGCGCTTTTCGTGCTTGCCGTCTATGCGTACTGCCCGAAGCTCCACTATCTCAACGCTTACCTGCCGAAGGACGATGTTCCATTCAAATTCGACCCCAAGCAAGCCAGGACTCTCAATGAGCTAGTGTCCAAAGGTCTCGTTATCTCTGCCAGCGACCTGTACAACGATACGCTCTCGTTTTACAGCACCCTCATAAGCTGGCTTATCGGCATCCTAGGCATCAGCGGCATCGTTGCCTTCATCTACATTCGAGGGAAATCGAAGGAGGAAGCCGAAGAGCAAGCTACTAAGGCCGTCGATCAATATTTTGGCCGATTAGACACCCACAACATGCTCGCCGAAAAAGTCGAGTTGGAAGTTGACGTCCAAGTCGAACCAATCCGCAAGAGCCTCGAAAATCTTGAGGATATCGCGCTTCTGAAAACTGCGGTCAAGAAGTTGGAAGAAAAGGTTGAGCTCCTGACGGCAAACATCCCCAAGACTCTTCCTGCGCAGCCCGAAGTCACCGGGCCAAAAGTCACAGCAAAGGTGGAGGCTCTCGTTCCTGCCCCCCAGTCGACTGCAAAGCCGGAAGCTCCTGCTCCTGCCCCCAAACCGGCAGCGCCTGAGCCCACTCCGAAGCTGACGGACGAGAAAAGGTAAGTGGCCATTATTAGGCGACCAGCCGCATCGCCCGTATCACCAGACGAGAATCTGACTCGTGCGGCCCAGCGCAGCCACAGGGAAATCTACAAGCACGCGGAGCATTGGGGGCTCGAAACCAATCCGCTCGATGTGGAAGGTGTGATAAAAAAGTTCGGAATCAAGTTAGTCCGCGAAGAAATGGACGTGGACCTTTCGGGTTACATCGAGAAGCGCCACGATACCTGGGTCATTGGCATCAACAAATATCAGACGCCTCGAAGACAGCGCTTTACCCTAGCACACGAACTCGCCCACTTCCTTTTTGACAGAGCCAGCCTAGAAACTGGCCGGCATACCGATTCGATAATGTTGCGAAGCGAAGATTTGAATTCTGTCGAGCAACGGGCGAACGAATTCGCCGCAGATCTCTTAATGCCAAAAGAGCAGTTCCACGCCAAGGTTACGGCTGGCATTCGTGATGTGTCAGAACTCTCGGAGCAGTTTGATGTCTCCGAGGCGGCAATACGTTACCGTGCCTACAAGCTGGGATACATCAAGAGATATTGATGTCGAGCTACAACTATTTTCCCATCCTGAAGACCACAGATGCCGAGTTGCAGGCATACGCGGAACTGCCACTTCGAGTTCAAGAACGAATACTCCCCATTTTTGAACTGACCCGCTCGCGTCGATCCAAGAATAATCCTGACGCGGATTCATGGCTTCGAGTAGAGAGCATCGAAGAAAGTCTCGATGGCCGTCCGTTTATTCTCGATCTCACGACAGAGCCGACACTCCAAAATACCCAGATTGACGCGATGCTGAACAACGCGAAGAATGGCTACTCGGCCTGGGTAACGCTTGTCCGCAAAATTGCCGCCAAGGGAATGGATGTGGTGCCCGTCATTCACTACAACCCCGATGAACTGACTGAAGTCCGAGCTGAAATCAGGGAACTGAAAAAGATTTCGCCCACCCTTGCATTTCGAGTGGGCACAGCTGACGATGTGGCAGGCTACACGGCAGAAATCGCGAAGAGCATCGACACCGAAAATCTGGTCTTAATAATCGACGCCAGCTACATAAAGCCTGACGATGAGAATCCGTTTCCTACCGCGCTCGATAGCATTGATACGGATGACTTCAAGGGCGTTATCTGTGCGGCATCCAGCTTCCCAAGCTCCGTCGCAAATCATGGGGACCAACACGGGGTCTTCCCAATCGCTGAGATAGCCGCTAGTGAAGCGCACATGTCCGACCCAAACGTTTTTCACGGCGATTATGGATCAATCCACCCCATTCGCTATGAGGGACGCTGGGGCGGATGGGTTCCAAGAATTGATTTCACATCTGGGAGCGAGTTCCACTACTACCGCTATAGACGAGAACAAGGCGGTTACACCAAAGCCGCTCAGAAGGTTGTGGCGGACAAGAGCTACAAACCCATTACGGAGTTTGCCGTCTGGGGTGATGAGGAAATCAGCACTGCGGCAGCAGGACAGCCTAGCGGGAGAAGCCCGGCTCATTGGATATCTGTCCGAGCCAACCTCTACATGGCTCAGCAGTATCTTCGACTCAGCGCTAAAAAGTATTCACGGATGCCTTGGTAAGACAGAGCAAGTCCTCTACGTGAACTCGGCTCGACTTCTCCCGCAGAAATACTCTATATCTTCCCGCGTAACGCCTAACGAGCGCTTCCCTAGCAAGCTTCTTGATGCGCGACATTGAGAGCGCTCGGCCCATGCGTCTGCGGACATCTTCCGTAGGTTCTTGCTTGGATTTCTCATGGGCGGAGAGATCCTTTCTCCAGAGGAAATACAACAAATTCTCCTTGGATAGGCGACTCCGAGCACGCGGAGGGCGCACATAATCGACGCGCCTCTTTTTAGAGTCAATGAAGCCGTAGCCTATACTTCTAGGAAGCGACTTCAACAGCGGACTCTTTCTGAACTTTTCTGAAAGTATTAGGTGAACTTGGTCAAAAGTCCGGATGTAGTCTTCAATTTGATTCGCCATGCGCCGTAGGGAGTCGCGATCACTCTTGATTTCAAAGGCAATCAACTTACCGCTTTCCGTAATTACCAATAAGTCTGCCCAGCGTCTTCCGGACAGGAATGGCACTTCCACTCCCACGATTTTAGCGCGATAGCGTTGTGCAATGAAGTCCAAAACCAGGCACTTCATCTTCTTCTCGTTGGAGCGCAATCCAGCTAGAGTGTTGGGCTTCAAGTTCGGGAAACGCAGTAACGTCCAACGGCCTTAGACGAGAGTATCCGCCGACTTCTGCGTTATTCGCTGACTAATTACGCGGTCATAAATTGCCAGCGCATGGTCCGGAGTCGCTTTATCACCAAAGACCGTTTGCGCTGAAGCCCAGCAAAGCTCCATCGTGTCGTTCACGAAGATAGCGGCCTCATCCACTCCACTAGGCGCGAATGATGCCTTGGGCCGTTCCAACTTACGGTCAAACGCAGTCCGCTGATCGTTTGTTTTCATTTCCTTCTCCTTCTCTGGCCGTCTAGCCCAGCAGGGAACTTCGTGCCGAATTTAGTGAAATACGAGCTCGCACTAGTGAAGACTGCTGTTACCGCCAGCGCCTAGCCTATCTGCGCGAATACGGCCTGCAGGGAATCATTGGTGTTCGCCGCGAGAACTTTCTTGCGCCAGCTGGGCTTGATGAGATCAATGCACTTCAAGTTCCCATCCTGCTCAATCACCAATTCGATTCGGCTGAATTTCGACTCATGTTCAGCAGCGAAGTTGGCGAGGCCCTGAGCAATACACCAACTATTTGAATCGCCAATATCATGAGGCTCAATAAGGGCGCAATGGACTTTCCCCGAGCTTTCATGAAACACAACAAAATCAGGAGCTTTGGTTCGCCAGGTTCCTTTTCCATCGCGATATGGAACGGCCACGCGTTCATCGCCCACTTCGGGATTACGGAACCATCCAATAAACCCGGGACGCTTCTCTTCGGCCTCCAAGGCCGCTCGCTCCCACCCGTTTAGCTGTTTGAAGGGATAGAAATCCCCAGCGTCGTTGCAGTAGATGTGCTCCTTCTCGCCGACTTCTCCGCAACGCAGTTCGATGTTGTCTTTAAAAATGAAAAGTCCCGGCACCGGCTTTTCCTGACCACCCGCCAATCTTTCAATTTCCCGCCGCTTTCCAGGTGGCAAGTCCATGATAGAGTCGCGGTTCTTGGAATACAGGGTGTCGAATTTCTCCTGAGCCCACACGTCCAACCTCGTGCGCACTTCCTGTTCCTGTACAAGGGCAAAAAATTCCAGCTTAGCTCGGTTCGGGTCTGAATCGTCATGCCGGGCACGCCAATAAGCGACTCCCAAAGCTTCTTCCGCGGAGAGGCGACGCGAGGCAGCTCTAAATAACTGATCCACGTTTTCATCACTGGCTTCGATAACATCCCGCCCTTCTACGCGATAGCGATTAGCAAGAACATCGAACAAATGACCTTCTACTCTAATTTCGCTGGCATGGCTCACTGTCGCCTCAAAGCCTGGATTCCCGCGACGAGTATCGGCCTCGCCAATCAAGATTTTGACGATTTCGTCCGTAACCTTTTCTTTGGCGTTTTCTTGCACCTTGGTGGAAACACTAAGGCGCGTTGCTAGCTTAAGAACTCGGACTAGCGCAGCCTGTTGCGAGGTTTTTGGAACTCGGAAAGTTGGCAGCTGGGGATACGCCTCAAAAGCCCGAGCCGCTGACTTGCGTCGAGAATAATCGGTATAAGTGGCGGCATCTTCAACTTCCGTCGAAACGCCATCCTCGTTGTTCGGATCAGAGAGCTTTTTGATAATTCCCTGCACAGCCGCACGATCGAATCCTGGCAGAAACAACCGCACGGTATTGAGGGCGTCATTAGCTTCAACGCTTCGAGCGAGCGGCGCCCGAACCATTCTGCCGATTAACTGCTCAATCATCGTCAGGTCGCGAGCAGTGCGGTAACTCATCATCGTTTCTGCGCGCGGGCAGTCCCAACCTGTAGTCAGCGCCGTCTTGAAAAGAACAATTTCGGCAAATATATCGTCCTGAAGCTTCGAGGGTTCGACTTTACGAATTCCCATCCCATCAGCCTTAACCTGAGCTTCGTCTTGGAAGCAGTGGCAGATATTGTCGGCGCTTATCCCGGGCAAAGTTTCACGGATGGATCGTATGACCTGATCGATGTTCGTACGGGAAAAAAGATTCTGCGTGGTATCCCCGTCCTCGACTTGAATAACCAGAAGGGGACGAACAAGATTTTCCTTCGCTTTCACACAATAGGCTTGCCATGCCTGCTTGATGGCGGCGTGGCGCTTAACCGCCTCACGAAGCAGTGAATCGTCAGCATGCTTCTGACGCCCTTCCGGGTTGTGAATTAGCAGCCGATGCTTCAGAAGGCCCGAGGCTCGAACGACAGCAGGCTCAATCAAGACCTTATGACCTGTACGATTGCTGCTATCCAGCATCTCGTTAAAGCGTCTGGGAGTAGCTGAAAGCCCCAGAACTAGGGGCACTTTGGGAATCTGGCCTTCGCTTCCAAGAAGAAACCGTTGAACGATAGTCTGCGCCTCCGTCACATCGCGCTGACTACCAGTTCCCAGCATACCCTTATGCGCCTCATCGATGATGAGAAAGAAATTGGCGCCCCGCTCTTCGATTGTATTGGTAATCGTCTGCCAAATCGTATGCTTCCGTCCATCAGCGGGTGGCCGGGTCAAGGTGCTCGTGCTCGAAAATTTTTGAGTATTGATGAAATAGATTTTTCCAGGTTCAAGAATAGGGTGATCAAAACTGGGCTCAATCGTCTCGAGTCGCCCACTAGTGAAAATATCTGAGCAGGCCGCAAACTTCTGTCGGCTTTGCTCGTTCAGCTCTGGCGAGTCTGACAACCAAAGAATCGTTGCTTTGGGATTAGGCAAGCGTTCATCGTCTCCGTTGACAATGGCCTCTAATGCGGCGGCCATGATGACAGTTTTTCCCGACCCTGTCGGAGAGGACAAGATTACAGCCTGCGCCTGGGACGCGTCTGTGCGCAAGATGGATTGCGCAGCGACAGTTTTACGGACCAGTTCTGCCGCCTTATCTTCCTGGAAGTCGAGCAGCTTCAGCTTCATGAATTTGGAGCCGTGTTAATGAGGAAATTTCTCAGATAGGATGAATAAAGCATGTGCGTCTCGATCCCTGAGGGGAGTTGCACGCGCATCTCTTTATACGCATCTTCAGAATCGGTAACCAGGAAGATATGCGTCAGGTTCCGCATACCTTTAATTTCCGCCAAGAAATCCTGAAAAGCGGACTCCCGATGAAGCACCGAAAAACCGCAAGGCTCGGATATCAGCCACTTCGCGCCATTCCCAGGTTTTGGACATTCGCCCTTGGCGCCAGCAAGCATCCAGAGCAATGGGAGAACTGAGGAGAAGGCTTCTCCGCGGCCAACCTCATTCACGTCCAAAAACCCAAGCTCGAAATAAGCCGCATTCTCGCTGAAGCCTTCACCCATGGGACGCTCAAGTTCTCGCTCTACAATCATCGGTGACAACGTGTCTTTGGCGGCTTTATCAATTGCCCGAAATGCAGTTTTATTTTGGGTTACAACATACAGAGTTTCCACCAGTTCTTGTTCTTCCAGCGCTTCAATCCATTCTTCAGCCTTCGTCACATCCCACAAAACCGAAGCCTTCCCATCTTCTTCCAGATGCCAGGGAGCGTCGGCCGTTACAGCGCCCATGGCGATGCCCTTAATAAGTCGCGCGATATCCTTGCGCTCAGAAAGGCCCAATGAAGATCCCTCGGCGAACGAAAGCTGGTATATCTGACGCCGCTGCTCTTGTTCCAACCAAATCCCTGTATAGTATTCTCCGGACAAGACCTTGCCGTCTTCGCGTTTGCCCGCTATCGTGATCTTTGACCTAGGCCAGGTGACGGAACGACAAATTCCGCGAGCCTCCCATTTTGCGTCACCTTCTACCTGTCCCAATTTTGCCAGACGCTTCGACTCTTCCTCAGAAACCTCATTATTCGTAACTAGAATGCATTGTCGCTGCCCCCCGTATGCGGCGTTAATGAGGTTCACTGCGTTCAGGGTCGTTCCTGATCCGCCGAAGAAATCAAGGATGACAGCATTGGGCTTATCGCGAACTACAGCGAGCAGCGCGTCTCTCACGGCGTACACTGATTTTGGAAACGAGAATCTTCCAGTTTCGCCGAAGACATTTTTGAGGAAATCCGAGCCGAACGCGCCGGCGTCATGCGCGCTTCTATGCCACACGGTTTTCAGTTGTCGCTCACGCGCTTCAGCATACTCAACCTCGACAGCATTCCGCTTCTTGTCAAACTTTGTCACGACAAGAGCGCCTGAAATTATCTGTTGCTGCGGTTTTTTACTCAGATAGGATATAGCCCAAGTTCCACGTTTCGGATCGAACTCGCCAAGCCTCACATATCCTTTTTCGATGAGCTTCCCGAGCGTATCTCTCCCGACACCCCAGTTCCCTTCCGACCCGTCACTCCTAATTGGCCAAGCGACGGGCAACCCTTTAATGCGGGCTTTCATGTTCGGCTTCTCGGGATAGAGCAGAGTCTCGCCAACCCCCACAATAGCTCCACGGGCAGGGTCAACGATTACCGGGAAAAACATGTTTTTACGATCCGCACGACGAGCATTCGTGCCTGAGCGCAGCAAACCTTTCCAACGAGGCGATTTGTTGGAGCCCAACTCCTGCACGGGCGTAAGCAAATCGTCTCTGATTCCCTTTACTGTCGCCGTGCCGCGGAAACAGAATATCGCGTGTTCTTCGACGCGAGAGAACCTGCCTTGCGTAACGCCTTTAGGGTTCACGACAATCGTTACCATCTGCCGATAAAACTCAGGCAACGTTTGCTCAAGCAGACATCCCAAATGATGGACTTCATGCTCATCGATGGTAATGATAATCACCCCATCGGGCTTTAGAAGGCGCCGCGCCATAACGAGCCGCTTCTCCATAAAAGACAGCCACTTGCTGTGCTTCCATGGGTCGGTTCCATCAACATAATTATTGTTGTACTTCCAATCCCTCGCACCAGTGTTATACGGTGGATCGAGATACATGCAATCGATTTTCCCCTCGTGAGTATAGAGAAGAGTCTGAAGCGCATGATAATTGTCCGCTTGAAGAAGGATGTGCCATGGCTTTCCCTCCCCTCGCCCGATGGAATCGAGCTGACGTAGCGAAGGATAGATAGCGTCACCGAATCGTCGCGTTACGACAAGTTCGCCGATGGGTATTCGAAGGCGCTGATCTTTAGCTGGATTCTCGGCAGCCGGAACACAGAGGGCGTGCACATCTTGAATCTCTTGCACTCTATACAGGACTGCGCCTTTTTCTCCGCGCCGAACAACCAAGCTTCCTCTGCGTACAGGCACATTGGGGAGCCGCGAAACTTCCGGATGGTGCCCTTCGAATACGAGACCAAATCGGGTTTGTTTGCGTAAGGCGTCGATTGCTCCCACCAGCTTATCTCGCAAGCTGGGCTCGGGGATTTCCTTGAGGAGCAAATCAATCGAACGTGTTGACATTATATTGAGTCGCGATTATAACAGTTCAGGGAAGCAGTCTTTCCTCATACTGATGAGCGAGGGCCACCCTGCGCCGCCCTGTCAAGACGACGATAGACCAATTGATCCGTGCCGGGATTGGGAGCCAATCCGCTCACCAAACCGCTCAATAATGCAGCCGGAATTCCGGCCCTTGTTTTTGACGACCAGAAATTCCGCTGAGTTTCATAACGCAATTAGGTTCCAGTGCGAGATGAAAATGTATTGGCAGCATGGTCTGCAAAACCATTATTCGCGGGTTCGAATCCCGCTCGCACCTCCAGTTTGCTCCGCCGTAAATGAAAGAGGCCCCGGCTGGCGCCGGGGCCTTCCCTTTTTCGGGGGAGCCATTTCCTAGTAAACGATCCCCTTCTTCGCGGCCTGCGCCTTCAGCGCGTCCACCAGACGCGCGTCGAAGGAGTCCGCGCGCTTCGCCCCCGCCCGCTTCTTCAGCCAAGAGGCGCGCTGGACGACCAGGCCGTCCATCTCTTTCTTGAGCTTTTTGCGATCGGCGGT
>Ga0172380_10008604_pt1 | contig 11090 bp, 12 predicted proteins | sample Leawe162metaG_FD_119747 | JGI IMG/M metagenome (GOLD analysis project Ga0172380, IMG submission 119747) | Leachate microbial communities from a municipal landfill in Southern Ontario, Canada - Leachate well 162 metaG | ecosystem: Engineered > Solid waste > Landfill > Unclassified | place... | reverse complement strand
TCGGTCTGGATATTCGGTGATCGAAGCGGTAAGCCAACCGATAGTGATTTTCGCAGAATCGTGCAATATGCAACCGGAGAATTTGGTAGATATGACGACATAATCGCGAGTCTTTCCGCGTACGTCAACATGCCATCCCAGGCATCGAGCATGCGCGAGCGCCTCGAACTTGCAACCGCGCGCGTTGATTGTCTTTGCACAAACTTGCGCGGTTGTATAGAGTTCGACTCGCGTTATCGCGTTCGCATGAAACTATAAAAAATACTGCATAATTTCTCTTTTATTTTTTGAAAGTTTGTTCGAGCCACTCGAGATCATCCTTTATGTTTTCTATTTCATATGCGGTAAGACGAGGTGATTGCAAAGTCAGGCGCAAGCTCGACGCAGTGCGTTTATATCCGTATGCTCTCTCGCATTTCTCGAGAGCGTCACGGCGCGTATCGCGGGCACCACCCGCAACATAGCCAAATTCTTTCATATGCGGTTCATTGCTACGCGGCGCGGCCATGTTTGCGCGCGGTCTTTTGCATTCGCGCGGTTCCGCGCATTCATCGTCACTCGCGATTACATCGTGCAGTGTGCGTTTCGCGCATCGAGGATTGCGCGCGTCCTCATCATCACTCGATATCACAATTACGTCAGAGCCCGCGCGCATGCCCTCAACAGCGCGCGCGATTGAATCGAGAAGCGCGCAACGCAACTTGATTTCTTCCGTGACCTCGGAGGAACTCGCGTCAATTTCCGCGATGATTTCCGCGACATTCGCGGCATACACATCAAGTCCACACAACATTTCGATCGCCGATTCCATTGTTCGCGAGATACTTATGATATTCGCGCATTCAAATTCAAAAAAATCGCGCATTCACAATTCGCGCGACATAATCTCGCAGCACGTTCCTTTCTTTGCATTGCGTAATTGTCGTATGTATTCATCAGCACCTTGCGGTCCGCATACGGAGCGTATACGACACAGCACGAGATCCGCGATCCAAAATGCATCTTTCTCGAGCGCAAGGCGGAACATTGTAATGCTCGCGCCGTAAATGAATCCTAGAGATTCCGCCCACGTGAGCAATGCCGCACATATCACGCGATTCGCGCGGTGCATCGCATACTCCGCGAGACTCGGAATCGATCCTTCGTATCTCCTTAAACCTATATCAATCACGGGACCATGCGCGACAAGCCACGAGAACACTTCGCTAAACATTTCGATTTTACCGCTGAGAACAGCACCGATTAATGCGTCCTTGCATTTGTTATCCGATAATTCACCAATGCGACTCTGCGCAAAGGCGAACATTTCTGGTTTTCCGCTGCGGCAACATGCGAGAATATTGACATGACCACTTCCGCGAGTAATAAACTCGAACAACTCAACATCTGCGCAAGCCAGTGCGGATGCCGCGAGGTCGCGCGCGATGCTCTCAAAATCAGTCGCGCTGAGTTTCTCGCGCCAATGAGTAATAATATCACGGACAAGTTCGCGTCTGTGTTCTTTTATTGCTCCTTCGATGATAGTGATCCACCGACCGGATACACGCCGAATATCATCATCTTTCATAATCGCGGTCTTAATTACATCGGAATCGGAATACTTTCCAAGCGCGCGTAAAAGTTTGCGATTCACGCAAGTATTCACCATTTGCGCGATCCATGAGCGATCACCGCGAACCGTAATATTGCGAAGTTCGACCAATTCGCCATCACACAATCCCTTACACATGCGCTCGTGTGTGCAGAAACTTGCCTTCCATGCGTTTGCACATTCTTCGAAAGTCACGCACGATTTCGTATATCGCGCGAAGTCCCGCGTGCCAGCTGCGATTGCTTGTTCGCATTGTTCCCAAAGTCCGCGCCTGACTGCGTATTTCCACATCTGCGCGGGTGTCAATTTGCGCGGAGATGCTCCACAAGCCGCGCGAAATGCCCCGCAAACAAGGCGCACATCCGCGCTTTCATATGGATCTATGAAGTTCATAATTTCGCGCAGGATATTGATATCACAATCGTGAATTGACATTGATCCAGGGATCGCAATCGATTAACTTATAGTTCGAGAAATCATTTTTTCTCGCATCGCAAGTATCAATAAAAAAACACATTATCTCAACATAATCGCGCAACACGGCGCGCAATGCTCCGCGCATGGTCGAGCCGCGCCGGGTCCCTCGACAGCCCGCGCATGTGCGAGAACCAAATCAACAATCCAGTAGAAGTCGCGCGCAATCGCCTCATTCAACATTGCCTCGCGCGCATCAGCAAAATCGTACATGCTCTTCGCCCATACTAACACATATTCGCACATCGCGCGCGATCCCTTGCGCGCTGCAAGTCGCGCAAGTTCCGCCATGTTTCCGGAGAGTCCATCACCAAATGGATCGCTGGATGGTATGTCGCCGTGCGCAATCGCATATTTTATCTCTTTTCGTGCATCTCTTTCGCGCACTTCATCGACTATATCCGTGTTTCCACTTGCAATCGCGTCTCGCAATATGTCCGACACGCTATCATGCCAATCGCGCCGAGCCTTGATTGCGGCATCGAACGCGTCATCGTTACCACTTCTCGCGGCCGCGCAAACATCCGCATTTTCATCAAGTCCGCCGAGTTCAGACGTATACATCTCAATATCGCCGGCAATGAGAATATATTTTGCAATAATCGCCGGGTATGTATCATCTCTACCATCCCACTCAGTGAATCGCAAATCAATCAAAGCATGCGCAAGTTCGCGACGTCGCGCGATGCATGCTCCCGCGATTATCATATCGATCGCGAAATATTCGACATCCTTCCCAATCAACATATCAGCAACAATCACAAATACCACCGCATCTTCTGCATATTTGCCAACCGCGCGCGCAATTCGCGCGTTCCGAAGATGTATGTCATCGCACAATGCATTCCAAATACTCGCGCGGTTTCCACGAGTAATCGCGCGAAGCACGCGCAACTCTTCGGCATCGCCACCGCGCCATTGTGCGAATGATTCGCTCCACGCAGCGCGGCATTCTTCGAAACTCGCGCGCGACCCTGCATACCTCATCAAGTCTCGTGCGCCCGCATCTTCGGCCGCCGACATTTGCGCATCCAATCCGCGAATTGCTGCGTACTTCCACATCTTTCGCGGTGTCATTCGGCACGGTGCACCTCCGCACGCGCGCCTCATTGCTCGCGAACTCGCGCGCAACCCCGCGCGTTCGTACGGATCCATCAAGGTGATTATGTGCGCGGTCAAGAACTCATCCAGAGATCCAAGAGTCGCCATGGTTATATGTATCGTGCGCGGGCATTCAAAAAATATCGATGAACTCTACGATGTGGTGCAAAACGCTCTCATCGCAATCGCAAATGGACATCTTTGTTGCTTTATCTTTCACGAATTCAAAAAATGCGCATTATTTGCGCGCAACCAACGCACAGCAACGCCCGCGATGACCCGGCACCATCCCCCGATCAGGCCCGCGAATCGCGTGCATCATTCCACATACCATATCCATAATCCAATAATGATCGCAAAGTCGCGCGACTCGCAACATTTCGCGCGCGACCGCATCGAGCCGCCCACGCTCGGCGGCCCATGCGAGAAGATATGCGCACATCACACGCCGTCCTCGTCGCGCAGCAATACGCGCGAGTTGCGGCAAGCATTGCGCACTTTCTTCTTCCGCGCATGCGACATCCGGCGCCGTAACTTGCGATGTTTGCGCGTCGTAATTGCGCGCGAATGACTCGCGAACTATTCGACACATATTCGGATCGTCACTCTTGACTGCTCTTACGAGCATCATAAACACTCCAGTTTCATCACCAAACACATCATCGCAATAACTTGCGATGTCTCCATGACAAACCCAACTCGCGCGATGTTGCACAATTAAACACATTAGACTATAGTCTTTGTAATAATTGAAGTACTTTGCGTATTCTCGGAAAATCGCTTCGTTGCGCGCGCGAATCGCGAGCTTTGCAATATCTGCTCGTTGAGTCCCACTGAAGAATATCACGATAACTTCGCGCGCCAACTCATTTCTTCGCGCGCGCATTACACCATAAAGTACTGTCATGCAGTACTTATCAGCATCATCGAGTCGTCCGATCATGTCAATCACATCTTCATCGCGCGCGAACTTACCGATTGTTTTCAAGATGCGCGCGGTTCGTGCCCAAGGATGCGCGGGTATCTGATCGAATGGAACAACGCCGCGCATTATCGTGCGTATCACGCCCAGCTCATCGCATCTGTGTGATGCGCGCCACACACCAAATCTCGCGCACCATGCTTCGCGACACTCATCAAAAGTCGCGCGCACTCCTGCATATCGCGCGACATCTTGCGCGCCCATGTCACACGCCTCTGACATTTGCTCGTATAATTCGCGCATTGCTGCATACTTCCACTTTCGCTGTGGTGTCATGTGCGCGATCTGCCATCCAGGCCATCTATGTGAGCGCAAAATGCGTACAATATCGCGCAACCTGCGACATGTCATGCAAAGACCGAGCATGTCATAAGGATCGCGCGCGCTTGCAACAATTACGCCGAGTGCCGCGTTGTCGAGATCGAGTAACGACGCCATTGAAGATAATTAACAACTCACATATTCAAAAAACTAACTCTGTGCATTCGCAAGTTTGCGCAACTGCGCGATGAACACGCGATCGGTAATATTGGATTCATTGAATCGTGGTTCATCAATTACGAAACCATCCTCGCGCGCCCATGTGATGATGCTCGGTACCAAATAGTACATGTTCGTGCGCAACTCATGGAAGTCGAACATCATATAATCTCGACTCAATCGCGCACCGCGCGCGCGAAGAAACTCGCATACTTTGCGATCATCCGCGAATATCTCCATGCTCAATATTTGATCAAGCGTGTGCGCGCGTTCACTCGCATCAACTCCATCGAGGATTCGCGCGAACTCCTCGACATCTCCGCGTGATGCTGCGCCGAGTAACAGTTCATCAATCGGTGCATTCTTGGATTCCTTGACTAGTTCGTCAAGTAACTCGGCTCGTGTACAATTCACACATTCGACGTGCGAATCACCAAACTTATCAAGTAACAATTGGCAAATCCAAACATTTTTGCAGAAGTATGCATCCACGAATAACGATTCGATTTCCAATACTTGCGGATCATCGAGAATGGCGAGTAGAACCTCGCGCGAATCGCTCTGGATGATGCCTGTTAATATTCTACTTTGAGCTGGCGGATGCGCCTTCGGCAAACATTCGCGAATGAACGACAAACCGCCACATATGCCAATATCGCGCGCGACTCCGATCATGAAATAATGATCATCAACCCCGTATTCCGCGCGCAACTCATCTGCGCGCCAGTGACGACCTCCGATAATCGCGCCAATCATCCATGAGTGAATATCAGCGTTTCTACTAACTCCTAACCATGGGCGACCCGCGGGTCTCTCGTGCAACATGCGCGCGATATCATCATGCCCCCACTGCGCCGCGCGTTTGATCGCATCATGGCGCAACGCGCGCAACCACTCCGCGCGAATTTCATCATCAACATCCGCGCATAAGTAACGCGCAAGATCCTCAGCCCCGCGATCGCACGCTTCCTCGCACTCCGCGCGCATCCCAACTCGCGCCGCGAACATCAACATATCTTGCGGAGTCATCCTCGGCGCAGGCGGTATCGCGCGGTGCCATGCACGACAAACCAAGCGCATATTGCGCGCGTGATATGGTGTTGGCATTTGCTCCGCAACACATTGCACGATGAAATCGCACCACATCTTGCGAATTATATGGATCTCTCGGCGAATTCAAAAGTAATGACAATATGCGCGCTCGTTCAATCTTGGATGCAAAATGCAAAAAACGCACGCATCGCATCACATGCAAGGCGCCATTGCGCGCAACATGACTTCATAACACATTTCACACATCACGCGCGCATATTCAAGTATGCGCGGTTCCATCTCGTATCCTCTTTTGCATATCGCATCAATGAGATCATACCGACCTTTTTCTATCGCTCTCATCAACGATTGATGAGTAATGCCGTAACTTCCTCGATTCTCTGCGTGGTAAAATGTGGCGTAATCGGCGAACCAAGCGTCGATATACGTAAATGTTTCGCATTTTCCGCACTTAATCGCGATTGTCCGCGCTTCGTTAAGCAGAGCGAGCATTGCGGCACTCCTCATAAATTCCGCGACATTATCTACGGCAATCTCATCGTGCATCCAATATTGCCGGTCATCAATTTCGCCGGTCGGAACTTTTACGATTCGCGCATCTGATTGCGCGACTCCTTCAAGCCATTCGCGCGCGAGTCTACATGTGTCATCAGACGGCGCACGAGCCGCCCCAAGAAGCATTCATCCGAAGTCGAACTCATCCGGTGACAATTCGCGCGCGTAAATACATCCCGCGCGACTCCCGCTCTGTGCGGCATGTTTCAATGCGCGGAGCGGAAGTCTTTCTATTTTACCGCATGCATTCAGTGCGATGGAATGCGCGAGATACTCACCGGCAATTAATAAACCCCCGCTGAGGTCGCTGCTCATTCCTCGCGCAGTTCTGCATTTGATCCCGACTAATTCAGCCAAAAGTTCATGTCTTTGCATTTTGATTGCCCCACCTAATACGGAATCCTCACCGTCTTTATAACACATCAATGAAAACACAGACATGGCTCCGCACACGATCGATTCATTCGCAAACATTCCTATCGTCCTGAAAATATCGAGCGTTTCTTCCTCATCCACTTGATGTTCGATAAGCGCGCGTGTAATTCGCGCGCTATCTTCGATCGTCATACTCTCGATATTATCATGCGCAATTGCGCGAATAGCGCGCGATATATCAACATTGCATTCATCGCGCGATTTCGCGAATCTCGCATTCCACATCTCCGCGCAACGCTCGATTGTCACGCGCGGAAGAACGCGCCATTGCAAATCGCGCGCGCCTAGCGCATTCACGCACCGTGCCATTTCATCGAACCCATATTTCGTCGCCCATTTCCATGCGTCGCGTAACATCATGTGCGGGATCACGGGTTTCATGATAATCGCGCGCCACTCGCGACAAACTGCGCGCATCGCGCAAATATCCGCGGGGTCCGCGACGATTCGCGCGATCTTCTGCAATGTTCCCGGATCGATTTGCATTATCTATCATATCGGTGCATATTCAAAAAACTCGCGCATTTCGCGCGCAATTCGCGCGCAATTCATACATACTTCCTCGCCATTATTGAGCAACACGTATTGCCGCGGTGTCTCTCGCAGAATTTCGAATAATCGATGAGTTCCGAAAAGCTGAGCGGAGTATATCTCGAAGTACCGCGGATACAGTATGATGGTTTCACTGTCGCGTCGCGAATACGGCATAGCGCGAAGTCCGCAGTGTTGTAGTTGTCACATTTATCGTCGTGCGCTGTCCAAAACATCTCAACAAGTGCGAATAACTCATATTCGCGGTCAATCACGTGCGCCCACTTGAGAACTTCGCAACACATCTCGAGAGTTCCGCGATGTCCCGCGCATTTCGCGACAGTTAGGACCAATGATTCGATAGTCGATACCGTTTTAGTGCCGAACATGTGATATCTATCCTCGAAGTATTCGCGATCGAGAATACCGTTTTTCATGACTATTTCCGCAACTTCCCCGAATAACTTTACATTTCCGGAGCGCACCGCACCACACAAAGCACATGGTGTTACGTAAATCCTGTCGTGAGTACTTGCAAGGCGTCCGTACAAGTATTTGAACATCTCGATGTTTCCTCCAATCGCCGAATACTCCATCGTGGTAGATATTGATATCGAATCATCATGATAATCGAGAGTCGCTTCATATAAGAGAGTGTCTCCCGCGGCGATTGCAAGATGCGCAAATCCGCCAGTTGCAAAGATATAGGAACCTCCAACGCCATAAGCGCGTGCGCGCTTGCACCAATTCGCGAGAAGTTCGCGCGCAAACTGAAGACGGCGCGCTTTTATTGCGCCAATGATCACTTCTCCGAGAACAGAAACGATATCGCGATCTCCGCAATCCGCAAGTTCCGCGCGGATTATGTCTTCGCTCACATGCTCGCCAACAGCATGCGCAGCTTTGCGCAACGCAGTCGCACCGCGAAATATGCGCGCAATCGCAAGGCGATCGCCGGCAATAATCGCGCGAATCTGAACCATTTCATCATCAGCATGGCGCCAACGGCAAAATCGCGCGATCCATGCCGCGCGACGCTCATCGTACGACGCGCGGTCGACGCCGGCTGCTTTTTGCAAATCGCGCGCGCCTAAGTCGATCGCGGCTTCAGCAAGCTCGGGCAATCTGCGCATCATGGCATACTTCCACACTCCGCGAAATGTCTTTTTTATCATGCACGTTTCCATATCGATGTTGGGAGTTAATTTTTGCATCGCGGATTCAAATTTGAATTTGCTCGAACTAATACACTCTGATACATGGAAGACCGTATCGCGCGCCTTCACCGTGCAGCAATCGCGGACGACATCGCGACATTTCGCGAGTGCATCGACGAATCTCCTCACGTTCTCTCATTTTCGCTCATGCTCGCGGCGATCTACAACAGTTGCAATGTATGCATATTCATTCGCGACTTTGTCGATGCGCGCGGAATTACCATGAACAGTGATTCGCAATTCGCGGCCGCCAAGCATGCGATGATGCACGAGCATTATGACGCTTCATCAATCATCCTCGAATGGATGATTAGTTGCGCCAAGCGCGAAGGACGCGTACTTCCTTCTCCCGAAACTAGGATGTTCATGCTCGATTATTTGCGCGGAGGTATTGAAGCCGCGCGCAAGTAACCGTTCGAGTTTTTTGAATTCGCGCCAACTTGTTATATATCGCGCGTGGCATATGGATCTTCTCGCGCAGTTTCGCAGCGCAAATGAAGTCTTCTTCGATTTGATATTCTTGCCAAAATATTGCAAACTGCACAATCCCTCTGATGCATATCAATTCGCGCTTGGACTTCGCGCAACATCGCGCAAATGGCGCGAACTAATCCCGAGTGCGCGCGAAGTTCTTGCACGGATTCCTGATACTCCGGATATGTCCACTAAACTCGCGGAGATACAGATAGTAATAGACGAATCTGCGCGAGTCGGCAATGTAGTATCGTTCACTCGCGCAATGTCGCATATATTCGATCGACTAAAAACGCGCAATCGCGACTTTTACACCTGTCTTGATGGATTTATGCGCATGACGTCGGATATGCATCCCGGACGAGAACCAGATATCGCGTGCCAGTATTCATATTACGGACAAAAAAGTGACGCCGGCTATGTGATAAACACAAATCTATTTTACACTCGCGCGCTTATCTACGCTGTTGAAAACGCGCGAATTGAAATTTGTAAAGCACTTCTTTCAATCATCAGACAATATTCCAAAAGTTCACTTGCGCACGCGCAAATCATGTTGGATATTGCGATCGCGCGCGATATTCCGGATATGTTCGAATGGGCCTTCACTGAAAGTGCAAAATTCGCCGCAGAAGACTATGCCGATTATTGCAAATTTAGCGATTATGGCGGTCAATGTGTGAGCGAAATAATAAGTTATAATTGCGACTCGCTCAAGGTAAAATGTCGCGCGAGACGCGAAGAAATGCGCGAGGCGCGTCTCGAATATAATCATTTGGTAAAAACCGTTGCCTCGGTTGGTGAATACATCGATCAGCATCACTCAACACAATCTCGCGATATTCGCGAGGATGCGCGCGAAATACGCGAAATGTTGATCGGTTTGATTGATAATGCGTACGATCCAACGCCACTATCAAGTCCGCCAATTCCCCCGTTTGATAAATGCGCAGATTCGGATTTTACAGATTATGATGAACTCTCGCTCGACGAGTACCAACCAATACTATCATGATATTCGCGAATGCGCTCTTTTTTGTATCATATTAAATCGAGTGCAATCAGTATATATAGCAAAATGGCACTGATACCATTTGCGCATCCTTTTGAATGCATGCGCGATCCTCCGAGTCCCGAAATCGTCGCGGACATCGCGGAACATGGCGAGGCTCGCGCGCTCCAATTGCATGCCGAGCGTCAAGGATTCACGAGCGCGACAGATCGCGCACTTGTGCAGATTCTTGGTGATTCGACAGGCGGATGCAGCGACGCGCGCATCGTTCTCGCACCTGCGCTCGTTGCGCGATATTTTGGATGGAAAGCGAGCGCGTCTGCGATTGTGAAACACCTCGCGGATTTGCACTTTGTATTCGACACGGACTATTTCGCGATTCCTGCGACAGACGAAGCGGCTCGCGCGATTGATGCGATCGCGCGCGAGTTCGCGCCTCTCGCGATTGATGCGACACCCGCGCCAATAAAGAAGAAGCGCGCCGCAGCGACGCTCGCGCCGACACCTTTTTATGCAGTCACGCGCGCAACATTACGCGATATAATCGCGCGAAGTCGCGCGGAATCCGCGCAAGAGTTGCGCACGTTTCTCGCGCGACTTGACGCAATTATGCCCGATTTCAACCGCGCGCGATATCATGTGATATCCGAGCAGAGTTATCGCGGAGGCCAACGCGCAACAGACGGGCGCGCACGAATGCCCGCACCTGAAGAATACATTTATATTGCGACGACTGCGGCATATTAAGCGCGCGATATTTACAAAGTCGGCCGCGCGAAGAACTTGCAATCGCGCCTATCATCGTACAACACGGGGCGCGCCGCGGATGATTGCATGTTCTACAAGTTCCACGCGGCATGTTACAATCCTGCGCAAGTCGAAGCATACATTCTCCAAGTCACGCGCGAGTTTATTGATCAAAATGAAATGCGCGCAATACCATACGAAATTCTCGCGCGCATCACACGTCGCGCGATTCGTTGTGATAAAAAATGCGCAAAGATTGCGTGGCACGCGCGAATGCAGCGTGAAGTCGCGCGCGATCCGCCCATCATTGAAGAAGCACCGGCGCCCGTTGCGCCCGTGCGTGTACGTAAGACGCGCGCGAAGCCCCTACAAAATTGAATATTCACGCAAATGTATATATCTTCTCAACCGCAATGTCTGCAATCCCCACCTTTAAGT
>Ga0172380_10008603_pt1 | contig 11090 bp, 15 predicted proteins | sample Leawe162metaG_FD_119747 | JGI IMG/M metagenome (GOLD analysis project Ga0172380, IMG submission 119747) | Leachate microbial communities from a municipal landfill in Southern Ontario, Canada - Leachate well 162 metaG | ecosystem: Engineered > Solid waste > Landfill > Unclassified | place... | reverse complement strand
GCGTCAATGGTTCGCCGCCTTAAATCCCCGTTTCATCCCGTCTGTTCATCTGTTCCCCAAAAAACACCCGATTTTCTGTCATAATAGTGACAAATGAACCTCAATAATTTAAAAGGTACAATTTGGCGTTATTATCTTTTCGGATTTTTAAGGGACTTTTCCCTATTTTCCGCAGTTCTAATCCCCTTTTATACCCAATGGGGGGACATCAGTCTTACCCAAGTTCAAATTCTCCAATCTTGGTTTATGCTTTGGATTTTTATTTTGGAAATTCCCACCGGTATTATTGCCGACTATCTCGGTCGCAAATACTCAATGGCTATGGGTGCAGTGGTCATTTCTATTGCCGCTCTAATTTACGGCAGCGTCCCCAGTTTCCAAATTTTTCTCATTGGAGAATTCTTTTTTGCCATGGCAATTGCTCTAATGTCAGGAGCCGACAGCGCCCTGCTTTACGACACTCTAAAACAAGAAGGCCGCGAAGATGACAGTAAAAAAATTTTTGGTCGCGCCCGTTCTTTTACCTTATTAGGAATTTTTATTTCTGCCCCTCTGGGAGGATTTATAGCATCAAAACTTGGTTTAAATTCCCCTATGCTATTTTCCGCCTTTCCTTTTCTTCTGGCTGCCATTGTTGCCTGGACCATCAAAGAACCGGAAAACAAAAACAAAACCTCTGAATCTAAACGCTACCTCATAATTGCCAAAAAGGGTCTTTCGTATTTCCAACACCACCCTACTCTTCGTTTACTAGCACTTGATGCCATTGTCGTCGCTTCTGCCGCTTATTTTGTCATCTGGCTTTACCAACCTCTGCTAACTAACTTAAACGTTCCAATTTACTACTTTGGCTGGTTCCATGCTTTTCTTGTCGGAATAGAAATACTAATTTCCAGCAATTTCGTCCGTCTTGAAAAGTTATTCGGCTCTGGCAAAAAATATTTCCGTTTCACCGCCATGGTTACCGCCCTATCCTTTTTCCTAGCCGCCCTCCACCCAAACCTATTCACCATCACCCTGCTGATAATTTTTGCCGGGGGTTTCGGTCTTACCCGACTTGATCTTATGAACGCCTACATGAACAAACACATTCCATCAGAACAAAGAGCCACAATCCTATCTTCAATCTCCATGTTTAGACGCCTAGCCCTAGTATTCCTCAATCCAATTATCGGTTTTACTGCTGACCACTCATTAAGGCTGGCCTTATTAATTGTCGGTCTACTTCCATTGACCATCTTCATTTTTTCTCCGCTAAGAAATCAGGAGAATATTTAAAACCTCTTCGCCCTAAATCCTCGTTTCTTCCCCAACCACCCTCATCACATACTTTCTGGTCTTTAATTGCCCTGGCAAATTTTTTGCCACCCACCACATTTTACCTATCCCAAACACCAAAGCTTCAAACTTAATTTTCTCCATATAATTTTCTCCCAAATCATTTATTTCCCTATATCCGGCCAATAAATCATAAAAACTTTTCCGGGCATAAGTATAATAATGCCCCAAATCATGAAATTGGCTGGTCACTCTGATATCGCCAAAATCAATTATTCCGCTATATCTACCCTGCTCGCTGTAAATATGCACCGGACAAAAATCCCCGTGGGCTAAAAATCCCTGAGTGCAATTAATTAGATCCGATCTGGCATCGACATATTTTAAAATTTTTGCAACTTCACCCTCTCCCCAAACGCCGACAGCAGTCAAATCCGCCAACATTGCTGCAAAATTATCCATATCCAAAGCAAAATCTTTCCAACTCCCACATCGTCCTTCCAGTTTACCAGCATCTTTTTCCTGTCTGTCTATCCACCCAAATTTACCCAAAGGTATCGAATTTATCAAGGCTAATTGTCTTCCCGCTTCCCGATAAGTATCTACCTTAGCCATTTTATCCTCATCAATTCTTCCCCCCCTAATTTCACTGGTGATCATAAAAGACCGGCCAATCATCTTATTTTCATCCTCCCAAACCAAAATTTGAGGTACCTTTACCCCTCTTTCCGACATCAATTTATGAGCCAAAACTTCACTCGATGCATTTTCTCCCCCAGACCCCAATCTCAAATAAAATACTTCCCCGCTTTTATTTAATCGGTAAACCGCCGTCGACACTCCCCCATCAACATGGAAAACCTTGGCTCCTTTAAAATCTCCCAAAGAATTGACAAAATTTTCCACCACCAATAAATCCGCCATTTCTTTTAGTTCAGCCGTCATATCAGATTATAACAATGTACTCTTAGTCATTCCTTCCTATATTTCAAATAGTTATTGAATATATCCCCATCCTAAGCTATAATCATCTCATGACACCTTTTCCCCATGAAATCTATCCTGATGATATCTTCGGTCAAGGCACACCAGAACAACTAGCAAGGATAATTAAAAACACCAGACAAAAATTTGTTGAAGTATCAATTGTTACCTCAGGAAGATATGATTTTAACCCGGGTACTTACGGACAATATCAATATACCGTTGATGAAGATACAATAAACATAACCGTACGCCACATCCAAAACGGTAGCCCTGACGGTCTCGATCTCGAAACTGGCCTTCGTACCAATCTCGGTCCCGACTGTGAAATCAAATGGGTCATTCACCCTCAGGAATAAATATCACATACCCCTCCCTATCTCTTCATTATCCCCACCACCATCGACAATACACTCATCACCAAACTAGCCAACAAAGTCGTCACAAAACCATCACTCTTAACTCCGTCCACCAAACTCACCGCCAACTGCAACACCACTGCATTTATTACCAAAGTAAAAAGACCCAAGGTCAACAAATTTATCGGCAAAGTCAACAATACCAGCAACGGTTTAACCAAAATATTTAACAATCCCAAAATCAACACCAAAACCAATGCCGCCATAAACGAATTTACCGCAAATCCCGGTATCAAATATGCCGTTACCAATATCAACAAAGCCCTCAAAATCCATTCGACTAGTATTTCCATAAGCAATTCTAACTACTTTCACAAATTTTTGCAAACAAAAAACCCCCGAAATAATCGGGGGAATTTTTTGATCTTTTCTAAGGGATTCGGCCTGAGTCTATCGAAGGCCTCATCAGTTCCGATCTATCGGAAATCCCTACCAAAAGCAAACGCACGAACAAACAAAAAAACTATTCGATGACGCATTGTCATCTTTTATTCTTTTGAAAGCGTTTGCCTTCGGTTTTTTTAACTCTCCGCCTGATTGGGCTCTTATCAGCTTTTACACCGATGGTGGGCTTTCTCAGGCGGAGGCCGGAACGGGTTTTGGTTTTGGGATACATCCTTTCGGGTGTATCTTGCGGAATCCTTTTAAGAATTCCACCCGTCCTGTCGCAGTGCTTTTTTTGTCTCGCGTGAAGCGTGGACAACCCAAGGCATCTGCTACCGTCTCCACGTTTGGGTGCTACCAGAATAAACTAGTTCGCAATTTTTTCCCAAACCTTTGTTTTTTCGCGGAGCCCTTTCGGGATTACGGATTTACAAATCTTCCCTTTTGGGGTTTTAGACTTGGGGAGTAGGATCTGATTTTCATCAGTGGGGACCTCTCGACCAAGCAAGGCTCTGTTCGCAAAAAAGCTTGCAGAACCCTCTTTGGTCAAGACGTCCTTCTACTCCCTAATTTATTTTTTAAAGAACTTTATACACTTGGTGTATCTTTTAATTATTGCAAACACCAACATACATGTCAAGCATATTTACCCAATTAATACGCAATAATTACAATACTCTTACTCTTCCACTATTAGATTACCAACCATTCCATTGGCTCTGTGCTGTCCAACTGAACAATAATATTCAAATGTTCCCACTATATCGGCTACAAATGTCACACTTCCTACCTCACCTACTTCAATCACCTCGGTCATCGCCCCAAATTCATCGACTCTCCAATCATGCATTCCCTCTGCCACTGTTAAATTAATCGTTACTGTCTCCCCTCTTTTTACCCTGATCTCCTTCACATCATACTCAAAATCACTACCTACCAAATCAAAAACTTTTTCTTCCCCCAATATTATAGCTTCTGTCGGTTTTACCACCTCTCCTATCATATTTTCTCCGTTCACATCCCGCTTAACATTTCCACCTCCCAACCATAATCCTAACCCCACCAAAACCGCAACCACCGCCAAAATTATTAATAATTTATTCATTTAAAACTCCTATCAAATTTATAATAGATTTAACTTAATTTTAACAAATGCTATAATTAAATATCCAGTGCTAACTTTTGAATTGTTATCCTTACCTTTAAATCAGCATTTTCCTTATCTGTTTTCCAATTTATTAATTTTAAATTAGGAGATTCCTCCACTATGGATATCCGCATCTCTTCCGAAGGTATAAACATTTCCCCTAAAAGTAAACTTAAAATTCAAAAAAAAATCGGTACCAAGGTCGAAAAACTCCTTGCTCATCTTAGTCAGGACCTCAAAACCGGTCATCTTCGTATCGAAAAATTAAAATACCGCCAATATAAAGCCAACTTTGAAATGCTTCTCCCCGGTAAAAACGGTCGGATTGTCGCCCAAAACATAAACCACCAACTTCTTACCACCGTTACCGGACTTAGAGAAATTATCGAGCGCCAAATCACCAAATATAAAAACCTCACTTTTAATCCAAAAAAGAAAACCAAAACAACAACTTTGAATTAAATCACGGCTTCTATATACTGATTTTATGATTCTAGCGGTTTTTATTGTTGCTTTGGGTTTATTTTTCCAACAGCCATCTCCCGCCAAAGCCCAAACTCCTTTATTCTACCTTCTTCTTTCCAGTTATTACCCCTCATCTATTAACTATACCCCGCCCACTACTACCAAACCCTCTTTACAAAATTCAACTCCGGAAAAATTACCTCCACTCTCATCATCCGCCCCCTTTTATACCATCGCCCTCCTAGGAGATTCCATGATTGATACTCTCGGTCGCAATATTCCCAACCTCCAAAAGGCTCTTCACCATTATTACCCAAACTTCAGGTTTCAAATTCTTAATTATGGCTATGGTGCCAGTAACATCGAATATGCTCTATTCCGTTTAACTCACAACTACAGCTACCTTAACCAAAATTTTCCCGCCCTAATTTCTCTCAAACCGGATATTATTGTTGTCGAGTCTTTCGCCTATAACAATTTTGGTAACAATCAGGAAGGATTCGACCGCCAACGTCAGGCTTTAGAAAAGATTACTTCAGAAATTCAAAATTCCTCACCGCAAACTAAAATTTTATTAGCATCAACTATTGCCCCAAATTCGGTATTTTTTGCCAATGGTATCCCCGGAATCGATTACAATTCTTTTGAAAAAATTGAAAAAACCGAGACCATCAAACTCTACCTTCAAAATCTAATCAACTTTGCCAAAACCAAAGACTTTCCTCTGGCAAATGCCTATCATCCCAGTTTAACCGCCAACGATGGCGATCGCAGTTTAATCAATCCTTCCGATAATCTTCATCCCTCTCAACGCGGCTCCGATTTTTTCTGTTCCATTCTGGCCAAATCCATCTTTGAAAATCAACTAATACCACAATAATCACCAAAATCCCTAATTTCAGCCAATTGCCAAATAGATCAACTTAGTCTAAAATAGCACTCATGGCTAAAGCAAAAAAGACTCCTCGGATTTTAATAGCCCTCCTCTGTGAAAAATGTGGGGCTCAAAATTACCTAACCGAGAAAAACAAAATGAACACTCCGGAAAAACTCAAATTCCGTAAATATTGTAAATGGTGCCGGGCTACTACAGATCACAAAGAATCCACCAAACTCAAGTAAACTCACTTCTTAAGGTATAATCAAGCCTGTGAATCCCCAAATCCGTACCGCACTGGAAAATATCTACATCTCCCCACTGGAACTCTGTAATCTTAATTGTAAGCTCTGCTACACCAAAAAAACCAAAAACATCCTTACCAACAAGCAAATTTTAGACTTTATTTCTCGATATCAAAAAAATATTAGCCTCAAATCAGTTTTGTTCTGTGGTGGTGAGGTTTTCACTCTCAAAAATTTTCCCGATCTTGTCAACCAAATTCTTTCCAAAAATATTTTCGTCAGTATTATCACTAACGGGACAATTGACAAATTAGAACAAATTAAAGATCCGTCAAATTGCCAACTTCTTGTCTCTCTTGATGGCCCCAAACAAATCCACGATGCCAACCGGGGTCCCGGTAACTTCGATAAAACCATAAAATTTATCAAACACGCCCTGTCACTAAAATTCCCCGTTGAAATTATGTATCTTGTTTCTTACGATTCATATCCCTACCTAGACACATTTCCTCAAGTTCTTAACTCATCCATAAAAGACACCAGCCCGTCTTTACGTTTTAATTATATTACCTATAAATCCGCCTTTTACACACAAGATCACCCTCTGGCCTTAGACAACCAAAAAAATTCAAAGAGACTTACCGCCAAACAAATAATAAATATCAAAAAGCATTATCCTTCTATCCCTGCCAAAAATTTCGGATGTTTCCAGCTTTCAGTGCAATCTAATGGTTCAATCTATGGCTGTTGCGAATCCCCCTTAGCTTTGGGAAAACTATCAAACCCTATCAAAACCCTCATTTCTAAGTTTCATTTATCACTTGCCCCTTGCACCCGATGTCCCATCTCATCACTAAACCCTGAAATAAATACTTGTTCATTTACTAAAAAAATCTGTCTAGCTTGCACCAACCCTGAGTTTCTTTGTGGCTACAAAAAAGAATTAACCCTTGCCAGCTGTCAAAAGGTGGTCGAAAAATTCAATCATGAAACCCCAAAATCTTAAAAATATTATTCTTCGTCAAAAAATTATCTCGGCAATTCGACAATTTTTTGTCCAAAAAAAATTCCAGGAAATCGATCTTCCTGTCCTAAAATATTCACTTCCACTAGAACAAAATATTTATTCATTAGAAACATCTTGTATGCAAATACAGGACAAATTATATCTATCAACTTCTCCGGAATCCGGCCTCAAAAAAATTATCTCTCAAAGACCTGGCAACTATTTCTCTATCTCTCCGTCTTTTCGTAATCTTGAAGCAAAAGGTCCAACCCATCAACCTGAATTTTTGATGCTTGAATGGTATCAAACCAATAGTGATTATCTCCGCACCATGAAAATAACCCAAAATTTGATATTTTATATAGCCCAGGGATTAGACAATATAAAATATAATAGAACAAATAATATACTCACCTACCAAAACTACAAATTCAACCTCTCCCTCCCCTGGCCTAAAATTTCTATAAAACAATTATTTTTAGACTACGCCAACATTGACCTCGACATTTTTCTCACTTCTTCTAAATTTTCTGAAAATAATTTCAACCAAATTTTTCTAAATGACATCGAACCCCATTTATCAACTTCTCATCCGACTTTTATTACCGACTACCCCGCCTACCTGTCTCCCCTTGCTCAAAAAAAATCAAACTCCTTGTACTCAAAAAGATTTGAATTATATTTTGGACCTCTTGAAATCGCCAATGGTAATACTGAAAACAATTCAATCGGCGAAATCACCAGCGCCTCTCTGCTTGAAGAAAAACACCGCCGATTACACCAATTACCTGCCGCTCCGATTGATTACGATTTTGTTAAAGCCTCATCTAAAATGTCTCATATTGCCGGATGCGGTTTGGGTATAGATAGACTTGCCATGTTACTTACCAACTCCACCCATATTAATTCCGTTCGACCATTTAGTCTTTAATTTACCTTCTCCTTCTTCTTCTCAACTTTACCACCAACCGACTTTTACTTTGAGGCCATTCAACCAACAAGTGTTCGGTCGATTTTTCAATTTCTCCTAATACCCTTCTTTGGTACCATATCCAACTAGCCTCCTTCCCTATTTGGAAATAATCATCTGCTTTTTTCGCCCGTACAATCCTTCTAAGTAAAAAATCAATATCTCCACCTTCCAATCCCAAAGGAAAAATTGTTTCTACATACTTTTCACCTTTTTCAAACGACACCCTCATTTATACTCTTTCCAAATTAAAAATCAGTAAGAAAATAGCCATAATTTCAAAATATTAAAAAAATATTATATAATTAGCCATGGACCAAAATAAAAAAGCCGTCAAACCATCTTTACCAAACCGACCTTTCGCCTCTCAACTACCTCCCAAACCTAATATTCTCCCCAAAATCAACCAACCCAAATTCAACGGACCCAAATTTACCCAATCATTTCGGACTCAAAACCGTGGAGGCAACAAGTAAATTTCAACTAGTCTATCGGTAAATCATAAGATGTTTTGACATCGATATCAGGAAAATCACCCAACATTTTTTCCAAAGATTCAATCTTTCCACAACCGACCATGCGCGCTGTCTCCACCACCTGTCTTGCTTCAGACCGAGAAACTCTTGCTTCCAAATCTACTCCCCCTCCCTTATCCACTGCCGCCGATCCCTCCAAAAACCCCAACCTGCGGCATTCTTCTTGACGCTGACAATCTTCACACAAATCCCCTTTTTCAATTCTATTTCCCACCATCAGAAATTCTACCAAAAATACTACACCTATCTGTACAATTTATGTAATAAACCTGAAAGATTTACTTTAGTGGCAAAATCTTACTATCACCATCCAAGTTAAGTACCGAAACCAGCTGACCACTGGTGGGCAAAACATACTTAGTTGATTCACCACCCAATACTTTCTCCGCCACCTCCAGTTGTCTTAATTTTTCCGCTCTTTGGGTAAAATTACTTTCTGCAGATTTGGCCACTACCTCAATGGATTTGGCCTCGGCATTCGCTCTCAATAATCTGGCTTGTGCCGCTCCTTCCGCCTTCAAAATATCTGACTGACGAATTCCCTCAGCTTCCAAAATCAAAGCCCTCTTTTCTCTCTCTGCCTTCATTTGCCGACTCATCGAATCAGTAATATCCTGCGGCGGATCAATCTTTTGTAGTTCAACTTTGGCCACTTTCACCCCCCAAGCATTAGTTGCCTCATCCAAAATCAACCTCAAAGAAGTATTAATCGTATCCCGAGCTGTCAACGACTCATCCAATGTCTTATCACCAATTAAATTTCTTAAATTAGTCTGAGCTAAAGTTGTTGCTGCATAAGCAAAATTCTGAATTTCAAACTCAGCTTTAACCGGATCCACCACCTTATAATAAATTACGGCATCTACCACTACTCCTACATTATCTTTGGTAATTACTTTCTGTGGTTCGACATTAATCACTTGCTCCCGCATATCCACTAAAATTACACTATCTATAAATGGAATCAAAAACACTATACCTGAATCTACTGTGTGACTATATCTCCCCAGCCGGACCACCAAACCTTTTTCATATTGCTTTACAATTTTTAAACTCTTGACCAGTGCCAATATGGCAATAACAAATAAAGCAAAAGTAAAATATGATCCAAACATATTATTTTTTTATTTTTTCAACTATTAATGAAACACCTTCAATTGATTTAACCCTCACCTTTTCCTTTTCATAAATCAACTCATCACTAACCGCCCGCCAATCTTCATCGTCTAATCTCACCATTCCGGCTGTATCCGGAGTTACTGTTCTAATAATTACACCTATTTTACCGTGTAATTTATCAATATTTGTGTTATGCGTCATTACCACAATCTTCTGTTTTACAATTTTTCTCCCCCAAAATATATACAAAAAACTTAATAATGTCGACATTACCAAAGCCACTGTCAAGCTGTCCAGCCACATACCTCCAAACCCTCCGATTATCAAAATACTACCAATCAGTACCAAATCAAAACCTGTCTGAATCCCCACAATTAACTCCGCTAAAACCAAAACCATACCTACCATCACCAACGTTTGTGTCAAACTGATCATAATTGATTATAACTCAAATTTATCAGAACTTAAGCACTGAATCTACCGCTTCAACCAAAGGTTTATAATTGAAATACGATTCCAATTGTCCCTGCCAGTTATTGTCTGCTGTTTTTATCACCGGCTCCACTCCATTCCCCTCAATCGGCTCACCATCTTCTTTTAAGGTTAAACTATGCACCAAAAATATCGAATATTTTTCTGATTTATCAATCTGCTGTTTTAAAGGAAACACTCTTTCCACCGTCCCCCAACCTTTAGTCGACTCCCCTACCAACACTCCTACATTATATTTTTTCATCGATGCTGCCATTAATTCTGCCGTAGATTGGCTATTTTTATTTATCAATACCACAACTTTTTTATATCTCACTAAACTATTTAACCAACCTGTTCTTGTCTTAAAGTCCAACTTGTCCCCTTGATGAAAAAATTGATACGCATACTGATCGTTACCAATAAATGGTCCCAAAAAATAAGGCAATCCATCAATTGCTCCACCGATATTATCCCGCAAATCAAAAATCAACGAATCAGAATCACCTTTATCTAACTGCTCAGTTGCCCTAACCAACTCATCATAAGTAGTCGGAGAAAACTTAGTTATATGAATATATGACACACCAAACGGTAACAACTTATAATCCACCGTTGGATCAATACCGGCCGCATCATAATTATTTTTACTGCTGTCATCAGACAATACTTTATATGACTTGTTTATTTCCTCTAATTTTTGCTTGGCTTCCGGATCTGTTTTGGCTGCATCTTCCAACTCGGATGTCTGTTTCTCAAAAGCAGCCGCAATCTCGCCCTTACTAGCATCTTTATCTACCCCCAATTCTTTATAATGATCAACTTCCGTCACATTAGAAACTGTGTCACTTAAGGCTTTTTCATCTTTTTGGGCATAAAGCCTCGACCTACCAAACGGCTCTAAATTTTGAAGTACCATATCACTCAAAGTCACCACAAATCCTTTCTTTTTTTCTTCCTCCGGATAAGAGTTAATTACTTCCTTAAACAAAGCCATCAATTCCGATTTCTCTTTACCCTTTATACTCTGAGTTTGTCCGGTAATTTTTTCTGTCCCCAAAACAAATATTTTTATCAAATCTTGGTCCGATAATTTGTTCCAATATTCAGACATAATCGTACTATATACCTCGTCCAAAAACGCCACATACTTATCCTGACTCACTCCCGCTACTTCTGGTTTTACCTT
>Ga0172380_10008602_pt1 | contig 11091 bp, 15 predicted proteins | sample Leawe162metaG_FD_119747 | JGI IMG/M metagenome (GOLD analysis project Ga0172380, IMG submission 119747) | Leachate microbial communities from a municipal landfill in Southern Ontario, Canada - Leachate well 162 metaG | ecosystem: Engineered > Solid waste > Landfill > Unclassified | place... | reverse complement strand
GTAGTTTGCTGATTAAAGGTACTTCAACAAGAACAACGAAACAAAGGCTTTTCCAATGATATACGCACAAGAGAGTTACGACCGAACCACGCAGGATGATCGGGACATGCTGATACGCGTCGGGGACCTGATGTGGCGGGCTCGAAGCGTCAGGGCCGAGAAAATGAAGGGGAGGGAACGCACGATATTCGAGTGTCACTCAATCTGCAGGGCCCTCGTTCTCGAAATCGGCAACAATGCAATCCATTACGTCGACGGTCAGCTTGTCGGCTTGGAGATAGGGGGTGACTGCTCGGTAAAGTTACATGAGTGCACGCACACATGGCTCGAGACCAAGGACGGGTCGATCATCGATCCGTATCCCGTCGGAATCATGGCCATGAGCCCTCTCCTTATCACGAGGGGTGGAATCTATGGACCGTTCACGACCACGCGCTATAGGCCCAATCCCGGGGTTACGGCGGAGGTCTCGAACCGTCTGACGTGGCGCAAGGCGCGGGTGCTTCAGGGCCTGTTCCGCGAAGGTAAGCTCAGGGTCCCCGGCTGAAAGGCTGGGGACTTTTTATTTGGGGTCATCCGTACAGCAAAAAACGCCTTTCTGAGGCGCTTTTCGTATAGAGGGAGGGACGCTCGGCAAAACGTCAGTCCACTACTTAAGTACACATTGATACTACGGTACAGGTTGACGGTTTCTTTCAATATACCCAGAGGGGTTGGTATTTGCCCATAAAACGCGTCAGAGCACAATGGGATTTTGAATTTTCGGCCTATTCTGCTAGGATTACAGCCTGTACGGTCATACAGCGAAATGTCGGCGTAGCTCAGTCGGTTAGAGCGTGGGACTCATAAGCCCAAGGTCGGAGGTTCGATTCCTCCCGCCGACACACGTGATTTTTTGGGCATAATGTGCTTAAATGTGTTACGTACGCATCTTTCGATGCGTATTTAGGTCAGTAGATGCGGGTGTAGCTCAGCTGGTTAGAGCGCTTCCCTGTCACGGAAGAGGCCGTGGGTTCGAGTCCCATCACTCGCGCAGCATGCGCAGATCCCGACGTTCACGCGTCGGGATTTGTGCTATTCTGGGTAGGTTACCAGTAATACGATTCACACATTTATGACAAAAGGAAACTCAACTACAAACGCAATCCTCGTCATCATCCTCGTCCTTATCGTGGGATTCGGCGTGTGGTACGTCATGGATAGGAGGAACGCGGAAGAGGCGGCCGACGAACCTGCCATCGAGCTCAATCTCGGCGGATCAGATCAGGAGTAGTTTTCGGTCAAAGGCACATGGTGCGAGAATCCGCTTCGGCGGATTTTTGCCTCTATATCGGCACGGGGATTGAAAATCAGAGCGAATTATACTAGTATAGGGCCTCGGGCAGAGAAGCCGACGTAGCTCAGTTGGTAGAGCACGTCATTGGTAATGACGAGGTCTCCAGTTCGATCCTGGACGTCGGCTCAGTATAGTGAGGGGAAGGGCACATGCCACCTTAGCTCAGTTGGTAGAGCAATACTTTCGTAAAGTAGAGGTCCTGAGTTCGATTCTCAGAGGTGGCTCATGAACGATCCGCGAAAACGAATCGAGGAGATCGAGACCCTCATGGCCGACGCCACCTTCTGGGACAACAAGGAGCGCGCCCAGACCGTCCTCCGCGAACTCAACGATCTCAAGACCGCCCTCGCCGAGACGGAGAAGTACGAGCGGGGCAATGCCGTCATCACCATATACTCAGGTGCGGGCGGGGACGATGCCGAGGACTTCTCGCGTATCCTCCTCGAGATGTACCTCAAGTACGCCGACAGGAAGGGCTGAGGAGTGTCCTTCATACATCAGAACAAGAACGAGCGCGGGGGATATCGCAACGTAACCCTCGAGCTTTCGGGTAAGGGCGCCTACGGCACGCTCAAGAACGAATCGGGCGTGCATCGCCTTGTCCGCATCTCGCCCTTCAACGCAAAGAAACAGCGTCATACCTCGTTCTCCCTCGTCGAGGTCATTCCCAAGTTCGAGAAGTTCACCTACCTTTCCATTCCGCCCGAGGAGCTCCGCGTCGAGTTCGCCCGATCGTCCGGACCCGGGGGCCAAAACGTCAACAAGCGGGAGACTGCCGTGCGCCTCATTCACATACCGACCAAGCTCTCCGTCCACGTTGATTCCGAGCGCTCACAGGCGCAGAACAGGGATCAGGCCATGGACATCCTTCAGGCAAAGCTCTACAAGCTCAAGGAGGACGAGCGTAAGTCAAAGGAAAGCGGCATGTACATATCGAAGACCACCGACATCGAATGGGGCAACCAGATTCGATCGTATGTCATGCATCCGTACAAGATGGTCAAGGACCATCGCACCGATGCCGAGACTTCCAACGTCGACGCGGTTCTCGGAGGGGACATTGATGCGTTCCTTGAGGCAGAGAAGGGGATTTAAGCGGCTTTGTAGAGCGGGCCTTTATAAAGAATTTAACAGGCTTGTGGTGTTGTGGGATTCTGCCCTTCACATGCCGTGGCGCACGCGGATATACTCTCTGTATGTTTAAGGCAAAACCCGAGAAAGCGGCGCCACTCACGAAGGATGACATCAGGGAACTTGTCTCTTTGTTCGTGACGAGTGAGGAGGCAAAAGATTTCGTCACCAAAAGGGATTTGAGAGACGCCCTCGAGCCTCTCGTGACCAAGAAGGATCTGAAGGATTCCCTGGACGAGGCCTTCGATAGATTTGCCCCGATGGTGGCAAGGGGATTTTCTGACATAGAGGTTAGGATAAGCGAAATCAAGGAGGACCTGAGCTCTTTCAAAACCCAGGCTGAATCTGATATGGCGGACGTGAAGGAAAGGCTCGCCAACCTCGAAAGGGCCTCGGGCGGTCGCTACGTATTCTGATAGGGGTGGTCCGTTGAGCCAGCCCCTCTTTCTTGGTACAATGGCGAGACATGATCCACTTCGATAAAGTAACAAAGGTATATTCCGACAAGTCTGTCGCCCTCGAGGATGTGACCCTTCTTATTCAGCCCAAGGAGTTCGTCTCCATCGTGGGTCATTCCGGCGCCGGCAAGAGCACCCTCATAAAGATGATCCTCATAGAGGAGAACCCGACTCGCGGCACGGTCCATTTCGAGTCTACGAACATACACAAGCTGCGTCGCAAGGACATGCCCGCATATCGCCGCCGCATTGGGACGGTATTCCAGGATTTCCGGCTCATCCCAAACAAGACCGTGTTCGAGAACATCGCTTTTGCCATGGAGGCGGCCGGACGAACCGACGAGGAGATCGCCTCTGACGTGCCTCACGTGCTCGAGCTCGTCGACCTCGGTCGAAAGATCTGGAATTTCCCCCACGAGCTCTCGGGAGGGGAGAGGCAGCGCGTCGCGATAGCCCGCGCCATCGTCAACCAGCCTGACATCATCATTGCCGACGAGCCGACGGGAAACCTCGACCCCGTGAATACGTACGAAATCGTGCAGATCCTCAAGAAGATCAACGACCTCGGCACCACGGTCATCCTCACCACCCACAACAAGGGCGTCGTCGAGTCCATCGGGCGTCGCGTCATTACTATGGAGAAGGGCAGGGTCGTCAGGGACGACAAGGAGGGCAAGTACGCGCTCTAATTCCTTATAATATTCAATCATCACCATGTTCTGGATCAACACAAAGCGCATCATAAAGTCAGGTTTCGTCTCGTTCGCCCGAAACAGCTTCGTGTCCCTCTCCTCGGTGCTCATCATTACCGTCACCCTCTTCGTGCTCGGCGGCATCCTCTTCTCGGGCGCGCTCCTCAAGTCTTCTCTCCGAGAGATCCAGTCAAAGGTTGACGTCAACGTGTATTTCGTCACCACGGCGGTCGAGGCTGACATCCTCACCCTCAAGAACAAGCTCGAGGCCCTTCCCGAGGTCGCCCAGATCGAGTACATCTCCCGAGACCAGGCTCTCGCCAATTTCAAGGAGAGGCATCAGAACGACGAGATAACCCTCTCGGCCCTTGATGAGCTTTCCGAGAACCCCCTCGGAGCAATTCTCAACATCAAGGCCAAGGAGACCTCTCAGTACGAGGGCATAGCCGAGTTTCTCGAGACGGAGAATGCCGATCAGGGCACCTTCATCGACAGGATTAACTACTATCAGAACAAGACTGCCATCGACACCCTCTCGAGGATGATAGCCGGCGGCACGACTATCGCCTTCGGAATCACCGCGGCCCTCGTCCTCATCTCGATCGTCATAGCCTTCAATACCATTCGCCTCGCCATCTATATCGCCCGAGAGGAGATATCCGTCATGCGACTGGTCGGCGCAAGCAACAAGTACATCCGCGGTCCCTTCGTTGTCTCTGGCATCATGTACGGAACCGTATCGGCCTTCCTGACCCTGACGCTCCTCTATCCCGCCACCTATTGGATATCATCCATAACCAAGACGTTCTTCAGCGGCTTCGACGTCTTCGGCTATTACCTCGAGAACTTCGGCCAGATTTTCCTGATCATCGTCGGCACGGGCATCTTCCTCGGCGCCTTCTCGAGCTATCTCGCCGTTCGCAAGTACCTGAAGCTCTAATGCCATGCGAAAGGGGATCGTGCTATTGATCGTCTGTCTCTCCGTCGCCTTGGTCGCGATAATCAGATTCGCTCCTTCGTCCCCCAATACGGGGCATGCACCGTGGAGGGACGGCTTCGCCTCCAGGACGGCGACGATTCTCTTTGTCGGCGACATGATGTTCGACCGCACGATTCTCGCCATGTCCATGGAGGAGGGAGGAGACTATCTCTTTTCCTGCATTGCCGACTATGTCAGGGGATTCGATCTGGCCGTCGGAAACCTCGAGGGACCGATTACTGGCTATCCATCGATGAGCTGGATGACGGTGCCTGGCGATTTGGGAAACACGACGTTCACATTTCCCACGTCGACCGCGAGCCTTCTCGCACGGAGCGGCATTGATGCGGTCTCCCTGGCGAACAATCACATCTTTGACTTTGGAAGACAGGGGGTCGAAAGCACGAGAGAACACCTGCCGGCTGCCGGCGTCCGATATTTTGGCGACCCTCTCGACGTCCGGCGAAAGTCCGCTCTGTTTGACGTGAACGGCCTCACGGTCGCGATTGCCGGCTTCAACGAGTTTCTCGGCGTTGATAGCGTCTCGACGACCGTCAGCGAAATAGGAGCCCTTCGTGCGGACGCAGACTTTGTCATTGTCTTTTCCCATTGGGGAGAGGAGTATGTACCCGTCGTCGACAGGCAGAGGGCCGCGGCACATGCCTTCATTGAGGCTGGCGCGGATGCGGTGATAGGGGCCCATCCTCACGTCATACAGGAGAGCGAGGTCTACAAAGGGAAGCAAATCTATTATTCGCTCGGAAATTTCATATTCGACCAATACTGGAACGAGGGGGTGAGGAAGGGCCTCGTCCTGGAGGCACACCTGAAAGACCGCTCTGTTTCCTTTGTTCCGAGGATGGTTTCCAGCTCTCGCACGAGCGGGCCGTGCCTTCTGCCCACTGGGGATAACCAGGGCGAAATCTTTGATAAAGGGCTATAATTAAGGGTAGGACAGCACATTGGTTACAAGCTAACCTAATTGAATCAACTACCATGACTATCATCAAAAAATTAGGCTCATACTCACTCATTATCTTGGGAGTATTCGCGTTCGCCCCATCCCTCGGCGCTCAGGTACTCAACACATCAGTCAATGTGAACGGGACTCTCGACCTCGGACAGCAGTCTTCGACGTCTCTTGAAGCCAGCGTGAACGCCGGCGTCGGGACCCAGACTCCTGAGTCCGACGGCGAAGAGGACGTGGCCTTCGACGCGTACGCACGGGCAACCATCGAGAGCGACGAGAACGTGTCTGACATTGAGTCCGACAGCGATAGCGTCTCTCTTCGATACAAGGACAGGGCAAGGCTCCTTGGCTTCATCCCCGTGACCATATCGGCAGAGGCTGTCGTCAGTGCCGACGGATCTGTCGAGGTATCGTATCCCTGGTACCGATTCCTCACGGTCTATGACCGGGGCGAGCTCGAGGCTGACATAGAGGCCTCGGCAGGTGCCATCGCCCGAGCCGAGGGAGGCGCGACCCTCTCGACCGAGGCCAAGACTCGCATCGTCGATGCGGTACGGTCGGTCATGCGCGCTCATTACGAGGCAAACCTCGAGGCAGGCGCATCATCAAGCCAGGAGGTTGAGGTAGAGTAGGCATAAGGTCCATTAATGTAAGCGAAAAGTCCCGCGGCAGCGGGACTTTTCGCTTCTGCTCGCCATCTCGGGATTTTACGAATTCTTCTGCTCGCAGTCGGCGTAGGTGGTCTCCTCGTCCTGCTGGATGAACGCATCCGTACCCTTGTTCCAGAAGACGACTGACTCGTCCTCGTTTGCGAAGCGCGCCCCTGATGCCGAGGTTGCCTGGGGGAGGGTGATGCTCGATCCGTCGCTGAGCGACAGGGTGACCGATTTGTCAGAGTAGGCCGCCCAGATGCTCTTGCCGTCGGCACATTCGTAGACGGTGTAGCCCGGGGCATTAGGGTCGATCTTGCCGCTTGGCTCGGTCGTGACCGCGCGCGAGGAGCTGTATTTAACGCCCAAACCAAAGGCGATGGCGAACACCGCCACGAAGAGCACTATCGCAACTATCTGAGACTGCTTCGTAACCTCGTTCCATAGTATTTTCATGCCCTGAGTTTATCACGGATGCCTTTCCTGGTGTACAATGCCAGATAATGGACGACAGAGACCTCATTCGAGCCCATATCTCAGGCGATGCCAGTGCCTTTGGCCAGCTTGTCGACCGTTATATCGACCGCGTCTTCTCCTTCGCCCAAAGGCTTTCGGGCGATGCTGCCCTTGCCGAGGACGCCACTCAGGAGACGTTCATAAAGGCATGGAAGGGAATTAAGAGGTTCGAGGACGGGCGATCGTTCAAGGCCTGGCTCTTCGCGATTGCCCGAAATGCGACAACCGACCTCCTTCGCAGAAGGAAGAACGTCGCGTTTACGTCTCTCGATGGCGAAGACGAGTCTTTCGCCGACGGAATCGCCGACGACGCCCCTTTGCCCGACATCGTCGTCGGTCGTGCGGAGCTCGCGCGCGCCGTTGACGAGGTTCTTGGCATCCTGGGCGCCCTCGACAGATCGATCGTGCTCCTGCACGATGTCGAGGACCTGACGTTTGAGGAGATAGCCTCGACGCTCGATAGGCCGATGAACACGGTCAAGAGTCGCTACAGGCGGGCCATCATGTCGCTTCGCGACGCTCTGCACCAAAAGGGCGGTGGGGAACGTATATTCTAGTATGGGTACCAATAACATGGAAAAGCCATTTGCCTGCGTCGCCCCTCTGAGCGCTCCTGAATCCCTCAGGAGCGCCGTGCGGGCTCGCGTGGAACGAGCGCAGCGGAGGGTCTTCGTATCGAGACTTATCCTCTCCGTTGCCGTCGAAGCCGTCTCGATCATCGCTGTCGTGGCATCCTTTTCCTATATAGCCCAGTCTTTGGAGGCCTCGGGGACGTTCAGTTACCTGAGACTCATCATGTCCGAGGGCTTCGGCCTCATCGGGTATTCCAAGGAGCTCCTTCTGTCGCTCGTCGAATCGCTGCCCGTGCTCGCCCTTGCCGCCCTTTTCGCGGCGGTGCTCTCGTTCGGCTGGTCTACCCTGCGACTGGTGAGGCGGTCGCGGTTCGTCGCTTCTTACGCCTAGAAAGGCGCCATTCCTTATTAACCAATTCGTCCCATGAACATCAAATCATTCGTCGCCCACGTCCAGGCCCCTTCCAAGAAGGCTCGGGTCATTGCCATTATTATCCTCTCGATCATCGTCGCGCTTCTCGTCTTTCAGGCCGGGGTGACTATTGGCTACAAGAAGGCGTCCTTCTCCCGCCAGCTAGGTAACAACTTTTATCGTGCGTTTGACTCGCAGGGTCCTCGCATGGATCGGATGGACAGAGCACTTCCCGGCGGATTCATGTTTGCCGAGAGTCTCCCTGGCGGACACGGCGCGGTAGGCAAGGTGGCAAGCATCAGCCTGCCGACGTTTGTCGTGGCCGGCCCTGACAACATAGAGAAGATAGTCCTCATCGGAGGGAAGACGGACATGCGCCGTTTCCGCGACGCGGCGACGTCGAGCGATCTCAGGGTGGACGATTTCGTCGTGGTCCTCGGCGTTCCCGATGGGCTCGGGCAGATAGACGCTCGGCTTATCAGGATACTGCCTCCGCCCCCATCTGAGGAATAATCCCTTATATATTCATATGAATCTCTTCAAAAAAATTGGAAGTGGAGCAGGGGCGCTCCGTTCGTGGACCATGTCTCACAAGAAGACCGCACTCGTGGCCATCCTCGTCATAGGCGTCGGAGTCTACGGGCTTACGTCCATGTTCGACGACGGGGAGAGCGAGACGCGTTCCATAGTGGCTACGGCAAAGAGGGGCTCGGTCGTATCCAAGGTGACGGGAAGCGGTCAGGTAACCGCCATGAACGAAGTCGAGGTGACGAGCACCGTCTCGGGAGACGTCGAATACGTCGGCGTCTCGGCGGGGCAGGAGGTGAAGAGCGGACAGGTTCTCGCGACGATTGATAGCAGGGACGCGGTCAAGGCCGTGGACAACGCTGAACTCGCCCTGGCAAATGCCCAGATTGCCTATGACAAGGCATTGAAGCAAAAGGCGAATCAGGCCGAGGACTCGTCGGTCTCTGACCTCAAGAAGGCGTACGAGAATGGCTATGACGCCATCACGGGCACCTTCATCGACCTTCCCGCAATCTTCATGGACGTGAGTGACATATTCTACGTGCCGTCGCGCTCTCCGTACTTCTCCGACATCGAAATCAGGCAGCTCTTGGGAGGGTCTTCGGCCATTTCTTATAAATACCAGGCAGGACTTCTCTTTGACAAGGCGAAGGGACAGTATGACGAGAGCTTCGCCGACTACAAGACCCTGTCGGCCAACTCGAGCCCCGAGGACATCTCGGCATTCCTCGACGTCACCTATGCGCTGCTCCGAGACCTGTCCGCGGCCCTGACCGGAACGTACAGCACTATTGACTACATCAACGCCCGCGTCGTCACCACTCCATCCGAGATGTCGACCGACAAGAGCCTGCTCAGCTCGTACATTAGCAAGGTGAACGGCAACATAACGAGCGTATCAAACTCCATATCGGCGATCGAGGATGCCAAGGACAGCGCAGCGAGCTCCGAGCTCTCCCTCAAGTCGGCGGAGCTAACTCTGAATCAGCAGGAGGATGCCTTGCAGGAGGCCCAGGAGACGCTTGCGGACCATTCCATTAGGGCCCCATTCGACGGCGTGATTTCCAAGGTGCCCGTCGAGAAGGGTGACAGGGCGTCTGCCAATACGGCCATCGCCACCCTCATTACCAAGAGCCAGAACGTCGTCCTCTCGTTCAACGAGGTCGACGCCTCCAAGCTCAGGAAGGGCCAGAAGGCGACGCTCACGTTCGATGCGATTGACGACCTAACCCTCTCGGGAACGGTCACGGATATAGACGTCGTCGGAGCCGTTTCGCAGGGTGTCGTGAGTTATGGCGTGGAGATAGGTTTTGACACTAACGATGACCGAATAAAGCCGGGAATGACCGTGAGCGCCTCTATCACCGCCGACTCGCGCGAGAACGTGATATCGATTCCCTCGAGCGCCATTCGGTATCAGGGCGATCGAAGCTACGTGAACACGCCTGATGGCGGAATGATAACCGTCGAGACCGGACTCTCGGGCGACGAATCGACCGAGATCGTGTCCGGATTGAACGAGGGCGACCGATACGTGGTTTCCACCGTGAGCCTGTCTGCGACGACAGGGTCGAACGGGGCCGCGTCGTCCCTCTTTGGCGGCGGGACGACGAGGTCGTTCGGTGGCGGTGGCACTGTCCGCGTCATGAGCGGAACCGCGCCGGCGGGAGCGACGCAAATCACTCGATAAAACAGCATGATTGAAATCAAGGGCGTAACCAAGACATACGACAGCGGCGACACGTCCTTCCAGGCACTGAAGGGGGTATCCTTTACCGTGAATGACGGGGAGTTCGTCGCCATCATGGGCCCGTCGGGCTCCGGGAAGTCCACGCTCATGCACATCCTCGGCGCGCTCGACACGCCTACCTCGGGAAGCTATCACCTCGACGGCAAGGACGTGTCGACCCTCTCCGATGACGAGCTGGCAGATATCAGGCGACAGAAGATAGGTTTCGTCTTCCAGGCGTTCAACCTTCTGCCTCGAACGACCGTCCTGCGCAACGTCATGCTTCCGCTCGTCTACGCGGGCATGAGCGAGGCGGACCGGAGCAGGAAGGCGAGGGAGGCTCTTGCCTCGGCGGGCATGAACGAGAGTCACTTTCTTCACCTCTCCAACCAGCTTTCGGGAGGCCAGATACAGCGCGTGGCCATCGCCCGGGCGCTGGTCAATCAGCCGTCGCTCATCCTTGCCGACGAGCCGACGGGAAACCTCGATTCAAAGACGGGTCAGATCGTCCTCGGCACCTTCCAGAGGCTCAATCGCGAGTTTGGCAGGACGATTATCCTCATTACTCACGAGCCGGACGTCGCCGAGCACGCTGATCGCATCATCTTCATCAGGGACGGCGAGATAGTCTCCGACACGAGGGAGCATAAGAAGCGAAATATCGAATAGGAAAAAGCACCATCATGAAAACCTTCGACATACTCCACGAGACATATTCGGCGCTAGCCGCGAACAAGGTCCGCACGGGACTGACCATGCTCGGCATCATCATTGGCATCAGTTCGGTGATTGCCATGGTGTCCATCGGACAGGGGGCGCAGAAGACGATCGAGGACAATATCCAGTCTATCGGCGCGAACCTGATCATGGTGTCTCCAGGCGCCCAGGCGTCCGCGGGAGGCTATCAGGTGAGGACGGCGAGCGGGTCAATCAAGACACTCACGTCCGACGACGCCGACGCGATCGCCGAGTCTGTCTCTGGCGCCAAGTCCGTCACGGCGGAGCTCTCGGGACGCTATCAGGTGGTTGCGAAGGGGACTAACACAAACACCTCGGTGGTAGGCACAACCCCGGAATATCCCGACGTCAGGAACATAAAGATTGCCGAGGGAGCCTTC
>Ga0172380_10008600_pt1 | contig 11092 bp, 7 predicted proteins | sample Leawe162metaG_FD_119747 | JGI IMG/M metagenome (GOLD analysis project Ga0172380, IMG submission 119747) | Leachate microbial communities from a municipal landfill in Southern Ontario, Canada - Leachate well 162 metaG | ecosystem: Engineered > Solid waste > Landfill > Unclassified | place... | reverse complement strand
CACGGTTTCCCAGATCGGCTTCGACGGCAGGAAAGGGGCCAGGGCTCTCTCGCGCAGTGAGTTCCAGGCGGTTTCCATCAGGGCGCCTTGCTGGGCCAGGCTGAACCCCGTGTCGTCGCCGAAACGAGGCATGATTCCTCCATCAAAAGCGCAGTCGGCCGGGAACTTGAACATGGCGCGCAAGGCGGGATCGGACCACAGGTTCACCCCGGAACGGCGGGCGCCTTCCGCCAGGATGACGAGCGCCTGCAGGGCGTAAAAGTGGTAACCCCAGCTGCCTTCGAACCACATGCCGTCCGGCGTGACAAAATCGCGCATCTGCGCCAGGAATCCTTCGGAACTGTCATTGACGGCGCAATCCATCCATTCCTCTTCGTGCATGAGCGCCCCGCCCCAGAAGAGGGCGGCGTTATGCCAGCATTGCCAGTTGTTGGCGTTAAAGAAATTGCCGCGGATGTTTTTCAGCATCGGCCTTAAAAGATCTTCGCGAATAAGCTGGTGATCTTCCCCGGATAAAACGCCCGAATCGTGGATCAGGTCATAAGCCGGGGCGATCGTGGTGGCAATCGCGGAAGCCTCCTCGAGCGTCTGGCCGAAAAGGCGTCCGCCGGTGAAATAATTATACGGCAGGTTATAACGCATGTTGCCGTGGAACGGGTAGTTCCGGTAACGCAGCGCATAGCCCTTGAGATACTCGGCGGACCTGGCGGCGAATTCTCTGCGGCCGGTTATGGCCCAGGCCCAGGCCAGGCCGGTCATGGCCGCGAGGTTGGCGTGATGCTTCCCGGTGAAGAGGACGTCGTCGTAAGGCGCCCCGGAATAAACCTTGCCGCATATCGGGCACTTGTGGTGCGTTTCATCCACCGTGCGCAGGGCGGTCTGGCATTTCCGGCACTGGTACCAGGGCGTGTGACGCCCGCCGCGCGGCGGGAAATCAATTTCAGCACCCAGCGCTTTTTCGGCGCGCTTGATACGATCGGCCACAATGGCATGGCCCGGATTATCAGCGGCGGCCCAGGCCGCGCGCAAATTTGCAAGCTCATTACTTGAACAGGCCAGGTGCGGATGGGGAAGCGCGAGGCACGAGGCCGGCAGATGTATTTTGTCAGGGGACTCCGCCCGGCCGGGCGGCGGCAGAAAACATCCGGCCAGGAACAGCAACAGCCACGGCAAACATCCTCTCAAATGTAATCTCCCCTTCACTTGCCGCCGGCTGGCAGCAATTTTTCCAGCCTGAGGCCGATTTCACTGTTGTCGTAGCTGCCGGCAAAAGCATCGGCGCCGACGCCGGACGCCGAGGTTATCACCGGCGCGCCGGTGTGGCCGGTTCCGGCCCACTCCAGACCGCAGCGGCGGTTGAAGATCCGCAAGGCTTCCCTGGCCGGGCGCGCGCCCTTCCCGGCGGAGCGCTCCTCCCAGGCCAGGCGCAGCGCCTTTTCCTCTTCCGCGGCCAGGCATTCCATCCCGAAAAACTCCTGAACTGCCCCCAGGTATTCCTGCCATCCCGCGTTTTTTTGCACAAGGGATGCAACCCGGGCTTTGAACTCCTCATCGCTCCCCTTTTGCCGCAGGAGCCCCGGCGCCTTTTCGGGATCAACAACCGCCAGGCCGCCGGTTTCATGATCGGCGGTGACAACCACCAGGCACTGGCCGGGGCGCCCGGCCATGAAATCCAGCGCCTTGCGGACCGCGAGGTCGAACTCCTCCGTTTCCCGCACCGCCAGCGCGCCGTCATTCTGGTGGCAGGCCCAGTCTATGGTTCCGCCCTCGACCATGATGAAAAATCCATTTTCATTTTCGAGGGAGCTTATGGCCGCGGCGGTCAGGCGCGCCAGGGTAAAGCTGTCCTTCCCATCCCGGGCAGTGGTGCGCCTGAATTTTTTGCATATGCAAACCTTGCCGTCGTATTTATCGTCAAGCCCGGAAGGATCAGCCACCAGCCGGTAGCCGCGCGCTTTTATACGCGCCAGCGCTTCCGTGTTGCCGCGCGCCGCCGCCATGAGCGGCTCGCCCGCGAAAAAATCAAAACCGCTTTCCGCAAGCTGGCGGGCGATTTCGGCATAGCTGTTCCGCGATTCCGTATGCGCATAGAAGGCCGCCGGAGTGGCATGGTCGAGCGGGACCGAAGTGATAATCCCGACTTTCATGCCGGCTTTTTTTGCTTTGGCGGCCACGCTTTCCAGGGCCTTTCCATCGGGCGCCAGACCGAGCATGCCGTTTTTTGTCCTGGCGCCGCAGGCAATGGCGGTGCCGGCGGCGGCCGAATCGGTCACCTTGCCGTTGACATTATGCGTATCGGTTGTGCCGTTCACGGGCATGTGGTTTATCGCCAGCTTGCGCCCCAAGGCCGCCTCCGCCGCCCGGCACTGCCCCTGCCCCATCCCATCGCCGATGAAAAGGAAAATGTACCGCGGCTTCGCTTCTTCCCGTCCGCCGGGCCCGGCGGAGACGGGCAGCTGCTGAAGTGAAAAAAACAGCAGGGCCAGGATTAGATGAAAATAAAAGCGCACTCAATCTTCCTGTAAAAAAAGATACGGAACTGGATTCCCATTGACATGGGAATGACCTTTTTGAATACCGTCCTGGTTTATGAGCATTTTTCAGACAATACTATCGGGCCACACTATTCAAGAGAGAGCCGGATATTTTACAAAAGCGAACAAAGGAAACGAAGTTTTCGCAAAGTATGCTTCGCGACAAACTTCGTTTCAGCCCTTGCTGATCCGCCCAGGCGGAAACTTCGTTGCCTTCTGTTAATTATATTATTCTCGGGTTGCGGGCATAATCCCGCGCTGGATTTAAACCCCGTCATGCCGTGACCGCGGCGTGCTGGAGCCGGTAGCCGGCCAGGCGGCCTTCATCCACCTCCACCCCGATCCCAAGACCGTCCGGGACGGTGATGGTGCTGTCCTCCTTGTTCAGGACAAACTGGCGCGTCAGGTCGTTTTTGTAATACTGGTCCGAGGCCGAGATATCGCCGGGCAGCTTGAAGTTGGGCAGGCTGGCCAGGGCCAGGTTGAGGGCGCGGCCGATGCCGGTTTCGATCATGCCGCCGCACCACATGGGAATGCCGGCCTTCTGCGTTAAATCGTGGATGGCCAGGGCATTGGTCAGGCCCCCTACCCGGCCGACCTTCATGTTAATGATGCGGCAGGCCTTGAGCTCTATGGCGTGGCGCGCGTCGTCCAGCCGGTGGATGCTCTCATCCAGGCAGATGGGCGTTTCGAGCCGGGCCTGTAGCTTGGCGTGGTCGATGATGTCGTAGTAAGGCAGCGGCTGCTCTATCATGAGGAGCTTGAGCGGATCAAGCTCCTTGAGCACTGGCGCATCCTCGAGCTGGTAATCGGAGTTGGCGTCGGCCATGAGCAGGAGTTTTGGGTATCTTTCGCGCACCGCCGTCATCGGCTTCACGTCGCACCCTTTCTTGATCTTGAGCTTGATGCGGCCGTAGCCCAGGCCGAGCACCTCCGCCACCCGCGCCTGCAGGGCCTCAATGGAAGGCTGGATCCCGATGCTTATGCCGACGCTCACCCGGTCGCGCACGCCGCCCAGCAGGGCCTTGAGCGACTGCTTTTTCGACTTGGCGAACAGGTCCCAGGCCGCATTTTCGAGGCCGGCTTTTGCCATCTCGTTCCCGCGCACGCGCCGCATCAGCCCGGCGACCCCCCTGGGATGCGCAAAATCCTTTCCGGCCACCATTGGCGCGAGAAAATCCTTCAGGATCAGGAAGCTGGTCCGCGCCGTTTCCGGGGAATAAAAAGGCCCGTCACCAGCGGGCGACTCGCCCCAGCCGGTCAAACCATCCGCCTGCACCTTGACAACCACGCACGGCCTTTCGGTCTGGACGCCGAAGCTGGTCTCGAACCGGTGCAGCATGTTCATTGAAATATGGTGCAGTTCAATTTTTTCTATTTTCATATTGTTTTCCTGATTATCAACCCTGCCGAAATAAGCTCAACAAGACTGTAGAGGCGGTTCGCAAGAACCGCAAGATTGAAATTTCCATTCATCGGGTTTAATGCTGCTTTTACATTTTCGTTGCCAATAAAGCGCAAAAATTATAACATTCATGTATCCAAAACGTCAACTGCGCCACATAAGTTAACAGCATGTTGCTCAAATCAATTCCGGCCTCCACGCCAAAGGCGTGGCAAGCACCGAGCTTATCCCGCAAGGCGGGAGCCGGCTACAGAGGAAATATTCGGTTTTTTTTTGCTGTAGCGGGGGTCGCTGACCCCAGTGATTTTGATTAATTCGGGTTTGGGCAACATGCCGTCAATAACTGTCAATAACATGCCATGAAAACAACAAAATTATCATTAAAGTTCAGCTTCATTACAGCCTGTTTCCTTATTTGCGCCTCCGCCGCGCTGCCCGCGCCGGTCAGCGCCCCGCAGGTGCGGCAGATGGTGGCCGGGTGGCTGGCGACTGATTCCGTTCCGCTCGATGCTGCCGTGGGCGGCGAAATCGGCGATATTATACCATTCGGCGGGCTGGGCTATATTGTTTACCTGAAGCCCTCAGGCCTGGTGATCGTGCCGGCCGACGATTGCATCGAGCCCGTCATCGCCTTCTCCCCGCGGGGCGAATTCGACCCCAACCTTGACCATCCTTTCTCAATCCTGGTCGTGGAAGACCTGGAGGCGCGCATGCGCTTTATAAACTCCGCCAGGGCCCTGAAAGCATCAGGTGCAACTCAGCGCGCCCGGGACAAGTGGCTTGCACTTGCCGGCGCCGCCGGCAAAAGCGTGAAAAACCGCGCGGGCGGCGTATCCGACCTACGCGTGCCGGCGTTGGTGAAAAGCGCCTGGGACCAGGAATATGTCGGAAGCACCTACGAATACTGCTACAATTATTTCACCCCGAACCACTATCCCTGCGGATGCGCCGCGACGGCCATGGCCCAGCTTATGCGCTACCATCGCTACCCGGCCGCCGCGGTCGGGCCGCGCCAGTTTGAAGTCACGGTCGAGCATGATCCCAATCCCTACCAGACTTTCGCCATGCTCGGCGGTGACGGCGCCGGCGGCCCCTATAACTGGGACCTGATGCCGCTGGATCCCGACCAGGATACTTCCACCGCCGAGCGCCAGGCCATCGGCGCCCTGTGCTTCGACGCCGGCATTTCAGTCAACATGCGCTACGGCCCGATAGGATCATCGGCCGACATGTATTCGGTGCTGATGTCGCTCAAAAACGTATTTTACTACAGCAATATCATATACGGGTGGAATGACTCAGGATACATCGGCACATGGTTTTTCAACATGGCCAATGCCAACCTTGACGCCGGCTACCCGGTGCTGCTGGCAATTGACGGCTTTGGAGGCAGCCACGCTATCGTCTGTGACGGATACGGCTATAACAGCGGCACCATGTATCATCACCTCAACATGGGCTGGGGAGCTTACTACGCCGCCGACAACGTCTGGTACGCCCTGCCAAACGTAGATGCCACGCTGGATTTCGACACTGTGAACGCCTGCCTGTATAACATATTCCCGGCCGGCGCCGGCGAGATCATAAGCGGGCGCATCAGCGACGGGCTCGGGAACCCGATTGCCGGAGCAATCGTCACCGCCAGCCGCCAGGGCGGAGGCCAGTACCAGGCCGTGTCCAACCGGCGCGGCATCTATGCCTTGGCCGGAGTGCCGGCCTCTTCCGGCTACACGCTGACCGCCGCCAGGGGCGGATTCAGCTTTGCGGCGCGAACGGTTTCAACCGGCTCCTCGACGGATTACGCCGCTTATTCCGGCAACCAGGCCGGGATTGATTTCACCGGCGCCGGCGCCTATGCCGCCGAGCCGGTGGCCTACCCCGTCATGGGCGACTATGACGGCAACGGCTTGACGGACCTTGGGATTTACCGCGATGACACCGCAACCTGGCATATCAAGTTCAATGGAACCACCAACACCATCTCGTTTGGCGCGGAAGGCTGCCAGGCGGTCCTGGCCGATTTCGACGGCGACGCCAAGGCCGACCCTGCCCTTTACAGCGACGGCCTTGGATTGTGGGCTTTCAAGCTTTCCGGCTCGGGCTACGCCATGACGCTCTTCCCCTTCGGCAATCCCGGCTCCCACCCCGCGGCGGCCGATTTTGACGGCGACGCCAAGGCCGACCCCGCGCTCTACCAGGCAAGCTCATGCACCTGGCTGGTGCTGCTTTCAAAAAGCGGCTATGCCTTGAACTCGCTCGTGGCGGGGAGCCCGAACTGCCGCCCGGTGGCCGGGGATTTTGACGGCGACCGGCTTGGCGACCCGGCCGTGTTCCAGTACACATCGGGCGCCTGGAGCGTGATGATGTCCGGGCAAGGCTACCGGCCGACAGTGTTCGGCTTCGGCTCGCCCGGCAACCAGCCCGCGGCAGGCGACTATGACGGCGACCTCAAGGCCGACCCGGCCACATACAGCTATTCCTCCGGCCAGTGGACGATCCTGCGTTCCGCCAGCGGCTATTCCCCGGCCACGGCGACTTTCTTCGGGGAATGATGAATGTGCGGTAATAATTTCGGAACACTGCGCCCGACCTTAATGCCTTCGCATAAAGCACAAAAAGATTGTAACAAAATCACATGATTGACATCATGAAAGCATTATGACTACATTGGCAAAATCAGACATCCTCAGCTTGATTGTTCCCGAGCGCATCCTTCTGGTCGCAGACATTTGGGATAGCGTTGTGGAAGCCCCTGATATTGTTCCTTTGATGGAAGAACAAAAAAAGGAACTGGATCGCCGCCTGGATGCGTTTCATGCCAATCCCACGGAGGGATCCCCATGGGAAGCGGTTAAAAACCGCATCAGTAGCCTCGGTTGAGCCTTGTGTTAATCATCCGGCCAGAGGCGGAAATGGAGATGATTGATGCCTTTGGCTGGTATGAAAAAAGAGTAAAAGGGCTTGGCTCAGAATTTATTCTCGCGGCAGATCTTATTCGACATGTTATCAATTGCTAATGAAACTGATTCATACGAATGACGGCAAATATTACCGGAGATGGGTAAATCTGATTCCCACTTTATTTCTTCCCGGTTCAGCCCAGTATCTGGGTGGAAGAAAATTGGCCGGCATTTTATGGCTCTTCTTATACCTTATTCTTAATATTTTATTGGTCATTTACTGGATTCTCCCGCAGACAAAAGCTTCGTTCCTGGAAATGGGTTCATCAGAGTTTTTTGTCGATGCACTATTGATATTAGTGGCAATAGACGGATTCCGAAGGCCTATTCCGTGCCTGCACCCCAAGAAGTGGGCATTGTTGTTGTGCCTGTGGTTCTGCCTTTTTATCCTGCCTATGCTTGTTATCATTCAATTCTGGATTTATCCATGCACAATGCCATCAAGCACAATGCAACCGACAATAATGGGAATGCGCAAAGATGTAAACGGCAAGGCCAATATATGCGACAATGTTTTCGTAAACAAAATGATCTATCGCCTGTCTGAACCAGAAAGAGGCGATGTCATCGTTTTCTCAACCAAGGATATTAACTCACCGCCGTATGCCGGGCGGGATGAAATGATTATTAAAAGGCTGGCCGGGCTTCCAGGCGAGAAGGTCAGCATTAATCCCCCCAACATTTTAATAAACAACATTATCCTGACAAATCCTCCTGTTTTTATGAAAATATCGGGGAAGCACGAGGGACATAGCGGCTATAGTCTGACTCAGTATGGATCAGCTTTGTTGAAAACAGCTTCTGACACAATTACCCTTGGGCCGGACGAGTATCTTGTTTTAGGCGACAACAGTTCAAACAGTCTTGACAGCCGTTTTTATGGACCAATTAAAAGAAAGGCCATCCTTGGAAAAGTATTTTACATTTATGCTCCCGCAGACAGGAAAGGTAAGATTGAATAAAATCAAGCCGAGAAGCTGCAAGCAACGAGGATTACGTTGATACGATATTTGACTCCGCATAACCCCAGGTTAGTTTGCCTGTGTCCCTGATATGCTGCTAAAATCAGCAAGCCGGTAACGCCCGGTTTTCTTGCCGCCTTCCCGGATTACAAGCCCGGCTTTAAGCAAGGGTTTGAGCAAATCCATCGCGCCTTGCCTGGAAACGCCCACAACCTCCCATATTTCAGCGGGTGTCATCGCGCCCCTTTCCCGCAGGAAGTGCAAAAGTTGTTCCTGGCGCGGACGCAGAGTGAGTTTCGGGGCGACGGCATGGGCTGAAAACAGTCCGATTCGCTTCCATACTGCAGTCAGGGTTTTTTCGATGCCTTCCGCCGCGTATTCAAGCCACGCAGTCAAATCATCCCCGGCTTTGCGGACAGACTGCAAAGACTTGTAGTAACGCTCTCTATCATCCCAGTAAAATTCATCCACGGAAAAGATACGATGGGTATCGAATTCGCGCCGGTAAAGTTCCCACAACGCCAGTGCCCGCCCTGTGCGGCCATTCCCGTCCGCGAATGGGTGGATCGCTTCGAAGCGATAGTGTAAAACAGCCGATGAAATCACGGGGGAATAGTCGGCGGCCCTTGAATTCCACCACTTTAATAATTCAAACATAAGGCCGGAAACATCCTCAGGCGGGGGCGGCATGTATGCACCCACACGAACTCGAATGATCCGGTAGCGACCGGCTTCTCCCTGATCCATGACCTTGCCGGCCACAATCCTGTGAAGCTCAAGAATATCTTCGTGCCCAATCGGTTTCTTCCCGGTGTTCTTTTCAATAAAGCGCAGGCCTGCAAAATAATTTACCACTTCCTGGCGGGCGCGATCGGGAATAGCCGGCACATCCCGGCCTTTCGCAACCGCCCGGACTTGCTCCAGGGTCAATGGATTGCCCTCAATGGCGGTCGAAGAATGCACGGTTCGTGCGCAAGCTTCCATTTGCAGGGCGGGAATCCAGGCAACATCAACCGTGGCAGTCATAATACGCTCACGTAGGGCGGCAATATGCTCAATCCGACTCAACAGGTGAGGTGTAATTGTAAATAACGGTTCATAGCTCATGCCTTTATTTATGCCACATTAGTCAAGTATTTGTCAAGTTATTAGTCAACTGCGTTTGGGCGCGGGATTTGGGCGGAGCATCCATCATATGACTCTAGGAATACACTTAGGGGCTGCCCTGTCAATGCAGGCCTTCATGGAAGGAAGGCTTTCTTTCGCCGCCATACTATGGCGGCCTACAACTCAAGACAAAATCCGTCAGATCCCCAGGATTTTCCGGTTCATCTTGACGTCGGACTTGGCGCCGGCGAAATCGTCGAAGGCCTTCGCGGGAACGGTGATGAGCATGCTGTTGATGAAGTCCGCCCCTTCCGCCGCGCCCTGGACCGCGTCCTTCACGCAGCACTCCCACTCCAGCACCGCCCACGAATTGTAGCCTATCTCGGTCATCTTCGTGAACACCTGCTTGAAATCTACCGTGCCGTCGCCAAGGCTTCGGAACCTGCCCGGGCGGTTCTTCCAATCCTGGTAACCGGCATACACGCCGCTCCTGGGCGACAGACGGTATTCGGCGTCCTTTACGTGGAACGCCTTTATATATTCTGCATATGCGGGTATGAACCCCACGTAGTCCATGCACTGCAGGACAAAATGCGAGGGATCGTAGTTGATGGCCACGGCCATGCTGTTGCCGCTGGCTTTCAGGAAGCGCTCGAAGGTGACGCCATCGTGCAGGTCTTCACCGGGATGCAGCTCGTAGGCGATGGCCACGCCGCGTTTTTCGGCTTCCTGCAAGACCGGCTTCCAGCAGCGGGCGAGCTCCTTGAACCCCTCCTCCACCAGCCCGGCCGGGCGCTGCGGCCAGGGATACAGGAACGGCCACAGCAAGGCGCCGCTGAAGGAAGGCACGACTGAAAGACCCATGTTGACCGAGGCGCGGATCGCAAACTTCATCTGCCTGGCCGCCCATGCCTGCCTTTTGGCGGGATTGCCGCGCACGGCGGAGGCCGCGAACTGGTCAAACATCCGGTCATAGGCCGGGTGCACGGCCATGAGCTGGCCCTGCAAATGAGTTGCCAGCTCGGTAATGGCCAAGCCGTTACAGCGGCCCTTGAGATCTTCGCAGTAATCCTTCGAGGAGGCCGCCTTTTCCAGGTCAATGCAACGCCCGTCCCAAGAAGGGACCTGGATGCCGGTATAGCCGAGCGACTTGGCCCAGGCGGTTATGTTTTCAAGGGTGTCAAACGGGGGCTTGTCGCCAAGAAACTGCGCCAGGAATATTGCCGGTCCTTTTATTTGTGCCATGGTGTTCTCCTTGGGTTATTATTAAGGTTGATTAGTCTGTAGGCTGTAGGCTATTAGGCACTGCGTTAAGCATAATTCCTGATTCCCGGCCGGGCGTCGTCCGCCGCCGGTTGGAACTAACAGCCTAACAGTCTACAGCCTGTCCACCTTTACTTCTCCCTGACAATGTCCGCGCCAAGCGCGCGCAGCCTTTCCTCGATCCGCTCGTAGCCGCGGTCTATGACGTCCGCGTTATGGATGACGCTGGCGCCACGGGCGCACAGCGCGGCGATAAGCATCGCCATGCCGGCGCGGATGTCCGGGCTGGAAAGCGGGGTGGCGTGCAGGCGCGCGGGGCCGATCACCACCACGCGGTGCGGGTCACACTGGACTATTTTGGCCCCCATGTCGATAAGGCGGTCCACGAAATACATGCGGCTTTCGAACATCTTCTCGAAGAAGAGCGCCGTCCCGGCCGCCTGCGTCCCGAGCACGATCGCGATGCTCATGAGGTCCGAGGGAAATCCCGGCCAGGGCCCGTCCTCTATTTTCGGCACCGCGTGCCCGTGCTCGAAGCGCAGGCGCATCGTTTTTCGCGGCACCAGCTTGACAGTAGTGCCCTCAAAGCGCAGGTCAGCGCCGAGAACATGGAACGGCCTGAAGACCGGACCGAGGAGATAGCGGTCCACCCCCTGGATGGCCAGCTCGCCGCCGGTGACCGCGGCGGCGGCCAGGAAGCTGCCGATCTCGATATGATCCGGGCAGACCGTGTGTTCGGCGCCGTGCAGCGTCTCCGCGCCTTCTATCGCCAGCATGTTCGTCCCCGCCCCGGAAATTTTCGCGCCCATCTTGTTCAGGAGCACGCAGAGATCCTGCACGTGGGGCTCGCAGGCGGCGTTG
>Ga0172380_10008599_pt1 | contig 11093 bp, 18 predicted proteins | sample Leawe162metaG_FD_119747 | JGI IMG/M metagenome (GOLD analysis project Ga0172380, IMG submission 119747) | Leachate microbial communities from a municipal landfill in Southern Ontario, Canada - Leachate well 162 metaG | ecosystem: Engineered > Solid waste > Landfill > Unclassified | place... | reverse complement strand
CACCTCTTGCTGTTCCTGCTCATCATCGCCGCCGGGTTCTTTGATGCGGTAATGGATGCCATTAGTCATCTGCGCATTCATCTTGGCCGGCATCCTCTAAAAGATACGTGGCACCTTGCAAAACATTTAATGCGCCTGTCGCTCATCGCTATCGGCCTTGTCTACCCGATGGCGCACTGGGATGACCGCTGGGCCGCCTGCATTGCGCTGGCCTGCCGGGATATGGGTGGGCGGCCATGTGTGGAGTGCCAACTATGCGCGGCGGTGGTACTGGTATGAGCTTGACGAGCGGATAAGGATGGCGACGGGGTGGGCGTGGCTGGACAGGCGGCTGGGATTTCACCATGACCCGGGAAAAAGAGAGGTGTGAGATGGATAGATATAAGCTTATTGACTTGGCTGTTCATAGGTTTCCGAATTTACAGGATGTAGACCATTACGTAAAAGCCATCACATTGGATGATGATGGTGAATGGGTACACTATGAAGATTTTGAAAAAGAAATAGAGCGCATCGCCAAATTCAAGGAAGATTGTTGGCGCAGGGAACACGAATCAGATACCGAATGTATCAAGGAGCTTGAGGCCGCCCTGGCACATGAAAAAGAGAAATACGACGAGTGGCACAAGGAGGCACTTGAAAGAGGAATAAAGATTAATGAATTACAACAGCAACTTGCCGCCGCGCCCAAGGAATAGGACCGATTATGCCAGTATGGATCGGGATGATGATACGCACAGAAGATGGACCGGAACCGGCTGTTGTGCAATTCACTGCTGATATTTGGGATCGGCGGCTGGGCCTGCTGCCGGTACTGGATAGGCTTTTCGGCTCACCCAACGTGCTGCTCATTAGGATCATCCGGGCCGACGACGAGGCCGCCGCACTTGCATCCATGACCCGGCACATGACCGCGCTGAACCGGCGGGTATCATCCCACATGGCTAAATTCGACGAATATCTGCACTATTGCAAAACGCACGAGCAGGCCGAAAAAGAGCGGGAAGCGAAAGCCTACCGCGTCACACCCGAGCGCATCCATGAGATCGACACGGCGATGAAGGCTGCCGATGGCGTGGCGAAGATGGCGGCGCGGGCTCTGGGTATGCCGTCGAGCACGCTGCATTATTACCTAAAGCGCAAGGAGCTCAGGCACTGGCGGGCGATAAAGAACGAGCGCGCTGAACATGCGGCGCGAATTTTGCAGATATATTAATTTTAAGCAGTGGAGTCCGCAGTAGCGGAACAGGAGGCCGGGGAACGAACGGCGGGATTTACGTGACGTTGGACAGGTGACATTTGAATAATGGCAATACAAAAAAGAGCGTATCGGCCGAGGATAGAAGATATAAAGCGTTCGAATTAAGAAGAATCGGCAGATCATACCGGGATATTGGCAAAGAGCTTGGGTGCAGCCGAACGCAAATACAGCGCGACGTGTTCCGTGTTCTGCGAGAATTAAGGCCGCCACAAGAGGACGTTGAACATCATCGGCACATGTTGCTGACACGTTATGAATCAATATTGGAGCGGCTGTTCCCTAAACTTGATCCGCAACCGGATACTGTCCTGATTGGTGAAGCAGCGCTTTATGATCGCATTCTTAAAACGCTGAATCAAATGGCCGACATTACCGGCGTGAAAGAAAAGCCCGACAAGCCAGCCGGCGGAGGTGAAATTGATCTTGCCGCCTATGCTGATCTGCTGGAACAGGCTGATTCACAATGATCTACGCGCCCATAAAACCCCCTATAATCCTGCGTGGCCTAACGCCCATCCAGCGTCAATTCCATCACGACACGCAGCACCGGTTCTTTGTGCTTCCACCTGGGCGACGATCCCGCAAGACACTGATTTCCATGCGCAAAGTGCAATATGCGGCTATGCGCACCAGGGGCGGCCGGTACTTTCATGGAGCGCCGATCTGGTCACAGGCCAAGGATATCTTTTGGGAACGGCTGAAGCGCAACACGCGCCCATTTTGGGCCAAGACGCCGAGCGAGTCCGATCTGGCGGTATTCCTGCGTAACGGCTCGGAGATCCACGTCGAAGGATTGGATAAGGCCGAGCGCATCGAGGGACAACCTTGGAATGGATGCCACATTACCGAATTTCCAAACATCAAGCCGGACGCATGGCCGGCGCACATTCGCCCGGTGTTGTCTGATACGTTAGGATTTGCCATCCTTGACGGCGTCCCTGAAGGAAGGAATCATTTTTATGATCTCGCACTTATTGCCTGTAATGGCATCATCCCGGAGACTAAGCCCTACGACGGGGCATTTGCCGAGAATGGCGAATGGTGTTATTATCACTGGTTCTCGTCGGATGTGCTCTTGCCATCCGAGATCGAAGAGGCGCGGAGAAACTACGACGAACGCACATTCCGGCAAGAATACGAGGGCCAGTTCCTCAGCTACTCCGGACTTCTGTACTACAACTTTGACCGGGTGCGGAATGTTAAAAATAATCGCGCAAAATATGACCCCCGCAAGCCGATTTACCTCTCTACCGATTTTAACAAATCGCCGATGGTCTGGATCGTCGGGCAACTGGAAGGCCGCTACGGCTTGATTATTGACGAAATCGAAGTGACCTATAACGCCAAGACTCAGCAGGCCGCGCAGATGTTCTGCGAGCGCTACGCCGGGCATGAAAACCGGACCATCTACATCACCGGAGACGCATCGGGAGACCATGAATCGATCCGGGATTTCACGACCGATTATGTGATCATCGAGGACGTACTAAGGGCGCACAGATGGCGGACATTATTTGATGTGCCGAACGCTAACCCTAACGTCAATAATCGTGTGAATTTGGTATGTTCTTTGCTATGTACTTTAACTGGCGAGAGTCGGCTATTTCTGAATGATCAATGCACGCGCACCCTGAACGATCTTGAGCGCAATACCTCGGATGGCAAGGGCGGCAAGGACAAATCAGACTCCTATCAGACCCATGGCTCTGATTGCCTCGATTACTTGACGTGGAAATGGTTCTCAAGCGAATTTTATCATAACGGGATCACCCAGCAATGATTGAGACCTACCAACAGCTCAACTATTCCCAAATATACGGCGAAAATATGCAGCTGCGCATTATGAATGCCCAGCTGCGCGATTATTTCTATGAGCAGGACACGGACGCTATTGGATATAGGTTGCGATCCGATCTGGACCCGTTCTTTGATACCGATGATTTGGCCGCCATCAACAGTATCACCCTTGATCAATTCGTCTATGCCTTCATCGAGAAAATATGCAACGTCTATGATCGGCAGCCGGTGTTCCAATTTGAAGAAGGCGTCAAGGATGAGCAAAAGGCCCGTTTCTCTGCGCTGATGGAAGAAGTTCGGATCCACCAGGTCATGCACGAGAATTTCATGCGCTGCCGGCTGCACAATACCATTCTAGCCACAGTGAAATGGGCCAAGGACCTTGACCGGATGTTTATCGAAGGCTGCTACAATATCGGCAATACCTTCGTGGTCGAGCATGCCGAATATCGCTACGAGGCCGCGCTGATTGCCTATGAGACGCTGACGTGGGACAACAAAAGCCGGTGGATCGTATGGGACCGCGAACACAACGAGCACTACGCCACCAATGGTCTGCCGAAATGGGACCCCGAGAGCCGGACAGTCACGTCCGACAAAATCCCGATTCCGCCCGGCGTAGGCGTGAAGGCCCCGGCGTTGTGGCCATGGACCATCTATCACTACAAGCTGCAGAATGATTTCTGGGGTAACGGGCTTGACGGCATCATCCAGCTTGCCCGAACCATCAACATCCTGCTCACTGTTTTAGCTGATGATACCGTCCGCGAAACGATCCGCCTGCTCATCCTCAACTTCAATCCTGCCGGCGCCCGCGGCGATAAAGGACAGATCAAAACCGGCTTGACGCATCCGATATTCCCGGAGGGTAAGGTCGGTAACACAGTCGCCCCATCCGGGCAAGTGCTTTCCGCTGACCTCTATACCGATGACGTCCTGAGCCTCATCGAAAAGCTGACCGATATCATCGCCTCTATGCACAACGTCCCTAATCCGCTTAAATCGCAGATGACCGACAATCTGGCCGGCGTAACCCTGCGCATGAAGAACGAGCCGCTCCTGCAGCAGTGGGAGAAGGATCAAGGGACGATGCGGCCCTACGACATGGACCTGGTGCGCCGGGTCGTGGAAGTCAACAATTTTTACCGCAAGGCCAAGGTCGATCCGGGCGTATTGGACCGGATGACCATTGTTTATTCTGACCCGTCCATCGTGACTGACGAAAAGGCCGAGCTTGAGATTGAGGCGCTAAAGTGGGAAAAGGGCATTTCCTCCCCGGTCGATTATGTGCAGAGCAAACACCCGAACATGACCGAAAAAGAGGCGGAGGAGCACATCCGTAAGAATCTCGAGCGCTGGAATGATCTGATGGGCATGAAGATCAACGTTGTAGTTCCGGGCGATGAGAAGAATTTAAACGGCAACGAGCCGGGCGGGAATGATGAAAATAACTGACCTTATTGCCCAGGAATTGGCCGACACGCATACCCATCAGGCACGCTGGCAGGCGGTAGTAAAGCAGGCCATCCTTGAAGAAGGCCCGGAGAATAAAGAGCGCATCATGGAACGCCTGAAGATTGAGGCCGCAAAGATCGGGACGCGCCTGGTCAAACGATCCATTGGCATGGGTATGGATTGGCTGGCGAAGGGTGAGCGATGAAACTGCACTTTAATCTGCGCAACTTCCTCGCCCGCGAGGGTAAGACGTTGATCACATCCTACCAGCGGCTAATGAGCATCCGTCAGGGTGTTTCGCTGGATCCGGCCCCGCACAATGCGCCGTCCACTGTGAAACGTAAGGGTTTCGATAAATGGATGATCCACACCGGCAAGCTGCGCCGGCAGGGCTTTAAGATGCAGGCATGGCCGATGCGTCTCAAGGTCTACGCGTTCACCGATGTTCACTCTCGCGGGAAAAAGCGCAGCGTGAGCTACGAAGACCTGTTTCTGTGGCACAATCAGGGGCACCCGGGTAAGACTTATTCCGGCGTGTTCGATAAATTCCCGGCGGGTTCGCGATTCCCTGAGCGCATGAGCGCGGAAGTGTACCGGCAGATGAAGCCGCAACTGGAAAAGCAGTTTACGCGACGAATCAAGAGAATGATATGAGCAAGGACAAAGAAAAGGTCATCGAGGCTGGCGCCTATATCTACAAGCACTCCAAGCTGATGCTTGACATCGAGGTTGTGGTTGCCACGCTGGTCACTGAGGCACAGTACCTGGTTGACCAGCTTGAGCTTGAGTTCAAGAAGCGCGTCGCCACCGGGCAGACCGCATCGACCGTCAAAGCCGAGATCATCGCCGACATCCGTGAAGGCGCCGGGGTGATGCAGCCGTGGATCAACAAGCAGAACCGGATCATTAATGAGCTGACCAAATCCATGGTCGCCGCGCCGGTCTCTGAGGTTGTGGCAAAAGGGAAAAGTGATTGGGTCTTGGGATCGGTGAAAACCGAGCATTGCCCGGACTGCCTACGCATGGCCGAAATCAGCGATACTGAGGGGCCAAAAACGATTACTGCATGGCGCAAATATGGCGTCGGCTTGCCGCGTGAAGGCAAGACGGCGTGCTCCTATGGATGCCGGTGCATGTTGCTTCCGGCGGTTGCCAAAGAGGCGGCGGCGTAACCTATGGCTGGCGAACTGCACACATATCGTTGCCGCTGTGAAGGCAGGAAAAGCGATGGATCGCCTTGCAATAAGACGTTTTTTATGATCAATGTGCTGAAAGGTGAGACCATGCAGAAATGCGAGCGCTGCGGAACGATGAACCATTTCTATTTCTCACATATCGGCGGACATCAGTATATTAATGGAGAGCGGGCGGAGGTATTTAATGCCTGAAAATTATAAAATACATGCCCCCAACTCAATTCCGAAATCGATAGAGCTTGGACAGCGCCTTATTTCAACTATTTTAGATGGTGGATTGATTTATAACACCGATGACGCCGGTCAAGCAATATATCGGCACAACGAGATCAAGCTGCAAGCTCAAGGAGAATCTAGTCCGATACCGGATTCATCGCGAGCCGAGATTTACTGGCATGAGGTTGCTCATTGGCTTATGTTCATGATGCAAGAGGATGAATTAAGAAAAAATGAAGCCTTTTGCTCAAGGCTTGGTATTTATCTGCAACAAATATACAATACCATGGAGATTTAATAGAGCATTTCAATTAACATATTCAGAGTCCCACGAGGGCCATATTCCAGCGATGGAGTGTGGCCCTTTTTTATTGCAGTGAACAAAATAAAGGAAAGCATCCAGATGGATTTAAAAGAGATTCTGGCCAAGATCAGGGCCGCAGCCGGGGAAGAAATCACCCCAAAGATCGAAGGATTTCTCAAGAGCATTGAAGCAGAGCTTTCAAGCCTCACCGATGACCTTAAAGCCGCAAACGCGGAATCCAAAGAGCGCAAGCTCAAGATCCGCGAACTCACCGGGCAACTGGAAGAGACCAGCGAAAAGGTCAAAGAGTACGAGGGCAAGGCAAACGATCCCGCGTCCAAGCAGGAGCTTGAGACGCTCAAACAATTCAAGGCAGATGTGTTTAAGCAGCGCCGCGCTGCATTCGCGTCCGATTTCGCGCCGGTCATCAAGCACCCGAATTTCGAGAAGGCCAAGGACCAGTTCAAACTCCCCAAGCCATCCGAAACAGGCGAGTATGATTTCACCAAAATGGCCGACGCCGATATCGAACACAACCTAGCCAAGCTGTCAGAGTACCAGGCAATCGGATATTTCGCAGCCGAACAGCAGCCGGGTCCGGGCGGCTTCAATGGCCCGCGCAATTCTGGCGGTGGAAACGAACCTCCGGCGATCAAAACAGCGGCCGATCTGCAGGCGCATCTTGCCACACAGCTCAAGCAGTACAAGTAAGGAGTCATTACCATGGCTGGAATCAAAGCAACCGATCTGCAGTATGTCCTCAACACCACGCCGATGAATGCGTATTTTCAGGCGTTCGGGCTGGACACTACTTTTCTCGACATCTTTGGCGGTCTGCGTCCCGGCAAGGCAAGCAATCAAATCCCGATTCACTATGCCGGCAATGCGACCGCTGGCTCGTTCGCTGAGTCCGCAGATCTGAAAACCGCCGGTCATCAGTCCCGGCGCATGTTCACGCTTGGCTACAAGCGCGTCCATGGGACCTTTGGCGTTGACGGTCTGCAGGAAGCCATCGCCAACGCGGGCGGCGTGGTCAACATCACCGATCTGGTCCAGGCTGAAGCGCTTGGGACGATCAAGGATCTGCTCAACGAAATCAACACCGAAATGCTCGGCGATGGCACCGGCAACAGCTCTGCCGACATCGATGGTATCTGGTATCACATCGATGACAACAACACCTGGTGTTCCGTCGCCCGCTCGGGCACGGCCTACACTCAGGCCTATCTCTCGGCGAACTCAGGCACCGACCGGGATCTACAGAAATCCCTCATGCTGGGCGTGCATAACGTCCTGGTTAGCACCCGCAAGAGCAATTATACGCACATCCTGACCAGCCCCACCCTGGATGATTCGTACGAGGCGTTGCTCGATGACCGCGTGCGCCTGATGAATGTCAAGATCGGCGATATCACCCTGCCGGCCAAGGAGTTCAAGCAGCGCCCGATCATCCCTATTCCTGCGTTCGAGGCCAATAGCATGGCCTTCATCAAGGCGAGCGATTGGGAGCCTGTCTATCTTCCCCAAGTCTCTCTTGACAGTTGGGGCCGCCAGATCCAGGGTCCGTTCAAGGTTGAGCCGTACTATGCCGGCACCGATGACACCACCTTTATCGTTACCGCCTATGTGCAGCTGGTCTGCAAGAACCCATGGCAGCAGGGCGCCCTGGTCGACGTGCAGTAATCGATCCTCACAAGGGCCGGGATTTCGCCCGGCCCACCTTTTGGAGATTTGATCATGAGTAAGAAAATCCGTTTAAACAACCTGGCACCCGTCGCCCGCGCTTGCAATCTTGGCTATATGCTTGATGCCCTTCTAGGCATTGCCCGCGGCGAGGAAGTAATGACCTCCCAGGTCACCTTGAGCATCGGCACGTCCAGTAAACCCAAGGTGAAAGTAAGCGCCGTTACTGGTTATGTCAATGGCGTCTGGTTCACCGCTAACGCTCAGGAAGTGGCTTTCACTGCAACCGGGCATGATGTGCTTGACACCAAATGGGCGACCTATCGCATTTCCATCGTCGCCAATGGCACCGTGACGATCACTATGAGCGCATCGGTTTATGCTACCCGCGCCCTGGCTATTGCGGCCCTTCCGGCCACTCCCGCCAGTGAGGTCAATCTCGGCTATGTCATCGTCCATGCCAATGGCGCTCTCTTTGACGCCAGCACCACAAACCTCGACGCCGCGACTGTTGACGTTGAATACGTCGCTGACACCTGCTACACCGTCGATCTGGATTAATAACAAACCAAAGGAAGGCCCAAAGAAATGGGAAAGATTTTTGAGCTGTCTGGAATGGTCCCGGAGCGCGAGCTTTCGGACGAAATCGCCAAAATGAAACCGGTGCAACGCCAGGAAGAAATCGAAAAGATTCATAATGGCGATAAGCTGGTGGGCATCTATTCACCTGAAACCTTCACTGTTTCTTTCCACGGCGAAGTGGTGACGATCAACCAGGGGTGGAATCAGTATGCGCCCACTTTTGGCGTGTGGGCGTTACAGAAGTACGGCAAGGGCTCCAAATACGGCCAAACGTATCGCACTACCGCTGAAGGCAAGACCGTGCCGAACCCCGCCCTGTTGGATGAAAACCCGGACGGCGAAGCACCGAAGGCGGAACGCAGGACCAGAGTAAAGGCTGAGGCTGAGTAATGTCTCTTGTCAACTATCAATTCTCCTATGCCGGGGTACTGACTCCGCAGGCGCTTACACCAACAGCCCTGAAAATGCAAGACGGGATCGCGGCAGCGGCGGGGTACGTTATGCCGCGATCCTGTTACCTTGTCAGTATGACCTTCATCTGGAGCGCGGCTTCTATTGGCACAGATGGCGGGATTGTGCTCTGGCTCACTCGCAACAGTGACCGGGAAATTGATACGCAGATATTGCCGGCGGACGTGGTTACCGGCTACAAGCTGGCGACAAGTTCCATCAATTTCGCATTCGATGCCGGGGACACACTGGGATTTGTCGCGCTGTGTTTCGGCACCGGCGAGACCATCACCAATCTTGTTGTTAATGTCGAGCTTTCAACGGCATCCCTTTCCGGCACAGATGACGCGGTCCTGGAAAATATCAGCGTTGCGACAGCAGACCTGCAGACCATTAAACCAAATATCCTGGATTATCTCAAGGATGGTGAAAGCAACTTCACTACCGCCATCCTGAACCAAAAGCGCGAGCTCTATGCCGAGATCAAGATGCATGAGCGCTCCAATTATCCCGGATATACCAACGCCGAGCTTGATGTGCTGCTGGCCAAAATTACGGATTATCCCCTGGAATGCAACCTGGCTAACCGGCTTAAGCACATGGTGGTAGGATGGATCCTGATGGACAACCGCCTCTACGAGGAGGGTGATTATTACATCCAGCATGCAAAGGCAATCCCGATGCAATACTTTATCGACGTGGATGCAGACGCGGCCGCCGGGGATAGCGAGAAATCAGAGACGCAATATCCGAGGTTTGGACGATGAATTTCTCCCTCATCCATAGCACGATCAAAACAACGATCCGGGCGGAAGGGTTCCGCTACTGGGAGCCGCAGGACTGGTTTAATATCGAGATCGGCAAGCTCCCTGAGTCGGCAATACAGGATGGCTTTACGATTCGCTTCGCCGGGCAAGATCCGAGCGATCTCAATACCGACAATATGGGTAAAATCACCATGGAAATCGAGTTCGCCCTGACGGCCCGCAAGGATGCATACCTGGTCAAAATGGCCACTGCGCAAACTGCCATCCGCGGTATTCGTGCTGCGCTGGTTGCTGTTGGGTCGCCCAATTCTGATGACGAGATTTTCCCGATTTTTACCATGCAATACCTTGGCGAGATCATCGCCATGACGTTCACCATCACTTTTGATTTGGACAGTAACTAAGGAGCTTTGAAATGGCTGATGTAACTTCACGCACCCTTGCAAAAACCAAAGTGATGGTTGGGCGCGTTTCAACTATTGCTGTCGGCGATGGCACCGATCTCAAACTGCAGATCTCCGGACTGCAGCAGGACGGCGTTATCACCGTGACCGAAACCGTCAATGAGATTGCCAATCAGCTCGAGGACGGGACCGAGACCATTGAGGTGATCAGCCGGGAGGTCAATGTTGAATTTGTCTATTCCGATCTCCTGGATACCGACATCGATACGATCAATGGCGCGACCATCAACGAAATCGAGATCAAGACTTCCACCGGCGGCGCTAATGGGACCGGGATGATCTTCAATATCGGTAGTTGCGATGACATCACCGCCTATCTGGACGCGATGAAAACGCATGTCGTGGCGACCAAGTCCGTCGCCGGCAACACCATCACCTACACCGTGACCGATGTCGCGGCCTAATCAAGGAGCATGAAAAATGGCTGATGTCGCTGCACGCTCGCTTGCAAAGGCGAACGTATTTCAGGGCCGGGTCGTGTCGCTTACCGTTTACGACAATTCCTCGCCCACCCCATTTAAAACGCTGTGGATTACCGGCCTGGCCAATTCGACCGTGAACGCGACCGAAGAGGTCAGTTTCAGCGAGTTTACACTGGAAAACGGCACAAAACTCAAGGATCCGTTTGGCCGCAAGGTTGTGGCTGAGGCGACAATTTCCGAACTATCCACCTCCGACATCGCCATCATCAACGCCGGGCACAAGATCGTTTTCGCAACCTCCGCACAGACCTTTACGGTCGACGTCCCGGATGTGATGTACGCGGCTGTCGATGGCCTCAAGACCAAGATCACGGTCAAGAAATCCACAGTACATCCGACGCTGCCTTACGCCATTGCGGCGGTCTAATTGGCCGGGAATCCCAAAACAACATTCGAGTTTGACGGTGACGTTAAAAAGGTCATGGACAAACTCAAT
>Ga0172380_10008598_pt1 | contig 11095 bp, 5 predicted proteins | sample Leawe162metaG_FD_119747 | JGI IMG/M metagenome (GOLD analysis project Ga0172380, IMG submission 119747) | Leachate microbial communities from a municipal landfill in Southern Ontario, Canada - Leachate well 162 metaG | ecosystem: Engineered > Solid waste > Landfill > Unclassified | place... | reverse complement strand
GTCCTGGAATGTCAGGTCAATCCGCGGCGTGAAACAGGAGAGCGTGGTTGAGTAATTCCGGAGGTAACAGTACAAGTATTGCTTTCCGTTACTCGTGGCCATACTCATTGACATCGTGAAGCTGCGGGGTTGTACATCTATCGGCACTTTCAGTTGGTAGGTTTCCAGATCACCACGTCGAACCGTAATCCAGATATCCGTCTTGCCGAGGCGTGACGCCGTCCAGATCTTCGGTGCGAGCGGACTGGTACCAAACGCGCCTTTGTTAGACTGTCCTTTGGTGACGTACTGCGTGTAGGACAGGATTTCATACGGTTCTCCGCTATTGTTGGTGCTGGCAATCCAGAAGCCGACGGTGTCGCCAATCTCCGGCGCATAGCGTCCTTCAGCCGGAGTGGTCGGTAAGCGGTACCATTGCTGGTTCCGCAGTACGGCTACAGAGACAAAGGGGTCCATGCCTCCGGCGGTTGCCGGTAGGGGGGCGAATGCCCCGATGACGCCCAAGAGGGCCAGTGTGAGTAATACCAAACGCATCTCTCTACTTCTCCTTCGCGTGTCTATTCTGTTGTCCAGGGATCAATTGCAAATTCAGCTGCTGAGGTTCCCTCAGAAGACCAGCTAAAAAAGCAACCTTGTTATTATCTCACAATTAGTCATAAATGTCAATATAAGTAAGCCATTTTTCAGCTTGTTTATTGAACTTTGAGTGAGCATATGCTAGATTGTTTTAAGTTAGAAAGTTCATAAATTCTAAGTTGTAAAGTTTTGAAAGAGAGCTTTGCGGCTTTATTCTTTATAACTTTTCACTTATTAACCTTTGAAAACTAATTAATCGGAGATTGTTATGTACACAATTTCGATGGTAATTGCTCTTGTAGCTGCTGCTGTCTCGATCATCTATGGTTTGGTTCTTGCTGTTGTTGTTTCCAAAAAGGACCAGGGGAATAAGCGGATGATTGAAATTGCCAAAGCTATCCAAGAGGGTGCGATGGCGTTCCTGAACCGCCAATACTCCACTGTCGGCATCGTCGCCGCAGTCTTGTTCGTTGTTCTTTTGTACGCGCTAACCTGGAAGATCGCTGTTGGCTTTTTGGTCGGCGCTGTTTTCTCAGCTCTGGCTGGATACATCGGCATGAATGTCTCAGTTCGAGGTAATGTCCGGACAGCTGAAGCTGCCAAAAAGGGACTGCCAGCCGGCATGGATGTAGCCTTCAAATCCGGTACTGTCACCGGCCTTCTAGTTGTCGGGCTCGCGCTTTTGGCCGTTGCCGGCTACTATGGACTGACTAAAGACCTTGAGGCATTGATCGGCCTCGGCTTTGGCGGCTCGCTTATCTCTATTTTTGCTCGGCTTGGCGGTGGAATTTTCACTAAAGCAGCTGATGTTGGCGCTGACCTTGTCGGCAAAGTCGAAGCTGGTATCCCTGAGGATGATCCCAGGAACCCTGCCGTTATCGCTGACAATGTTGGGGATAACGTGGGTGATTGTGCTGGCATGGCGGCTGATCTTTTTGAGACCTATTCTGTCACCGCTGTGGCTGCAATGCTGCTTGGCCACCTTTTCTTTGCTAACTTTGAGAATGCGGTCCTTTTCCCATTACTTCTTGGTGCTGCTTCAATTGTAACTTCGATCATTGGGAGCTGGTTCGTTCGGCTGCCGAAGAAGTCCAAAAATATTATGGGTACTCTTTATCGCGGTTTGATTGTCGCGGGTGTTTTAGCTGCCGTTGCTTTCTACTTTATTACCGATTGGTTGATGAAAGACAACGGCCAATACTCAACTCTCAACATTTATCTTGCTTCATTAGTAGGGCTAATTGTTACAGCAGCTCTGTGTATTATTACCGAGTACTTTACCTCAACTAAATTCCAACCAGTTAAATCTATCTCCGCCAGCTCAGTGACTGGGCATGGAACCAATGTTATTACTGGCTTGGCTGTTTCCATGCGCTCAACTGCTGCTCCTGTGATCGTCATTGCTGCTGCAATCTTAGGCGCATATTCACTAGCCGGACTTTACGGCATTGCAATCGCTGCCATGGCTATGCTCTCAATGGCTGGCATTATCATTGCGATCGATGCCTTCGGGCCGGTCGTTGATAACGCCGGCGGTATTGCCGAGATGGCTGACCTGCCGGCAGATGTTCGAGTTCATACTGACGCTCTTGATGCAGTCGGAAATACCACTAAAGCTGTGACCAAAGGGTATGCTATCGGTTCAGCTGCTCTTGCTGCAATGGTCCTATTTGCCGACTATACTCAAAAATTAACGAACGCCGGTGGAAATTTCACTTTTGATTTGACTGATCCTAAAGTTCTTGTCGGTCTGTTTATTGGTGGACTGTTGCCATATTATTTTGGCTCTCTCGCCATGGAAGCTGTCGGCAAGGCTGCCGGAGCTGTGGTGACTGAAGTGAGACGTCAGTTTAAGGAGATAAAAGGTATTATGGAGGGTAAAGCCAAGCCAGATTACGGCAAGGCTGTTGATATTGTGACCAAATCTGCAATTCACGAGATGGTGTTGCCTGCTGCAATCACTGTTGTTGCACCATTGCTTGTCGGATTTATTCTCGGTCCAGTTGCCCTCGGTGGATTCTTGATCGGCACGATTATCACTGGTTTATTCGTTGCTATCTCAATGACCTCTGGCGGTGGTGCCTGGGATAATGCTAAGAAATATATTGAAGAAGGTAATTTTGGCGGCAAGGGTTCAATTGCTCATCAGGCAGCCGTCACTGGTGACACTGTCGGTGATCCTTATAAAGATACTGCAGGACCAGCGATCAATCCGATCATTAAGGTTGTGAATATTATCTCTCTTTTGATTGCTTCTCTTCTTATCAAAGTCACTGTTCCTCTCGCTGCGAAGATAATTATCGTAGGAGTAATAGTCCTTGGAATTATTCTCTGGATGATTATTGCCTCGAAAAAGAGTGCCAAAGAAGCTAAGAAAGCTTAGCAACTGAAATAGTGTCCCGATTCATCGGGACACCTTTCAGTTATGTCGAGAATCAATAAATGAAATATCAAACAGAAAAAGGAATATCGAAGATCAATCTTCTGATAGATCGAATAGAGCAGGGCAGGACAATTTTGACAGGCCAACTCGGTGAAGAGGTTATTGTCGACACAAGAATGCTGCCGAAGGAGGCAATTGAGGGTGAATCAATCATCGTGACTCTTGCCACGGAGGAGGCTGATGCAAGAAATCGGGATATAAAGGCAAAAGAGATACTGAACGAAATCCTTGGCAATAACGTGAGGTAGCCGATTATCAAGATAAATTTTGATAAAAATGTGGGCCCGCTGACTTCGGTCGGCTGGTCCACCATTTTTTATGATTTTTAGTAACAAAAATATCACCTCATCTGTTAGGATGATATCATGTACTTTTTAAGAATATTGGAAGAACCATTCGTTCAAGATCTTCTTGTGGACTCTAAGATTAATGTTTATATAGTGGGGGGAATGGTGCGCGACTCGCTCCTTGGAGTGGAAAGTCAGGATTATGACATTGTTATAGAGGGAATCACTGATGAAAATCTTGCGGCAAGGCTGGAACGGTTTGGCCGGATAGTGCCAATTATCGGACGGACCTTTGGTGTGATTAAATTTATGCCTGATTTCTCCCAAATCACACTTGATATCGCCTTACCTCGAAGGGAGTGGTATGAGGTAGGTCAAAGGCGTAAAAATGCAGTCGTGGAGACAAAAAACGTTCGAATACTCGATGATTTGGCCAGACGTGACTTTACGATAAACGCGATGGCCATCGACTTACGCAAAATGAAGGAATTGCAGATAGATAGCGGACATCTAGAAAAGATTATTCTTGATCCGTTTGGGGGACTCAAGGATCTGCATGACAAGATTATCCGCGCAGTCGGTCTGCCCGATGAACGCTTTCTCGAGGATCCCACTCGGATTTTGCGTGGTATTCGCTTCGCTATTCGATTTGGTTTTACGATTGACGCTGAGACGCTGATCTCAATGAAGCGTTTGCATCATGAGATCACTAAGAAGTTCCTAACCCCTCTTGGAAATTGGTCAGAGCGGGTTTCCTTCGAGATGATCGGTCAAGAATTTATTCGCACTTTTGGGGTCAATCCGGTACGAACGCTGGATTTTTATAACGAAACTGGTCTTCTCAAATTGTTTTTTCCTGAGCTTGAGAATGAAAAGGGTATTGAGCAACCACCAGAATTCCACGAAGAGGGTGATGTTTTTACTCATACAAGATTAGCGCTATCGAAACTCGCCCAAAATGCCTCACTTACTGTAAAGCTGGCAGTACTTTTTCATGATGTCGGCAAGGTCTACACTTTTACCCCTATTAGCAAGACCAGGGATAGGATTAGATTCAACAATCATGATGTCGTCGGTGCTGAAAAGGCCAAGGAAATCATGCGTCGCCTTCGCTTACCCGATCACCTCATCCATGATGTTTCTTGGCTGGTCAGACAACATATAAAATTGTCATTTAGCTTCCCGCATATGCGTCTCGACAAAAAGAAACGTTTTGCTAGAGAGCCGCTTTTCCCTCAGCTTTTAGAGCTGGTCTGCGCTGATGCTCTTGCCAGTATTCACAAGAATCAGCCGAAGAATTGCCATTTCTTAAAATCTGCCAGAGCAACTTTAGAGATTGTTGAGCGTGAAAAAGCGGAGGGAGTGCCTACTGAAATCATCAATGGCGATGATATAATCAAGCTTCTTAAAGAAATCCAACCGAATTTTAACTCAGTCGAAGAGGGGAGAAAGATTGGCAGAATTAAGCAGATGGTCAATTCAAAATATGATCTAGGAGAGATTAAAACGAAGAGAGAGGCTCAACTCTGGGTTAAAAAAAATCTTCGAAGCTTTGGATAATTCATTTTTTCGTTTATAATTGTGGTAGATGTCAAGGAAAACAAACCAAGAGCCAGATTCAAAATTTTCACTTCCCAATCTTTGGCGGTGGCTCTTTTTTCGAGTCCTGATAGTTTTGGGGGTCTTTCTTTTATCTTTCGGTTTATATTCGTTAGTTTTCTCTAGTAAAATTTATGCTAACCAATACTACAGTAGTATAAATATTGGGCTAAAAAGCCAAAAAGAGGCAAAAGAGATTCTGAAAAAGGAAACCGATTTTTTCCTAAACAATACAATAGTCTTGTCTTTGGCAGGGACTGATAAATCCTACGAAGTGAAGCTGCCCGATATTGGCTTAAATTATAATGTTGATCAGATGGTAGAAGAGGGTTGGCGATATGGGCGAGGCGGTCATCCCTGGCCAAGCTTTTTTCAACAATTACGATCGGTTTTCGCCAAAAACAAGTTACCCTTGATTTACTCATTCAATCAAAACAATCTCGATGAAAAAATTTCAAAAATTGCTCATGACCTGGATGAGCCAGAAAAAGATTTTACCTTTAATTACAACGAAGGAAAGTTCCATTTGTCGAGCGAGAGGAAACCTGGTCGGAGGATCAATCAGACAAAGATCAAGCAGGCTATTCTATCGAGCGTAGCACTTTTAGGAGACCCAAAAATTAGTTTCTCGATTGAGGAATTTATACCTCAGGTAAAAAAAGAGAATGCTGAGAGTCGTCTTACTGAAGCAAACAAGCTTGTCGAGCCAGGGGATCTAACCTTACATGCTGGCGGACAGGAATTCAAACTTGACCCTGACACGATCGGCGGTTTTGTTAAGACTCAGGTAAAGGGCGAAGACTTAGAGATTATTTTTGATGACAATCGTATCAAACTTTTTATTCAATCAATTGCAAAATCGGTTGACGTGGATCCCGCCAACGCTAAATTGACGGTAGATAACGGTAAAGTCACAGTGTTCCAGCCATCAAGAGAGGGTAAGACCCTTGACCAAAGCCAGGCTATGAGTGATATCAAAGGCAAGCTTTTGTCACGTATCAGCGGACAGGGTGATTTAGTGAATCTTGACCTTAAGATTGCAGTCAAAAAACCGGAGGTCACCAGCAGTGATGTTTCTAATCTTGGTATCAATGATCTGGTCGGCACTGCTACGACAGATTTTAAAACCTCTCCGGCAAATCGTGTTCATAATATTGCGATCGGTGCCAGCGCGCTCAATGGCGTGATGCTAAAACCTGATGAGGAGTTTTCAACACTCGGGCATCTCGGGACGATCGATGCTTCGAGCGGCTATCTAGAGGAGCTGGTTATCAAAAATGACAAAACTGTGCCTGACTTTGGCGGCGGGCTTTGCCAGGTGTCATCAACCCTCTTCAGGGCAACGATGAATGCCGGCCTTAAAATTATTGAGCGGTATAATCACAGTTACCGTGTCAGCTACTACGAACCGCCGGTCGGGATGGACGCGACGATCTTCGATCCCTCGCCTGATTTTAAATTCATCAATAACTTTAAGAGTTATATTTTGATTCAATCTCATATTGAGGGCACGAAGATCACCTTTGATATCTATGGAACCAAAGATAATCGAAAAGTCGAAATTTCTACTCCTGTTGTCTCTAATATTATTGATCCTCCTCCGGCAATTACCGCCGAGACTGACACTCTGGAGAGCGGTCAACGAAAACAAACTCAAAAAGCTCATCAGGGTGCGACCGCAGATTTCCACTACAAGGTGACCAGTAGTGATAATGAGGTCTTGCAGGATAAAAACTTTCATTCTGTCTATAATGCCATTCCGGAGCAATGGCTGGTGGGGACTGGTCCTGCTCCGACACCGAACTGTTCTGACGGTCAGCAAAATGGCGACGAGACTGGGCTTGATTGCGGTGGGAGCGGCTGTTTGCCCTGTGCTGGTTAAATCTGTTTCATCGTTCGCTTGATTAAGGAGGGGTATTGAAAAAGTTTGCGTTCTATCAATGGTCAACTGTATTTGTGACAAAGCATTTTGAGACTGATGCGAAGGTTGGCCTAAGTTCAAAACAAGCCAGTCTCAGGCTAAAAGCACACGGTAAAAATACCTTAGAAGTTGAAGATAAAAATTCAGCTCTGAAAATTTTTTTCCGGCAATTCGCCAATTACTTTATCGTGCTGTTATTTATCTCTGTTGCTATCTCTCTCTTTGCCGATGAAATTTGGCAAGCAGTTATTTTGCTGATTGTGATTCTCTTAAATGTTCTACTTGGGTTTTTTCAGGAAAATAAATCGGAACAGGCACTTAAGGACCTAAAGGAAAATTATAAGTCAAAGTCGAAGGTTATCAGAGATGGGAGGATGCAGGTTATTGATAGTGAGTTTTTGGTCGGAGGGGACCTTGTTCAGCTTGATTCTGGCGATAAAGTTCCAGCCGATCTCCGGCTTATTGAGGGTGAATCTGTCCAAGTTGATGAATCTATTCTCACCGGAGAATCGACGCCTGTGGCTAAAAATTCAGCTGTTCTTCCGATTGATATCCCTTTGAGCGACCAAAAAAATATGCTATTTAGTTCGACTATTATTTTGACTGGGCATGGAAGGGGAATTGTGGTTACGACTGGGCGGATGACTGAGTTTGGAAAGATCGCCGATCTGATGAGGGATCGCGAAGAGGCAACCCCCCTTGAAAAACAGATTGCTTTTCTTGGTAAGACTCTAACCTTAATAGGAATAGTACTGGCTGTAATAATTTTTCTTTTGGGACTCAAGCAGCAGATGGAGGTTATTGATCTTTTAACTTTCACGATTGCTCTTTTTGTTGCAGCTGTGCCTGAAAGCCTGCCAACGGCGATCACTTTGGCTTTGGCGATCGGCATATCCAGAATGGCAAAACACAAAGCCGTCGTGAGAAAGATGGCAGCTGTTGAAACAGTTGGAACGATTAATATCATCGCGACCGATAAGACAGGGACTTTGACTGAAAACAACTTGTCAGTTGATCGGCTGGCGGAATACAAAAGGGGAAAGCTGATCGAGATACCGGCCAACGGTAAAAGCGACCAATCAATCGTTAATATTCTAACCCATGCCCTCGCATGTTCTAATGTTAATACTAATGACGAAGATTATTTCGGTGATCCGGTTGATATTGCAATAATCAATCTTCTCTCCAAAACCGATGAACTGGCCCGCTATAAGAAGAAGAATTATAAAAGACTCCTGGAGATACCATTTGACTCAGAAAACAAATATATGGCGGTTCTGGTCGGTTCTCTGGCCGGTAAATCATTAATTGCCAAGGGAGCCGCTGAGAAGATTGTGACCTTTTGCACTCTCACGTCAGATCAAAGAAAATTGGTGCTAGAAAAGTCGGGAGAGCTTTCAAAGGAAGGTTACAAGGTGATTGCTCTTGCTGACAAACATCTTGGCACATTCAGAAGCAGCGCTCTCTCCGGGATGGCTTTTCGCGGGCTTATTGCCATGATCGATAAACCTTCCCTGGGTGTCAAAGAAGCGATACAGAAGAGCATATTAGCGGGTGTTCGCCCGATCATGCTGACAGGAGATCACTCAGCCACAGCTTGTTATGTGGCAAATCAGATTGGGCTAGATGTCAAAAGCGATGAAATTATTACCGGTCCTGAGCTGAGCAAGATGGATGATAAGAGCAGAAGAAATGCTTTGACCAAAGTCAAAATTTTTGCCCGGATAACTCCGGAGGACAAGATTAATATCGTTTCTTTGCTTCAAAGCTGTGGTTATAGTGTCGCTGTAACAGGAGATGGGGTGAATGATGCTCCGGCGCTTAAGAAAGCGAACGTTGGTATCGCTATGGGGCTGCGGGGAACAGATGTTGCTCAGGATGCGGCCGATATTGTTCTTTTAGACGATAAATTTGGAACTATCATCTCCGCAATAGAGTATGGGCGAACGATTTATGACAATATAAAGAATACGGTAGTATTCCTGATATCAGGGAACTTTGCTGAGGTGCTGCTGGTTATCCTGACATTTTCGCTTGGTTTGCCGATACCTTTTATGGCGATGCAACTTCTATGGGTAAATCTAGTCACAGATTCGCTGCCGGCAATTGCAATGTGTTACAAGAAATCAACCAGCGAGGTACTGAAAGAATCACCCAGATCAGCTGCGAAAGGTTCTTTCCGTGGAGCAATTGGCTATTCAATTGTCCTTGCGCTGATCGGCACGATCGCCTCGCTTATTTTGTATTCGGTCACAGTTCAAACTTCAGTTGCGGTAGGGAGAACCGTAATTTTTAATTATCTCGTAGTGATGGAGCTAATTTTTGCCATGTCAATCAATTCAAGAACCATGATCTGGCAGGATTTTCGCGGGTTCTTCAGTAACCGTCATCTAAATCTTGCTGTCGTATTTTCTTTGCTACTTCAGACAACAACATCTCTATGGCCGCTCAACATTGTCTTCAAGCCGGCTCTGCCATCTCTGGCTGAATCGCTGGTATTTGTTGTCGCCGCCATTCTAACTTTCCTTCTAGCCGAGGTAGCCAAGTTTTTCTATCAAAAAAGAGTTTGAACTCGGTTTGTAGGATTTTACTTTTTACGAATCCGGATTTTAGAGTTCTCAACAAAAAGGCCCTTGACGGGTTGACTTATTTATATTAAACTATCAAGGTTTGCAATTTTACCGGTTGGTAAAAAGTAAATGATTCGAATTCTTCCCCACAGGAGGTAACTAAGGCATGCGCCGCAATATGATAGCGGCGCCCCGGGTCGGTTTATATATTCAAGAGGACAAGCTACTGAGCACCCAGCCGAGCACCCCGGGGCGCCCACGAATCAAGCGACAAAAAGCCCAATGCCCGTAAAACGGTGTTGGCGACAAGATCATCTTTAAGCTTTTGGGTAGGTGAAAGGAATATCCAAGAGCCAAAGACAGGATTGATCTTGCCTCAAACAAGTCCACTACTAAGAAAATGGTATTGGCGACGAGATACTTTCTAGCAGCAGGATGCGGTGTCAGCATCCACACTGGGGGTAACCTCGTCTCAAAAATATGGAGTGGGCCCTCACGGGCACACTCCATTTCATATTTAGAGTCCTATTTTTTACTGGCAGCGTTGATAAAGGCCATGAAGAGGGGGTGCGGTCGGAGTGGTCTTGAGGCTAACTCAGGATGGAATTGGACGCCGACCATAAAAGGATGATCCTTGATCTCAATAATTTCGACCAGATTTCGCTCCAGGTTTGTGCCCCCGATCCGGAGGCCCTGATTGGTTAGCTGATCTTTATAGTCGTTGTTGAATTCATAGCGATGGCGATGTCGCTCCATTATTTGAGGAAAAGTCGAGGTAGCTGACTTAGCATCACTCGCATATTTATTGTATGCATCATAGGATATCGAGCCTTTCTGAAGCTCGCACTTGTACTCGCCGAGACGCATTGATCCGCCAAAATCCTTCTTTCGTAACTTTTCCTTTTGGTCAGGCATGATGTGAATAACGGGATAAGGAGTCTTCGGATCGATTTCCTCTGTGTGGGCGCCCTTTAAGCCGCAAACATTTCGGGCAAATTCAATCGTCTCAATTTGCATACCATAGCAGAGGCCAAAGTAGGGGATTTTATTCTCCCGGCAGTATTTGGCCACGGCGATTTTGCCGTCGATGCCTCGAGAGCCAAAGCCACCTGGTACAATTATTCCGTCCAGTTTTTTCAAATCTGCTAATTTCTTCGGATCCTTCTCATACTCAGTAGAAGAGAGCCAGACTAATTCGGGTTTATAGCCTAGATGCCAGGCGGCAATCTTGACTGATTCGATCACGGAGATATAAGAATCCGCAAGCACGAATTCACCGGTCTCAAAGTATTTGCCAACGACGCCTATCTTGATAGGTTCATCGGCTTTTTTGGACATTTCTACGAAGGCCCGCCACTCTTTGAGATCCTTTTGTTTTGGCTTAAGGCCTAGTCGCTTCAAAACCTTTTCGCCAAGCTGTTCGTTCTCAAAATTGACCGGAATATCATAAACCGAGTCAACATCAGGCGCTGAGATGGCGTTGTTTGGTTCGATGGAACAGAGAAGAGCTAGCTTTTCTCGTCTTTTGTCGTCAATTGGATATTCACTTCTACACAGGATAAAATCTGCTTGAATTCCGCTTGAATTCAAAGTTCTGGATGCATACTGAGTCGGCTTGGTCTTCATCTCGCCGACCTTAGAGGGGATTGGCAGATAGGAGACAAGAACAAAAATTACATCTTTTGGATTGCGTAGTTTC
>Ga0172380_10008596_pt1 | contig 11098 bp, 5 predicted proteins | sample Leawe162metaG_FD_119747 | JGI IMG/M metagenome (GOLD analysis project Ga0172380, IMG submission 119747) | Leachate microbial communities from a municipal landfill in Southern Ontario, Canada - Leachate well 162 metaG | ecosystem: Engineered > Solid waste > Landfill > Unclassified | place... | reverse complement strand
GCCCGCAACGGCGGCATCTCCACCGCGAACAACAGGCCGGTCTTCGGTCTGCCCGTCTCGATGCGCGACTTCGAAAAGTACGTGCTCGGCAATCCCGTCGCTCTCGCCAACTGGCGCGAGGCGGCCCCGCAGGAGCTCATCTCCGGGTATCCCATGGCGCTGCGCCCCTACCGCTACTACGCTCCGATCGAGGACACGAACCAGCTTCGTTTCAAGATCGCCCGCGTTGTCACGGCGGCGCAGGCCACTGCGGCCGGCATCACGGTGTTCGGCGGTCTGTCGACCAAGAAGCTGTTTCTGGCCGAGTATGTCGCCCCGCGCAAGCTGGGTCGCATCGGAGCCAACGGCGTCGGCATCCCCGAGGAAAACATGGCATACATCAAGGCGGAACTGGCCATCAGCCCGCTCTTCATGAACAACGTGTTCCTCAACCAGTTCGTCCCGGCGACCCCGAACCTCGGCAGCGGAACCTCGTTCGGCGCCCAGACGGGTCTCAACGGGCAGTGGGGCTGGCAGAACATCATCGACAAGACGACCAACCCGTTCGGTAAGGTCGGCAACTTCTACGGGACGATCGAGATCTTCCCGAAGCCGCTCGAGAACTTCGTCAACATGACGGCGTTCCTCTACCGCCGGTGCACCGAGACGCTCCAGTCGCGATGCCCGATCAACATCGACGCCGATACCGCAGGCTCTGCGGCCATCGTGTCCACCGATGTCACGGCCGATGCAGCCGGTGAGGTGATTCTCAACACGACCATCGAGGTCAAGCTGAACAAGGCGATCGATGTCACCATCGGCACCCCGGTTTCAGTTGGCACGCTCTCCGGCGGCGTTGATGGAATGGTCCTCGGCGTGGTTGTTGCGACCAGTGCGGCCTCGACGTACTCCATCGCCATCACCGACCTCAACTCGGTGGCCGGCGCCGGAGAGGGCAATGCCCTGAAGTTCACCTCGGCGAACTTCCCCGCGGGCAAGGTGGTCACGGTCCTCTAACCGCAGCCGCAGCAGACGATCAACAGCCCCATCTCGCCCCTATGGCGGGGTGGGGCTTTTCCACAACAGGAGGCCCCAATGTCATTACAGCGATACATCAACGGCTACAGCCCCGCGGCGGCCACCACGCTCAACGTGCAGGTGATCAACGTCACCATGGGCACGGGGGGCGCAGCGACTCCTTACGATGAGACGCGCATCTATGAACCGTCGTCCATGGTGTCCGGGATCCCTTTGTCTTTTCCTGTCGCGCCCGGCACCCGTCCGCGTGTCTATCTCAACGGATTGCGCATGCTCACTAACCCGCTTGATGAAGAGGCAGGCGGCGATGTTTCCTACAGGACCACTGTCGAGGGGGTATCGTCTGTCACGTTCTCGGGCGACACGTATGCACCCGCCGCCGGAGACCTTGTCCACATCGAATACTGGACCCCCAGCTTAACGTAGGAGGCGACATGTCTGATTTTCGTCTAGTCGATTCTTCGGTGTCCGCTCAAGGCACCATAGCCGGGGTTCCCATTGTCGTGTTTATCCCCGCGGGTGAGAACGCCATCGTATCGGCGGCGTCCGTGTTTCTCGACGGTCTTTGCATCGATGGAGACTCCGACCTTCAGATCGTTACCGAGGAGCGCTTGGTCGGTGACACTTCCGTAACCGTCGTCACCGGGGTGCAGGCAGGCGCGGCGCTCGCCACGAACGCGCTCATGCGCCTTGTCGTGGAGTTCGGCGACATGCAGGTGGTGTCATGACCGCTCGCGCGAGGCTCGGCGTGCTCCTGTGTGCGTTCGGCGTCTTCGCCGCGGCGCAGATGGCGGACATGCGCATCATGTCCAAGCAGGTGGCAGTGCAGCCCCGCGCACTGATAGGCGGGTCCAACCTCACCGAGTTCGCAGCGTCGCTGCATGAGTTTAACACGAACATCCCACCGGGGTATCTTTCACGACCCGGTGCCTCGGTCATGACCCAAGACGTCTTGGCGACCGGGATGTCGAATGCCATCGTGACCGGGATTGAGTCCGGTGTCGGGTTGCGCTTCTCCGTAACGAGTTTCTACAATTACGTCGAGGGGTCGACGGTCTCTGTCTACAATGCCTCCATTCCAGCCAATGCGTCTACTACCACCGGTGTCGTGGCGGCCGACCGCGCCTATGTTTCCGGGGCCGACTTCGTGCGCTCGCAAATCGCCACCGCTGACATTGAGATGCTGGGGGCTATCGGCGCAGTCACTACGCGTACCTTCACGGCCACAGGCACGACTAGGCTCGGAGGGCTCACAGCGGGGACAGTCACCGTGGCGCGTGTTGACACGCCGATCCTGAGCGGGCGCAACGAGGTCTCGACTTATTATCGGGAGCTCGGTCGCGCGACGGTGTCGCGCTCGTCGTCTACCATGCTCACGAATTCTTGGTCCACGGTGCCGAGGCGGAATATCAGCGCGGGTACTGTCTCCACTAACGTGTTCCAGGTGGCTTCCGGCAGCTATGACTCCGTGGTCACCAACGTCCTCGTGGTCCCGCAGGACTACTGGGTCACCAACACGCCGTTTGTCGTCTATGCCGCTGACGGCGTAGGCGTCTTTACGAATGCCGCATGGGAATCCGTCTACATCGGGGATCCCGGGGGTGCGAGCATTACGAACTGGATTCCCATGACGCGTGTCGGTGCGAGCCCCCCGTATACTTTTTCGCCCACGAACCATGTCTATCAGAACGGGGATCCCCCGGTATGGTTTACCAACTCGTTCTACTCTGTCGAGCATGTCACGAACGATATACTGACGATCACGAACGTCATGGCGGTTCCGGTGTACACGTACACCAACGCGACGCTTGTGACGACGAACGCCTCTGCGCAATACACGCCCGACACTGGCCCTGTCGGCGTCTGCACGACAAACTTTGTCACGCGCACGTTCGCTCCGGGGGTCCTACATACCAATGCCTCCGGGAGACTCTACATTCATGAGCCCACGGCGATTCAACCCGCGGGCTCTGGTACGTCGGTCGATCCGTTCATCATGGCGGTGCCGGAGAACTTCCGCTGGGTGCGCGAGAACCATAAACCCGCGGGGCGCATGGCGACTGTGCGCAATGACAGCGGTGACGGGTTTGCTAACGACGGCGGTTCTTCTCATCTCACGGCCACCCAGTTTGGCCCGGCCTATGAAACTCCCGGGGAATACATGGCCACAGTCGACTTGACAAATGGCGTAATGCGCGCGGCGGTGACCTATTGCATACAGACGAACGATATCGATATGCTGGATACTTATTTGTGGGTCTACAACCAGTGGCCTAACGGCGAGTTTGTTGAAGGGTTTGTCGGCATTTCGGGAGCGCCTACGACCGGTATCAACAAACGAACGGAAACATCGTTGCCCGCAAATATCATAGTGGACAACAACGTCGCCGGTGCGACCAATCTTCTGAGATCAACGTACTCTACGAGCATGGGGGTGCTCAATAGCCGGTATGCGCTGTCCACATGGCCGAATAGGCGATATGCACACCACTTGAACTATGATGGGCGCGGGCATTCGCTATCTGGCGTTTGGGTGGGCGTAAATCCCGAAGCGACTGGAACCGCCCGCGGTCTGCTTGGATGCGCGGTGACTGCTCCGACTGTTCGTAACCTGCGCATAAGCGGCCACGTGGAGTATGCTGCCACAGTTGTCACAAACAGCGTCTCCAGCTATTCTTATATCGCGATGGGGGGTCTGTTTGGCTGGGTGGGTTCCGGAATAAATGGTGTGGGAGCTGCCACCAGGTTTGCCTACACGAATCCGATAAACTATCTCGGACGCTATAGTGTGTTTACCAATGCCATTGCGAGAGATGTGTCTACATGTATCTCGAATTGTGTGGTGTTTGCAGACATGGACGCCAGCTACTCTGGGGAGCGGGATAAGATAGGTTACCCGTGGCTGGTGTGCACGACGATAGCTCAGGGCGGACTCTTTGGAGTAATTAGTATACCTTATCGCGACTATTGGTCAATATATGTGATGAACGACTTAGTCATCGATTTTCAGACGGCGATCCGTCCTACGCAGTTAATTGACAACTCAGTCGTTGGTCGGCGCAGCATATATTCGAGCCACCACGGCGGTTCATTTCATAGTGGCAGAATCGTAGGGCGCGTAGCGAATCCGCGACTCGTATACGGTACACTTGGCACTACACGCATGTTTATACCATGCAGCTACGGTGACCCGTCCGAGCTTAGGCGTAATTTGTTCCTCGACAACACCAAGGTGTATCTGGGCCCCGGAGGCCCGCAACGGGCGGCGTCTGACTCCTATGTGTTTGACGGTTTGGACAGTTACAAGTATGCTGCTGCAATCACTGTCCCCAGCGCGAGCGCGCGCGCTTCCGCTAGAATCAAGGTGCCCGCGTTGACCGAAGACGCTTTTGCGCGGGCGAGACTTGTCGCGTCTGAACTCGGCTACTATGGCAATCTGGACTTTGTGAACGAGTCGTTTCAGTATAACGCTGAGAATGGAAACGGTGCTGCGGTGGCTCTGATTGGGCGATATGGCGACTATAAAGACGAAAATTCCGACGGCGGATATTCACCCATGTTCACCGCGTCTGCAGCGTACCCTGGAGTGACCGCCTATACTGCGCTCGCGGCCAAGGATGCCGTACGCGTGGTTTATCCAGCCTCAGTTGGCACATATCCCGACTTTGCGCTCCTGAGCATCGACGGCTCTGGGTATCATATCGGCTATGCTGGCACCTATTACGGAGTCTATAGCAACAACTCGGCCGTAGTCGTGAATGCGGCGGCGCTGCGCGACGAAGTTTACGGTCCCGTTGCCGAGGCACCGTCGCGAGCGGCGTGGCCCGCAGGTCGTTTTGATCGCACGTCCACGCCCAACTTGTTTGTGCGAAGCTCCGAGGAAATGACGCGGGCATATGTGACCGAGCCGGCGAACGACATCGGCGGGGGCGGAATCACGCACGACATCGCCTATCCGTATTCAAAGTTCTCCGCAGACAAGTGGACGCTGCCGGGTGAGCTTGACAGCTGGTACCCCGTGCCCGTCGGCGTTGCGGGACTGACGCTCAGCAACAGCGCAGAGCAGGTTGTGTCCACGTGGCGGCCAGTCGGCGCCGCTGACTTCGGCGGCGTCCGTGTGCTCAGCGCCACCAACGACACGACGGTCACGTCTTCGCGGTATGTCGAGCTTGCGTTCACAAACCGGTACGCCGTGGCGGCCACGCAGACGTCGCCCACGAGTTGCGTGTTGACGGTGCTCACGCAGGTATATCGTCGAGGCAGCGTCCGGCAGACGGCAGAGACGTTTCACACGGAGGTCGTGTCCACCAACGCGTTCCAGAGCTACACGGGGGCGGTGTCCGTCGCGAGCGGCTTTGTCGCAGCTGGACCCGTGTCTGTAAGCGGTACGGTTTATCGTGTCGACGACAGCGGTTATTCGGTCGATTCGCGCGGAGGTGAGTACGGGACCTTCCGCGTCTCCGGAACCAATGTAACCCCGGCGGTGATCTCCGCTTATCTCGCGTGTACAAACAGCACACTTTCGTTCTCCGGGAATGCGCTCCCGATTCACTTCGAATGGTGGCCGGACTCGATCTCGCAGACCGGGCTCGTCGTGTCCTTGCTGCGCGGCGGTGAGACGAATGTGCTTGGGCAGTTCAACTACTGCGACTCGCTGCCCGGGGACGTTTTCAATTTGTTTTCTCCGGTCTCTGGGTATGCCATCGTAAAACAGGGCAGCCCTACAGACGGGCTTACGCTCGTGGACCCGCTTGTCTTCCGCGCGCCCGACGTGGGCTTCCTGCGAACCAGCGGCACCGAGGGTGCCGTGTTTCAGGTGTCCTTCGGCGCGTCGTCTGCCGGGCCGCCGTACATGAGTCCGCTCGCACCGTCGCTGTGGTCCGGAACCTACCGCGGTGCTGCGTCGTCCAGCGGCATAACCGAGGGGGGTGCTGTTTATTTCGACGGCACCAACTATCCGTATGCGGCCACGCTTCGCGTCGACATGATCAACTCCGCGGGCGCAGGGCTCGACGACGCCGAGTTCTTCCGATCGGTTCAGGTTTTTTGCAACTATGCGAAGCCGGAATATCTGATCCCGGGGACCCCCGCCCCGCGGACGCTCGTGCGGCAATCCCCGACTTCCGGATATATTGAATACCCTGTGCGCGTGCGACAGCTCGTGACGTTGCACGCGCTCGGCGACTTCGGCACTGCGGCGACGGTGACCCTACTGCCCGAGGAGGACGTGCCATGACCAAGTCTGCAATACTGCTGTTGTGCTTTGCGTCCGCATCCTTCGGACAGGTGCCCATGGCCTCCACACGCGTGCGCGAGGGGGCGGTAACGGGGCTTACTGCGGGGCTTACCGCCATTGACGTGGGGGCGCGCGCAGCCACCAACGGATACATCAGCGCGTCGGCGGCGTCCAACTATGTCAATAGTGCAGCGAACGCCTACGTCGCCCGGTTTCTCCCGGGGTTGATCTCGCAGTACACGTACCCGTTCACGACGAACAGCGTGACTTTTGCCGACGACACGACCACGACGTTCGGGCGGCTCTATGCGACGCGGATTCATACTGATGAGATCATTTCCACTGGTGTGGTCGAGACCCGCGGGACCAATGTATTTGAGACCGCTTTTCTCTGGCGTACGTCCAGCATCTCGAATCTGCTGGCGAACGACGTAGCCGCTTCGTGGCGAACGGACATAGGGGCACTGGACGCCGGGAGCGCCGAGTTCCCGGGAGCGTCGACGACGCTGCGGACGCCGCAGGTGCGTGCGGATGTCCTCACGTCCACGTCCGGATCTGGGGGTGCGATCTACGCTGGCACCAACATGCTCAGCTTTGCGGGGGATGTCTACGTCGACGCGGGCGCGGAACAGTTTGACAAGTACAGGCGGCCTATTCTGGTTCGAGACCCCGTGTCCGGGGACAGCTGGTATGACCCGGCATACGTGACGCACGACGGGAGGTTTGTGCCGCGAACAACGCCATTCGAGTCACGGGCGTTTCCGCTCCTTGGATCTACCGGGTATCACGCACTCAGCGCGACGGCGACGAACCGAGTGCCTCTTTTTGGCACTGGGCCTCCAGGCATGTCAAGCTATAGTGTGGCGTCTGGCTTCGCAGACATGGCTACGACGAACGGCTCCTATCTGCTTAAAACAACGCTGCTTCCGTCAGCCCAAGCTGGACTGACTTTCTGGGTGCTCATGCCCTCTGACCCATGGGACTGGCCTGAGCTTCCGCCCTTCCCCGAGCTCCCGCCGGTTGTTACTCCGTGGGCCACACCGCCGCTTCCGCCGCTGACACCATACCCGGTGCCAGCGCCGCGACCTCCGTCTGATCCGGTGGCGGAACCTCCGGATCCATGGCCTGCGACTTTTTACCCTGCAAACACCCGGACGAATGCCACGTTGGGGACGCTTAACTCTAACCCGGTGACATTTGGAACCATCTACGCTAATCAGAGCGATGAGCTTAGCTCTGATGCCCGTACGCGGGCGGCCCTATCTTACTGTGCGAGCCCGGCGGCGGCGTTCTATGGCGCCGGGGCCACTGCGTTCGCTCCGTTCATGACACTTTCAACCACAAATTTCTATGATGGGGTTAGACTCGCTGGGCCAGTGGACGTCGTGATCGATGTAGTTCCCGAGCGTTATGGCCCCAGTACGGATCAGCTCAGCTTCTCTGCGCAATCCACGATGACAGTATCTTTCGAACGCCAATTATATCGTTGCGACCGGGTCGGTTCTTTTGGTACACCATGGGGGCTTACTAAAATATCGCAAACGTTTACCGTAAGGTCATACAAACAGGCGTCTGGTCCGTCGGGCTGGTGGATGCTTGACCCGGGATATATGGCTTGGACGGGCGGGTATTCCGTATCGCAGCTGGATGTGTCCGCTGTCGTGGAAGTGTCTATTGCGGAGTCGGACTTGCCAACCAATTTATTCCCGCGCGCTAGGAGCCCTGTGCTGGCCGCGCGAGGCGTAGGCGATGCGCCTGTGCTGTTCTACCAGTCCGGCGATGTCGCCTACGGGTTCGATAGCTATGGTTCTACATACCAGATCGTCTTCGGCCCGGACACGCTTAGCTACCCATTTGTCTCTTTGGTGCTTACAGACAGCGGCACCTCGCTATACGATCCGGGTGTCCCTGATTATCTTGCACGCCAGTTCATCTATGAAGATGCAGGTGGCGTGCGCACTGCGCGTAGTCTCACTTGGCAGTACACCACTGGCAACTGGATTCTCTGGCGTGATAAGACGGCGTTGTACGCGCAGCGTGTCGGCGAACCGTCGCTCAGGTTTCTGCGCAACTATGACGACTTGACTGTCCCGGTGCTTGATGTTTCCAACGATGAACGCCCGTTCGTAGTCGACTCGACGGGAAGCCCCGGGGAGTCCGGTTTCGGAAACCCCGCTGTCGAGATCTTGTTCACAACGAGTCTCGCAGAGGAGATCGCCGCTGTCGTGCCCGTCCGCAATGCCACCACAGGCGCCGCGAGCTACACAGTGACGGTTAAGAAACGGAGGCCGCAATGAGATATATTCTGCTTCAGCTGTTGATGGCGACCACCGCGTTTGCGCTTCGCCCGGAACAGGTGCTCATGGAGGAGGGCTCGCGCACGAACCGCAGCGCCGCGGCGTGGCTTGCCGACAGCATGCCCGTGGTCTCAGATGTCGCCACGTACGACTACATGCGGGCACTTGTCACGACGTCGATGTACGCGACAGGCATCTCCACGGCACCGGGTGCGCTTAGTCTAAGCACCGAACGTTTCTCCACGAATTGGAGCTACTCGTTTCGATCACCGGGCGGCATGTCCATCGTGGATCTTGAGGTGCGCAACAGGCTCTCGGTGTTGCCGACTACGTTTTTGGCACAGGATCTGACCTCGCGGTTTCTCATGGTCACGAACCGCGGCGACTATGGTGTCATAGCTGCGTCGAACGTCACGCTGCGAGGGTCGTCTTACTCCGCAGAGGACATCGTCAGCTCAGTCGCGGTTGCGACTCCAGTCTCTGTCGGCACCTTGGCGCTTGACGAGTTCGTCCCGTCCGGCGGCGTGTTGCGGGTCGCCGCTCCGGCAGTCCACTTCTCCCGTGAGCCTGTGTTCATGCAGGCGTCTGACATCTATGCCGGGACCAACTATGCATCCACAGCATCATTCGATTCGCTGGGCGAGTTCAATCTCGGCAAGTACTCCGCGGGGCTCATGTGGCTCACGACCACTAACATGGGGCTGCGCCAGATGAACGATTTGCAATCGGTGGGAATGGCGAACGTAGGCGGGAACGTGACCTATGACGTAGGTCGTGGGGTGCGTGCTCCGGCGGGTTGGGCCTGTGTGCCGGTAGTTGTCACGCAGTACGATTTATCGAACCCCGGATTTTCGGAGGGTTACTGGGAGTACTCTCCGTCCAATGCCGTTGTGTCTTATGGTGTCATGACGTCTGCAGTGGGTATGGCGTTTTCCAGTCTCGGCACCGGAGTTGTGCAGTCCGTGGCCGGGTACACAAACGCGGCGTCGCTCGTCGCCAACAGTCCATCCCCCTCGGCTGCGAATCAGGTGGACTACTGGTATCGCACGCTGACGGCGACAACGGGAGTCGACACTGTGTCGCTGGCTTATGCGGTTTCCAATTATGTCGTGGCGACCTATTCGATGTTCAGCCAGCTTCGCGGCGAGGGGTCGGTGTGCGTAGTCGATGAGCGGGCGTCCTCCTATGCGAAGTACACGCGCTATCGGCAGACCATGCCCGCGGAAGGAGGGCTGTACCGGGTTACGATGCAGCTGCACCTCACCGGATCTGCGTCGTTTTCTGCTACGCCGTCACGTTACTGGCTCCTCATGAACAACGGCAGACGGCTGGTGCACACCGTGTCGTCTGCCGGGGAGATTGGGGCTGCATTCACGTTCATTGACACATCGCGTGAACCGCCGGGGTATCTGTATCTCGATCTGTCCGAGGTCGCAAATAGAAACTCGGGGGTATTGAACTCCATTTGGTATTATGTTAAAGTCGAGCTGCTCAGAGGGTTTAACACATGGCCTCAGTAACTTCCACCATAACTGTACAGCCCGGGGGCATGAACGCCGCGATGCACCCCGGCATCATCCCGGAGACCGACTATGCCCGCGGGGTCAACGTGTCCATCCGGGGCGGGTTCGTAAAGACGCGCCCGGGATTCCACGGATTCAGCTCCGACATCCCCGCCATGCTGGTCCCCGGCACTGACCTGTTCCAGGGCGCCGGCGTCTGGCGCAACCCCGGCGGCACTTTCATCGTCACCGTGTTCAGCGGCGTCGTGCGGCTCACCACGTACCCCGGTGGGGTTACGACCGAGTTTGGACCCTATCTGCTTCCGACTGGGGTCATCCACATTTTGCAGGCGGGGCCGTACCTTGTGTTCCATGGCGGTGGCTTGTCCTTCCTCGTGCTGGATTGGGATGCGGTTGGCGGACTTCCGATTGTCAAGAAGTCCCCCTTGGTCCCGGAGTCTTTGACGGACGATTCGTGGGACACGCGAATGCAAGGCATCGTTTTGGCTGATCGTGTCGCAGAGATAATCGCCGCCGCTGCGGCGGAGGAACCCCCGCAAGTTGTCACGTATGAAGCGGCGCTGGCAACCGCTTTCGCCGCGCTCAAAGTAGCCGGTGTGTCATCTTACCCGCACGGCACGGTGTCGTGCTTTGCGCATAGCCGCATTCACATGTCGTCCGAGCTCCTCGGCCATCGCTACTTCGTCTCCTCGGACATCATGCTGCCGCGAGACCAGGGATCCGTGCTGAAGTGGTGGGAGGACATGTACCTCAACGGCGGCGGCGGGCTCGGGCTCCCCGACGAGATGGGCGAGATCCGCGGCATGGCGGTGATGCAGAATTCGCAAGACACCGCTTCCGGCATAGGCCCGCTCATCGTGCTGGCGCAGGATGGTGCAGCCGCGTTCAGCGTGAACCTCCCGCGCGAGGGCACGTTCGATCTATCCGTCTCTTCGGCCACCGGGGCGATTTCTGCGTCCGCCAAGCTGCTGACGCCGGGATGGAAGGACCGGCAGATCGCCCAGGTGCTCTTCTATGGCGGGGGC
>Ga0172380_10008595_pt1 | contig 11098 bp, 13 predicted proteins | sample Leawe162metaG_FD_119747 | JGI IMG/M metagenome (GOLD analysis project Ga0172380, IMG submission 119747) | Leachate microbial communities from a municipal landfill in Southern Ontario, Canada - Leachate well 162 metaG | ecosystem: Engineered > Solid waste > Landfill > Unclassified | place... | reverse complement strand
GTCAGCGCTTCCTGGGCGATGCGGTACAGCGCGATTTCCTTCTCGGGCGACAAGCGGACGTCCCGGTCTTTTCCCTTCAGCAGCACCGCGATGCCGGTGCGGTTCTGGAATTTCAGGGCAAGATCCTCCAGCGCCCCGAACACACCGGCATAGTCGAGGGCCGCAGGATGCAGGTCAGCGCTGATGTCCCGTGAGACGTACATCGTTTCCTTGACCAGGTCGGCGGTATCGGAAATTCGCCCACTGATGGCGGCTGATGCTTCCTGAGACAGTTGTTTTTTTATGATCTCAAGGTTGAGGCCAATGGCCATCAAGCTGGAAGACACCCTGTCGTGAAGTTCCCTGGCCAGCCTGCGCCTTTCCGCTTCCTGGACTCCGGCGAGGCGACGGGTCATGGTCTTCAGGCGACTCGAAAAGTCCAAAGCCAATGATTCGGCACTCTTGCGCTCGGAAATCTCTCTCTCAAGCTTGATGTTGGTGACCTGCAGTTCGGAAGTACGATAGACAACGCGTCGCTCGAGGCTTTCGTTGAGGTTCTTGACTTCAAGTTCACTGCGATTGTGCTTCTTGACGAGACGGTTGAAATTCCCCACCAGCTGGCCGATCTCGTCTTTACGGACGACTTTTATCGCCGCGAGGGGCGTTACGCCGGCGCTCATGCGATCCATCGCCGCTGCCGCATCGGCGAGCGGCGCCAACTGCTGCTTCAGGACGAAGCGCAGGATCAGGGCAACAAGCAGCGAAACCAGCAATGCCCCGAGGTAGATTTGCCGTTTGAGCTTCACGATGGGCGCGAAGGCTTCTTCAGTCGTTATGCCGGCCACGACGATCCAGTCTCTGCTTTTCATGTGCCGGCTTACCGTCAGCGTCTCGATCCCCGCCGATGTGATGCTGACCCCGGCGCCTTCGAAGCCTTCATCCAGCCGTCTGTCCAACAGCGGATTCACTCCCCGCGCCGGTAAGGGCGTCAGGATCCGGGTCTTGTCGCTGGCCGAGACGATCAAGCGTTCCCTGGGCGAGAACATCACGAAGTAGCCGGTCCTGCCGATGATTGCCTTGTCTATTTGCCCGAATAGTTCAGGATCAGCGAGTACGGAAATGCCGACCAGCATCCCTGCCGTGGCGCCGCGAGCATCGTGCAACGGTACGGCCAGGGGAATAACGGGTTTGCTCACGAATCTGCCCAGCACGGGACTACCGATAGCCTGCTTGGCGCCGGTCATGATTTCGTGAAAATAATCCCTATCTTTCAGGGAGCCGCCCTGTCGCCCGGCGAGCACGGGATTATCGGCAAGAATGATGCCTTGACTATTGGCGCAAGCGAGGCCCTCGGGGAAAAGCGTGCTGGACAGGTCGCTTTGTTTGAGGAGGCGCTGCAGCTTCACCGGATCGGCCTGGATCTCGGGGGTGATCGTTGCCGCGAGCTTGTTCAATGCATTGATGCGAAACTGCATCTGTTGGTCGATATCGCTGGCTACATGGTCGAGCGAAGTCGTCAGTTGCCGCGCAACCATGTCATCCAAGTCCGCCTGTAAAACCGTTGCCACGATAGTGGCAAGACTCCAGATGCCGGCGACGATCAGGAGCGAGACCAAGATCAGGATCCGGGTCTTGAGGCTCATCGCGTCCAGGGGATTCGACATGGCAGCGCCATTTCATCTTGGCCCTGCAGTATGCCAGCGATAAATTGACTTCGCTACCGGGTCGCGGGACTTTGTATTGAGGCGCCGGCGGCGGTATGATAGGGACTCTGTGAGTGCAGGGTTCTCCCCATGATCGATCTAGAAGTGATACGTCGCGTCCAGGCCACGCTGGACGAGCGCAAGAATGCCGCGCCCGATTCCTCTTATGTGGCCAGCCTGTATGCCAAGGGCACCGACAGCATCTGCAAGAAGGTGGCTGAAGAGGCTGCCGAGACCCTCATGGCGGCAAAGGATGGCGATCGTCTCCATCTGGTGCGCGAAGTGACCGACTTGTGGTTTCACAGCATGGTTCTACTGGCCCATTTTGGCCTCGGCGTCGACGACGTGATCAGCGAGTTTCGCCGGCGCGAAGGCATCTCCGGGATTGACGAAAAAAAGAGCCGTTCGGGCGGCGCCGGAGGCTGAGCGATGAGCGACTGTCTTTTCTGCAAGATCGCCAGAGGCGAGATTCCCAGCCGCAAGGTTTATGAGGACGAGGAAATCTTTGCCTTCCACGACATCAACCCGGTCACGCCCGTGCATTTCCTCATCATCCCGAAGATCCATATCCCCTCCCTGGTCGAGGTCGATCCGGAAAACCAGGGGGTTCTCGGTAAAATTCTCGCCCTGGCAGGCCGCCTGGCCCGCGAACAGGGGCTTGGCGACGGGTTTCGCAGCATCATCAACACCGGTCGTATCGGCCGGCAAGAGGTGTATCATCTGCACGTTCATATCCTCGGTGGCCCCGAGCCGCTGGGCAGGATGATCCGCAATTAAGGAGATAACCATGGGAAGTTTGAGCATCTGGCACTGGCTGATCGTGCTGGTGATTGTCATGCTGGTGTTCGGCACCAAGAAAATCCGCAACATCGGCCAGGATCTCGGCGGCGCGGTCAAGGGTTTCAAAGAAGGCATGAAGGATGGCACCGCCGAAAAATCCGCAGAGCCCGAGCAGCATGCCGGTGGCCATACCTTGGAAGGCGAGATCAAGGAGAAGGTCAAAAGCTAGGCGGGTGCAGCGGATGATTGCTTCTTGCCTTTGCCCCTTTACGTCTCATGTTTGATTTCGGTTTTTCAGAACTCCTGGTCGTTGGCGTGGTTGCCCTGGTCGTTATCGGTCCGGAGCGACTGCCCAAGGTGGCGCGCACTGCCGGTCTGCTGCTCGGCCGCCTGCAGCGCTACGTCAATGACGTCAAGGCCGACATCAATCGCGAAATGCAGCTTGAAGAACTGAAAAAGATGCAGGAGGAGATGACAGAGCAGGTGCGCTCCATGGAAACCTCGCTGACAAAGGAAATGAGTGCCGTCGAGGAATCCCTCAACCAGTCGATTGCGCCGCTTGCGGCCGAAGAGTCGCCTGCGGCCGAAGAGCTAGCGAAGCCCGCCATTGTCAATCAGCTTGAATTGGGCCTCGGCTCCAGCGCCGACAAGCCCAAGGTCTGAAGAAAGATGTCCGAGATCCAGGAATCATTTATTTCTCACCTCGTCGAGTTGCGCGACAGGTTGATTCGCTCCATCGCTGCCGTCATCATCATCTTTCTCGGCCTGGTCGCCTGGGCACGGGATATTTATTCGCTTCTCGCCAAGCCGATGCTGGCGGCCTTGCCCTCGGGCGGGCATATGATCGCCACCGATGTCGCCGGCGCCTTCTTCGTGCCGATGAAGGTGACGCTGATGCTCTCCTTCCTGCTGGCCCTGCCTTATGTGCTCTATCAGGTGTGGGCCTTCGTCGCGCCGGGCCTCTATACCCATGAAAAAAAGTTGGTGCCGCCGCTGATCGCCTCCAGCGTCGTCCTGTTCTTCATCGGCATGTCCTTCGCCTATTTCATCGTCTTTCCGACGGTGTTCGTCTTCGTGAATAAATTTGCCCCCGAGGGCGTGCTGGTGATGACCGATATCGACAAATATCTGTCTTTCGTTTTGTCGACCTTTCTCGCCTTCGGCATCACCTTTGAGGTGCCGGTGATCGTCATCGTTCTGGTCAGGACGGGACTGATCAGCATCGCCAAGCTCAAGGACATTCGTCCTTATGTGATCGTCGGGGCTTTCGTGGTCGGCGCCATATTCACCCCGCCCGACTTGCTCTCCCAGTTCCTGCTGGCGGTGCCGCTATGGTTGCTTTACGAGGTCGGCATCCTGCTCGCGCTTTTCATTGCCAGGTCTGACAAGACCGAGGAACAATCAGCCGATTAGCGCGGTCTGGGCCGCTTGGCGATAGCCACCGAGAGATCGAGCTCCTTCCCATCGCGGCGTATCTTCAACGGCGCCTGCGATCCGGGGGATAGGCCGGCGATCAGTTCGAGCATGCCCTGGGCATTGCCGACGGGTTTGCCGGAAATCATCAACAGGATGTCGCCCGGGCGGATACCGGCATGATCGGCCGGACTGCCGCGCATGACGCCGGCGATCAGCGCACCCCGGGTGTCGGGAAGCTTGAACGACTCGGCCAGTTCGGGCGTGATCTCCTGCATTTCCACGCCAATCCAGCCGCGCGTCACGGTGCCGGTCTTGATGATTTGCTCCATGATGTTCTTCGCCAGCGAGATCGGGATGGCGAAACCGATGCCCATCGATCCGCCGCTTTGCGAAAAGATCGCCGTATTGATGCCGACCATGTTGCCGTTCGAGTCGACCAGGGCGCCGCCCGAGTTTCCTGGATTGATGGCGGCATCGGTCTGGATGAAATTCTCGAAGGTGTTGATGCCCAGATGCGAGCGGCCGAGCGCGCTGACGATGCCGGAAGTCACCGTCTGACCGACGCCGAAGGGATTGCCGATGGCCAGCACCACGTCGCCGACGCGAATCGATTCGGGCTGGGCAAAAGTGATGGCCGGCAACTTTCCCTCGGCATTGATGCGCACCACGGCGAGGTCGGAATCCGGATCGGAGCCGACCACCTTCGCCTTGAGCTTGCGGCCGTCCTGCAGGGCGACCTCGATCTCGTCGGCGGCCTCGACCACGTGGTTGTTGGTCAGGATGTAGCCGTCGGCGCTGACTATCACGCCGCTGCCCAGGCCGGAGCGGCGCTGCGGCTGCGCCTCGGAACGGTCGCCGAAGAAGTGACGAAAGAATGGATCGTTGAGCAAGGGGTTCGCCGGCGCCTTGATCTCCTGGCTGGTGAATATATGCACCACCGAAGGTAGCGCCTTCTGCGCGGCGGCGCTGTAGGAGACCACCTTGCGCTCGGCACCGGCTTCGGGAGCCGCCTCCTGCACGGCAACGACAGTGCGGGCGGCGCCACGGCCCAGCCACTCCGGCTTCATTGTTTGGATGACAAAAAGTACCGCCACGCTGAAGGTGACGGTCTGAGCGAAAATCAGCCAGAGACGGCGCATAATTTGTACTTTCTTGTTGCGGAGCTTGGCCATGCAGCGCGAGGAACTGCGAGACTATCTCGATCAACTGCTGGAAACGGCGCGTTATAGCGATTATTGCCCAAATGGGCTGCAAGTGGAAGGCCGCTCCGAGCTTCGCCGCGTCGTCTGCGGCGTGACGGCCAGCCAGGCATTGCTCGACGCCGCGGTTCTCCTCGAGGCCGATGCCATCCTGGTGCACCACGGCTGGTTCTGGAAGTCGGAAGATGGCCGCCTCACCGGTTTCCGCAAGCGGCGCATGGCGACGCTGCTCGCCCATGACATCAATCTGTTCGCCTACCATTTGCCGCTCGACGCTCACCCGGAACTGGGCAATAACGCGCAGTTGGCGGCGCATCTGGGTATCACCATCGATGGCCGCTTTGCCGCGCAGGAGATCGGGTTTTTCGGCCACGGAGCCTTCGCGACGGCGCATGATCTGGCGCTTGCCCTGGAACTGACGCTCGGCCGCAAGGCGCAGCTGGTGGGCGATGCCGACCGGCCGTTGCGGCGCATCGCCTGGTGCACGGGCGGCGCCCAGGATTATTTCGAGCAGGCCATCGGCTGTGGCGCCGACTGCTACGTCTCGGGCGAAATTTCGGAACAGACGGTGCATCTGGCGCGTGAGTCGGGCATTCCCTACATCGCCGCAGGCCATCATGCCACCGAGCGTTACGGAGTCCAGGCAGTGGCGGCGCACTTGCGTCTGCGCTTCGGCCTCGCCTGCGAGTATGTGGAGATCGACAATCCGGTGTAGCTAGTGTCAGCCTTTGCTGCTATGGCACTATGGGGTCTGCAGGTGCGCGCGGATACGTTCCAGCATGTCTATCAGTCGCGCCGAATCGGCAACTCCCAAGGCCGCCGCGATATGCTTTTCATGGACCTTGACCCGCCGCTTCATTCCGGCGAGCAGCTTCTTGCCTGTCGCAGTCAGCCACAGCGCGTTGGAGCGGCGGTCGTTGGGCGCGGCGCGGCGCTCGACCAGGCTGCGTTCTTCGAGCTGATCGATCACCGCCACCATGGTCGAGCGATCAAGCTGTGTGGCCGCGGCAAGACGGCTTTGCGTCAGGCCAGGATTGGCACCGATCAAGACCAGCACGGCGAAGCGACCGGGGGACAATTTACCGTCCTGAACCGAGGTGCTGAAGGCGTTGAAAATCGCCAGTTGGGTCAGACGCAACTGATAACCGATCAGCTCCGGCAAGAGGGACAGGTCGAGCTCGATTTTTTTTAACTTTGTCACGGACTTCGCCATATCGGGACTTTCAATTGTTTTGCGGCAAAACAATGCATATATTAAGCTTTATGGCAGAATTCGCAAAGCACATACCACTCGGCAACTTCCCGCAGAACTGTTTATCTTTGGAGTGCACCCATGAGTTATGTTTTTCCCCTGGCCCAGGCCGCAGTGCCGGTTGCCGGTAGCAGCGATTTGTATCCGGTGCGACGTATCTACTGCGTCGGCCGAAATTATGCCGAGCATGCCAAGGAGATGGGCTTCACCGGCCGCGAGCCGCCGTTCTTCTTCTGCAAGCCTGCCGATGCGCTTGTCCCGGTGATGGCAAACGAGGTCGGCAAGGTCGCCTTCCCGGCCAAGACGGAGAACTATCAGTACGAGATGGAGTTGGTGGTGGCGATTGGCGAGTCTGGCAAGTCCGGCAAGAACATCCCCGTCGCAGAAGCGAATGCCCATATCTTCGGCTATGCAATGGGGCTGGACATGACGCGGCGCGACCTGCAGCTGGCGCTGCGCGAAATAGGCCGGCCGTGGGAGGTCGGCAAGGCCTTCGATCAGTCGGCGCCGATCTCCGCCATCCATCGCGTCGCCGAGACGGGCACTCTGAGCCATGGCGCAATCTGGCTCAAGGTGAATGATGTGCCCAAGCAGAAGGGTGACCTCGCCGATCTGATCTGGACGATTCCGGAAATCATCAGCAATCTATCCGAATACTTCTCCCTGGAGCCGGGCGATCTGATTTTCACCGGGACTCCCGCCGGCGTAGGCAAGGTGCAGAAGGGGGATGTCCTGGTCGGGGGCTTCGCTGGCCTCGGCGAACTGGCCATCGTCCTGGTCTGAGCGAGAGATGATCGAGCTCTACAACTACTTCCGCAGTTCGGCCTCGTTTCGCGTGCGCATCGCGCTCAACCTGAAAGGCTTGTCCTTCGAGTACCTTCCGGTACCGCTCACCCAGGGCGGCGGCCAGCAGTTCACGCCGGAATTCAAGGCGCTCAACCCGGCCTCGCTGGTGCCGGTGATGGTCGACGCTGGCCAAGTGCTGTCACAGTCTCTGGCCATCATCGAGTATCTCGACGAGACGCATCCTGCGCCGCCGTTATTGCCGGCAACGGCGCTGGAGCGCGCCCGGGTGCGGGCGATCGCCCTGTCGATCGCCTGCGAGATCCACCCCTTGAACAATTTACGGGTGCTCGGCTATTTGGGCAAGACCCTGGGGGTTTCCGGCGAAGAGAAGTCTGCCTGGTATCGCCACTGGGTAGAAACCGGTCTGCTCGCGGTCGAGTCTATGCTGTCCAATGATTCGCGCACCGGCAGCTTCTGTCATGGCGATTTCGCCACGCTTGCCGACATCTTGCTGGTGCCGCAAATCTTCAATGCGCAGCGCTTCGACTCAGACCTGTCGCGCATGCCCACGGTGATGAAGATCTTCGATCGCTGCCTGCAACTTCCTGCATTCGCCGACGCAGTGCCGGCGAAGCAGGTCGATGCCAGTTAGCTCAATCTTGCTCGTGCTTCCTTCTTGCGGATGGACTCGCGCAGGGCAGAGCGCAGCCAGAAAAACAATTGCGTCAGGACTAGCAGTGCAGACACCGCCATGAAACCGCCACTGATGGGACGCTTGACAAGCACCATCATGTCGCCTCGCGAGAGCAGCAGAGCGCGGCGGAAATTCTCCTCGACCATGGGACCGAGAACATAGCCCAGCAGGATAGGCGCAGCGGGAAACTCCAGGGTCGCGAATAGCGCCCCGGCCAGACCGAATATCAGAACCTCTCCGACCTCGAACAGGCTGTTGTTGGCGCTATAGACACCGATTGCGATGAAGAACAGTGCCGAAGGATAGAGGTAGCGATAAGGCACCTGGAGCAGCTTGACCCAGATCCCGATCAGCGGCACGTTGAGCACCAGCAGCAACACATTGCCGACCCAGAAGCTGGCGATCAGACCCCAGAACAGGTCGGCATGTTCGCTGATCAGTTGCGGGCCGGGCTGTACGCCCTGGATCAGCAATGCCCCCAATATCAGCGCCATGATTGCGTCGCCAGGAATACCCAGGCTCATGGTCGGGATGAAATCGACCTGGGTCTTGGAGTGCGAGGAGGCCTCGGGGCTTGCTACGCCTTCAATGGCGCCATGGCCGAAGCGCTCGGGCGTCTTCGAGATTTTCCGCTCCACGGCATAGGCGATGAAGGTGGTGATTGTCGGGCCCGTTCCCGGCATGGCGCCAAACAGCGTCCCGATCAGGGTACCCCGCACCATGGGGAAAAATGCCTGCTTCAGTTCGGCCTTGCTTGGGCGCATGTCGCGCAAGCGGACCTTGGTGCCGCTGCCGACGATGTGGATGCGATTCACGCTGCGCAGGAATTCGCCCACACCGAACAAGCCCAGGGACAGTGCGACCAGATCAATCTTGTCCTGCAGTTCGACAAAGCCCAGAGTGAAGCGCGCCGTTCCGGAGTTGACGTCGGTGCCGACAATCCCGATCAACAATCCGACCACGGTCATCGCCACGCCTTTCAGTGCCGATCCCTTGGCCATGGTGCCGCCGGCCAGAAGCCCGAGAAGCATGATGGAGAAGATCTCGGCGGGTCCCAGCTTGAAGGCGAACTTGACGAGCAGGGGCGAGGCGAAAATCATCACGATGATCCCGAAGGATGCCGCGAAGAACGAGGCGATCATCGTGATGCCCAGCGCCGTGCCGGCCTTGCCCTGTTTGGTCAGGGGGTAGCCGTCCAGGCAGGTGACCGCATGGGGCGGATGACAGGGCAGGTTCAGCAAAATCGCACCGATCGCGCCGCCGTACTGAGAGCCGTAAAAAATGCCCGACAGCATCAGGATCGCCGGCACCAGTTTCATCGTATAGGTCAGGGGCAACAGCATGGCGATGGCCGAAATCGGCCCCAGGCCCGGCAGCACGCCGATCAGGTTGCCGATCAGTACCCCGAAGAACGACCACATCAGGTTGTGCGGCTGAAGCGCGACGCCGAAGCCAAACCATAAATCCGTTAGCGATTGCTCAATCATGGCTCAACCCCAGCGAAACAAAGGAAACTGCATCTGTAGCGCCCACCAGAAGATCACCACGCCGACCACGGTGACGGCCAGCGCCAGGACAAAGGCCTGTTTGACGGTGTTTTGACGGTCGCCCAGCGCGGAGATGAATACCACGGCAAAGGTGGCCGGCAAGAGCCCGCCATAGATCCCGAAAACGATGAAAGCGAAGATGCTGGTGATGATGCAGATCCAGCCGCGCCACTCGGGCGGCAGATGGACTTCTTCGCCAGCGGGGATGGAACTTTTCGCGGTGGCGATGATGATCAGCCCGATCAGCGCCAGGATCGCCCCCAGGGAAACCGGGAAAAATCCGGGGCCCATGCGGCTCAATGTCCCGACCGGATACGTCATGCCCTGAAGCATGGCGCCCAGGCCAAGCAGCAGCATCAATGCGCCGCCGTAATAATCCCTGTTGTATTTGTTGATAAAGCCTTGCACTGTCTGCCTCCTGTTCTTATGGGTACCCAGCTTTCAAGGCAATGCTGCGATGGCATTCAGCCAGCGCAGCGCAGCATGATCAACCCTCTCGTATGAGGGATTCGTGAGTCTTTACGAGGTTTTATCCGATGTCAACCGATTACTTCAAATACCCGGAATTCTGACCGTTAACCAGCTTGAACGCCGGCTGCCTTGATCACTTTGGCCCACTTTTCGAATTCAAGCTTCAGAAATTCCGCGAACCGACCCGGTGTGCCCGAATTGATGATTACGCCCATCTGGCTGAGTTTGTCATTGATTTGGGGATCGGCGAGGGCCTTCTGCATCTCGGCATTGAACTTGGCAAAGAATTCCTTCGGCGTTTTCACGGGGGGCGACAAATCCCCACCACATGCTGGCTTCAAAGCCCGGCAGACCCGCTTCGCTGGCGGTGGGCACATCAGGGAGAAGCGCCAGCCGCTTGCTGCTTGCTACCGCCGGCGCGCGCAACTGATGGCTCTTGCCATGGGGGAGGACCTCAGGCGGTTTCGACAGCATGTATGAGATCCGTCCACCGAGGAAATCGGTCAAGGCTGGCTTGCCGTCTCGGCCACTCCCGTCATCAGTGCCCGGCAAGTCCACAGGCAAACGGCGATGCAAGATTGAATACTTGTCATGATATCTCCAGTTTTAATGCGGGATTTCATCCCTCGAATTGGTACGAGCGCATCGGATTGCCGACCAGCAGAAGGTGCCGTGTCGCGGCGTCGGGGACACACTGCGGTAATGTCCTCGGACTCTAGCCTAATTTGATTGCTTCGTGCGCCGTCCGTAGCTATTGCCACATGGGTATACAAAGACACAGTGCGAAAGCGGTTCGCTGTGGTAGAGGTGGTCAGAGGCCATTTTCCGCGCCTACCCGACAGACTGCTGGTTGATCAGGCGCGCAGCGCGGCTATCAGCGATTCGACTTCCTCCGCTGATTCCTGAAGTATCTTGGAGAGGGTCTTGTCGTCGAGAGCGACCTCGATGTGATCCTCAATTCCCTCTCTCCCGGTGCCGGCCAGTTGCGAGAGCGGGGACTCCACCGGCGCCAGTTGGTCGGCGAGCAGTAGGGTGTCTGCGAGCGTTTGCGGCGGCATGGCGAGATAGCCTCGCCACATACCTTCGATGGCCTCGAGAACGGTGGCGGGAGCGCCCAGCCGCTTGAGCACCGCACGCCCGACCTCGGCCGCACCCCCTTCTTCCCAGGCGATCATGCTGCCGTGTGCGCCTTCCAGCAGTTGCGGGAAGTCCCCTGCGCGTGAAATCAGATAAAAGCCGCCGACCTCGTGGATGATGCCGGCGAAGAAGGC
>Ga0172380_10008593_pt1 | contig 11100 bp, 8 predicted proteins | sample Leawe162metaG_FD_119747 | JGI IMG/M metagenome (GOLD analysis project Ga0172380, IMG submission 119747) | Leachate microbial communities from a municipal landfill in Southern Ontario, Canada - Leachate well 162 metaG | ecosystem: Engineered > Solid waste > Landfill > Unclassified | place... | reverse complement strand
TTTTCAGATGATGATGATTACTACCATAGCTATGGGGGAAACAAGTATTGGATTGACAACGACTACGAGACCTTCGATTTTGCCCCTTTTCCGTTGCTCAACTTATATTATGATTCCATCGCGTCGAAATACAGTGATAATCTTTTGCTAAATGACAATGAAATAGCAGCCTTGGTATTTGGATGTGGTGTAGCCGCTCATCAGGTGTATGCCTCAGGGGGATCTGGTACCTTTAGTGTAGATCAGGCTTATGATGCCATTTTGCGCTTTGGTTTCGAAGAATCGTTGTTGGTTTATGACAGCGACACTTCCTTTTATACACATTTGCAGAACAATATCAAAGAAGGGATGCCTGTGCTCCTGGCATTGATAACGAGCGATGGATCTGCCGGACATAATTTGGTAGCCGATGGATATAATACTGACGATTTTTATCACTTAAACTTTGGCTGGGGAGGATCATATAATAGTTGGTATTTAGTTCCGGAAGGGATTCCCTATAGCCTGAATGTTGTTGAAGGTGCAATTATGGATATTGGAGCAAAGCAGGTTGGTACAGAAGAAGTTAAATATCACAGGTCAGATTTAATTACCATTTATCCAAATCCTTGCAACAGTATTATGCATGTGGATGTTCAATTGGTTGAGTCAACCCATATTGAAGTGTTGATAAGTGATGTCAATGGTAAAACGGTCGGACATGTCTTCAATGGGAAACTGGATGCCGGTGAGCATAGCTTCGATTGGGCCACGCGGATTGTTACAGGGGTATATTTAGTTTCTATCATAACCGAAAAGCATAGCTGGTTCGAAAAGGTGGTTATTCAATAGACCTACAGGAAAACATTTTCGAATCGTTCATTAAAAACAGGTGAACAGTACGTTCAAACGTTTATTGTTTTTTTTTTTTTTAAAGTTCAGAAACAATTAATTTATTAATGGTTTCAGTGACCTTGAATAGTATCCAATTGGTCTTAATACAAGATCATTTCACTACCTCAAATAATCACTTACTATTTTCGAAATGTCTCTCTTGATCTGAGGCCAGGTTTGTCCTTTGAAGCTAACCGGTGTTTCACTGTCTTCAGCCTCAATAAAGTAGGTAATTGCATTAGGTAAACTAATGGCCAGCATCTGTGTAGGGTATTTCTGTTTGTGCCAGTCCATGATCTGCTGCAAGGTAAAATGTTGAAGCAATTCATGCAAATCCCAAAAGTCTTTTTTTCGGGCCCTGCCCAGGATGGCCTGAATCTTCATAGCGGCAATGTCAGCACTGCTGTACATCCTGATAGTATCTTCAACAACAAATTCACTGATAGGCTGATGTGGAAAATATACTACATCAACTTTAATTTTCTGGAGATAGCAAAAGATTCCCCATTGTTTATGACCGCTTTCATAAACAAATTCACTACCAAACTCCTGAGCAAATTCGTCTTCGATTTGAAGGTGGTCAAACTTTTCATGAAAAAATAGATCCAGGTCAATTGAACTGCGATGACCATAACGCAACGAAAGGGCTGTTCCTCCCACCAAAGAGAACTTATGAAGCGAAGGCAACTTCATTAGTTTCTTTAATAAGGAAAGAGTTCCGGGTTCAACTGTCTCAAGGTGTAGCATCTGAATGATTCTATGGGTTTATCAATGACTGCGCTCGCCAAATGTATGCGGTGTTCCGGCAAAAACTTGGCTTTCAGCAGGACTTCCGTTACCAGCTCGTCTCCGTAATAACGCCGGCATTGGCGTATGTCGTCCACATCACCCCGTTCAAAAACACGCTCAATCACAAAGCTGGCTTTGCCATCATAATCAAGCTGGTCGAAGTTCACATCCCAAAAGATGCGTCTATTGAAAACCGGTTTATTTTTCTGACTCATCTCGCAAAATTAACCAAATATCGGATAATCATGGTTAAAAAAAAGTCTTTAGAATGTAGTACTTAATTCTTTAAATTTGTGCAATAGTAAAAGACCTTACTTTTGAATTAAACCGGTCATTTAAGTGAAGTTTCAATTAAAGAACCAAATCCTCAACATAGTTGCTGCTTCTTTGATGACGGCTGCCATGCTTTTGGTTGTTCCTGCCGATTATTTTACAAAATACACGCTCAAAGTAATCAGTAAAAAAAGTGTACCCAATAATACCGGCATTTATTATGAAGATATTGATCATGACGGTATAATTGAAATGATCAGGTACGACAGGAATGATAAAATTGGAAGGGTTTTTCAAATAGAAAAACCTGGAAATTTCCTGGATAATTATAATTTGGAGGTGGGGGAGTACGCGATCAGTCTTAATTTGAGCTCCTCTGATATCAACAACAACGGCATCAAAGAATTTTACTTTGTTTCGGCCAACGACCATGTCGCATTTCTGAACGTACTGGAATTTAATGAACATAGCTGTCCTCAACTCATTAAACGAAAGATTGTGCTGGACTCGGTTAGCGTGTATAATCATTTGCCTGATGTGGCCAATAATTTTATTGAATTTACTCCAGACCAAAAAGTTGTTTTGGGTTTGCAGGCAGGGTATTCAATTCAGCCACGCAGATTGTATTTGTATGATTTTAACAAAGATGCATTAATAAAAGGACCTGAAACAAGTATTGCTACCAGGGAATTAAAAGTGATCAACCTTGAGACAACATATTATTTCCTACCTTTGGATGCCTTTGCCTCAGGAAATACAGTTTCGATCAATGCACTCGAAACCTATGCAAAATCTAAGGATAAAGATACCCTGGCACTTTTCAGAAAATATCACGACAAAGCGTATCGATATGGTGATTTTGCTTCCTATACTTTGCTGTACAACAGTAAATTAGATTTTGAATTTCCCCCGGTCGAGTATTTTGGATGGACAACCTGGGCTAATTCTGATGCTGTATTGATTGATAAGCAGTTGTATATTTTTACACTTGTCAGGAAATCGAAAGATTCTTCATCTGATCAGGTGCTGAATATGATTGATTTAAAAGGCAAAGTCGTAAATTCAAAAACACTTTCCGATGGAAAGTGGAGTTTGTTGGATAATACGGAAACAGATAAAATCTATTTAATGCAAGGCCCGAGAATAAGAGTGCTGGATACTCATCTTGACCTTATCAAAGAAGTTGAATTGGTTAAAAATCAAAGTGTGTTGGGGTTTAAGGATATAGATGATGATGGGAGACAAGAGTTTATCACCATCCATAACAATTCGATGAATGTATTTCCTCCGGATTTGAAATCAAAAACATCGGCTGAACTAAATATTTGTAATGCTGACATGCAATCGTATTCCATTTTTGAAACCTTTAAAAAAGGAGACGAAACTTTTATCAATCTGGAAATCGGAGAGACTTCGTTTGTGCTACAATATCAGTACAACAAGAAATATTATTTAAAATACCTCTTTTATATACTCTTGTTTGGAGGTTGGTATTTCATTTTGTGGGGTATCCTGAAATTAAATTCCAAAAGGCTGCAGGCTGAGAACAGAAAGCTTGAAATAACCGTAAACCAACGAACCACCGAATTAAGCCGGAAAAACAACATTCTGTTGAGCCAAAAAGAGGAAATAAATGCACAGGCGGAACAGTTAATATCCACAAATGAACATTTGGTTGAACTCAGTAATTTCAAAGAGTTGATGACCAATACGGTAGTCCATGACCTGAAAAACCCTTTAAATTCAATTATTAACTTGTCACAGCAGGAAAGGGTAACACAATCGGCAGAAAGCATGTTGAACCTGGTGATGAATATTCTCGACATCCAAAAATATGAAGACCAAAAAATGGTGTTGAATATTGAGGATGTATTTTTGCATGAGGTTGTTCAAGCGGCGGTTGACAAAGTGAAATTGCTTTTAGACGAAAGGAATATAATCGTGTTTGAAAAGTACAGTCGTGATGTTGAATTGAGGATTGACAAAGAGACGATTATCCGTGTTTTTGTCAATTTGTTATCGAATGCCATCAAGTTTTCACCTGTAAATGGCCGAATTTTGCTTGACGCTTCAATGCCTGATCAAAATAAGGTGTTAATTCAACTAATCGATCAGGGGCCGGGAATATCTGAAAGTAAATTGGAATCCATTTTTAATAAATTCGAACAGGCCGAAAGCCGCGATTCCGGTAGTGTAAGGTCAACCGGGCTGGGTCTGGCTTTTTGCAAAATGGCTATAGAGGCGCATCAGGGAGAAATAAGAGCTGAAAACAACAAAAGTGGCGGTGCTGTCTTCATCGTGACCTTGCCGGGGAAGGTGGCTGGTATTCAACTGTTGCCTGTGTTCAATGTAATTGCCGGTGAGGATGAGAAGTTTACCTTGGCTGAATTGCAGATTTTGACGCCTGTACTGCAAAAGCTGAAGACGATCAAAGTATTCGAAGCCACCGAAGTGTTAGGTGCTTTAAGTGAAGTAGTGACCGAAAACAAGCGGATATTGAGTTGGATTAACCGCGTAAAAAAAGCTGTTTTTTCAGGCAATACTATTTTGTATAATAGTTTGATTAATTTTGAATAAGATCCCCATGATATGATAAATACTGAAGCCCGCAAAATACTGGTGATAGATGACGAACCCGGTAACATCGAAGCCATTATCGAATGTTTGAATGAAAGTAAATACAGAATTAGTGTGGCTACTGATGGGGCAAGTGGCTTCAAAATAGCGCAAAAAATATTGCCCAACCTGATTATCACTGATTGGGACATGCCTGGTTTATCCGGGATCGACACGATAAAACTAATCAAATCCGATGAAGTACTAAAATTCACGCCCGTCATCATGGCCACAGGAAAGATGCTTCGATCGGAGGATCTGAAAATAGCCCTGGATGCAGGGGCTGATGATTATGTACGGAAACCTGTTGACAAAGTGGAGCTTATTGCGCGTACCCGTTCCATGATCCTGTTATACGAAACGATGAAAAAGAACATCCAGCTTCAAAAGGAGGTTTATTATCAAAAAGAAGCCTGTTTAAACGCAAAGATCGAAGAAGACCAAAAACAACTTGCCTATTTTACACTTAAACTAGTGCAGCAGAGTGAATTTAATCATGAACTGTACGGAAAATTAAAGGAAGCCTCCACTTATTCTGACCAAAATGGAATAAAAATTTTGAATCATATTTCAAATCAATGTAGGTTAGCTGCCAATCAGAGTTATTGGACTGAATTTGAGACCGCTTTTTTGGAAGTTCATCCCACTTACTACGATCAGATTAACAAACAATTCCCCGGTTTGACCAAAAATGAAATAAAGATGGCTGCCTTCTGTAAGTTGAACATGTCGACTAAAGAGGTGGCCGCCATTACTTTTCAATCAGGGCTATCGTTAAAAAAAGCCCGCCAGCGGCTGCGTAAAAAATTGAATATCAACCCAGAAACCCGATTGAATGAGTTCTTTCAGCAACTGAAGGTAGTTTGAGTTAAGCCTACTGCCCACTTCTCGATTAATCTTCCGACTTCTGACTTCTGACTTCCCGCTTCTGACTTTTTTCACAATTGTCTCCTTTTTGTATCCCCCGTTTTTTTTCATGGCTTTTATTGATGCCCTAATTTAGCCATCAGTTAACGTGTCCATTCATGATGCCATTCTCTTGCATTAATATTTTAGAGAAAGAACTCATTTGGACTAACCTTAATAAAATAAGGATTTTATCCTTTAATAAGGTAAAAAACATGTTCGTGAAGATGTTTGAATTTTAACTTAAAAACGTAATAGGATGAAAAAGCTTTACAAATTAACCCTGCTGCTTATTGCTTTGGCATGTAGCACAAGTTTGACATTTGGACAAACACCCACCCCACCAACTTTGGGAGATGGCACATCAGGTAATCCATACCAGATTGCAACACTGGATAACCTTTATTGGCTTTCGCAAACCACAGCCGCGTGGGTTATTGGTAAATATTTCATCCAAACTGCGGATATCGATGCGTCTGCATCTTCAGGTTGGGATGGCGGTGCCGGCTGGACGCCTATTGGTAACGCTACCACTTCTTTTGCCGGTTCTTACAATGGACAGGGACATATAATTAGTGGACTTTTTATTAACCGTTCTTCAACCGATAATATTGGTTTATTTGGAATGACAGGTTCATCATGTACCATTCAAAACCTTGGTGTAGCAAACGTGAATATAACAGGTAAGAATTCTTCTGGCGGGCTCGTGGGGAAAAATCAACGCACCATCAGCAATTGTTACAGCACGGGTAGTGTAAGTGGAGCTTCTAGTGTTGGGGGGCTAGTGGGGTTTAGTTTTTATGCCACAGTCAGTAATTCTTTCAATACGGGAAGTGTAAGCGGAGCAAATTCTGTTGGCGGGCTCGTAGGGAATCAAACTGGTGGTACTATCAGTAATTCTTACAGTACGGGAAGTGTAAATGGTTCAGGTAGTTTTATTGGCGGGTTCGTGGGCTACTCTACTGGCACCGTAAGCAATTGTTACAGTACGGGAAGTGTAAGCGGCGGGCTGGGGTTCTCGGGGTATAATACAAGCACCATCAGCAATTCCTTCTGGGATACACAAACATCCGGGCAACCAACCAGTTCCGGTGGGACAGGTAAAACTACTGCCGAAATGAAAACACAATCCACTTTTACTGATGCAGGTTGGGATTTTACCGTAGGGACTGGGATATGGGCTATGTCTTCCACTATCACTTTCGGTGGCTATCCAACTTTGCAATGGACAAACAGTTATGCTACAGCGCCAAGCTCAAATGAAATTGCTACACTCTCCAATTTGGTCTGGGTAGCAGAAAGTAGCACCCGTTGGGCAGCTTCTTATACCCAAACTGCCGGTATTGTAGCTTCCTCAACTTCATCTTGGAATAGCGGCGCAGGCTGGACGCCTATTGGTAACGGTACCACTTCTTTTACCGGTTCTTACGATGGACAGGGACATACAATCGATGGACTTTTTATTAACCGTCCTTCAACAGGTTATATTGGTTTATTTGGAAGCACGAGTTCCTCTACCATTCAAAATCTTGGTGTAACCGGCGTGAATATTACCGGACAGTTTAATGTTGGCGGGCTTGTGGGGTTTACGAACGGTGGCACCGTCAGCAGTTGTTACAGCACGGGTAGTGTAATCGGAACTTCTAATAATGTTGGCGGGCTCGTGGGAAATAATCGAGGCACCTTCAACAATTGTTACAGCACGAGTAGTGTAAGTGGAGCTATTAGTGATGGCGGGCTCGTGGGGACTAATTCTAGTAGCGGCGCCAACGTCAGCAATTGTTACAGCACGGGTAGTGTAAGTGGATCTAGTTCTGTTGGCGGACTTGTAGGGCTTACAATTTCAGGCACAACCAGCAATTCTTTCTGGGACACACAAACATCTGGGCGAGCTACCAGTTCCGGTGGAACAGGTAAAACTACTCTCGAGATGAAAACACAATCTACTTTTACGGATGCAGGTTGGAATTTTAGCACCATCTGGTCGCTTTCAGCCGTTTACAACAATGGGTATCCAAACTTGGATGGAGAAGTAACTTTAGATTATACCTGGACAGGAACTTCTTCCACCGACTGGAACACCGCGGCAAACTGGGATATCAACGCTGTTCCCGGAATCGGCGACAATGTAGTTATCCTCGGAAGCCTGACAAATTATCCAGTCATTGCTTACGGTGAGAATGGCTCCTGCAATGACCTTACGATAAACAATGGAGGTGAATTGAAAGTTGACCATGGTGGTTCACTGATCACCAATGGAATTGTTACCAAAAACGGAGTTTTCGCTATCGATCTTTTAATTTCGCAAAACAAGTGGCACATGGTATCGTCACCTATCACCGGTGCCACAGCCAATACTTTTCTTGGTGACTATCTTCAAAACTGGGACGAGCCCACCGCCACCTGGAGCGACATTACAGATCCAGCCACGGCACTGGCACCAATTAAGGGATATAGCCTTTGGGATGCTTTAAAATTTGGCGACACCTATACTTTTACCGGAACACCAAACACAGGAAACCAAAACGCGGCCCTCACCTATACCAACCATGGGGGTAGCACCTACGATGGGGCTAACCTGTTGGGCAACCCCTATCCTTCATCCATCGATTGGAGTGGATTGGATGATACTTATGGAGCTGTTTATTATTGGGATGGTTCGGCTTATGTATCGTGGAATAATGGATCTGGCTCAGGAGTGCAATATATCCCGCCCATGCAGGGGTTCTTTGTCGTGTCCGGCTCTTCCGGGACTTTCAATCTGACCAACAATAACCGGACGCATAGCGGCGCATCTTTCTATTATAAATCATCCGGGACCATAAGTAACGGGTTGGTGTTGGAAGCTACAGGCGATAACTACAATGATGCGCTTTATTTGAAACTAAATGAAGAAGCCGCCACTGGTTTCGAACTTACCCGGGATGCATGGAAACTGCCGAGTAATACCCCCGGCATTTCACAACTCTGGTCAGTAAGTCCCGAAGGCAACTTGTCCATCGATGTACGTCCCTACCAGGAAGTGATACCACTGGGCTTTTCAAATGATGTAGCTGGAAACTACAGCATTTCCATCAAAGAGATGGCCGACCTGACCTCCGTTATCCTGGAAGACAGCAAGGAAAACACGTTTACCGACCTGACAAAAGGTGCTTATCATTTTAAATGGGATTTAACGGACGATGAAAACCGTTTTAAAATCCATTTGGGTATCACCGGCATCCAAACCCCCAGCCAAGACGAAAGTGTATTGATCTATGCTTCAGGCCAGGACTTGTACCTTAGGCCAGTGGAAGGCCAAAGCAACGGCACCCTCACCCTCACCGACATGGCCGGGCGCAGTGTGTTTCAAAAACAGGTGCAGGTCAGTGGGTTGACTATAGTAACGGTTAACCTGATACGCGGAATATATTTGGTGAGTTATACAACGAACACAGAAACCCTTGTTAAAAAAGTAGTTGTTCAATAAAAAGATGAAAGTTAAAAGTTTAAAATTGAAAGTTGTCAATTTTAAACTTAAAGCACTTTAGGCACGTAAAAATACAACACCATGAAAACATTAAAAAAATTATTACTTAGCGCAGCCACTCTGTTATTAACCATAAGTCTGTTTGCCCAGGCACCCCCACCGCCCAATGGGGGCAGTGGTGCAGGATCGGGCAATACCGTTGTCGGAGGAGAAGGGGGTGGAGCACCCATTGGAGGTGGATTGTTTATCCTGCTGGGATTGGGAGCACTTTATGGCGGAAAAAAGCTCTATCGTATGAAACAAGAGGTTCTTGAAGAATAGTTATCCATGTCAGCATCATCCTGGTCTGACTTTGGCAGACCAGGATGACTTTTTAAATTCTTTACCTACTGCAATAAAGATGTTGGATGATTTGAACTTCCCCCGGAAAACACAGCGGGAGCTGATGTGGTTTTCTACCTTTATGTTTGTCCTGGTTGCTTTGCTCGTCAGGTTTGCGATCAATTTGCAGACGTGTTTGATAATGAAATATTTTCACATCCGGTTCGAATACCGGGTTTTTGGAAATATTTTGGAAAAGGGAGGCCGTGGAAATTGGTCTGACTGGAAAGTTATTTTGGTTTTTGGTTTAGGCCCATTGGTGGCATTTGGCTTGGGTTTACTGGTGATCAGGGCACTACAAAGAAGTAACTATCTTGCCTGGAAATCCAGGTTGTTCCTCACCTGGTTGGCTTTTATCATGGTTCTTTTCTTACCTATGAGCATGTTGGCAGGCGTATTTTTTTATGATGATTTTGGCTATGCTTTTGCCAACTTTTTTATATCGAAACTGATCAGGGCTGGTTTGTCGTTATTTATCCTGGCTTTGACCGTTTTTTTTCGTCCTTTGTGGATGGAGTTATTTTTAAGAACGGCCTACAGTCATCGGATTGTAGATCAGCAAGCACATTTCATAGGCTTGATATTCATACTTCCATGGATGATTGGTACACTCATTATTTTTCCTTTTACATTTATTGAGCATTATTGGGCATGGCTCATGTTGCTGATCTCAATGGGGCTGGTGGTTATTCCAATTTTTGGCAACAGAGAATTTAATTTCAAAATAAGATTGACTAAAACGGATAAAAGGGTTGTCTTTAAAAACAAACTTTCATTGTTTGGGTATATCATTGCCATTATATTGCTGTTTCTTCTCTCCTTTATCAGGATTCCCATGTAAGCATTAAACATTTGAACTTCCCCGGTTCTGATACATAAAGAACAGGATGGAATGTCATAAAGGTTGAATGATTATGTCAGTATAATGAACATTTAATTCTAAGATTCATTGATAGGAAAAGGCCGCTGATTTCATATTGTGATCTCATATTTATTAAAATGAACCAATAGGGTACTTGTCAAGGACCAAAAACAGCCATGTTAATTAGGGTGTTTCTGCCCCAATATAACAACGAATTTCCTGTTGCTCAAAAAAGGCTTTGGCCCCATGTAATTCCTGTTTTAAAGGCGTTTGGTAATGATTTCCTTTGTAATCCTGTCCCAACAAGGTGTATTTTTCTTTTCCCAGGTGATGCAATGGCAACAAGTTGATTTCCTTCCATTTGGTAGTTGAAATGAGAGAAGCAATCCCCTTCAGATTTTCAACGCCGCTGTTAAACCCCGGAACAAAGGGCATGCGAAATACCAGTTTGCCTTGAAATGATTTGTTTAGATTTTTAATGTTGTCGATGATGTTGAAGTTGTCACTTTCTGTGCCGGCCCTATGATTCGCAGGATTTATATGTTTTATATCGAAAAAAATCCAGTCGATAAAGGGGATGGTTTTTTCAAAATGTTCCCAGGGGACTTGTCCACATGTTTCGATAGCCGTATGGATGTATGCACCGTAACATTTTTTTAATAATTCAGATACAAAGTGAATTTGGATGAGTGGCTCCCCTCCGCTTAAGGTTATACCTCCATCCTTCCCCCAATACTGCCGGTCGCGTTGAATAATTTTAAACAGCTCCTCAATCGAAACATCGCGGCCACTCATCCGCAAGGCATCTGTAAAGCAATGGTCAACACATGGTTGTTCGTTGCATTGTTTGCATAACATTCTGTCAATCTTAAGCTTATCATCCTGTAACTGCAATGCCTGATGGGTGCAGGCAGCTATACAATTACCACAG
>Ga0172380_10008592_pt1 | contig 11101 bp, 15 predicted proteins | sample Leawe162metaG_FD_119747 | JGI IMG/M metagenome (GOLD analysis project Ga0172380, IMG submission 119747) | Leachate microbial communities from a municipal landfill in Southern Ontario, Canada - Leachate well 162 metaG | ecosystem: Engineered > Solid waste > Landfill > Unclassified | place... | reverse complement strand
CTTTTCAAGGCTTGACGGCATCCTTGCAAACGCCGGTCAGATTCGGTTTCAGCCTGCGGTCGGCCAGGAAAACGTCGATGTTATTGTTAGTGTCGTTTGCCACCAGATTCGTGGCGCGTGATTCAAACGCCACGCGCCAGCCATCGTCGCTGATCGACGGATAGGTGCTGTCACCATTGGCTTCCTGGCCATCGACACCGACGCTGAGGCGGGTGGTGCGCCGGGTGGCCAGGTTACGCACGAAGACGTCGCTTTTGCCGTTGCTGTCACCGACAACCAGGTTGCCGGCCTGGGACACGAACGCGACGATTTGACCATCGGCGGACAGCACCGGCAATTCGCTGCCGCCGTTGCCCTGCCTACCATTGGACGCGACGCTGACACGGACGGTTTGGTGCGTCACCCGGTCATGAATGAAGGCATCCCAAGCCTTGTTGGTGTCATCGGGCGCCAGATTGGAGGCGGCGGAAGTAAAAGCGACATAGCGGCCGTCGTGGCTGATCGTCGAGATAAGGCTGGGACCATTGGCTTCGGCGCCGTCGGAGGCGACGCTGATTCGCGTGGTAATGCCGGTTTTGAGGTCATGCGTGAAAATGTCGAGCACGCCGTTGCTGTCGCCGGGCACCAGGTTGGTGGCGTCGGAGGTAAAGGTGACGATCCGCCCGCCCTTGGAAATCGCCGGGTATTCGTCTTGGCCGTCGGACTCGACGCCGTTGGAGGACGTGATACGAGTGGTTTCGTGGGTTTCGCGGTCATGCACGAAAATGTCCGCAGCCGCGCCGTTGCCGTCGTTATCAACCAGATTGGTGGCGGTTGAGCTGAACGCGACAAAACGCCCATCTGGGCTGATCGCGGCCAGGGAACTGGCGGCGTTGGCCTCGGTACCGCTGGAGGCGACGCTGGCTCGCTCGGTCAGGCCGCTGTCACGGTCATAAACGAAAGTATCGGTAAAACCGTTGCTGTCGCCCGGCACCAGGTTGGAAGCCCCGGATTCGAACACCACATATCGGCCGTTGCTGCTGAGGCTGGACAGATTGCTGTCACCATTGGCCTCGCCGCCGTCCAAGCCCACGCTGACGCGCCGGGTAACGCCGGTGTATAGCGAATGCACGAACACGTCCGCGGCGTTGTTGGTGTCATTGGCCACGAGACCCGTAGCGTCGGAAGTGAAAGTCAGCAGCTCGCCGTTACCGCTGAGTACGGCGGCCAGGCCGCCGCCTTGTTGCGTGCCGTGGGCGCCTAAATCGCAACGGGCGGTTTGCCCCGCCAAGGCCTGCGCGCCCGGCAACAGCAGCGCCGTCAGCAGCGTAGCGCGTAGAGTTTGTGGAAACCGGGATGGAAAAATGTCAACTAATGTCATGAGATAAGCTCCGAAAAATGAATAAATCGATAGACGAAAACTGCGTCAGGTTGAAGCGTGGCGGTTACGGAAAATGTAGTTTCCTCCATTCACAAAACACATAATCCCGTATTTGATAGTCATCATTAAGATTGATTGACCAGTCTGCCCGGTCGTCTGAGTAATTGATGGGGTCGAAACCGTTAAGTCTGAGATGGGGCGCGAATATATCGCCTTGGAAAAATATTTCCACATCATTCTTACCGACTTGAAGCGCCCATCTTTTCCCTATTTTCGGCGTGGTCATTTCAGTCGTTGAACACCAGCTGAAGCCGTAAGGGAGCCAATTAATGCGAATTGTCCCTGAGGCATTTTCCATAGTCCTGGATTGCCCGACTCCAAAATTGCCGCTGTGGCGGTCATTAACCTCAAAACTGACCAAATAGTGGCCTTGATTATGCACGGTTACGTTAACGGCGTTTGCCGGCAAAGTCAGGGCGGCCAGGATAAACGCGCCTAGCGATTTATTGAACAGCGTCATGATAGAGCTCTCATTGGAATTGGATGTAATTATTCAGCCCCTTGCTGTAGGGCGTGCTGTACCCTCTGGGGCATAAACGCGCGCCATCAACGGACTGGAATGTTATCCATACGCCGGAGAAGGCGCGCGCAGCACGCCCTATGCTTCAGGCAAGGATCTGAACAGTTACGATTGGATAGAAGTGTTTTCCGTTTCCTAATTTCAAGCGTAACAGCGCTTTTGTGAACGGGCGTTAATTTAACATTGTCCTCCGCAAAAAAAATTGCCAATTCGTCTCAAATTCGCGGCTTTGTGATTGTCTATTCGTCTCAAACCTGCTGACTGGGTACGCGGGGCATGTAGGCCTAGGGTTTGGTTCCATGCGTCAGGCCCAGGGTTCTCAGCCAGCTTTCGTAGCGGCGGTCTATCGCGGGGATTTCTTCGTTAAGGAGTCCGGGCCTTGCCAGTAACGCGTTACGCCGTATTTCGCCTGGCGTCATGCCGAAGGTGGCGCGGAACAGCCGGTGAAAATGGGCTTCATCGTAAAAGCCGACCGATGCCGCGATGGCGGCGATGCTGTGTGGTGATGCTTGAACCAGAAGTTCCAGGCTGCGCTGTAGGCGCTCTTGCCGGATGTAACTGGCGGGACCGCCTAGGGGTTCGAACAGGCGATACAACGAGGCGCGCGATAAGCCGAAACGGCTTGCCAGAAATTGCGGCCTCAACTGGGGAAACGCAAGGTGTTGGGCGATGTATTGGCGGATGGTTTCCAGTGTCGCCGCTTGAATGTCCGGGCAATCCTCGGGCAGCTCAAGGCCGCCGAAATAGGCCGCCACCAAGCCGGTTAGTCCGTTGGCTATCGCGTTCGACTCCTGGGCCGTCACTTGCCCGACCCGGTTCCACAAGGTCTCGATATGCTCGCGCAGCAATTGCCCTAGCATTGATTCCCTCGCTAATTTTTGCCCGTGCAGGCGCTCCGGGGCTTTGAGATGCTGGGCCAGTATCGCCCTGGGGATAACCAGCGTCAGGTTGTCGTAATCGTCGGTCCGGGTTTCCAGCGTTTGGCCAAGGTCCAACACGAAGACATCGCCCGGCCGGGCATCGAGCCGGGTTTTGCCGCAGGTTCCGACATTATTGCCCTGACGATAGATTTGTACGAGCAGATGATCAAGTCCGTCTTGCGCGGCCAGTTTCCGCGAACGCCGGAAACATTGCCGCCGGCTGACGGAATTGCTGAGCAGGAAATCGCCGAGATGGCAAGTCGTCAGTTGGCTGGAGAAGCGTTGTTCGGCATCCTGTGTCTCCAGCGTCACGTCGAAAAGGACGGCGATGCTTTCTTTCCAAACCGGAAAACGCTCGCTTTCCGGCAAGTCCTGCAAATCGAAATGGGTGACAGGGATATATTCTTGCTCGTTCATGAGTCGGCCAGCGGCGGCTAAGGAGGGTAGGTGGAGTAATTGTTGATTTTGTCTTGGGCTTACAGAGATACATCGCTCGCACTTTTCCTAAAATCATATCGGACATTGACGAATTTGGAATGTATCTTTATTCACGCTTGTATCTATACGATTGAACATATTTTCAGGAAAAAAGCTACCTACGATGAATTTAACACAAATATTCGCACTAACATTGGTGTTTAATCTCCGTGGCTTACATCTAAGCCATATGCCAAAATATTTCGGACGGTGCGGCATGTCTCGTTCGACTTCGTCTCAGTGCCCTCCCGCAAAAAAAATTGTCAGGTTTCCGACAATTTCCCTACCAGCCTCCCGCATTGTCTTGTCAGGCCAACCCTATTCAAGCTACAAGCTGCTATTTTCGTGGCTTAAGTAGTTGGCAAGCGTTTTGCTTTAAGATGATTAACAGTATTTTGACTTCATCAAAGCCCATGAAAACCCAACCCCGCCATATCATCATCGACGACACCACGCTCAGGGACGGCGAGCAATCCGCCGGCGTTGCCTTTTCCCTGGATGAGAAACTGGCGATAGCCACTCAGTTGGCGGCATTAGGCGTGCCGGAGTTGGAAATCGGCATTCCTGCGATGGGCGCGGTGGAGCGCGAAGAAATACAGGCCATCGCCGCATTGGCGCTGCCGTCGAAATTGCTGGTCTGGTCGAGGATGCGCCGTGATGACTTGGAAGCTTGCCTGGGCCTGAATGTGCAAAAGATAGATTTGTCTATTTCCGCATCCGATCAGCATATCTTCCACAAGCTGAAACAATCCCGGCAATGGGTGCTGGATACCATCAACGCATTGGTGCGGGAAGCGAAACAGCTGGGTTTTGAGGTTTGTGTCGGCATGGAAGACGCGTCACGGGCCGATGTCGATTTTTTAATCCGCATGACCGAAGCCGCAGAGCAGGCAGGGGCCAGCCGGGTCCGCTTCGCCGATACCGTCGGCATTATGGAGCCGTTCGGCGTGTTTGAAACCATCAAGAAATTACGCGCCGCTACCGATCTCGAAATTGAAATGCACGCGCATGACGATTTGGGGCTGGCGACGGCGAATACGCTGGCGGCGGCGCTGGCAGGGGCGACGCATGTCAATACCACGGTTAACGGCTTGGGCGAACGCGCCGGCAATGCCGCACTGGAAGAAGTTGTCGTCGGCCTTAAGCAATTGTACGGCATTGAAACAGGCGTTGATTTATTCCGTTTTTCCGGTTTGTCGGCGCTGGTTGCCAATGCGTCCGGTGATGCGATAGGCAGCCGTAAGAGCCTTATCGGCAAAGCCGTGTTCAGCCACGAAGCCGGTATCCATGTCGATGGCTTGCTTAAAGACATGAACAATTACCAAGGCGTCGATCCGGCCATCGTCGGGCGCAGCCATCAGCTGGTCTTGGGCAAGCATTCCGGTACGCAGGGCGTCATCCATGCCTATCAACAATTGGGCATAAGCGTCAACCGCGGCCAGGCGCAAAAATTGTTGTTGCAGGTCAAGCAGTTTGTTACCGCGACCAAAAGGCCGCCCAGCGCGTCCGAGCTGAATCTTTTTCATCAAAATCTTTAGAGGAGATTGACCATGAACGAACATAACGAAGCCCTTTCATGCGAACCTGAAGTTAAAGACACCGCAGACCGGCCTTTGCAGGATGATGATCGCTATCCCGGTTCATTTTTCAGGATACCTTCACCGCCGGTACCCGGCAAAACCGGCTGGAGCCTGAGTTAATGGTTATGGTTATGCCGAATAGCAAGCTCGCCGATGCACCGTTGGGTTTTTTCGCGCAATGGCATGAAGATGTGCATTGCGTGTTTGGCCGCGATCCGGCCGCTCACAGCGTGCTGGAAATACTGTTGACGTATTCGGGCGTACATGCCGTGTTGGTACACCGGGTCACGCACCGTTTGTGGAAAGCCAACTGGAAATTGGCGGCACGGGTCATCGGCGCATTTGCAAAAATGTTCACTGGCGTGGACATTCATCCGGGCGCGACGGTAGGCAGGCGTCTGTTTATCGACCATGCGCTGGGCGTTGTTATCGGCGAGACGGCCGAGATCGGCAACGATGTTACGCTCTATCACGGCGTCACGTTGGGCGGTACGACCTGGAACAAGGAGAAGCGCCATCCGACCTTGGGTAATAATGTGCTGGTCGGTTCCGGTGCGAAAATCCTCGGCGCCATCACCTTGGGTAACAATGTCCGTGTCGGCGCCAATTCCGTCGTCATTAAAGATGTGCCGCATTGCTGTACCGTGGTTGGTATCCCTGGACGCATTATCCAGAGCAAGGGTGCGAAGATACAGAACAGGCATGGCATAGACCTTGATCATCATTTGATTCCTGATCCGGTGGGCAAGGCCATTTCATGCCTGATGGAGCGCATCGATGAGCTGGAAGCCAAACAGGCGGAGTTTCACAAACTAACAACCGATGAACATTGCCAGGCTTGCGAAGCGGAAACGATTTGCACGACCCATAAGGAAATTCCGGTGAAACTGGTGGCGGGGTTATAGATGGATTTGCTCGATTTTGAAGCGCAGGGCTTGTATTTTGAAGAGCCCGATGCCGCCGGCGTTAAAGAACTGATCGAAGAAGCGGCCGGTAGTTATGCCGGAGGCGCTGCGGAACTGCCTTTGCTGAAGGCTTATTTCCAGGCGCCGGAATCGCTGAACGTGCTGGTGGCGTTAAACCGGTTTTATTATTACCAGCACCGGCTTGAGGATGCGTTGACGGCAACCGCGAAGGCGCTCGAGGTCATCAGGCCGCTGGTGGATTTCCCCGAGGATTGGCGTGATTTGCAGCAAAGCCACCTGTTGCAGACGCCGGCCGTATTATTAACCCAGGTCAGGTTGTATTTGTTCACGCTGAAGGCTATCGGGTTTTTAAATATGCGCCTGCACAACCTCGATGTCAGCCAGGATATTTTTGAAAAACTGGTCGAGCTCGACAGTAAGGACAGGATAGGCGCACAAGGCTTATTGGACTTGGTTGTCAAGCGAAAATTTGATGTGGGTTGGGCTAGCCCTTCAGGCTAAACCCAACATAAACTGGAACCTTATCATGTTGAAAGAAAAACCTGATTCCCTGCTGGCCATTATGGCCTTCATAGCGTTCATTATTCTGGCGCTCTACCTGCTGACTCAAGACACTACTTTAGTCGGCCCAATTTAATTTTTAGCGGAGAAGAACATGAGTTTTGAAGAAGAAATGGAAGAACTGGAGTCCGCTGAAGACTTCTTGCAGTATTTTCAATTGGAATATGATCAAACCGTGGTGCATGTCAATCGCTTGCATATCCTGCAGCGTTTCCACGATTACTTGCAGCAGGCTGCAGACAGCATGCCCGATGAGGTAACGGCTAAAAAAGCCGTGTATAGCAGGTTACTGATGCGGGCTTACCAGGATTTTGTCGAGTCCGATGCGCAAACCGAGAAAGTCTTTAAGGTTTTCAGCATGGGCGAGCCGCAAACGGCCTTTGTTTCGTTAAGCGATATAAAAACATGAAACCCGAACGTTTTGATGAAGGCCGCTTTGATTTCGGTGAATCGGTGCGGGTGACCCGTAACGTCCGTAACGACGGCACCTATCCGGGCTTGGATGTGGGCGTGTTGCTGGTACGGCGCGGCAGTGTCGGGCATGTGCTCAATGTTGGCACGTTCTTGCAAGACCAGGTGATTTTTACCGTACATTTCCTTAGCCAAGACATCATGGTCGGCTGCCGCTTGGAGGAATTGATTAGTATCGATGAGCCGTGGAATCCCAGCCGTTTTGAATTCCGCGACAAGGTGGTCTGTACTATCGACTTGGGCATGCAAGGTAATATCATTGTCGCCAAGGGTGCGGAAGGCGAGATTTTCAAAGTAATCAGAGACGATGCGTTGATTCAGTACCACGTTCTTTTCCAGGGCCGGATGCTGCAAGTCCCTGAAACTGCGCTGGCTCCAGCGCATCCTGAAACCTTTACCGAGCCGGAGTTTTAATCATGACACCGACTGCCGATGTTGCAAGACCGGAAGCCTATAACGTATTGAGAGCCGCGTTGGCCTTATTCAAGAAAGCGCCGAGTGAACTCGCCGATGTTGAATTGACGCAGGCGCAACGGCAGGCTGCCAATGAGTATAAAATCGAAACGATGGTATTGAATTCCAAGGAAGCGTCAGCCGTCGTGATTACCGACAAGGAAGTGCAGCGCGCTTATGGGGAAATACAGGGCCGTTACGATGACGAAGCGGTTTTTCTCAGCGAACTGTATAAAAACCAGCTCGATGAAGATGCTTTGCGAGCCGCTTTGTATCGCCAGTGCAAGGTCAATACGGTACTGGACCTGATCGGCAGCCGTGCGCCCGATGCCAGCGAGATAGAAATCGGCATTTATTACCATCTTCACCCGGAGCAGTTTCATAAGCCCGAACTGCGCGAAGCCTGGCATATTTATATCAGTATCAACCCCGAATATCCTGAGAACACCAGGGACATGGCCAAGGCGCGTATCGAGGCGCTGCGTGTGAAGTTGCAAAAAAAACCGCATAAATTCGCCGACCTGGCGTTGAAGCATTCCGAATGCCCTACCGCATTGCAGGGTGGCGTGCTGGGGAGGGTGCCGCGCGGCAAGCTGTATCCTGAGCTGGATGCCGTGCTGTTCAAGCTGAAAGCCGGTGAAATCAGCGATGTGGTCGAATCGGAAATTGGTTTTCACCTGGTTTTGTGCAAAGAGATACAGAAACCCGAAACCCTGTCGCTGCAGAAAGCGACACCAAAAATCCGCCAGTTGATGAAAGAACGTTCCAGACGGACTTGCCAGCGAGCCTGGTTAGCCAGTTTATCTAAGGAAGCTGAGGAAAGCGCATATGAGTCATAAAGAAATCAAGCATTGTTCTTTTTGTGGTATAGACCAATCTGTTTCGGTCCCGCTGATTGCCGGGGCTGACGGTTATATCTGCGGGGCTTGCGTGTTGCTCGCGCATCAGGTGGTCACCAATTGGAGCCGGAAAAAGGAACTGGCCCAGATGCAGGGGGATTTGCCCAAACCGGCAAAGATCAAAGCGCATCTGGACCAGTATGTGATCGGCCAGCATTTGGCCAAGGAAATTCTTGCCGTTGCCGTCTATAACCATTACAAGCGCCTCAAGCATGAAAGTGGCGATGCGGGCTTAGGCGAGTTCGATAAAGATGTCGAAATCGGCAAGTCCAATATCCTGCTGATAGGCCCGTCCGGTACCGGCAAAACCTTGCTCGCCAGCACGCTCGCGAAGATTGTTGGCGTGCCGTTCGTGGTCGCCGATGCGACCACGCTGACGCAGGCGGGTTATGTCGGCGATGATGTCGAGAATATCCTGGTGCGCCTGCTCGATGTTGCCGAAGGCAATATCGCTAATGCCGAATGGGGCATTGTTTATCTCGATGAAATCGACAAAATCGCCCGCAGTCCCGAACAGCAGACCGGTACCCGCGATGTGTCGGGAGAGGGTGTGCAACAGGCTTTGCTGCGCCTGGTCGAGGGCTCGCATGTTAAATTGCCGGCCAAGGGGCACCGTAACAAGGATGGCGGCGATACGCTTATGGATACCCGCAACATCCTGTTTATCGCCGGCGGCTCGTTTCCAGGGCTGGAAAAATATGTTGAAAAACGCCTGGTGCCGACCAACTCGGCTATCGGTTTTCATGCCGCAGTCGATCAAGGCGCGGAAAAGCCCAGCCTGGAAGACATGCTCAATGCCACGCAGCCCAGCGATTTGCGCAAGTTCGGGTTGATTCCTGAATTTATCGGCCGCTTCCCTGTGCTGGCTCCGTTAGAGCCTTTGGATGTCGATGCGCTGATCCAGGTGTTGACGGAGCCTAAAAATGCCTTGGTTAAGCAATACCAGCAATTATTTGCCTACGAAGGGGTGGAGTTGATGTTTGAGCAGGACGCCCTCGTTGAAATCGCCAAAAAAGCGATCGAGCGGGAAACCGGTGCGCGCGGCCTGCGCAGCATTATGGAACAGATCCTCAGAAAAACGATGTTTGACATACCTTCTGTCGATGATGTCGAGCAATGTGTTATTGATGCCGATGTCGTTAATGGGGCAGGGGACATCAGGCTGATTAAAAAAGATGATGATAGACGCCGGCAGCAGGCCGGCCAGTCGTAACGTTACTAAAAACACATATCGTATCTCATGCATACGCCCAAACAGATAAAAATGGAAACCCTATGAAAACTGAAGACAAGATCCGCAATCAACTGGCAAGCCACCCGGTCATTATTTACATGAAAGGCGTGCCCAGTAATCCGCAGTGCGGGTTTTCAGCCAAGGCAATCGGCATCCTCAATGAGACTAAAATCCAATATGCTTATGTTAATGTCTTGGAAGCCCCGTTTATTCGCGAAAAATTGCCCAGTATTTCGCATTGGCCGACTTATCCGCAATTATTCGTTAACGGCGAACTGGTCGGCGGCTGCGATATTGTTGAAGAAATGTACAACAACGGCAGTTTGTTACCGCTATTAAATTCCGCCGTACCGAAGGAAGCCGAAGCGGGTTCTGAGCATTTGTCTGTCGATGAGGTTGAAAAACTGGTTAAGCAAGGCATTGCCGATGCCGAAGTCATCGTTGACGGTGAAGGTTGTGACCTAGTGATTACAGTCGTCAGCGCGCAGTTTAACGACTTGGCGCTGGTTAAAAAGCAGCAACTGGTCATGGCGACGCTGAAGGACGTCCTGGCATCGGGCAAACTTCATGCCGTCAGCGTTAAAGCCTATACGCCGGATGAATGGCAGCAAAAACAGGCTAACCAGGCTAGCGGCTTATTGCAGATAAGCTTATAGGCATAAGCCACAAGAAGGGGAGGGTGTTATGGCAAAAATAGGCATTTTTTTCGGTACCGATACCGGCAATACCCGTCGCGTTGCCAAAGACATTGCCAGTTTATTGGGTCCCGATCTGGCCGCAAAACCGGTCAATATCCGCAATGCCGGTGTCGAAGACCTGCTCAATTACGAATTCCTGATTTTGGGCGCACCGACTTATGGTGAAGGCGAATTACCGGGTTTAGCTACAGGCAATGCGACTGAAAGCTGGGCGGAATTCCTGCCCAAGCTGGAAGATCATGATTTTAGCGGTAAGACGGTTGCCATTTACGGCTTGGGCAATCAAAAAAGTTATCCTGACGAATTTGTCAGCGCTATGCTTTATCTTTACGACAGCTTTAAAAAATGCGGCGCGACGATTATTGGCGGATGCAGTACCGAAGGTTACAAGTTCAAACTGTCCAAAGCCGTCGTTGATGGACGGTTCGTAGGTTTGGCGCTGGACCAGGAAAACCAGAAAGACTTGACCAATGAACGGCTGGACGCCTGGCTTAAAATCATACAGCCGGCCTGGGCTTGAGTCGCATATGCAAAGCAAGCTTAAAGCAATCTGCCCGATCCAGGATTTACAGCGGGTCAGTTATTTGAGTCGTGCAATAAATTTCAAAGCCCAGCCTTGTTCTGCCATCATCTTTTTGTTTAACGGAAAGCCCTATAGTTACATTAACCACTGCATGCACATGCACAGGCCGCTGAACTGCGAGCAGGATGCCGTCTTTGATGAAAGCGGGAAATATTTGCGTTGCTCCATGCACGGGTTCATCTTTGATCCCGAAACTGGCGTATGCCAAAGCCCGGTTTGTTATGGTCAACGTTTGCAATCTTTACGGCTGCAAGAGATTGACGGCATCCTGTATTTTGCCGAAAAACATTTAAGCGTTAACGATTGAGAGCCGATCCACAATGATAGAAGAATCCGCGATAGTGGTAAAAGTAGACGGG
>Ga0172380_10008591_pt1 | contig 11105 bp, 12 predicted proteins | sample Leawe162metaG_FD_119747 | JGI IMG/M metagenome (GOLD analysis project Ga0172380, IMG submission 119747) | Leachate microbial communities from a municipal landfill in Southern Ontario, Canada - Leachate well 162 metaG | ecosystem: Engineered > Solid waste > Landfill > Unclassified | place... | reverse complement strand
GGTTGTCATAGTTCCCGTCCAGCGACAGTGACCCCACGTAGCAGTCGTGTGACTTCACGGCGGTGACGACTTTCGCCTGCAGGATGAAACTGGAGCCGAACGAGCTGATCGCGGAGGCGGTGATCTTCAGGACAGTGACTTCCTGTCCTTCGCCGATGATCCTGATGTTGTCCGGAACATTTACTGGCGCGCCCATTTCATACGTGCCGCGGTAGATGTATAGGATCCCGCCCCCGAGCCCGTCGAGCAGGTCAAGCGCCGCCTGGATCTGCAGGTGATCGGAAACCCCGTCGCAGACGTAATCTGCGTCGGATCCGGCCGCACCTACGGACAGGAACTGATAGCCGATAAACGCTTTGATTTGCGCCGCCGTTGCTTTCTTGCTGGTGCCGCCTTCGTTGACCAGGAATTCGTTTGTCGCCTGGACGGCCGAGACAGCCGAGTATGCCGATACCTTCCCCATGTCGATCTCCTATAACGGCCCAACTGGATATTCATTCACTGTGCGCGGGGATCCCAGGTCGTCCCCATGGAGGACCTGCTGCGTGGATCTGTTCTGCCGGTCCGCGATCAGCATCGCTTCGCTCTCGTCGAACAGACCCTTCCAGTACGCCACATCCGCCTCATACTCCCGACGTTTGGAGTAGTACTGGCAGACGGCATAGGCATAGATAGCGTCGTGATGCGGCTCCGGTATTAGCGGCACTTCGCCGATGGTGTAGGACTGCCCTGATGCGGTGTCGCCCTGATAGGGATAGTGAATCGAAAGCGACGTTGCACTGGCGACGGCCGAGATGTCGTACCATTGCCCGTCGGGCAGTTTGATTGAGCGGCCGACCATGGCCGAGGTCCAGACCGTGGTCGTGCCTGTGACGGTCGTGCCGGCGGCGGTCACGGCCACGGTGCCCGTTGTATAGTCGTCATTGACAAAGTCGACGACAGCCAGGTTAAAAATGATGTCGATATCAATATTGTCCTGGCTCGGGGTAGGGTAGAGCCACAGCTCTTGATGCACCCGACCCGATAAGGATTTGCGCGTCATGAAATACAACGGGTCGCCGCTAGACGCCTGGTCCCGCAGCATGTCCCACTGTTCGACCGAGGTCACTTCAGTGAGCCCCCGGCGCGTGTTCCCGTCCACCCAGACGACGGACTTCATCTTCGAATACTGCGGCGGCAGCGGATATACGTACTGCCCATCCACAGAGTCCAGGGTGATCCGGTATTCGGACGTATCGATATCGCCGGCGCGCACCAGTTTTCCGTGCCCACGCGAAAGCATCCTCTTGCCGAATGCCAGATTGGCGGCCGAGGTGTCGTTGGTTTGATCGGTATAGTTCGTCTGCAAATCCGAGAAAGTAAGCATAAGACAGCCTGTTCAAAGGTCGGCGTATCTTATGGCACTTCTACGGTAATGTCGCCCGCATTGTAGCCTCATTCAGGTCCGTTTTCAATTCGGCAATTTGCGCCTGTGCGTCGGCTATCTCATAGGCCACTTCTTCCCTGACGGCGGCGACACTGGCCTGGAATTCCTTAAAGTTCTCCTCGAGCTCGGCAAACTCCCGGCGCTTCGCTGCCAGCAGCTGATGCAGGCGGTTCAGGCGGGCATGCATATCCTGCGTTGCCCGCTGTTCGATCTTGGCTTCCGCCTCATCGTAGACAGTCATCTTCATTGTCATCCCTAGGCTGGGAGATTGTTTCGGATTGCGTTGGAGGCAGTTTCGGCACTGCCGCCGAAGACCACTTCTGTTTCATCGTCGCCGTCATCTGCCGGCACCTGGTTGGGATCCATATTCAGGGCGGGCGCATCGTGCAGGATCTCTTCTTCCATGACCTGCTTCGGCGTCCGCTTGCGGGCTTCATAGTCACGCTGCTGCGCCTCGATTTGCTCTTTCATCGACAGCTCCTCCAGCTGATCGATGTTCTCCGTTTTGCCTTGGCACCGGTTCTGGAACGCAATTCGCTCCTTGCTGTCGATCCGCATGGCAGACTGCAGGCGCTTCTCATTGTCGGTACCGAGATACTTCGAAATCATTTCCCGATCACATAACTTTTTGGCGAAGTGGCGCGCCAAAAACAGAGGATAGACCTTCGTCTCGCCTGGTTCGATCACATAACTTTCCTGCTCCCATTTCCCGACGAACGTCTTGGGGCTGATGTTGGTGAACTCGGTCAGGTCGTCATAACGCTTGGCCATTTGGTTTTCCTTATTTAACTAAGTTGTTTTGAGGCGAGTAGGGCGACATCTTCCATGCTCATGCGGGACAGCTGTTCGCCGCTTTTGAACGGGGCAACGCTGGTGCCGGGCGAGGTGCCCGGATTGCCGCTGTGGCTTTTCCCGAGCAGATCCTTGCGGCGGGCGGCATGTTTTTCCTGGGCGGCCTTTTGTTGTGCCTTCAGGGCATCGGCCTCCCCATTGCGGGCCATGATCTTATACGCGTTGAAGAGATCGGGCACACCGTAATCACGCGCCGTCTCCAGCAGTTTCCGCTCCTCTTCCGGGGTCTTGATCAACTGCTTCGTTTTCAGGGCCGTCAGCTGCCCGTCGATCACGCGCTCGACGCGCTGCTGCTCCGCCTGGGTACGCTGCTGTTCGGCCTGCTCTTGCGCACGCAGCGCCTCTTGCTCGGCTTTCAGCTCGGCCTTGGCGCGTTTGGATGCGGTGTCCAGGACGTGGTCCCAGCTGATCGGATTGCCGTTCTCGTCCAGCTGCAGCTTGACCTCCTGATCGTTCGCCGGCACCTTTGTTGGGTCCAGGTTCAGTGATTGCTTTTCGATGGCGGCCAGCTTGCCGCTGATATCGTCCAGTTTGGTCGCCAGCGGATCCGCCTGGGGCTGCGGTGGCGTCTGCAGAGACTGCCTGAATTCGTCCTGAGCCTGCGCCAGCAGTTCCTCCTCGGTCGGCGCCGGGGGTGCTGCAGTATCTGCCGGTGTCTGCGCCGGCGGTGTCGGATCCCCGTCGGTCAGCGTTTCTGCATCGTCGGCACCAACCTCCGGCGCGGGCGGCGTCAGATCCGGAAAGCTGTTGAAGTCGAGCGGTGCTTCGATCATCTCTTCGGGCGGGTTCCCCATCGATTTGGCTTGCGGCATGTGCATGTACCTTTCGGAAATAAATAAGAATACGCGCTGATCAGGCGCGTATTCCGATATATTGTTTGTTTTGATTTTGCATTTTGACGGTCTCGTATAGGACTAGGAATTGTCGGGGTAGGGTCAGGCGGTGGCGACCAGGTTGCCATTCCATGAAACGGGCGTCCACTGGCAATAATACTTGATCTGCCCGGCCGTGATGTTGGCGGTCTTCACTTCCTGCTTGATATCGGCTGCGACCATGTATTCATCGACGACGATATAGGGCTCTGCCTTGGAATCCGGCGTAGTATCGTGCCAGATCTCGCCAGCGATGATGTTGGCCGCCGTGGTCAGCGGAATGATCAGCGCGGTGTTGCCAGTCACGCCGACCTCGATCGTGGCACTGGCCCCAACCAGGTCGACAATACAAAGACCAAACAGCCGCACCCGCACCACGCCGGTCACCGTATAGAGGGTCGTCGGGTCGCCGGTGCCGTCATGATCGCCCGGATCATTGGCCGTACCGCCGGCAAAGGTCACGACCTTTTCTACGGCAGGCAGGAAAGTCTCAGATCCGATCGGGACACGGTTTTCGTCACGACGCAATGGGGACATTTACTGCTCCTTCGGGATGAACTCCAGCGTGGCCGGGAGTTCTCCGCGATAGGCGACAAAACCATGCTCATGCGTTTCGATAACGGTGTATTCCTTGCCGTTGTGTGTGACGGTTTTCGGGGCCTTTGCTTTCGGCTCAGCGGTTTTCGGGGCTTCCTTTTTCTCTGCCATGGTTCACACTCTTAAAGATAAAACAAAGATAAAACTACGCGCCCACGACCATCAGGCCGGAGGTGGCCTGCGTCGGCACAACGCCGCCGACATAGAGGTTTGTGAAGTCGTCTGCCCAGTCAGTCGCGCCCACGGCCATCGTGGTGCCGGTCAGCAAGACTAAGCCGCCGACCGAGGCATGCAGATCCATCCCGACGGTCATCGCTGTACCGGCGGATCCAATGCCGTTATAGAACAGGCAGTCCTGGAAGTTGACATACCGATCGATTCCGCCGGAGGCAGCAGCCTTTACCCAGAGGTGACCGGCATTGTCGGCATAGGAAATGATATGCACGTCTTCGAATGAATTGCGGGTGGCTGCATTGGCCAGCTCGATCTCGGCATTGCTGGTGGAGCGCGCCACGGTATCCAGGCCGATCGTACCCCCGACAAAGCGGTTTTCTTCCGCACCGTTCAGGTACAGGCTGCGCGCCGTGGCATCGTCACCGGCCGTGTCGTGCCCGATACCGGCCAGGTGCGTATTGAGGAAGACATTGCGATCACCCTGGACTTCGACCAGGACATCATTGCTTGCCTGGAACGTGCCCAGCTGCACATTGCTGAATGTATTGCCCTGCCCGGTGAGCAGCAGGCACGGATCCACGCTGTCCACAGTCCAGAGGACACGGGCGCGATGACTGAGCCGAACAGGCGCGCAGGCACCGACAACATGGATCTGATCCTTTGCCCAGGTCAGCGTCGCCAGTTCGGACGTGCCGGATCCCGATCCGACTTCGCCGGGAGCGATCACGATCACGTCGTGGTTGTTGTCGGCAGCCAGGTCATAGGCCTTGGTCAGCGTTTTCAGCGCAGTGTCCTTGCTGCGGCCGTCATTGGCATTGCTGCCGTTGGTGGCGTCGACGTAGAAGACGTTGCCGACGTACGGCTGGCCCACCATCCCGGCCAGGTCTTGCGGATAGATTTTATGCCCTTGCGAGAGAGCGGGAATATAGTCCCGTGCTTTGCCCATCAGAGGCTCCTTCGATCATATTGGGGTTGGATTAGTTCAGCTGCAGGAGGATCGGGGAGTACTCATCGGCAACGCCGGCTTGCAGCGCGATACCGATCTGCGGTTCGGCCGTGGCATCAATCGCCTCGACCTGGCCGGCTACACCGGTCCCGATGGTCAGCCCGGTGCCGCGTGCATAGGCTTCGTCTGCGAAGGCGTTCGCCACGCCGCCCGTCTGCACCCAGAAATAGGGTTTTTCAGACACATCGACGGCGCTGCCTGCGATACCGGCCGGCGCATCGGCCTGGTCAGTGGCGGAGATCACAAGCCCGCCCCACTGATTCAGGTACAGGGACACTTCGCTGGCGGTGGTCAGTGCCACGGCCAGGGGATCGATCAGGTCGATCTCCAGAACACCGGAGGCGTCAGCAGCGGCGTGCCCGCGGATCTGGTAGGTGTACCCTTCGCCGGCGCCGTCATGCGTCTGCAGATAGCCGTCGGCATACTGATTGGCAGTGGCGAGCGTGGCGCCAAGAGTCACCTTGACCTTGGTTGCGTTGAGCGCGGCGGCTTCGTATACCGCGACATTGACGTGGTTGGTCACCGCATCGGCATTGACGAGCAGGTTGCCGGCGACGATGTCGGCAGCGCCACCCTTGGCGTAGCGGTAGATGCGGCCGTCACGGGTGTATCCGATCGCTCCCAGGGACAGCGTTTTGATGGCTTCCGACTGGGTATTCGGAAGGCCCGGGATTTGCAGAGGTCCGTTGAACATAGCAGGGGTCCAGATAATGAATGGTTAGGTCAGGGATTCGAGCTTGCTGGCAGATTTCGGCATCTTGTCGATCATATTGCCTGCCCAGAGGATCTGACCGGTGCGGGCATACTGATTGGTCGGCTCTTTCCAGCCGGTCCAGGTGAAGCCGAAATTCTTTTCGCTGATCCCGTCATAGTAGCCGCCTTCGATCGTCCCCTTATCCAGGTTGATCGGGGTGCCCCAGGAGAGCTTCAGGGTGTAGACGTTCAGGAAGTCTTCATTGATCCAGACGAAATCGCCGCTGGGGCTCTTCTCGTCGGCAACAATCGGCTTGCCGCGGAACATCAGCGCATCGAAACCGATCTGCCCTTTGAGCGCCTGACCGGGCATGGCTTTCTCTTCACGGCCGACCTGCGGAGCGCCGAGCGCATTGTACTGGGCTTGCACCAGCGGGTTCAGGAGGGCTTCATAATCGGTCCAGGTCGCTTCATCGGTGATGGCGATGGTCGGTTTCTTGTTGCCGGACTTGGCCGAGTCATAAGACGAGGCCATCAGACCGAGGGTGATCGGCCCGCCGACCGTGGTCACGCTCGAATTCAGCATCGGATAGTCGGTGCGCGACAGCTCACCGTATGTGCTGAGATTTGTACCGTCGTCGATGATCCCGTCCAGACCCGTCATGTCGTCGCCGGATCCGATGCCGTAGGCGGCGCTGCCGAGCGTATCGGACAGATCCTCGACATTGGATTCCATTTCGGTCCGGATCAGGTCGATGATCTGCGTCTGCTTCATCTGGTTGATCGACACCTGGGTGCCGTACAACGTCACGGCCTGGTAGTAAAACTTCGGATCGAACTTCATCACCTTGCGCGTGTTGGTCTGCGCGGTGTTGAAGGTCCCGGCCGTCCCGAAGGATCCGCCGGCGGGGTTTTTCTGGGTTTTGATGACGACCTTGAGCTGTTCACCCATGAACGGCTTCGGCTTCGTGAACAAGCGAACAAACAGCACGTTGCTGTTGAGCACCTGGTCCACGACTTTGGGCAGGAAGAAGTCCTGCGTCACGTTCGTTACGAATTCATTAAAAGATGCCATCAGTCACTACCCATAAAAAACTAGGTGGTATCTGATGGCACTGGTTGCGGTCGCCCGTAATTTACGCGGGCGCGTCCAAAAAGTCAACAGAAATAATCAATCGTCCTCTTTCGTGGCGCGCTTGCCGTAGGAGGTGGCAGCCATCGCCTCGATGAACTCGCCCAGCTCAGACAACGCTTCCGCCATATCGCATTCGCCTTCGTTGAATTTATCCTGAGCCGCCCAGAGCGCATCACGCAGCAGATCCCAGTCGCCTTCATGCTCATTCCGGCGCTTCTTTGTTTCATCCTTTTTCTGCATCTGCTCGACCAGAGAATTGTCGCCGCCGGTCTTTTTGTCGATTGCAGCCAGGCGCTTTTTGATCGCTGCCTGCCGCTTCTTGTAGGACTCGGGCATTCCGATTTCAGCTTCGTCCATCATGTCGGGTATCCAAATAAGGGTTAAAGGCCGGGAACATTCTGTGCATCATTGGCCATTTGCGCAGCGATGGCGGCGGGATCCGGACGCTGTGATACGTCGACCTCGCCGGAGTTGATCTGACCGGGCGGCCCGGACGGGGGAGCGGCGCCAGGCATACCGGGTGCGCCGCCCGGTGGCATCATCGGCTGCGGGCCCATCACTATCCCCTGAATGATTACTGGACTGGCTCCCACCTGCTGCAGGCGCTCCACGACCTTCTGCTTGATACCCGGGTGCAGCAGCTCGGCCGCATCCAGGAAGCCAGGCTGGAACAGATTCCCGGACTCGACGGCCTTTTGCAGGAAGAGCTTTTCGGCCGCCTCACCCGGGTTCGCCCAGCCAAGTTTCTCGTACAGCGTTTCGTCATCGATGCGGTTCTGTCCGGACAGCTCCAGCGCCTCATTGCGCTCGACGAACTTATCTTTGGGCAGCAGGGATCCCGGCTTGATCCGGACACGCACGCCCTGGACGATGTCGGATCCCTTGAATTTTACCAGGGTCGCCAGGCCCTTGTTGTCGCTGTACGGGATGTACTTTTCCTCGTCCCAGTACAGCTTCATCGCCTGGATCTGGAGATTCGTGGCGCGCGTCACTGCACGGTCCAGGGCGTCAGATACCGGCTCAGTGCGCCCGGTGTCGCCCTCCTTCAGGAGCTGCCGGCCACGGAATGTCTCGGCGCCGGTGCGCTCGCCCCGCGTGGTGGCGTGTGTACCCATCGTGCTGTCGGACTGCAGCGACATCTCCCGCTTCAGCTCCATCGCATTGGGGTTAATATCCTTCGGCGGGATCCGGATCATCATTGCCCGGATATCCTTACCGCCGCCGCCGTCCCCGAACAGCTTGTCGTCGGTACCGCCGCGATATTTGGATAGCTCGTCCTTGCTGATGAAGTCGCTGGTCGCGGCGATCGTACCGCGGTCCTGCAGGTCATCCATCACGTTCTTCAGGAGGCGGTTGATCGCGTCCTGCATCGCCTTCACCTGTTCGACCATCGAGCTGTCATCATAGACCGACTTGCCCAGGCTCAGGATGCGGTTGATCAGTGTGTAGGGTTTCGACGGATTGAGTAGGTAGTTATTCTGCTGGAACTCAAAATCGAACAGCGGGTTTTTCCCTTTGTCCAGGATCAGGCTGTCCATCCGGAAGATCAGATTCTCATTCGTCCAATACTCCCAATACCCCATGATCGCGTCCTCGCGGATCTCGCCGCCGTGCTTTTCGAACCCATACGCGCGGATCTCTTTTTCCTTGTTGGGGAACTTGGCGATCAGCTCCGTCATCGTGTCTTCGACGTATTCCGCGATATACCGGCATTCGTCTTCAGTGCGGCCGCGCGGGTCGAATATCAGGCGCTGCGGGCGGACGTGTTCCGTCTTGAAGTCATTGGTCTGGGCATTGTACACGAGCTTCAGCACGCCGACCTTGTAGAGCCACCAGTGTCTCACTGCGATGGCAAATTCCACCTTTTCGTTATCGTCCTCGTATTTCCCGATCAGCACCTTCTGCAGCAGCTCGCCGAATTCCTTCAGCTCGGGCGGCAGGAATACGACGGGCTCCGGGGTCTTGCTGGTGATGATCGGGATGATCGTTTCGGCCGAGATGAAGATGCGGTTCTCGATCGGGGCGATCCTCCCGGGTGTGCTCATGCCCTTTGTGTGATGCCCGAGCCAGTACTGTTCGTTGATGTCCTGCACTCGTTTCATGCGATTGTGCAAAGTCATGCCATTCTGGATATCGTCCTGGATCTGCTGCGCCAGGACAGCATCATCCATGTCCAGATCGACGGCCGGGATGAACTCAGTCGCGCCTTCCGACATCAGCGATTCGCTGACCTCTGCAGGCAGGTCGCCGGTGCCGTTCATGTCAACGTCGGCGTTCAGGGGAAAGCGTGAGTTTGCCATAGGATCCGTCCGCTGGGGATTGGTCGGTATCTTATGGCACTCAATTCGCTCGCAGTGTATCGCCGCGTCTGATCAGCGTCAACTGTCCGCGCCCGGATAATCGAGCGGCATCGGATCCTCGCCGGTGCGCAGCTCCCCCTTCAGTTGTTTTCGGATCAGCTCGCCGACCAGGTTGGGCATCTGACCATGGATATCGACTTCATATGTCCCGCGCCTGTACTGCTCGATCGGGTCGTTGGTGCGACTGCTGAGCACAGCACCGCCGGCACGAAACGGACGGGTCATCACACCGTACCGCAAGGCGTCGGCGCTATGGTCGTCGCCCTCGGTGTCCAGATCCTCGGCGTTTTTCTCGTCGTGGATCAGATACGGCAGTGTCTCGATCAGCCGGGCGCAGGTGCTGAAGACCTGCAGCCAGGGCAGTCCGTCGGGCGCTTTGGACAGATACTTGCGCACCTGCATCCAGCCGTTGAGGCGGTCATTGTTTCCGTTCCGGAACAGCTGATTCGGGATCCCAGCTTCGACCAGCTGATCGACGATGCTGGGTGCATCCTCATTCAGGATCATGCCGCGCCGTTTGTTGTACATGCTTGGGTCGACGATGATCGACTTGATCGGATCCCGGCGCGCGGCCGACAGCTCGATGATCTGTTTCGCCGCATCCGCCGGCGAGGTGCGTTGCAGCGACAGCTGCCGGTAAACGTACAGCCGACGAGGCATGAAGGGTGACTGCTCGCCGTCGGGTGTGATCGCTATCCAGAGGGCTTCGAACCAGCCCGGCCAGTATCCCCAGTCGATTGCGATGAAGCGCTTCCAGTAGGGCGGGATAGCGAACGGCTCGATGACATGATACCCGCGACCGTCCGGAAGGCGCGTTTGCCAGGTGTCGAAGAATTGCCCTTCGAAGACGTCCCATTCGCCCAGGCGCCAGGCTTTGTAGAGTTTGGGATCTGTGGACTTCAGGGATTCCAGGTATTCGACATAGCCCGGATCCATCGCCTGCAGCGTCGGGTTGTCCTCGAGTAGCGCCGGGATGAATATGCGCTTCCTGCTTTTGAATTCCGGAGAGATGAACGGCGTGCCTGGTGTCGCCGGATCCACAAATCGTTTCTTGACCCACTTGTGCCCGGGTCCGCCCGGGTTCGTGGTGGCGAACACCTGCGGGTGAATCCCCTCGACTGTGCTGCGGCAAGACCCGAGGATCTTCACATAGGTGTTTTCATCCGGGATCAGGGTGAGCTCCTCTGTGCCGATCTTCTGATACTCCTGCCCCAGGTACTTCATCCAGGAGTCGTCTTTCATGTGGCCCATGCGTATTTTCGCGCCACCGGGGAACTGGAACAGCGCAGATCCGGATCCCGGGCTACCGATTTTCCTGCCGCCTTCAGCCGCATAAAAAATAGACGCGCGGTCGGCAAAGTCTGCGAGATCCGTGGCGTCTTTTCTCAGGACCAGGCCGCGGTATCGTGGTACGGCATGGTGCTCCATCATCGACACGATCAGGGCTTCCGTCTTCCCCGGGCCACGCGCACCGCCGAACAGCACTTCATATTCCGGACGGCGCAGCGCCTCTTCCTGTTTGGGGTGGGGACGCCAGATCTTCACTTCTGGTCCTTGTCTTCCAGCTTTTTGGGCGAATACACCATCAGGCCGGATCCCGGCGGTAAGTCGAGGCCGTTGACGTCCTTCATATCCGTCAGGTTTTTCGCTGCGAATATGGTGAAGCCGGAATTCCACCGCCCTGCTGTGCCGTTTTCGATGATCAGCGCCTTCTGATACTGCCTTGCAAACGTATATGCATCGGAAAAATCGGGACGCAGCTTAATGCCGGTCGGATTTCCAAATTCGTCCAGCGCCTCTTCATTCGCCCAGTCTCCCAGCGTCGTTACATGCACACCGATGCTCGAGGCAAACCGCTCCAGCGTCGGACAGTCAGCCGTGCGATATCCGTATTGCTTTGTTTTTGTTCCCGTTTTTTCCTCGATTATTTCAGCTACAAGGTACCGTTCAATCGGTTTTTTGCTGAAATAGCGAATCAGCTTTTTCGCAT
>Ga0172380_10008590_pt1 | contig 11106 bp, 5 predicted proteins | sample Leawe162metaG_FD_119747 | JGI IMG/M metagenome (GOLD analysis project Ga0172380, IMG submission 119747) | Leachate microbial communities from a municipal landfill in Southern Ontario, Canada - Leachate well 162 metaG | ecosystem: Engineered > Solid waste > Landfill > Unclassified | place... | reverse complement strand
TACGGCGCCGAGCGTTGGTGCTACCACTTTATCGGGCTTCACCACTTATTCCACATATATTAAAGGCACAGGAACAATTGTCGGAGGAACTGCCACAGACACAGGAGGCAGCGGAATTGACCAAACTTCCTGCGAATATACATTAAACAATGGAGGCGCTTGGTCAGCTGGAACCTGGAGCACAGATCATTGCCAAAAAATCAGCTTTGATATTTCTAATGGAGTGTCTTACACTTTCAACACTAGGGTAAAAGATATTGTCGCAAATCAAGGCACTGGAACTGCAACGAGCGTTTATGCCGGCGACACTTCAGCTCCGACAACATCAGATAATTCTGACACCAGTTGGCACGCAACCGACCAAACAATTACTCTAACTCCATCAGATGGTACGGGCTCTGGTGTTGCCCACACTTATTACTGCATTGATACAGATAATTCTTGCACGCCGACAACAGAAGGCACGAGCGTGAGCGTTACCTGCGCGGCTGGCTCAACCTGCCAGCAATATGTAAGATATTATTCATCAGACAATTTATCAAACAGTGAATCAGTAAAAACCTCAAACCTTGTGAAGATTGATGCCGCCGCACCAGTCACTGCGATAACAGTTGTTAATACAGACAACACCATTACAGCTACTTTAACCTGCGCAGACGGAGCTGGTTCTGGCTGCAGTACTACTTACTACTGTTATGATGCCAGCGACACCTGTACGCCAACCACGGTTTACACTTCAGCCGTAACTTTTTCTATATCTGAAAAAACATATTTCAGATATTATTCTGCTGACTTTGTTTTAAACTCTGCCTCGACTAGCAGCAGTACGATTAATCTTGCAGGCGGAAGCGGTGGTGGCGGTGGTACATCCACGCCGTGGAGCCAAGAACCAGAACCCGCCCAAAGCCAGCCAGAGGCTGGCAATGAGGCAGGCGAGCAGCCTCCGCAGAACCAGCCGGCCTCCGAGCAGCCAGCTAGTATTATTGATCAGGTCGGCCAACAGGTGCAAGAAATTGCAAACACTCTGGTTCCGGGCCAACAGGAATCGCAGATAACATATCCGCCAATAGCGGAGTCTGTGCCAAAACAAGCTCCGCCTGTTTTCCAAGGCTGGAATATTATGGAAGTCAAGCCGCTAAGCGAATTGGCGCTGACTCCGGTTGAATCAGATGTAAGTTTCTTTGCAGATAGAATTCCGCAGTTTGGAAAAACATTAACTGAACTTGGCGTTGATGTAAATAGTTTAAACGATATTTCAAAAATTACCGGAACTGAATTATATCTGCCCGGACTAACACAGACGGTTTTGACTGGACCTGAAATTTTGGCAATAAATGGTTTTGCCGCAGTGCAAGGGGTGCCGCTGGCTGATTTAAGTACAGAAGCAAAACAAAAAATTCCAACAGACATTGTTTTTGCCAAAACCGGCGGAGAGTTGATCGATTACAATATAGCCATTTCTGTTGATAAAAAAGGAGAGGTGGAGCAAAAAATTACAACTGTTTCCGGCAAGCCAATGGAGCTGGTGATAAAACCAGACCAGCCGGCAAGCAGTGTGACTGGTTTTGTGACTTTGACAAAAGCTCAAGTCGGCCAACAAAATACGCCGAATGTTTTAGGTTTTGTAACAAGGATTTTAACTGCTTCTATAGTGTCTTCTCTTAATACAGAAACTCCGCAAGACTCTTCTGAAAACGCGCTATTGGTAAAGAAGTTCTCATATATTGAAGTAGAGCCCGGAATTTTTGAAGCCAATATAACCGCGCCGGCTACAGAAGGGGAATATGAAATTTCCACCGTTATAGTACCCAAAGATATTTTATTGGCTCCAAAAGAAACCAAAATGGCTGTTATTGTTAATCCCGAAGGTTATGTTTATAGCCAGACTCCCGATGGAAGATTGAGAATTCAGGGAGCCAGCGTTTCGTTGTACTGGCAAGACCCAGTAACAAATAAATATGAATTATGGCCGGCTGAAAAATTTTTACAGAAAAATCCGCTTAAAACCGATGAAACAGGCAAGTATTCATTTTTGGTGCCAAAAGGAACATATAAACTAAAAGTGGAAACGACAAACTACACAGTTTTTGACTCAGCTCCGTTTGAAATAAAAGAAGATATAGCTGTAAATACGAACATTGAGCTTTTCAAAAAAGCAGGATTGCTTGGCTGGCTTAACTGGCAGAATTTTGTTATAGCACTGTTATTTATTGTAATTATATTACTGTGCGTGATTGTAATATTTTTTATAAAAAGGTCGAAGTTAGAAAAAAATAAGATATAATTAATTTTCGAGAAATGATAAATATTTCAACCAAAAAAGCAATTTTAATCCTTTTTGCGGTTCTGTTTTGCCTGTCTTTGGCGTTTAATGGATGGCTGATTTATCAGGTTTCACTGATTGCTCATGCCTATGAAGCCCAACAGACGAATACAAGAACCTTGGATTTTACCAAAATGTTTGTTGAGGACGTTTTAATGGCTGACAAAGAGATTGATTTTGATACCCGTTTGACTTTAGAAACCGCTGTCAGGGGCTTAAACGACCAGCAAATTTTTGACCAGTGGCAAAAATTTACCAAAAGCACTACCAAAGAAGATGCATCAAATCAGGCAAAAATTTTGCTTGATTCATTGGTAAAAAAAATCGCAAAATAATCCTGCGTTCTTTCAAATTTTTGTACAAAAAATTACGAAACATTGGAAGAACGCAGGATCGCGCCCCGAGCCAGGATCGCGCCCCGAGCCCCGACCTCGGGGTAGCATATTTATGCCACACCAAGAACAACAATTTGCCAATGAAGAAATTTATCATCTTATTTTGAGAGCGATTGATAACAATTTGCTCTTCAAAGATATAAACGATTATTATCGCGGTGTTTTTTCAATTTACGAATTTAACAATGTAAATTCTGTAAATATCAGAGATAGGCGGGAAGCCAGAGCGTCTTTTAAAAAATTAGTTCAATCAACGCAAGCGCCCCGAACCCCGACCTCGGGGCAAGTTTTGATTGAACCTGATAAAAGGGACAAGTTGGTTGAAGTGATGAGCTTTTGTTTAATGCCAAATCACATTCATTTATTGGCAAGACAAATTAAAGACGGCGGGATATCTAGATTCATGCAAAAAGTTGGCGGCGGCTACGCAGGATACTTTAATAGAAAATATCAGCGTAAAGGCCATGTTTTTATGGATAGGTTCGAGAGCGTTCAGATAGAAAGCGATAATCAGTTAAAGGTTATTTTTGTATATATACATGCGAACCCCCTTTCTTTAATTGAACCGGGCTGGAAGGAGCTGGGAATAAAAAATCCGGCAAAGGCCATTGCATTTTTAGAAAACGAGTATAAATGGTTCAGTTATCCAGATTTTATTGGCAGAAAAAATTTTCCATCTGTGACTAGTAAAGATTTTTTGTCGGAAGTGATGGGAGGTTCAGAAGACTGCAAAGATGCGATTAAAAATTGGATAATGCACAAATCAGAAATGGTAAAGCATAAAAACATCTTGTTAGATTATTGACCCCGAGCCCCGACCTCGGGGCAGTTTGCTCTTGACACTTTTATTGAAAAGGAATAAGATAGACTTACATAAAAAGAAGTGGTCACTTTACTCTAAGAAAATCGAAAACCCTCGTCTGGTAATTTTTTATTGCATAACGGAAGTTGACAAGTTCAAAAGTAGGCGAGGGGAAAATACCCTAAGGAAATAGGGTATTTTGTGTTTTTAATTAGATGCTAGGTTTTAGGTATTAGATATTGGCTGATTAAAGGCGCAGTATCCAAGATCCAAAACCCAACACCCAACACCTAATCAATGGCGGAAATTATAAAAAAGGTAAAGAACTTTTCAAAATCTAAACTTTCTTTTCCAACCCCCCACCTTTTGACAATGCAAAGGGAAACTTGGGAGGATTTTTGGGATACAAGAGTAAAAGAGCTTTTAGAAGAAATTTCTCCAATTAGAGATTATACCGGAAAAGAAATGGAGCTTTGGTTCCAGGATTATAAATTGGGCAAGCCAAATTATAAAAACGGGCTGGAAGCTAAAAAAAATAACGATTCTCTTGAGGCGCCATTAAGGGTAAAAATAAAACTCGTAAACCTCAAAACAAAAGAGGTAAAAGAACAAGAAGTTTATCTTGCAGATTTTCCTGTTATGACAGAGAGGGGAACTTTTGTTGTAAACGGAGTTGAAAGAGTTGTTGTTTCCCAGCTTATCCGTTCGCCGGGAGCTTTTTTTACAAACAGGACATGGAGAGGCAGAAACTATTTTGGTTCAAAAATTATTCCAAATAGAGGCGCATGGTTAGAGTTTGAAACAGAAGAGTCGGGATTTATTGGAGTTAAAATAAACAGGAAAAGAAAAGTGCCGGCAACCACATTGCTTATGGCCTTGGGCTTAGATAATGTAGAAAAAGTTGAAAAAGAATTTAAAGATGTTGATACCGGAGAAATAAGATATATAAAAGAAACTCTAAAAAGAGATACCTGTAAAGACCAAAAAGAAGCCTTAGTTGAAGTTTATAGAAGGTTGAGGCCCGGAGATTTGGTTACCCCAGACACCGCTCAAGATTTGATTTTTAATATGTTTTTTAATTTTGACAGATACGATTTGTCAAAAGTTGGCAGATGGAAAACCTGGCAGAGGCTTCCGCAGCTAGCTCCCAAAAAATTAACTAAAGAAATAACAAAAGAAGACAGAATTTTAAAAATAGAAGATATAGTAGAAGTTGTAAAAGAAGTCATCAGATTAAACAACAATCCGATGGCAAAACAAGACCAGGTTGACCATTTAGGAAACAGGAGAGTAAGAACTTTGTCTGAACTATTACAGAATAGAATGAGGGTGGGTTTAATGAGAATGGAAAGGATTATCAAAGATAAAATGTCTACTTTGGAGGTTGATGCAATAACTCCAATACAGCTGATAAACCCAAGGCCGTTAATGGCTGTTGTAAAAGAATTTTATACTTCTTCCCAGTTTTCGCAGTTTATGGATAACGAAAATCCGTTGGCAGAATTGGAGCACAAAAGAAGATTAACTACTACTGGGCCAGGAGGATTAACCAGAGAAAGGGCTGGGTTTGAAGTTAGAGACGTTCAGCCGTCGCACTATGGCAGAATTTGCCCCATAGAAACTCCAGAAGGCCCTAATGTTGGCTTGGTTGGGCACCTGGCATCTTTTGCCAAAATAAATCCTTATGGTTTTATTGAAGCCCCCTATTTTAAAGTAAAAAATGGAAAAGTTACTGATGAAGTTGAATATCTTTCGGCTCAAGAAGAAGAGCGCCATAATATAGCCCCGGCATCTGTTCCTTTGACAGAATCAGGAAAAATTCTTCCAGAAATTCCGCCAAATAAAGTTGAGGCAAGAGTGAAAGGCGAGCCGGCCGAGGTTGATATTTCTGATATAGATTATGTTGATGTTTCTTCAAAACAGTTTATTTCTGTTGCAACATCTTTAATTCCATTTTTACAGAACGATGATGCGTCAAGAGCTTTGATGGGCTCAAACATGCAAAGGCAGGCAGTTCCTTTGATAAGGCCGGAAGCTCCGCTGGTTGGAACCGGAACGGAAAGAAATGTTGCCAGAGACTCTGGGCAGGGAATAATGGCCAGGGCAAACGGAGTTGTAAAAGAAGTTGATGCCCAGCACATTAAAGTCCAGTATGATGTTTCTGGAAAAAAAGTTGAAGAAGATTATGAATTGCAGACATTTGTAAGAACCAACCAATATTCATGTTTTCATCAAAAACCAATTGTTGAAAAAGGCGAGCATTTTAAAAAAGGAGATGTATTAGCTGACGGCGCTGCGATTTCACAAGGCAGATTGGCTTTAGGCAGAAATGTTTTGGTCTGTTTTTTGCCGTTAAGAGGAGGAGGATTTGAAGACTCAATTACTATTTCAGAAAGGCTGGGAAAAGAAGACGAGTTTACATCAATTCACATTGAAGATTTTACTTGCGATGTAAGAGAAACAAAACTTGGGCCTGAAGTTACAACTTCTGATATTCCTAATGTTGGAGAAGAAAAATTAAAAGATTTAGATGAAGAAGGAATTGTAAGAGTTGGGGCAGAAGTCGGCCCTAATGACATTTTAGTTGGAAAAATTTCTCCAAAAGGAGAGGCCGAATTAACTCCGGAAGAAAGACTTTTAAGGGCAATTTTCGGCGAAAAAGCCAAAGACGTCAAAGATTCTTCTTTAAGAATGGAACATGGAAAAAAAGGAAAAGTTGTTAATGTAAAAATATTTTCAAGAGAATTGGGGCATAAATTAGAGCCAGGAGTTATAAAAAGAATTCAGGTTGAAGTTGCCGAAACTAGAAAAGCAAAAGTTGGAGATAAATTGGTGGGAAGGCATGGAAACAAAGGAGTTGTTTCAAGAATTTTGCCAGAAGCCGAAATGCCATTTTTGGCTGACGGAACCCCAATTGACTTGGTAATTTCGCCATTGTCTGTTCCTTCCCGTATGAACCTCGGCCAGATTTTGGAAACCCACCTTGGCTGGGCAGCCCACAAATTAAATTACATTGCAATTTCTCCTGCATTATTGGGAGCAAACAAAGAAGATGTAAAAAATGAATTAAGAGAAGCTGGCTTGCCAGAATCAGGGCAAGTTACAGTTTACGACGGCAGAACCGGTTTGCCGTTTCCAAGGCCGATTACAGTAGGATATATGTATGTAATGAAATTGATCCACATGGTTGATGACAAAGTTCACGCAAGGTCAATTGGCCCCTACTCATTAATTACTCAACAGCCATTGGGAGGAAAAGCCCAATTTGGGGGCCAGAGATTTGGAGAAATGGAAGTTTGGGCATTGGAAGGCTATGGAGTGGCTCATACATTACAAGAAATGTTAACTATTAAATCTGATGACGTGCAGGGCAGGGCGGCAACCTATGAAGCAATTTTGAAAGGAGAACCAATTAGGAATCCGAATATTCCGGCATCTTTTAACTTGCTTGTTGCCGAATTAAAATCGCTTGGCATGGCAGTTGAAGTAAAGGAAAAACCGAGAGAATTAAGAGATGACAGAGAGGAAAGAAGAGATTACCGCGAAAACAAAAAATAAAACAAATAAAAACCCGCGCCTTCGGGCGCGGGCAGAAAAACAAAATTATTTCTTGCTGGCAGAAGTTTTCAAGATATTTTCTAGATATTCAACTCTGCCCTCAAGCTTATCAAATTCGGATTGGTGAACCACATCGGCAAGTTGTCCTTTAATGAAGGTTAAATCTTTTTTGAGGTCGTCAAACTTTTTGTCTTGCCCCGCAAAACCTTTCTGCACCATTTCAGCTAATTTATCAATTGTTATTTTTGCCATAGAATTTATGTTTATATTTTCATTATAGTCGTTCAAAAATTTGTGTCAAATTTATTATTAAATTTGTAAAATTATGCAAAATCACTTCAATAAAATTCAGTGCAGGCAAAAAGGGTTTATTTTACCGATTGTTATCGTTGTGGTCATTGTTGCCATTTTGGGTGCAGGCGGATATTTTGCATACAAACAATACGTAGCGCCGAAATCAGAAACACCAGCCGACCAAATCGCTGGCTGGAAAACATATAATGAAACCGACTTCGGATTTAGTTTTAAATATCCAGCAACATGGATTATAGACGATGGATTAACTTTAAATACTTGTTGCTTAGATATTTTTAACTATGATCCGTCTAAAAAACAAGGCCAATTTCAAGAAAAAGGAGAGGTAAAAATACAAATTGCAAATTACAAAAAATCAGTATCATCAGGATTAAAAGAATTTGTTTCTTCACAAACATATATGGAAAGCAATACAAAAGCTACATCTGTGCAAGAAGTTGATATTGCTGGAATCAATGGAATTAAATCAAATTTGATTGGAGACGGTATTTATTATCTGCCACGATCCTCAACGGAAGGTATTTCTATAACCATTTTTAACCACCCAGAAAGCGGAGAAACGCTTAAAGAAACAGTTAGCCAAATATTGTCTACTTTTAAATTTACAACGCCAGCCGACCAAACCGCTGGACCCGCCCTGAGCGAAGTCGAAGGGTGGAAAACATACACAAATACTCAATACGGTTTTGAAATAAAAATTCCACCAATATATTCATTGCGCGAACAAAACAATAAGGTGTCTGATTACGTGAGATTTTATAGAGTAGACGGGGGACAGCCCGCTTCATCTCTCGCCTATTTAATCGGTATAAAGGAACGCATTAATTCTTTAGATGATTTAGGAAAGTTTATGCAAACCACAGATACAACGCTTCCATTGCCGGGCGCCAAACTTGAAGATACTGTTTTGGGTGGACGAAAAGCCGTTCAGTTCAGCCATATTTCATATGCGGGAGGATATACTGGAACTGTTTATAATACAGGCGTTTTACTCGGAGATGGTTTCGCTGTGATAATATCTATGCAAGAAAATGCTACGGAGCAGGAGTATTTTAAGATGCTTTCCACTTTTAAATTTACAAAATAAAAACATAATTATTCGAAATTCGAGCTTCGAAATTCGAAATTCACACACATGCGAGTATTAGACTTAGAATCAATAAGAATAAAAGTGGCTTCGCCCGAGGATATCATGTCCTGGTCTCACGGCGAGGTTTTAAAGCCCGAAACAATTAATTACCGAACCCAAAAGCCTGAAAAGGACGGGCTTTTTGATGAAAGAATTTTTGGACCGGAAAAAGATTATGAGTGCGCCTGCGGAAAATACAAAAGAATAAGATACAAAGGAGTTGTCTGCGATAGGTGCGGAGTTGAGGTTACAAAGTCATCTGTAAGAAGGGAAAGAATGGGACATATAAAATTGTATGCCCCGGTTTCGCATATTTGGTTTTTAAGAGGAGTTCCTTCAAGAATGGGCTTGGTTTTAAATAAAAGCTCCCAGCAATTAGAAAAAGTTATTTATTTTTCTTCGTATATTGTCACAAAAGTCAACGAACAGGCAAGAGATTCAATAATGGAGGCAATTGAACAGGAATACAAAACAAAAGTTAAAAAAGAAAAAACAGAGGCTGCCAAAAACGATTTGAAACAGGCAAGAGAAAAAGCCAAAGAAGAGCTTTTGGACATTAAAGAATTAAGAATTTTATCTGAAGTTGTTTACCATACTTTGTCTATGAAGTATGGAGAAGTTTTTGAAGCAGGAACTGGAGCTGAAGTTGTAAAAGAAATTTTTCAGAAAGTTGATTTAAAAAAAGAAACCGAAGCAATAGCAAAAGAGGCAAAAGAGGCTCCGCCAGCAATGAGAAAAAAAGTTTTAAGAAGGTTAAAACTTTTTCAGGGGATGTTAAAATCTGGCGTAAGGCCAGAGTGGATGTTTCTGGATGTATTGCCCGTTCTTCCTCCTGATTTGAGGCCAATGGTTCAGTTGGACGGCGGAAGATATGCCTCGTCTGATTTAAATGACTTATACAGAAGAGTTATTAATAGAAACAACAGATTAAAATATTTGCAGGAAATTAAGGCTCCGCCGGTAATTGTTAGAAACGAAAAAAGAATGTTGCAGGAAGCTGTTGACGTTTTAATTGATAATGAAATGAGAAAAGGCGTTACAACAACCGCCACAACCGGCGGAAAAAGATTGTTAAAATCTTTAGCTGCCATGCTGGCCGGGAAACAGGGAAGATTCAGGCAAAATCTTTTAGGAAAACGTGTTGATTATTCTGGCAGGTCGGTTATTGCTGTTGGCCCTGAATTGCATTTTTCACAGTGCGGTTTGCCAAAAACTCTGGCTTTGGAAATTTTTAAGCCCTTTGTAATCAAAAGAATTTTAGATAAAGAATTAGCTTTTAATATAAGGGGAGCCGCCAGGTTAATTGACGAAAAAACTCCAGAAGTCTGGGCAATTTTAGAAGAAATTATCAAAGATAAATTAGTTTTATTGAACAGAGCTCCAACTCTGCACAGGCTTGGAATACAGGCGTTCAGGCCGATTTTGACAGAAGGCGAAACAATAAAATTGCACCCATTGGTTTGCGAAGCTTTTAATGCTGACTTTGACGGAGACCAGATGGCAGTTTATTTGCCTTTGTCAGATGAAGCCCAGAAAGAAGCAAAAGAAATTATGCTTTCCACTTTAAACCTTTTGAGGCCGGCGACAGGAATGCCGGTAATGGGCCCTTTTAGAGACATTGCTTTGGGTTCTTACTACTTAACTAAGTTAAAAGACGACTCAAAAGATATAAAAGTTTATTCTTCTGATTCAGAAGCAATAAATGCTTTTGAATATGGGCTTTTGACACAAAACGATAAGATTAAAGTTCCAAATCCCAAAATCACAGATAAAATTGAATTGATTGAAACGTCTGTTGGAAGATTAATTTTTAACAGAAGCTTCCCAAATGATTATCCATATATAAACAGATTGATTGATAACAAGCAATTAAAGGGAATAGTTAGAGAAGTCATTGAAAAATATTCAAACGAGGAAGCAGTTGTTATTATAGATAAAGTGAAAACTCTTGGTTTTGAATATTGCACATTGTCTGGAGTCAGCTGGGGCATGGATGACTTGATTGTTCCAAAAGAAAAGCAAAAATTAATTGATGATGCAGAAAACGAAGTAAGGCAGATAGACAGCCATTTTGAAAAAGGATTGTTAAGCCCGGAAGAAAAAACATCCCAGAAAATTTTAATTTGGCAGACCGTAAAAACAAAATTAGAGGCATTGTTAAAAACCACATTGCCCCCGGACGGGCCTGTAATGTCTATTATTTCAGCTGGAGCCAGGGCTACTTGGGCACAGCCCGTGCAGATGGCAGGCATGAAAGGCTTGGTAAATAATCCGTCGGGAGATATTATTGAACTTCCTGTAAAATCATCTTTTACAGAAGGTTTTAACGTTTTGGAATATTTTATTTCAACTCACGGCGCCAGAAAAGGCACGGCTGACACTGCTTTAAGAACTTCTTCAGCCGGTTACTTAACAAGAAGGCTGGTTGACGTTGCCCATGACGTAATAGTATCTGAAGAGGATTGCGGAGATAAAGCCGGCTTGGTCGTTTATAGAAAAGATTCAAAAGCCATTGAGCAGGATTTTATTTTCAAAATAGTTGGGCGCGCAGCATTAGAAACAGTTGAGTACTCTTCGACGGGCT
>Ga0172380_10008589_pt1 | contig 11107 bp, 10 predicted proteins | sample Leawe162metaG_FD_119747 | JGI IMG/M metagenome (GOLD analysis project Ga0172380, IMG submission 119747) | Leachate microbial communities from a municipal landfill in Southern Ontario, Canada - Leachate well 162 metaG | ecosystem: Engineered > Solid waste > Landfill > Unclassified | place... | reverse complement strand
TATGAAACCTTTTACTCTTGCTTTTATTTTCAATGATAAAAACCAGGTATTGCTTTGCGCAAAGAAAAAAACTAACTCTGGTTTCATAGCTTCGTTGGGCAAATGGAATGGCCCAGGCGGCGCTGTAGAGGCGGGAGAAACAATAAAGCAGGGAATGATAAGAGAAATCTGAGAAGAGACAAAGATAGAGATTTCCGAAGCTTTGCTAGAATCAGCGTGATATTTGCAATTTCGTTTTGTGAACAAATCTGATTGGGATAAGGATGTTCATATTTTTGTTGTAAAGGATTATGTTGGATGATTTGAAGAAACTGAAGAAATGAAGCCTGAGCGGTTTAATATAAGTGATATACCTTATGAACGCATGCGAGATAGTGATAAGAACTGGCTTCCAGAGCTTTTGTCTGGTAAATATGTGTCATACCGCATGGACTGCGATGACGATGGAGTTGTTTTGGGTTGTGAACCTATAATAAGCTAATTTATATGTGTTTGTGTATATGAACTCGATCCTGATTATTTCAAAATATGCTGAATTATTACCCGAAAGAAAAACGGTGGGATCTGCTTGTTTGGATCTTATGGTAGCTGAAGATGTGACTATTCAATCTGGTCAAATAGCAGTGGTGTCTGCGGGCATCAAGACGGTGATCCCGCAAGGTCGACATGCCAAAGTCTATGCAAGGTCATGACTTCCTACCAAGCAAGGTCTTACGCTTGCCAATGCAGTGGCTGTATTTGATGCGGACTACAGGGGTGAGTACTGGTTGCAGTTGTGGAATATTACCAATAAAGAAGTACAGGTTGCCAGAGGCACGAGAGTAGTACAAATTGAGTTTTGCCCTACCTATATGCCTGAGTTACTACAGCATGGCACTGCTGATATCCCTACTCTTGAGATAGAATGCGACCCCTATAGATATGATAACCTTGACGCCCTGTATCCTACTATAAGAGGGACAGGAGCATTGCATTCGACAGGGAAATAGATAATATAAGCTTAAAGCTGAAGGCGAAAAGCTGAGTTGTGAGTTCTTAGTTATAAGTTATAAGTTGTGAGACGTTGTTTATCAAACGCACTGTGTGAATCTCCATCCACAGGGAGGGAGATTGTGCTCTGTAGGGACGTATTTTTATACGTCCGTCATTGCCCCAGGCGTGATGGGAATCATTTTGTGGTCATGACGCGGCAATCCATATTATGTTACTGTGGATTGCTTCGCCTTCGGCTCGCAATGACGGATGTATTGATGGCATCCTTCGCGGAATTCAGTACTGCGGGGTCGTGGTAACCAGCGATAAGATGATATAGTTTTTACATCGAAAAGGAGATAGAAAATGAATGCATTTGTGAAACACTTGGGTAATGCCATAGAGAGCATTAGAAAAGAGAAAGGATTGAGACAATTTGCTTTGGCTGCAAAAGCTGGTATTACGCAGACCTATATGTGCCAAATAGAACTGGGCAACAAGCAGGCTCACATGGATACAATCATAGCTATTTGTGATGCATTGCAGGTAGATATCGCGCTATTGTTCCTCAAAGCATCTTTGGAAAGTAGGGCTTGATCCAAAAATCTGACTGTTGCTGAACTTGAGACCGCTATGAGGATGATGGAATATGGAGTCTATGGCCACCAACTTGCTGACACTATCAAATAAATAAGTATTTTATCATATGAATCATATTATTATGTTTACCTACAAAGTTGTAAAACACGAAGATGGAGAAAATGGAGTATTGTATGGCCTTTATGAAACTGCTTCTGATGAGGTTAGTGATGATGAACAAGTAGTAGTGATGGGTCAAGCTCCCGTCAATGGAGTTTTTTACGAATCGGTAGACGAATTGGTAGATCATATCACAGATTTGTATCAATACGTGACTGCGGTAGCAAGTGGAGATCAGCCCATTATAGATGCCGAAAACGTTACCTTTGTGGATATGGAAGAAGATTGTGATGAATGCGAAGATGGCTGTGGTTGCGAGGAAGAAGGACACTTTCATTCGCTTCCTGAGTGAGAAGAAGCTCAACCCAAAAAATGATGTTGCGGCGGCGGATGTGGTTGCAATCACTAAGTTTTATCTTTCCCATAGTTACATGTTGTTTCAGGCTATGGCATCATTTGCAAAACAATATCTCATGATAACTCTATTGTGAGGTTTGCTTGTAGTGTGATGAGTAAGTTTGGTGCGATGACGTGAAATCCAAGTACCAGAGCGTATCCATTGTATGGCTACTGCACAAACCTGAGGTGTGCGACTGAGTGCGACCTGTCTTCAGCAAGACATGTTACCCATATTGGGTATGAAACGCACGATGGACATCTTATGGCCTCATATTACTGGCATACACAATCCCTACAATAGCGCTGATACGGAGTTTGTTTTTACTGGTAGTACTTTGGTATTTCAGGATATTGTGTCATATGACGTGTACAAACAGCGTGCTAAGCGTACGAGATCTTTGGATACATATTCGATAATCTGAAACAGAAAGTTTTTCGTGCCTCGGTCAACTATTGCAGCAAGAGAGCTGGACGACTATAGGGTAGTAGCGGCAGATAGAGATGTAAGCCAGTACGGCAACTGTGCCAAGACAAATTTTACTATCGGTATGAGTGTGTTGAGTGGATGAGTAGTGCTCAGGAGCGGCGCTGTGCGAAATGCTAATCAGCACTTCAGTAATTTGCCTGGTTATTGTACTGGAGCAAGCGATCAAGTATACAAATTTTACCAAGGTATCTGTGGTGTGACGAGTATGATCTTTCGTGCCAGTATGCTAGAGCCTACGCTGTATGTTACCAAAAGATACGGTCATACCAACCGATATACCAGGTATTATGGTGAGATAGTCAGAGGCGACGACGCTGCTATCTACGAAGATATCAAACAATTTGAAATACAAAATACTTCACCCTATCAGATTATCATGAGATCTGTATGGATTGGCCAAAAACCTTTTGTCATACTGGTGAGCGACCATTCCAGCAGTGTACTGCTTACTATTCAAAAAAAATCCCTCTCGGAACTTTCTGCACAGATTGTGCGTACGCGAAATGGTATTACCAAAACGTGGACCAGCGTGTATGACCAAAAAGTAGATACTGCAAATTAGTCTTTGTTTATAAGAGCAATCATGAGTTCTATACCCCTGATTTGCATGCCTAAGGCATCAACAGATATACCTCTAATATCGGCAATAGTTTTTGATGTTTCATTTTCCTGCTTGAGGGAGAGTGCCTTTTGTGCTGCTATGATGTTTGCTATATCTTTTTCCAGCGTTTTGAAATTGAGCATGGATCTAGGATCATCCGATGCATTGACCTCTGCATAGATATCTTCCAATATTTTGGTATAGGTATCTAGCTCCTCTTGCTGCTGTATCACTAGAACGCTTACAAAATCTGCAAATGGCCTAGCTCTAAGTTCTGTAATCTTTCTTTGTAACTCGGCGATACGATTTTTGATGGTGCCAATACGTACGATCCCGTGTGTAGCTGATATAACGTATCCTACATAGCTCTCTACAATAGCTCACTTGAGCGCTGCTAGTTCATGGTCATTGATGGGTTTGAGTTGGTTCATAATATATTATCTAAAACTTTTAAAAAATTCTTTTATCTTTGCGATATCTTTGGCTAGTGTTTTGTGATCAATACTCAGTGTATCGCCATCATCCCAACCCAGCTTTGCCGCCGCTAGACCAACAAATCATCTATTTTTGAGCGCTAATTGTGATGGCATAGTGAGGTTGTGATAGAGACCCCTGTGGTATCCGCTCAAGAATCACTTAAAATAAGGAGTCTGAGGATTTCGAGTGTTACTGTGTCAGGCTCCTACGTGTTCCGCGGTAAATATGAAATCCTTGGTTTGAGACTGCGCCAAATCATTGATATCTATAAGTGATTTTCATTGTATATGGGGTATTTTGATACCACTGGGTGGAAGTTGACCCATGAGTCTTATCATGTCTTGCTGATCAAGTGCATTTTGGATATCTTTGGGGAATGGTGGAAAGAGTTCGCAAAACTGTCTAATTTGAAACAAATATCTCTTATCATTTCTGGTTATTCCTATTTCGTATTGTAGCCTTTCTTCCAGATCAAACAGACCAAGACCCCTGATCTTATTAACCAATGCTACGATTGATGCCACAGTTGGTTCGTTTTGGATATTATTAGAGGTAGAATTTTCAATAACGGTGTTACCAATCAACTTACAAGGATCTTCAAAGACGCTATCTATGACCCCTGTATCAATGTACATACTATCTGTCCTGTTGGGGTTTTCCGTAACGGTGTAGAGCGTATGCCCAATGAGCGGCGTAAGGTTGAATGTCATTTCTTTGCGTACCGTGTTTCATACTTTGTGTTTTCGTATATCGTCATTTTTAATTTTTTTATTTAGGCAAGCTAACTCATCGATGAAATGCAGTGGTATGCTGTCGGTAGGCAGGTGGTCTACCATGCCGTATCGATCGTCTGGATGACTCCTGCGATTAAGGATATTGTAAGTGTTATACTGGTTGATGACGTCTTTGAGTGTACGAAAAAGTTCTGGTGAAACTGACTCTTTGTTTTTGAGTATCCGCGTGGGTACCAAATGTTCTCTCATCTCGGGGTGGTAGTCGTGTAGATACTTTAATACACCGTTCTTCCCTCCATATTCTGCTATATGCTCCTGTACCGCTGCTATCATATATCTTGTCTATATAAAGTAGTGACAAGTCATGTATATATTTGTGATACAATTGCAAAATGAAATATAATCTGAAGAAGAGACAGTCTACTAGAAGTTTTGTCTTGAGTTTGTCAGTTTTTTTCTTTAGACAGAAAATTACATACTATGCTGTTTTTTGTTAGGTATTTTATTGTTGTATCTTATTGGTATGAACTCAAAAAGGCTCAAAGAACTACATCCAGAAGTCTACAAGAAGTTTTTCACTGAAAATGAGCTCGTTTTGTCTATGCCCTTGAGTATGGACTGGACTTTATCGGGTTTTTTATCTGGAGATTATCAATGAGCGTACTTAAGGCAAAAAGTTCCATTGAGAGTGTATGTATGAATCTCTAGGTATAAAGAATGATTGAGTGTTGAGTTTGGACATTATTATATGTATAATATAGAATCAGCAGACTTCGTAAAAGAGAAAATTAACTGAGATATTGGAGAACAACATACTTTTTTTGCAAAACTTGCTACGTTTTTGAGCCAGAAAGTCACTGCAACTGATCATTGATATTGTATCAATGTCCTTGCAGAATTATCCCCAAAAATAGATCTAGGAATCGGACCGCTTACACTTTTCTTGAGTTTATGTGCGATATTGAGTCATAAGAGTCCAGAATTTTTAGCTGAAATCACCTCATATTGTAAAGAAGATATCAATAAGGTCTATTATCAAAGTACTATTAGCGGTATTTTTAAGGATACACTTTTGTTTTATAGAGCTGTATGCTGATCTCTTCCGTACCTGTCTTTAATAACTTGATTTTTCTTTGGCAGCTATCCTTTTGTTTGATATAGACCTCCTGTTGTATCTAGGAAACCAGAGGACAGAATACAGTTCTTTTGAGTGAAATGTGATAGCTTGTGTATCGCCGAAGAGTCAAATTCTCTTGCTCTTGCTGATTGGTGAGCTTCTTTTGATTTGGCAATGATTTATAGTGGCATACCTATACAGCCAAATAAACATTATTCTACGAGTGATGTTTCCAGACGCATGTCGGCCGTCAAAAAGGAAGTGTATGATAAATTTGCTACATCAAACTTTTTGACCGATTTCACTGTAGATGGCTTTAAGCCTTTTTTGCTGTCTGAAATACCCAATATGGATGAAATATTTACCAGGACGGTAGAAATTATCAACTTAAAGGTACGACATAGTTTGATGGATTTATCTACAAATAAATTTCATGTCAATGCTCTGGATATGCTTTGTAATACGATCCATAAGACACTTCCGTTATTGAAGTTACTGGATTGATACGCAGAAAACTATATTGAGACTATTGAGCGGATGAATAAATTTTTATGATATAACAATATATGAGTATTCCCTTTTGATATGACCAGTGCTTGATGAGCTGTATCTGTAATCAGTTCTTTAGAATCTGGCAGGAAAAGAGTCCAGCAAATGATAGAAGAACATCATAAAATATATATGGATTCTCAGATGAGTATTATTTACGAAAGTCGAAAAGACTGATATGAGTACGAATGACTAAAAGTAGAACAAGATATTAGATCTGGTATCTTTTCGGACTTTATAGAAAGAGGTAACTGCATGATCCAACATTATGACGGTTCTACCCAACTTATCGAACACTCACAAATAGCACTACAAACATATGATGATATTATTGTAGATACTATCCACCACAAGATCTACCTTCCTTGACATAAACTTACTTCCAAAGATCTTCATACACAAACATCCACCAGTGAAATACTAGAAATAGCATTACAGCATCTAGATACTGACATACCCAATACGAAACTCCCAGTAGGTGCTTATGCCAAAAACAAAAATGATATGACTGCTAAAATTATCATACCACTCAAAAAACTTGTAGAAAAATACTGCAATAAAGACCTTATGTTTACCTGTTCTGGTAGTCTATCCAGCTTCAGCATCAGACTATCTCCTGGTAAAGTGAAGTTTGGCATCGTCAAAAAACTGTCTTAGCGTAATCTTAATCATGTTTGCGATGTTCCACTGCTGTAGTGAGATCCAGGAGTTTTTTGATTCTGTTTTTGACTCTTTCTACGTCTGAAACAAACGACATATTGATGCTTCATGGATTGGACGCTTGCGCTTGTGTATATGTTCATTCAAAAAATATACTAATATCTCCATAGTCTAGCAGAGATCTCCGAAACCCAGATCCATCTACGGTAACCACCTTGATGTCTTCGGTTTTTGCGATTTTACTTTTTCTGTGAAACAACCCATACTGTGTATAAAAGACTATTTCATTTGGTGTTGTAATACAAAAATCCATATAATAATTGATAAATTGTCCTATGATATAGTATCATCATACAAGGATACTTGCTATCGCCGCAAAACGTACTAAAAAATCCCTTATTCAGTCAATGGATGAAGTGTTTATATCAAAACCGCCTAGAAAAATGAGAATAATAATCCAGGTAAGAAGTGCTATGGTTGGTGCTATGCAATAGAACACAAGGTATCGTGTAGCTCTAGAAATGATTATGGTATCTTTGGTGCCATATTGTTGTGTGTACTGTTTGATAAGTGTTCTCTTGAGTTTTGTGTCAAAGGAACTTCCTATTTTCATACGGACGTAAGAATAGATAATTACAATACCATATATATTTGTCAGATTATTTGTCAATCTTTTCTTTTGTTTTTCTCTTGATTATCTTAGTGCAAAACGCTTACCACATAGTACTTAGTCACTTTATTTCGTAACTCGTGGTATATGTCGTTGCTCAAATCTTGGTATCAGACATGGAAAACACTATGGGTTCGTGCAAAGCAGGGTGGTAGCTATACGATCTTGATCAGTAAACGCCTACAAGAAAAAAGAGATACATTGTAACAAAATTGTTCATTTATTTCTTTTATATATGCCCATGAAAACAACAATGTCGTTTGAGGGTCTTGGCTGGGAATAATGCTGTTGGAAATCCCTCTGAGGAAGTAAGTGTTAACAATTTTACAATACCGCACTCGTGCGGTATTTTTTTGTATTTTCATACCATAAATTGACTCAGACTATATTATGTGTATAATAGTGTATATTATTTACACGTTTGCAGGTATTGATGCATACAAAGTCGAAATTACTGGTGATTAACGCTTGAGTTATTTCTGCACAGCAGATCAAAATCATTCAAGAACAGGTAGATAACTGAGAGTCTGTAACGGTGCTTTTGCCGTCTGATGATTTTCATTTGAGTGATTGCGTCAAAAGTATTTTGAAAGTGATTTTCCCGAGCAATATAACTGTGGATATATCCAAAACTAAATGAGAATTGGCTGCTTTATTGTGGGAAGGTTGAGCAACAAGTGGGCCAAAAAGTAAACCGAATCAGGCTATAGAATCATATTATGCATCTTCGGTATTGTATATGCTCTACTGGTATCAGAGATTGATGAGATATCCTGATAGACAGCGCGAGATCCAGAATAATCTTCTGGAATATATCGGCGAACCAACAAACCCAACCAGTATGGCGATTGTCGATGCTTGGTTGCAGGACAAAGAGCTTCTCCAAAAGGCTAGAAACTACGTGGAGCAGATATTATTGCCCAAGCGTACAGTGGATTTGGTTGTGGTCGGATCTCATGATGAAAAGGACAAGCAGATACTGTGCAACCGCAGAAGTCGATTTCCTGAGTGACTAGCGTTGCCTTGATGATTTATTTTGGATGAAGACGAGGATAATCCATTGGGTTTGGAGGCTTCGGTATTTGCCGCATTGAGAGTGTGATGAAAAAAGATTTTATGATTGGACCCAGCACAAGCTGTGTATGGTGCTTATGTTGATGGTGCAGAGAGCGACTATTATTTCGTGACTGATGCCGATGGGACCAAGAAACTCAAAATGCGTATCGATAATGTACGTGGATATCATTACAAAGATCAATTGAAAAATATTACGCTGCCATCCGATCCAAGGCATTTGGTTGATACTGTCGGATTTTTAGTTGAAGTCGAGGGAGAAGTAGAAGGCAAAGATCTCTTGTGGCAACATAAGGGTGATATCATGAATCCCGATGTCCCCAAATGATGATTGGTATTTAATCATCACAGAGAGATCATAGCGCATCTGAGCGCACGTACGTCTATTGAGAAAAAAAGAGATGTTTCACACTATGAGCGAATTAGGGGTATCATCAAAAATCCTCGTGCTTCTCATGCTACGCTGAAACAAAGATTTGAACAAAATCATAACGATCAAGAAACGTCTTTCCCTGAACTGTTTCCTATTGTAGATAAAATATTACAGGATATGTACAGCGAAGATATGAATCAGCTGTGCAAATCAAACCCTGCTCTTGTGGGGATTAGAGATAAGTGCACTATCTCATTGAGGCATTGTTGTTTGCAAAATAGGACCTTTTGTCCTTATAGATCCACACTGGATGCTATAGCAAAGGCTATTGCGTGCTTTGATCTTGCTGCTAGACTCAAGAGGTGATTTTATAGTAAGGTGGCGTCAGATGATATTATAGAACATAATCCTAGAAAACAAGAGTTTGCCTCATATCACATGTACAGATACGAGTATCGTAAAAACATGCTCATGAATAAGCTTCCGCATGAGATTGTTCTTCCTACCTATGAGTGACTGTGAGCGACTGATCTTATGAGAGTGAGAGGCGTCCCCATTCGCTTTGTCTGATTATCTAATGATTTTTTGTATGTTGATGAATTTGAACAGTCTCCTGAGGAGTTCCTCATGCATGATATCAATCACTCTTATAGGATGGTTCAGGAGGATGAAGCATATATGCAAAAGCACTGAAAAACAAGAGAAGAACTGACCGCTGAGTCTTGTGCTTTTATTGATGAGTATCTAGAGAAAATAAAAATCAAGAAAACAGATAACGAAGAACAAAGGGAGATCAAAAAGCTCAAGAAAATTATCCTGTTTGAAATAGTCCATGAGGATGCGCGTCCTTTCTTGAAAGACGTAATTTGTGATTATATCCAGTTGATGGAAGGCTGACCAGTGCCATTTGAAGTGCCTGCGGTGGATGACAAAACGGGATATATGGATGTGGTAGATACCTTGGATAATGGCATATCCACCCTTTCGTACGTAAGGAATAAGTTGCAACATGGTTTTTATGATAAGATGGATGCTCAACTCACGCAGATTGTTTCCCCAAAGTATAGATATGCTGAACGGATAGCCAAAGCGGCATACGAGATGTTGGTAGAGCTAGATGCTAAGCCCTCACCGCAAGCTGAGCTGGATAACAGTGGCCATGTGTCATATGAGTGGTTGATGTACAGGACGTGTTCGGTGGGTCCAGATAATGTACATGGTGTAGATTTCAAGGACCCAGCGATGGAAAAATATGGAGATGGCGCTGCATTCGTAAATCCCAAAAGATATCAAGTAGAGGTATAAGAAATATATACAATAATCTGACTACTACCGCATTCGTGCGGTATTTTTTGTATGAAAAAACCCAGCGGGACGACCCGCCAGGCATTGGACTTTTTTGTATTTCCCGCGGATGACCCACGAGAAAAGGTAATATTTCTAATCGGATTAAATTTTTTGCCGCATTGCCTGCGGCGGGCCGTTAAAATTCGTAATTTTTTTCCAGGTTTTTCCGGGTTTGTACCCAGGAATCTTGGAGGTTCGGCATACCTTCCTTGTCGTTGTAGCAGAGGTAGGACGCTTCGGTAACCTGGTAGTTTATGGGGCCGTCGGCCGTTTGGAGAGCTACCGTTTCCCCAGCGTTCAGAATCTTCTGGTCAACCCAGATCGGCGCCTTGTCGAAGCGGTTGGGTTGTCCGTTGCTGACCCAGCCGATGGGCGCCGTTTTTTCAGGGTTTGGCTGGACGAGGTGGGAGATATCCATCTTTCCCCCTTCGCCTTCGTTGATTTTAAGGAAGGCTCCATCGGGAGCGAGTTGGCTATTCCCCGGACCCCACTCTGCCGACTTATCAATGGTGATGGGGGATTTGCATAAGAGAAACAGAATGTCTCTCTGTTTGCTGGTGATCTTGCGCATGGTGATAATGTTTTTTTGTTTCTTACTCTTTTTTTCGGATTTTCAGTTTCCTCCTAGTCACTATGATGACAATATACCATATAACAATTACCACAAAGATGTCAACATCATGTTGACATAATATCATAAATCATATTTTTATGTGTGAGTTTTACTGAAACATCGCCATATACCTGCCACTTCGACATTGCATAAAGTGAGTGAGTGGTATGCTAACAGGAGCAGAGGGGAATCATTCCGCTGCCTTGGGATCAGTGGGATCATTGATGATGAGTTCTTCTTGATATCCATTTCGATTGTATCATTTGATCACTACGAGGTGTCATCCTCTTTTTGTGTTATCAAACTCGGGTGAGACAGAGCAGATAAGTACTTTG
>Ga0172380_10008588_pt1 | contig 11107 bp, 4 predicted proteins | sample Leawe162metaG_FD_119747 | JGI IMG/M metagenome (GOLD analysis project Ga0172380, IMG submission 119747) | Leachate microbial communities from a municipal landfill in Southern Ontario, Canada - Leachate well 162 metaG | ecosystem: Engineered > Solid waste > Landfill > Unclassified | place... | reverse complement strand
TGCAGCAGCTGGCGGAGGAGGGCGCGACGCAGCTGTTCCGCACGGTCTCCGGTAGCGACCTGATCCTCGGCGCCGTCGGTATCCTGCAGTTCGATGTGGTGGCGCACCGGCTGGAACACGAATACGGTGTGCAGGTGATCTTCGAGTCCTACAACTGCTCGACGGCGCGCTGGATTCAGGGTGACGAAGGCGAGCTGCGCCAGCTGTCGGACCGCTACAGCGCCAACGTCGCGCTCGATGGCGCCGACGACCCGGTCTATCTGGCGCCAAACAACGTGTATCTGAACATGGTGAAAGAGAAGTACCCGAAGCTGCAGTTCCTGGAAGCGCGGGAAGTGGCTTAAAAAGCATTAACCACGAAGGGCACGAAGATCACGAAGAAAGGCAGAAACAAAATCCGGAAAAATAAAACGGGTTTTCTTCGTGTCCTTCGTGATCTTCGTGGTTAATTTATTTACCGCTTTGCCAACAACCGATCCAGCTGATTGGCAAAGGCCTGCCGGTCGGCCTGCGAAAAGGCCGGCGGGCCGCCGGTTTCGACGCCGCTGTTTCTGAGCGTCTCCATGAAATTGCGCATGTCGAGCGCCTGCTTGATGTTTTCGGCGGTGTAGCGTTCGCCACGCGGGTTGATCGCGGTGGCGCCTTTCTCGACGACGAAGGCGGCCAGCGGGATGTCGGCAGTAACGACGATATCGCCGGCGTTCACCTGTTCGACGATGTGGTTGTCGGCAACGTCGAAGCCCTTGGGGACCTGCACCGAACGCAGGCTGGGGTAGGGCGGTGTTTTCAGCCACTGGTTGGCAACCAGCGTCACCGGCAGGCCGGTACGTTCGGCAACGCGGTAGAGAATTTCCTTGATGACGGCAGGGCAGGCGTCGGCATCGACCCAGATGTGCATGGCGGTTTTCCGTGTGCTATCGAAAGTTGCGGCCTGCGATAATACGCTCAGGCAGTCAGAATGAATTTGTTTTACCACGAAGGGCACGAAGATCACGAAGAGATGCAAAAACAAAGAAACGAATCTGATTTTCTTCGTGATCTTTGTGTCCTTCGTGGTTAATTGATTTTTCAGGTTCAACAGAGAAAGCCAATGTCGATCCAATGGTATCCCGGCCACATGACCCAGGCCCGCAAGAAGGCGGCGGAAACGCTCGCCCTGGCCGATGTGGTGGTCGAGGTGCTCGATGCGCGCCTGCCGGCTGCAAGCAGTAATCCGATGATCCACGAGTTGCGCGCCTTTCGGCAGCGCCCGTGTCTCAAACTGCTGAACAAGGCCGACCTGGCTGACCCGGCGGCAACCAAGGCCTGGCTCGATTTCTACAATGCGCAGCCGGGTGTCAAGGCGGTGGCCATCTCCTGCAAGAAGGCGGGAGAAGCTTCACGTATCCCCTCGCTCTGCCAGCCGCTGGCGCCGCACCGTGACAGCAACCTCAAACCCTTGCGACTGATGATCATGGGCATCCCCAACGTCGGCAAATCGACGCTGCTGAATGCGCTGGTGAAGAAGAAGGTGGCGAAAGTTGGCGACGAGCCGGCGGTGACCAAGAGCCAGCAGCGCATCGACCTCGGCCCGCGGCTGACGCTCTACGATACCCCCGGCATGCTCTGGCCGAGGATCGCCCATCCGGTTGATGGCCTGATGCTGGCAGCCAGCCATGCAGTGGGCGTCAAAGCCTATATCGACGAGGAAGTGGCGACCTGGCTGGCGGGTTTCCTGCTGGCCAGCTACCCGGCGATGCTGACGGCGCGCTACGGATTTTCAGTCGAAGGCATGGATGGTCCGGCGGTGATCGAGGCCGTGGCGAAAAAGCGCGGTTGCCTGATCAAGGGGCGTGGCGGCGAGCTCGACATCGACAAGGCTTCGCAGATTCTGCTGGGTGACTATCGCGGCGGCAGCCTCGGGCGCATCAGCCTGGAGACCCCGCAGAGCCGGGTCGCGTTGCTCACGACAGCGCCTGAGCCCCCGACTGCCCAGCCTGAATAAGGCAGCACGATTGCATCGTGCGTCGGGCAATCCCTGACGCTACCTGACCTTGTCTGATCCTACTCGGCGTACTCCAGTTCGCTGACTGTCTGTAGCAGCAGGGCGTGGGCAGCCGCAAAGTCATAGGCGGTCAGGGCCGCTTCAAAAGGCGCCACGCGGCCGTTGAAAACCGCCTGCAGTTCTGCCGATGACTCGTGCCAGAGGGTGATCGCCATTACGTCGTCGTCAGCCAGCAGTTCGGCCAGGCGGTCCAGTGTTTCGCGCGTTCTTGCGACCGGCTGTTGTCTGCTACCAGGATCGCGTTCCGCTGTGGCGGCATTGTATGCGCTATCACTATTTCCAACGCGTGCTTGCGCGACGACTTCAAAAGCCACTTCCAGCCAGAAACAGCTGCCTTTGCCCAGGGTGCTGTCGACGCCGACACGGCCTTCCATCATTTCCGCCAGCCGCCGGCTGATTGCCAGTCCGAGACCGGTGCCGCCGTGGCGGCGCGTGGTGGAGGAATCCAGTTGCTCGAAGGGTTCGAAGAGTCGGCTCAGGTTTTCCGGTGAAATGCCCGGGCCACTGTCTTCCACCTCAAAGCGCAGGCGAATGTTGCCGTGGTGTCCGTTTGCTGCCGTCAGCCGGCGGGCGCGAATGGCAATACCGCCGCGCTCGGTGAACTTGACGGCGTTGCTGGCGAAATTGGAGAGGATCTGACCGAGCCGGACTGGATCACCACGCAGCAGGGGCGGTAGTTCCGGGGTATCGAGATCAAGGGTCAGCGACTTCGCGGCCGCTTTCTCCCGGACGCCCGCATGGACCTCGTGCAGTACCCGGGTCGGGTCAAAATCCAGTGGCTCCAGTGTCAGTCGCTCGGACTCAAGCCTTGCCATGTCGAGCAGATCGTTGATCACTGTCAGCAGTTGCTGCGTGGCATCGCCTACCTGTTCGAGACGCGCCAGCTGTGCCGGGTCCTGTGCGTTCTGCTTGAGTGCCCAGGTGATACCGACAATGGCATTCATCGGGGTACGGATCTCGTGGCTGAGGTTGGCAATGAAGCTGTTGCGTGCGCGGTTCGACGTCTCGGCGGCGTCGAGCGCCCGCACCAGATCGGCGGTGCGCTCCGAGACCAGTTCTTCGAGACGTTCGCGATGTGCCTCCAGCTCGTAATTGTTTTCCATCAGGTTGCGGTTCTGTTCAGTCGTCAACGTGTAGAGATCAATCAGCGCCTGCGTCAGCGCCTCGTGCGTCGGGTCGCTGCGGTAGCCTTCGGCGGTTTCAAAGGCTTCTACGGGTGTTGCCCCGGCTTCGATGGCGTGTATCTGTCGTGCCAGTGCCTGGTCTTCGCCGAGGATGTGGAAGACCAGCCAGTTGGCAAGAAAGGTCAATAGGTCGCCTCCAGTCAGGGCGTCGCCGTTGGCGTAGGCAGTACGCATGGTGGTGACTTCGGCAGCGAATTTTTCATGTGACTGCTGGTGCAGTTCATGGTGGCGCGGGTCAATGCGATACTCGCGCATCAGCCGGTCTTCGGTGTCGAAGTGAAAAACGGCGTAACTGACCAGCTGATCGAGCAGGCTCTCAGCGCGGATGTGATTTCGTTTGTAATTCAGCGCCAGCACCGGTGCTGACTCATTGATCAGATCGATCAGCCACTGGTGCTGCTCGTCGATGATGGCGACGCCAGTGACGAAATGTTCGTTCCAGGTCATCAGTGCCACGTCAATGCTCCTTCAGTGTGTCGATTGCCGCGCGTGCAGCCTGCAATGTTTCCAGGGCGGCAGAGAAATCAAAATCAGCGATCCGGTGCTGCAGTTCAGGCCAGTATTTGCCAAGTGCCTGATCGATCAGTGGTGCTGTATCGCGTAATTGCTGTGCGGCACGTACATCGTCCTCAGCGAGCAGTACGGTCAGTTCATCCAGCGCGTGCCTGGCCGCAGCCCAGTCGATCTCGACATCCGTAGCCGGCGCAGGAAGGCTCGGCGGGAGTGCACCAACAATCGCCGTACTGGCAGCAAGAAGCAGCGATTCGAGCGTGGCGATCGGCGCATCAAGCAGTGCCGCTTCCGGGTGCAGTCCGATGACGGCTTCCAGCTTGCGCGCAGCGGCCTCGATCTCGGTCAACCCCAGTGTTGCTGCGACCCCCTTGAGCGAATGGGCGATGCGCTTTGCCGCTTCGTTGTCAGCCGCAGCAAGGTGTTGTCTGATGTGCGTCATGTCCTCGGTGTGCCTGTCGGCAAAGGTGGACAGTAGCCCGCAGTAGGTCGATTCCCTTCCCCGTACGGCGTGCAGGCCGCGTTCTGTGTCTAGCCCGGAAATGGCGCGCAGGCGGGCCATGCGCTGAGCATCGGCAGCGGCTGGCGGGGTCAGTGTTGGAGATGACGCCTGTGGCGTCTGTCGGGCAGCGCCCGAGCTGTTGGTGGTTTGCCGTTCCGGTAACCAGCGCAGCAGCATGGCGTAGAGTTCGTCGGGATTCACCGGCTTTGCAAGGTGGGCATTCATGCCGGAATCGAGACAGCGCTGACGGTCATCGGCAAAGGCATTGGCGGTCATCGCCAGGATCGGTACGTCTGAACCGTCGTCAGTCTGGCGGATGGCCCGGGTGGCGGAGAGACCATCCATCACCGGCATCTGCATGTCCATCAGAATCGCTCCATAGCGCTGTTCGCTGGCCATGCGCAGGGCCTCTTCACCATTTTCGGCAACATCGACGATCAGGCCGACGGCTTCGAGCAGGCCGCGCGCGACTTCCTGGTTGATCAGGTTGTCTTCTGCCAGCAGCACACGCATGCCGTACGCTCGTTGCACCAGCAACTGCTCGGCGTGCGCCTGGGTACCGCTGCTGGCGACGGCAACGGCGTGGCGGCCACGGCGCAGGCGGGCGGTAAACCAGAAGGTGCTGCCCTGGCCCGGCTGGCTGCTGACGCCGACATCGCCACCCATCAGTCGTGCCAGGCGTTGGCAGATGGCCAGCCCGAGGCCGGTGCCACCAAAGTTCCGGGTAGTCGAGGTGTCGGCCTGCTCGAACGCCCTGAACAGGCGCGGCACCACCTCCGGGGCGATGCCGATGCCGGTATCGCTGACTTCGAAGCGCAGCAGCAGGGAGTCGTTTTCCTCTGCGAGCATGGCTGCGCGCATGACGATGCGGCCATGCTCGGTGAACTTGATGGCGTTGCCGACATAGTTCACCAGGATCTGGCCGAGCCGCAGCGAATCGCCGCGCAGCACCGAGGGAATGGTCGGGTCGATCTCCCGGCTCAAGGTCAGGCCTTTCTCGGTCAGGCGGGCGCTCATCAGGGTGGCGACATTCTCGAAAATGGCAACAGTTTCGAAGTCGCTCTGCTCCAGCGTGACTTTGTCCGCTTCGATCTTGGACAGGTCAAGAATATCATTGATGATCGCCAGCAGATGCTGTGCGGAGTCGGTGATCTTGGCGAGGCGCTCGCGCTGCCCGCTGGCCTGCGGGGTGCCAGGAATTTCGCGCAGGGCGAGGTGGGTGAGGCCGATGATGGCGTTCATCGGTGTGCGGATTTCGTGGCTCATGTTGGCCAGGAAGGCGCTTTTTGCCCGGTTGGCGGATTCTGCTTCATCCTTGGCAGCGGCCAGTTCAGTGGTCCGTTGTTCGACCAGCTCGCTCAGGTGATGCCGGTGCTGCTCCAGCTCGGCCTGGGTGCGCTTGCGTTCGGTGATGTCGGTGACGAAGGCGATCAGGTGCTCTTCGCCGTCGAAGCTGACGGTTGCAGCCGAAATGGCAACGTCGCGGATTTCGCCGTTGCGATGGACAAAGTGGGCCGGCAGGTCGATGGCGTTGCCATGCTCGTTTCGACACTGCAGCCATGCTTGCCGATCGGCCTCGTTGCGCCAGAGGCCGGCCTCGACCGAGGTCTTGCCGAAGAGTTCGTCTCGCGTCCAGCCGAAGGATTCTTCGTAGCGCCGGTTAACGTCAACAAAGCGGCCATCGGCGAGGCGCGTGACCGAGGCGGCTACCGGGCTGGCCTGGAAGACGATCAGGAAGCGTTCGCGCAGCTCACGGTTGGCCGCTTCCGCCTCGAAGAGCAAGCGGTAGCGCTGCTTGCCGTAGTACTGCCAAAGCACGCCAAAGAAAGCGGTGGCACCGAGCATGGTGCCGCAGATGAGCACGATCAGCAGATTGGCAATGAAGCGACCGGTTGCCAGCGCTTCCTCGCGGTCGGTCTTGGCGATGACGTACCAGCCGGTTTCCGGCACAGGTTTTAGCGCGGCAATCACGGCTTCGCGGCGGTGGTCCAGCCCTTCGAAGATGCCTTTTTTGCCGAGTACAGCCTGTGTGGCCGGCAGCGTCAGCTCGCTCAATGGGCGGCGCAGCTTCAGTGCAGTGTTCTTGGCGTGGCGCAATTCGTTGAGAAAAACCACTTCCTCACCATCGCGCCGGACCAACAGCGTTTCCGAGCTGGCGCTGGGCGTTGGCCACGACTGGAGCAGCGGATAGAGAAAGGTGTTCGGGTCAGCCTGCAGCACAACCGCGCCGATTGCCGGCTGATGGCTCTGGTCGGGATCGTAGATTGGCGCGATGACTTCGATGTGCGGCTCGGCTTCGTCGGCATAGCGGTGCAGCTCGCCATGCAGCGGTAGCCGGCGCTGGAAGGACTCGTGCACGAGTTCGACAATGTCCGGTGACAGTGCAACGGCGGAGGGGTTGAGGCGGAAGCGTATGCGTCCCTCGGTATCGAGGAGGAAGACGTTGACGTAGCCATAGTTTCGTTCGAGCGCCAGAAAATAGTCACGCAAACGGGCCCGGTTGGCTGGTTTCATGTCCCGCAAGCTATCTTTCGCTGCAGTGGCGAAAATCACGTTGTCGGAAAGCACGCTGGCGTGCGCCAGGCGTTCGTTGCGCCATTGCGTGATCTGGTGGGTCTTCAGTTCGGCGATGGTCAGCAACTGCGCCTCCACCTGATCGCGCACCTGGCGCTCTTGGGCGCGATAGAGCAGCGAGCCGCCAGCCAGGATGACTGCCAGCGCGAACAGGTAGGTGAGGGCCAGCCAGCGCTGCGTATCGCTGCCGGGAGTGATTTCGGGGCGGGAGGGTTCAGTCGTCATCTGGCTTGTTAGTCGGCAGGGTGTCGCGCACGGCACGCAGCGCCTGCAGGGCTGATTCGAAGTCGTAATGGGAGAGATGGCGGGCAATGGTGTCGAAATGGCTACCCAGTGCCGTCTGCAGAATGGCCTCGGAATCGTGGAGTACCGTGTCGGCGCGCACGTCGTCCTCGGCAATCAGGTTTTCCAGCGCTTCAATGGCCGCATTGACAGCCGACCAGTCGAGCGTCTGCAATTCCGGGGGGGCAAGCGTGGCGCCATCGGCAGCAATCAGCGCCCGGCAGAGATTGCGGTTGAGGAGGTTGGCATGCTCGATGTGTCCGGTCAGGTCGCTGTGGGGGGTATCGGTGCGCAGCAAGCGTTCGATCTCGGCGGCGGCCATTTGCAGGGCAGTTGCGCCTAGCGTGCCGGCGGCACCCTTGAGCGAATGCGCGGTTCGGCGTGCGTCGTCGACGTCGCCGGCCAGCAGTTGCTGGCGCAGGATTTCCATGTCGCCCTGGTGCGAATCGGCGTAGAGGCGGATAAGGCGACGATAGCTGGCAATGCGGTCACGGACGGAGCGCAGGCCGAGGCGGGTGTCGATACCCGCTATGGTGCTCAGCCGCTTGATGAAGGCTTCGTCGCTGATGGTGGTGCTGCCGCTACTTTGCACCGTAGCGCCTGCCGGTGACGGCTGCACAGCCGCCGAGAGCGGTAGCCAGCGGAGCAGGGCCGAGAAGAGGATATCGGGGTCGACCGGCTTGGCGACATGGTCGTTCATGCCGGCGTCGAGGCAACGCCGGCGGTCGTCGCCGAAGGCATTGGCGGTCATCGCCAGGATAGGCATCTTGCCCGATGCCTGCGCACGAATGGCACGGGTGGCTTCAAGGCCATCCATGACCGGCATCTGCATATCCATCAGGATCAGGTCGTAGGTGGTTTTTGCGGCCATGTCCACGGCCTCGGCACCGTTGCCGGCGAGATCGGCGGTGAGGCCGACGCCACGCAGTAGTTCCAGCGTCACTTCCTGATTGATCGGATTGTCCTCGACCACGAGGATGCGGGCACCCTTGTAGTGCTCCGCCAGGCGGCTTTCGGCGTGAGCCCGGCTGCTGACGTGGCTGCCGATGAGGGTGGCAATGCCCTGTTTGCTGTGTTGCAGGCGGGCGGTGAACCAGAAGGTACTACCCACGCCAGGCGTGCTGCGAACGCCGACTTCGCCGCCCATCAGCGTGGCCAGATGCCGGCTGATGGCCAGGCCCAGCCCGGTGCCGCCGAAGCGGCGCGTGGTCGAGGAGTCGGCTTGTTCGAAGGCGTTAAAAAGGCGTCGTTGCGAGGTCTCGTCGATCCCTATTCCCGTATCTTCGACCTCGAAGCGCAGGAAAAGATGGGTGTCGGTCGACTCGAGCTGGCGTGTGCGCAGGATAACGTGTCCGCTATCGGTGAATTTGACTGCGTTGCCAACGAAATTGATGAGGATCTGTGCCAGACGCAAGGGGTCGCCGCGCACTACCTCGGGCAACCGGCTATCCATGTCGCGCTGCAGGGTCAGCCCTTTTTCGGCAATTTTCTCGGCAACCAGCGTGGCGACATTGTCAAAAATACGCGCCAGCTCGAAATCGGTTGATTCGAGTGCCAGTCGGCCGGCCTCGATCTTGGAAATGTCGAGGATGTCGTTGATGATCCCCATCAGGTGCTGCGCCGACTCCGATACCTTGTGCAGGCGGTCGCGCTGGCCGGAGGTGCTGGCCTCCTTGAGGGCCAGATGGGTAAGACCGATGATGGCGTTCATCGGTGTGCGGATTTCGTGGCTCATGTTGGCGAGGAAGGCCGATTTTGCCTGGCTGGCTTCCTCGGCTCCCTGTTTGGCGGCTGCCAGCGCATCTTCGGCACGGCGGCGCATGACAATGCGCCAGAGGTCGGCACCGATCAGCTGCAACTCGCACACGTCGCCTTCGTCGTAGTCGGTGGGCTTGTTGCCGACGCCGATCAGCATGCGTACCAGGGTGCCCTCCATTACCGGCACGGCCATATGCCGGATCAGCGGTGAGTGCCCTTCAGGCAGGCCGTTGCGCAGGCATTTTCCGGCAATGAGGGCGGGGAAGTCGTTGTGGATGACAGGCTGGTGGGTGCGGACGGTATCGGCCCAGATACCGGCGTCGGAGACCGGGTAGTGCTTGAGCGGCAACGCATTGCAGTAGCGGAGCGTACCGGTCGACCACAGGTAGAGATGGATTGTTTCCTGATCGTCGCTCAGTAGATGCAGATAACCGATGTCGCTACCGGTCAGGCGGACAGCCTCGTCAATGCCGAGTTGCAGCAGGTCGTGTTCGTTCAGGTCGCTACTGCGTCGGCTGATGTCGAACAGTGCGTTGAGGCGTGTGTCCGAGACCTGCAGGCGGCGGTTGGCATCCTCCAGCTCGGCAGTGCGTTCGGTGACAAGTTCCTGCAGGTGGTGGCGGTGGCGATCGAGTTCGGCGGCGGTGCGCTTTTTCTCGGTAATGTCTTCCTGCACCGAGAGGTAATGGGTGATGGTGCCGTCGGCCTGGCGAACCGGCGAGATATGGGCAAAGGAAATCAGCGGTTCGCCGCTTTTCCTGCGGTTGATGAATTCGCCGCGCCAGCTTTCGCCGTTCCTGAGCGCGGCCCACAGGGCGGCATAGGTTTCCGGTGGCGTCAGTCCCGAGCGCTGGAAACCGGCCTTGCGGCCGATGACCTCTTCCCGGCTGTAGCCGGTGGTAGCAGTGAACGCGTCATTGACGTATTCGATATGGGCGTCAACATCCGTGACGACGATGCTGTTCGAGCTTTGCGCCACGGCCAGCTGCAGCTTGCGCAATTCCTCGATGGTGGCGCGGAGGGGGCTGATATCGGTGTGGGTGCCGATGACTCGCAGGGCATGGCCTTCGGCGTTGCGGTCGACGATCATGCCCTGATCAAGAATCCACTTCCAGTGGCCATCCTTGCAGCGGACCCGGTGTTCGTGGTGGTAGGTAGCGGCTTCTCCGCGCAGGTGTGCTATCAGGGCTGCCTTGCAGCCCGGAAGATCGTCGGGATGAAGATGCGCTTGCCAGTCGTCGAAGTTGTCGCCGATTTCATCGTTGGAATAGCCAATGATGGCTTTCGCCTGGCGCGAAATGAAAAGTCGATGTTCCTTGGCGTTCCAGTCCCAGACACCGTGGCCGGCAGCGTCGAGGGCCATGATCCAGCGGTTCTCGCTTTCGCGCAAAGCGGTTTCGTCACGCTTGCGGCGGATGGCGATGGCAGCCGTCTGGATGAGCGTGGACATCAATGGCGGCAATGCCTCCGGCATCGGGCCCGGCTGGCCGGCGTAAAGGGCAAAGGTGCCGAGTACACTGCCATCGGCATCGATGATCGGCGTTGACCAGCAGGCCGCCAGGCCGCTGGCGATCGCCAGCTTGGCATAGCCTTCCCAGAGCGGATCGTTGGCAATGTCGTTTACGAATACCGGTGCACGACGGAAGGCTGCCGTACCACAGGAGCCAACACCTTCGCCGATGGCCGCGCCGTCTACGGCCATGTTGAAACGATCCGGCAGACTGGGGGCTGCCGCGTGGCGCAGGTGAATGCCGTCCGGGTCGAGCAGGAGCACCGAGGCCATGATGCCTTCGACCTGGTTCTCGACCAGTTTTGCCAGTGCTTCGAGCGTCACGTCGAGCAGCATGTTGCGGGCAATGCCTTCGAGGATCTGGTTGTGGGCGACGATCATCTCGCGCGCCTTGTGCGCGGCCGAAGTGTCGCTGATGACCGCAGTCAGCATGCGGCGCCCGCCAATGGTGACGACGCTGGTGCTGACATGTGCGATCTGGATCGAACCATCCTTGCGCCGGTGGCGGGTTTCGAAGGTGGTGCAGCCAGCTTCCATCATCCATTCCATCCGCCGGCGCACTTCTGCCCCATCCCACTCCGCCTGGATATCGATCAGGGTCAGCGCTGCGAACTCCTCGCGCGTGTAGCCGAGGTCGCGGCAACCGGCTTCGTTGGACTCGACAAAGCGCAGGGTTTCCGGATCGAGCAGGAAAATGCCGTCAGCCGCCTGCGACACGATGGCATGAAAGACTTCTTCGCGCG
>Ga0172380_10008587_pt1 | contig 11110 bp, 10 predicted proteins | sample Leawe162metaG_FD_119747 | JGI IMG/M metagenome (GOLD analysis project Ga0172380, IMG submission 119747) | Leachate microbial communities from a municipal landfill in Southern Ontario, Canada - Leachate well 162 metaG | ecosystem: Engineered > Solid waste > Landfill > Unclassified | place... | reverse complement strand
TCCTACTTGGACAGGTCATGAAGGTGAAACAGCTCTTGCCTATGTTTCAAGTGGTGGAGGACTTTTTAAACTCTACCAATGGTTCTATGCTAATTCAGGATGGCGGTATTATATGGTAGTGGGATTGACATGATGGATAAAGAACAGGTAAGTTATTATCACAAGATGAACTTAGCTAATAGGTTATTACCATTAAAAATAAATGGTGAGTTAAAAGGATTCATCACTTTCTTTATTGATAATGAAATTGGTAAGTATATAAACCGTTATCCTTGGGATTTTGTGAATGATAATCCAGAAGGGAATACTTTGTATATTGACCAATTTCTTTCCAACAAGGAAGATGACAATCCAAAATTATCACTTGGAGTTTGGTTTAATATCAAACAATATTTTAAACAGAACTATCCTCATGTTGAGAGAATAATATGGGTACGATACAAGAATGGAAAGACCATAAGGAGAGAGTGTTATGTACACAGTTAAAATGCTTACTGATGTTGAATTTGACCGATTACCGTATAAACATGTTAAGGAAGCACTTGGTTGTGCTAATACTAAAACTAAAACAGCTTACGTTCGCCGTACTGGAATTCGTCCTCTCGATTCTCATGTTACTGAACATGAATTAGATGAGTTGATTGCAAAAACAAGTCCGCATGAAGTTGATGGTATACGTTATAAAATGGGTGGACAAACTATACGTAACGTTGCAAGTATTGCTGCCGCTTTTATTCCTGGTGTTGGACCGTTCTTGTCAGCTGGTATGCAGCTTGGTCATGGTCTTTATGAACAATCGAAAGGTAGACAAACTGCATTACAAACAGGTATAGGAACTGTTGGTTCATTGGCTGGTGGTCTTATGGGGCAAGCTTCTAAAGGATACCAAGCAGGTGTTGCTGGTTCAAAAGCAGCTGGTGGTGGAATACTTGGGCAATCATTATCAGGTGCAAAGGGAATGTTAGGATTTGGTGCTGGTGCAGCAGGTTCAGGCACAGCGGCTTCAGCAGCTCCCGCAGCAAGTGCCGCCGGTTCAACTGGGTTTAATATAGTAGGTAAAGTTCCGGCTGGAGCAATTCAACCTTCATCTGCTCTTAATTGGGCTGGTATGGGTTCAGGAACTTATCCAGGGCTTGCTGCAACTATGGGAGCAGCTGGTTTAGGTTTTGGAGCAGGTCAAACTGGTCAAGCAGCTTCAGCAACAGCTCCTCAAACTACAGGAGCTTCGACTGCTGCAAGTGGTGGTATTAACGCAACAAAAGAAGCGGTTAAACCTTCGCTACTCCAACAGATTATGAAATCACCCATGACACAAACAGCAATGGGAGCAGCAGTTCCTTTAATCGGTAATGCTTTTGCTCCTCAAACACAAAAGTTTGACCCTGCACAATCACAGTTGTTTAATGATGTGTTGGGTAGAGTTAAAAGTGGTACAATGACACCTTTATCTGATGAACAACGCACGGCTATCACTGCTCAGTATGATGATGAGTTAAGCAAAGCGAAAGAAAGTCTATTGAGTTATTGGAAAGGTGTAAGACCAGGTTCTGATATTACCAATGACACAGAACTCCAACAGCAGATGAGAGAACTTGAGACTGAGTATGGGCGCAATAAATCAAATGCGGTTGTACAGGCACAGTTAAACTTAACCCAAGGTCAGACACAAATGTTATCTGAACTTGCAGCCTTGGATGTTTATTCTCTTGCTCAACAGGCACAAATCAGTTACGAAGAAGCATCGGCGTTTAAGAACATGCTTGCTGAAATGGGTATGGCTGTTTCTGGTGGGAGTTTTGCAGGAACGGGTGGAACTACTAATACGAGTGGTGGAGGGTGGTAAGATGGCATTAGCAAATCTAACTCAGGCTGCCGCATTAGGTTTTGAAAGTGGTAAAGGACAAGGTGCGGTTAATCCTTTAGGACAGTTTATCCGTGGTATGGTTTCGGATTGGAGACAGAAGAGACTTTCAACTCAAGCAATGCAAACTGAATTAGCTGGTAAGAAAGAATTAGAAGGTTACAAGATTGGTTTAGAAGGTCAAACTCCAAAAGCACAGGCAGAAGCAAACTATTACAACCAACTTGCAGAGTATATGAAAAAATCTGCTCCTGGAGGTGTTGTAGAAGGTGATGAAACTAATTTGAATACTCTTAACCCTGGTTATGACCTTGAAGATTATATTAACAAGCCTACAAGAGCTTCAGTAAGAGGAATTCCAACAACAATAAATGTTCCTACTCTTAAAGAAGATTTAACATCTGACCAAAGTTCTCAAATTAAGGATGTTTCTAACGCTGTTTCAATGATTGATAGGTTAATTGAACTATCTCATAAAGTAAAGACAGGGATTATCGCAAGTACAAGACTTAACCCAAACTCTCCTTTTAACAAATTTTTAATGGGAAGTAATCCAAAAGAAGAAGAAGCTAACTTTAAATCAACTTACACACAACTACAGGCAAGCCATGCTAAAGCTGAATCTGGTGCAGCGAGAGGATTTAAGGAAATAGGTTTTTTATCTTCAGCATTGCCGGAAGTTACTTATGAATCAAGCAGGTTTATAAGTACATCAAAAGAAACTAAAAGAAGGTATGAGATTAACCTACGTAACATGTTAATATCTGCCAATAGAGAAGGAAGAAAATTAGGAACAGAGAATAGAAAAATGTTAGCTACTCTTACACAAAAGTATCCACTTGAAAAATATCCTTTGGGTATTCAAATGCAAAATGATGGTGGTGAAGTTTCCGATAAAGTACAAAACCTTAAAAGCAAATATGGATTGGAGTAATCTATGGCTGATTTAGGTAAGATTAAACGCAACGTAGCAAAAATGGTTTCTATGGAAGCTCCTGAAGAAGATATAGACCAATATATATCTGGTGAAGGAGTAAGCCTCGATGAAGTAAGAAATTTTAAAGTTTCTACAGAACCAAAATCACTTCCTGGTATTTCTAACTATGGAGTAGTAGAAGAAAAGATTAAGCAAAGACCTGACTTGCTTTCAGAAGTAGGTGAAGAATTTAAGCAACACCCTTTTAAAAGTATTATTAATGCGCAATATAATACCCCTAAAGGTATTGCTAACCAATTTAAAACGATGGGAGGTTTATATCAACGTACTGAAGCTATACCTGCTAATATAGGAAGGTCAATTCAAAAAGGTGATATAAATATTAAAAACCCTCTTTTTTCACGAGAGATTAAACAAGCTGTTTCAGGTGAACAACTCGGAGCATTAAGTGACATTCCTGAACGTATTGGTGTTGACCCTACGGTATCTAAAGCTATAGGTTTAGGAGCAATGGCTGGTATAGGTAATCTCATGTCAACTGGTAAAGTAGCTCCTGCATTACAAACTAAAGGTTTAGTAGGAAGCATAAAGAAAGATTTGGTTGATGTAAAAAACATTTCAAAATTTGTTGCTTCAAAATTACCAGGAGCAAAAGGTAGAGCAGTTAAAGCAGAGCTTAAAGGTTATCAAACTTCTTTGGGAGTAGAAAAAGATATAGGAGGAAGAATTTTATCTCCTTCTACTTTGCCTCGTAAGATACAGGAAAAGATTGCTACTGAAAAGATAAAGGTTAAGCAGTTAACTGACAAGATAGATGAACAGATGAATTTTGATGCTCAGAACGTTCTTGAACCTAAGATTAAAAGTAGGCTTCCTAAGATATTCAAAGAAGGAGGTACTCACTATAAAGAGAAACTTGATGAGGCTTCTAATCTAATGGTAGAACGTGGCGATGGTATTACTCGTTCTGAGATAGAAAAGTTATTGCAATCAACCATTGATGATGCTGAAGGTGCAATGTTACCTGATGGTAAACCAATAGAGGCAATACATAGCTTAAAAGTAAAGTATTCCTCTAATCCTGAACTTAAAAAACTACCTGAAGATAATATCTCACTACAACAATTCAAACAAGACGTTTCTGATGTTTACAAATCACTTTCAACAAGAGTAAAGGGTGGTTATGGCTATAATCCTGAAGATGTAGTTGGTGCTTCACTTCTTGATAAGTGGGGAACGTTCATTGCAGAAAAATCTCCTGAATTTGCGCAACTTCAAACTGAATATCGTCCTGTTGTACAAGCTATGAAAGCAACACAGAAGTTATTTAAACCAAATGCAAATCCATTTGAAAAAACTAAAGGGGCAGGGTATCTTGTTCAGTATGCTCTTGATAGAGCTAACAATAAGCTAAGCCAATCACAGGCAGCCTTGATGAAATTTATAGAAGAAGGTACTTCATTTACTCCAGGTATGGGTAATATTACAAAACAACTCACAGATTTTGCTACGTCAAAAGCTCAAGCGGGTAAAGATTTATCAAAACTTGTGACAACTCTTGCTGAACAGAAAACAAACGTTCAGGATTTACTTTCACTCCAAAATGAAATATTTCAAAGACAAGAAAAAATAAGGAAAGCATTAATTTGGGGTGGTGCAGCAGTAAGCGGAATGTTTGGTATTGGTCACTTAATTGAAGCAATAACTCATCAATCAAAATAATTATCTTCTGAAAAATCCACTATAGTGTAATACCAATGCGCTTAGAATAATTATCATCACACACATAATTATGTATTCTGCTATTGGTACATACATTTATAACCTCTTATTACATTTCCCACCCCATTTATACACCATTTGATTACATTTTGCAAGTTTTATTTGACAACCGCAAACCCATGTGTTATTCATGATTTATAATGACACCTTTGTTACTCCTCACCGCTTTTGTATGGCTCGCTTATGGAGCAACATGCAGAAGTGGTTTTGTTATTGATGACATCGAGGGCATCGAACACTATGACGGTAAGTTAAAAAAGTTTGACTACGGTCATTTCTCGAAGTGGCTCATCTTCAAAGTTTTCAAAAAGAATAAAACACTCCACCACCTCCTTTCCATTATCCTTCACAATCTCTGCGTGGTATCACTGTACGCTTTTCTTTGCACGTTTACTTCACATACAGTAGCATTTATTGCTTCCGCTTTGTTTGCAGTGCACCCCATTACGAATCAGGGAGTCGCTTGGGTGTCAGGCAGGGGTTACTCGATTGGGCTCTTAACAGCTCTTTCTTCAATCAACCTTTACGCTTACACCACTTACCTTCACGCACAGCATGTGATATACCTTCCGATATTGATAGGCTGCGCAGCTTTATACTACATAGCAGTTAACGCTCAATTTACATTTCTTATGACACCTATAGTTTTGTGTGTACTTGGTTACTATCCATTAGCGATTGTTTTCTTTTTAGTTAGTTTGTATCTTGGCAAAGGTATTATCAAAGAAGTGATAGGTATTAGAGCAAAGACATTTAAGGAACAAAATCTTGGTCATATAACTTCTCTAAAATTCAAGAAGATATTTGTCGCATTTAAAACACTTGCCTACTACACTTTGCTCATTATCTTTCCAAAACGTCTTGGTCTTTATCATCCCTTTCATTATCACTATAGTGATAAGACAGAAAAGATAGACCTCATGTGTTTGCTCGGTATGTTTATTGTAGCACTGTGTGGTGTACTATTTTTTGTCGGCTCTTTACCTATAAAACTTGCAGTAGTATGGTACTTATTTTATGTCGTTATATTTCTTAACTGGATAACTATCCAACAATTTATCGCTGAACGATATGTCCACATAGCCTCAATAGGTTTATTTATCTTAGCCGCATATATTTTACAATACTCATCCATTGCACTAACTTTTGTCTTTGCTCTTTACCTTATGCGTACTTGGGTCCACCTGACTTCCTATGATAACGAAATATCTTACTACCAATCAAACATTTGGAACTTTAACAATTCAGAAGTAGCATTTGCTAATCTTGGTGTATGTTATCTTAAAGCAAATCTTATGGGTTCAGCCATGGATATGTGGGCTATCGCTGTAAAGATTAATCCTAACTATGATGTAGCATATTACAATATGTCCTCTTTGATGAAACAGGGTGGCAACTTAAATGATGCTTATAAATATCTCAAGAAAGCAGTTGAGTCTCCTGGATGTCATTTCAAAGAAATATGGTCTAAAGAAATAAAACAGCTTGAACATGAAATTGAATATACTAACAAGGTTGGAGAACTAAGAAAGAAAATAGTAATTCTTGGTAATAATCCTGAGCGTAAAAAAGAAGCAGAAGGGTTAATGCGCCAACTTGATGAAGTAAATAATCTACACAACCGTTTTGAACAAGAGAAGAAAAATAAGATAGCCTACCTGAATACAGAACGTCAAAAAGTTCAATATCAGATTGAAGAATTAGATAAATCTGCTGTCGTTGTTAATACTCCAATACCTATGGAAAAGATTGTCGAGATGCGTGATAAAAACTTTTCTATTATAGAAGAAGCAGTTAACAAACTAATCATTGAAAATCCTCAAGCCTGAATATTCTCGCATTGACGAACGTGGAAAACTTATCCAACTTATAAGTGGAGATTGGAAGCAAGCAAACCTTATCGAGATTAAACGTGGTCATAAGTTTGGTGGTCACTATCACAAGAAAAAGAATGAGTTTTTCTATGTGCTTAAAGGTCATGTAATGGTGATGGTATCAAAAGATGATATTACACAGAGTGTGTTTGTAACCGAAGGAGGTTGTTTTTTGATTGAACCATACGACAAGCATACGTTTGAAGCGATAGAAGATACACTTATTATTGAGTTACTTTCACATAAATATAGTGAGGAAGATACGTATGAATAAAATTGCGTTTATAACTGGAATTTCTGGACAAGACGGTTCTCACTTAGTTGAATTTCTTCTTAGTAAAGAATACAAAATCTACGGTTTGATGCGTAGAACTTCTACTGATAATACTTGGCGTATAAAGAATATAATAGACAAGATTGAAATAGTAAGTGGTGATGTTACTGACCAATCATCATTGGATAGGTCTATAAATCTAATTAAACCAGATGAGGTTTATAATCTTGCTGCTCAAAGTTTTGTTAAAGCTTCATGGGATAGTCCTGAATATACCTTTAATACTAATGCTATAGGAGTTATAAGATTGCTTGAAGCTATACTACATTTTGGAAAGAAAGAAACGAAGATATTCCATGCTTCAACTTCCGAAATGTTTGGAAAAGTCCAAGAACAACCTCAAAACGAAAATACTAAATTCTATCCTCGTAGTATCTATGGAGTAAGCAAACTTGCGGGTCATTGGGCTGCTATTAATTATCGTGAAAGCTATAATATGTTTATAAGCTGTGCTATTTCTTTTAACCATGAAAGTTATCGCCGAGGTCTTGAGTTTGTGTCTCGTAAAATATCATACAATGTAGCTAAAATACATTTAGGTTTATCCGACCATATTGAACTTGGCAACCTCGATTCAATGCGTGATTTTGGCTATGCTCCTGAATATGTAGAGGCATTTTGGAAGATGTTACAGTTAGATAATCCTGTAGATTTAGTCCTGTCTACTGGAGAAACACACTCTATTAAAGAATTTGTAGAAGAAGCGTTTAAGGTGGTAGGAATAGATAATTGGAAGGATTATGTTAAACAAAATCCCAAGTTTATGCGACCTGCCGAAGTTGATTATTTGTGTGGTGATTCTACAAAAGCTAAAGCATTGATAGGGTGGAATCCTATTATTAGATTTAAAGAAATAGTAAAAGTAATGGTTGATAGTGATATAGAGAGATTGTTTAGAGGTGACAAAATAGACTAATGAAAGTAGCATTTGTTATATCTGAATGTGAGAATTACGCTGTTCAACTCTTCTCCGCAATGCTTAAAGAACGTGGTCATCAACCATATCTTATCTTTGACCCTCGTCTATTTGCTAATGATGAAGTTTCAAACAATCGTCTTGCTAATTTCTTTGATATTCGCAAACAGAACATAAACAAACTTAAGAATATTAAACCTGACCTGATAGGATTTTCCGTCTATACCCAAGATTATCAATGGGCGTTAGGTATGGCAAGAATGATTAAGAAGGAAATGTCCACACCGATTATCTTCGGCGGTATTCATTGCATACTTTGTCCTGAACAAGTTATTAAAGAAGATTGTGTAGATATGGTATGTGCCGGAGAAGGTGAGAAGTTTATAGAAAATATAGGTTCTTTACCAAGTAAATATGTATATCCACCACAACCATTAGTAGAGGATTTGGATATATTACCATTCATAGACCGTGATATTTTCTATGAACAGAAGCCTCTATTTAAACAAGGCTATACCATTTCAACTGGTCGTGGTTGTCCTCATCAATGTACCTTTTGCGCTTCTGATGCTTTAGGAAGGTTCTATCGTGAGAACAAACTTGGTAAGTATGTAAGGCAAAGAAGTGTGGAGAATGTCATAAAAGAACTCGATATAGCCCAACATAAGTACAATCCTAAAACAGTCTATTTTACCGATGATGTATTCACTTTGAGTGTTAATTGGCTTCGTGAGTTTACAAAGCAATATCAACACATTGGTATACCATTCTACTGTACCGCTAATCCTGGAACGATTAAAGATGAAGAACTACACCTACTCAAACAATCAGGTTGCCAGATGATAGGGTTTGGTATGCAGTCGTGTAATGAGCAGACACGTAAGACATTGCTCAAGCGTACTGGAAGCAACGCAAGGATTAAACAAGTAGCAAAACTTTGTCATGAACTTGGAATACACTTTAGTTTTGACCATATCTATAACCTTCCTACCGAACCATTAGAACACCAAGAAGAAGCTAAACAGTTCTACAAAGAAACAAGACCAGACTATGTGAATACGTTCACAATGACCTATTTACCTAAGATAGAACTCAATAAGTACCTTGATGATACTACAAGGAAAGAAGTAGATGAGGGCAAGATACGTACCACTATGCTACCAAAAAGCAACATGTTTAAGTTCATTTGGCAGTTGATTAAGAAGGATATTAGGCGGCTTATAATTGGAAGGTACAGTGATGTATTCTTTCCTATACAGTTATTGTTTGTGAATATGAGAGATAACCTATGGATTAAGTATGGACAATAAACCGTATCTGTCAGTTATCATTACAGCGAAGGATTTAAACGACCAGAAGTTGAAAGATTTACAATTTTCACTGACACAGCAAACCTATCAGGATTTTGAAACAATTATCGTTACAGAAGGAGATAGTGAAAACGCAAAGGCTATAGGATTAAAAAAAGCTAAAGGTGACATAATAGGAATATTTGCCAGTGATAATTATCTTGATGATGTTAATTTTTTGAACAAAGCCATGCATTGTTTTCAACATCCTATACATTGTGCTTATCCAGTAAGATATTCTTATGTTAAATATGATAATATTCTTAACCGTTATTTTGCACTTATTGGTGGTAATGATGTTATACCTTTGTATTTAAAAAGAAATGATAAATTTCCTTATTGGATAAATATACCTCAAAATGAAGGCATAGTGGCAGACGTGGTAGATATTTTTCGTGTTAGAACTTTAGGCGATAATGGATTTTTTGTCCGTAAAGATATTTTACTTCAAGCTGATATTGAGCATTATTACCACATAGACGTATGCCAAGACTTATTCAATCTTGGGTATAAAAAACACGCATTAATAAGAACTTCAATCTGGCATCGCACTGGCGGTAACTTCTTTAAATTCTTCGCCAAACGATTTAAGTACGCCGACAAGTTCAATACCCCGCACCGCAGATGGCATATGGTAGAAACTCGTAAAGACTATGCTAATCTGCTATGGTTCATATTCTGTACCTTAACTGTTATTCAACCACTCTATCTATCAGTTAAGGGCTATAGAGTAATAAAAGACAAAGCATGGTTCTTACATTATCCAGTGTGTTTAATGACCCTAATAGTTTATACCCTATGGACATTAAAGAGATTAATAAAAAACAAGAAGCATTAAAAATTAAATATCTCGAATCACGAATAATAGATGAAGAGATAGTCGAGAAAGCTATTGTATTCTTTAACCAATACTACAATCTTGTTGAACACAAATTTACTCGTGAAGATATGGATAAGATATGCAACTTAGACTTTAGTATAAAGTTAGATTTTCTCCATTGGACAGCGATAAACCCACAAAACGAAAATGATGTAAATAAGTTCTATCGCAATACTCCTTTCGAGTTCTTCAAGAACCTTTTAAAGAACATGGACATTATGCACTACATTGAAATTATTGATAAAGTAATATTGCCTTTATTGAAAAAAAACAATGTGAAAACAGTATTGGATTATGGAGGAGGCAGTGGGTATCAAGCAATACTACTTCACAAATTAGGTTATAAAATAACATTTTCAGAAATGAATAAATTAAGTGTTGAGTGGATGAGGTATATAACTAAAGAGCTTAACCTTAATATAGAAGTTATTGATTTGGTAGAAAGCAAGATAGAAAACAATTATGACGTAATAATATTCAAGGACGTTCTTGAACATTTGGTAAATCCTAAACCAATTATAAATATTTTACAAAGTAAAACAAAGAAACTTATTATTATCCCTAATAAAGTAGAACGTAGTGAAGATTATTTACCAATGCATTTTCCATATTCAATAGAATGAAAAACCCTAAATGTTCAATAATAATCTGTACCTACAAACGTCCTAAAAGTCTTAAAGAGTGTCTTGACTCTCTTAAAAAGCAAACCTTCACCGATTACGAAATAATCTTACACCAAGAAGAAGGTAGGCTTGTAGATTTAAAAGACGAAGGTGGCTATCAGGCAAAAGGTGAAATACTCATTTGGATTGATGATGATGTGGTGTTACCTTTCTGGTGGTTGGAGGAAATTGTTAGGATATTTGATAGTGATGAAAAGGTGGTAGGGGTTACTGGAAGAACATATGTCAATTATAAGTATGCACAAAACCGTGATATACTTCGCAACAGGTTTATGAACAAGCTATATAACGCACTGTTTCTCTATCCATATACCTATCTTCCAGGTCGTATAACACCATGGGGAGTAAACACCATAGGAGCTAATTTTGACACAGAACAATCTAACAAATTACAAGAAGTTGACTTTCTTGAACCTTGCCAGTTTGCTATCCGTAAAGATGTATTTAGAGATGTAGGAGGATTCTATTTACACTATGGTGGTGTTGCTGAATGG
>Ga0172380_10008586_pt1 | contig 11110 bp, 7 predicted proteins | sample Leawe162metaG_FD_119747 | JGI IMG/M metagenome (GOLD analysis project Ga0172380, IMG submission 119747) | Leachate microbial communities from a municipal landfill in Southern Ontario, Canada - Leachate well 162 metaG | ecosystem: Engineered > Solid waste > Landfill > Unclassified | place... | reverse complement strand
GCTTGCCCTGTTCACCGGGCGCGTATTCGTAAGTACTGGTCAGCGATTCGATGAAGATCATGCGGCGTTTTTCGCGGGGGATTTTGTCGATCTCCGCCAGGTCGCCGGCGATGACGGCCGGTTGCGGCTCCATCGCGGCGATCGCCCGGTCGATATCGCGCATCATCACCGGCCAGACATCGCGGTAATCCAACATGCGGTTGATGTTGCCGATGCGCCCGCGCGGATCGTTCTGCTGTTCGACATCACGCCACTTCTTGTGCGCCTCTTCGGCGCGGTTGAGAATCGTTTCGATCTGGCCTCGCTTCGTCCGATTTTCCGACGAGTTATATCGCCCCCCGGCCAGCATCACCGACGTGTACGCCAGCACCGCGCCGCCGACGGCCACCGCCGCCGCTCCCATGAACCACGGCTGCTTGGCCTTCCACACCTGCCTGCGAATCACCGGCATCGGCAGCAGATTGCAACTGACCTTTTCCAGCCCCAGCCCCGCCAGCGCCAATCCGTAAGCCGGCGAGAACACCGGCACGTTCTCCGCGAAAGTCGCCGCCTTGCGATCGTCCACCGCGATCTTCTGGAACGTGTCCAGCCGCTCAATGTCCATCTGGAGCTGCTGCTTGAGGAACGTCTGCAACCCCGGCAGGCGGAACGTCGAACCCAGCCCCAGCAATTGCGTCAGGGCCGCGTCACGATTCAGCGACTGGTAATAGCCCAGCGACTTCTGCACTTCCTGCACCAGATCGACGAACACCGGACGCATCGCCTGGAAAATCTGGCGGGCGTATTTGCTGGTCGCCGCCTCGCGCTTGAGTTTCTCCGCCTTGCTGAATGACAGTTTGAAACTGCGAACCAGCGCGTCGGTGAAATGGTTGCCGCCGATCGGGATCGTGCGGAGCCACGCCCGCCCGCCCTCGATGATGATTAAATCGGTCGCCTGCGTGCCGATGTCCATGACGATCGTGCCTTTGGACGACGCGTCCAGGTTCCGGTCGTACATCATCGCGTTCAGGATCGCCACGGGCGAAAGCACCACCGCATGCACCGGCATGTTCACATGTTCAAAGTTCGTCAGCCACGGAAGCAGGCGATCCTTCGTGATGGCGAAAATCCCCACTTCCACGTCCGGCGAGTCCGCCGCCTGGAACGTCTGATAGTCCCACTGCACCTGCTCGATCGGGAACGGAATCTGCTGCACCGCTTCGAACTTCACAATGTCGGGAATCTTTTTCGGCTCCACCGGAGGCAGCTTGGCGAATCGCGCGAACGCCATATGCCCCGGCACCGACACGATCACCGTGCTCTTGCCGATCGGGTGACGCGAGATGAACTGGTCCAGCCCGACGCGCACCTGCTCGTCCACGTCGATGTCCGGCGTGGTCAGCACCTTCTTGAACGGAATCACCTCGAAGTCCGCGATACTCACCTGGCCCCCGCTTCGACGCAGGCGGATCGCCTTGATCGCATTCGCGCCTACTTCAATCCCCCAACAATCAGTCGAACTGGCCATGCGATGGACCTCCATGGGATTGGTCGCCGCCCGCCGCGCCCCCGGAATCCGCCCCCGAAAATCAACCCCCGGAAGTCAGCCCCAGGAAGTCAGACCCCGAAATCAGGGTGTGAACGCGGTGTTTGCCTCTGCTGGTTGCTACGCCGATCAGCAGGGTGGGCTTGTGCGTGTGGTTGGCTCTACCTGCCGGTCGCCGCTTGCCTTGCGCCCGCGGCCACCTTCCACAACACCGCCATTAAAACCGCACCTCACACGATGGTCAAGCGAAGATAAAGTCGCAAGTCGCAAGTCGCAAGTCGGAAGTTGCGGTTCGGACTCCTTACTTCCCACTTTCGACTTCCCACTTCCGACTTTCACTTGACGCATCCGCCCTCCCCCACGACCATACCCCACCATGCCAGACCCCCTCCAACTACTGACCGAACGCTTCGCCGCCGCCATCGCCGCCGCATTGGGTTCCGATCATGCCGGCTTAACTTCCGGGGGAGTCGATCCGATCATCGTCCCCGGCAAGTCTCCCCGGTTCGGCGACTACCAGGCCAACGTCGCCATGTCCCTCGCCAAATCGCTCGGCAAGAAACCCCGCGATGTCGCACAAGCCATCGTCGATCACCTGCAATGGCAGGACATCTGTGAAGAACCCCCGGAAGTTGCGGGGCCTGGGTTCATCAACATCAAACTCGGCGACCGTTGCCTCGCCGACGCCGCCGCCGAGATGATGATGCAACTGCGACAGGGAAGTGTTGCGAAAACAACTTCCGGGGGGCAAACCATCGTCGTCGATTACTCCGGACCCAACGTCGCCAAGGAAATGCACGTCGGACACCTCCGCTCCTCCGTCATCGGCGACGCCCTCGTCCGTGTCCTCCAACAGCGAGGCCACACCGTCATCCGTCAAAACCACCTCGGCGACTGGGGCACGCAGTTCGGCATGTTGATCGAACATTTGAATGACTTGGGATTACTGAATCGCAAACTAGCTGGGAACATTTTGATTCAGGATCTAGACAAATTCTATAAAGAGTCAAAAGCTAAATTTGATGCGCAACCAGATTTTGCAGATCGAGCACGCCGGCGAGTAGTTGCATTGCAGTCGGGAGATGCGAGAACCTTAATGGGATGGCGGATGCTCGTCGAAATGTCAGAGAGACATTTTCAACCCATATATGAACGGTTGGGGGTATTGCTTACTCTAGACGATATCCGGGGTGAAAGTTTTTACAACGACAAACTTCCGGGGGTCGCCGCCGATCTCGAAAACTCCGGCGTGGCGCAAATCAGCGACGGCGCATTGTGCGTTTTCATCCCGCCCTTCGAGTCGCCCCTGATCGTCCGCAAAGCCGACGGCGGGTTCGGCTACGACGCCACCGATCTCGCCGCCATCCGTTACCGCGCCGATCAACTCCACGCCGACCGCATCATCTACGTCACCGACTCCCGCCAGATCGAACATTTCCAAAAAGTCTTCGCTTGCGCCCGGCGGGGCGAATTTATTCGCCCCGAAGTCCGGCTCGATCACGTCCCCTTCGGCACCGTGCTCGGCGAAGACGGCAAACCCTTCAAAACCCGCTCCGGCGACACCGTTAAACTCGTCGATCTCCTCGATGAAGCCCAACAGAAAGCCCGCACCGTCGCCGAATCCATCAATAACCGTCGTCCCCCCGAAGATCGCCTGCCCGCCGATGAACTCGATGAAGTCGCCCGCATCGTCGGCATCGGCGCGATCAAGTACGCCGACCTGGCCAATGATCGCCGCAAGGATTACCAGTTCGTCTGGTCACGCATGTTGGCGATGGACGGCAATACCGCCCCCTATCTCCAATACGCCTACGCAAGAATCCAGTCCATCTTCCGGCGGGGGCAATTAATTGCCCCCGCCCCCGGAACTGGAACTGACCCCGCCGCTTGCGGCTTCGCGAACGTTGATATCACCCTCACCCACCCCGCCGAACGCACGCTGGTGTTAAAGGTTCTTCAACTTCCAGGGGTACTCCGCACCGTCGAACGCAATCTCGAACCTCATCACCTGTGCGGCTGGCTCTACGAACTGGCGACCGTCTTCTCTTCCTTCTATGAAAACTGCCCCGTGCTGAACGCCGACGATCCCGCCGTGCGAAACAGCCGCCTGGCCCTCTGCCGACTCACCGCCGACGCCCTGAAACTCGCCCTGTCCACCCTCGGCATCGAAGTCCCCCAACGCATGTAATCCCGCAGTAGCACCGCATGTCAATGCGGTGCCCGGCCCCCGGAACACGGTACGCCACCGCATCGCCGCGCGCCGCGTCACGGCACCGCAATAACTTGCGGTGCTACATCGCTCGCTTCAAAATCCGATTCTTACCCCAAACCCATGTTTCCCAATCGCGTGTCATGGTCATGGGTCAATGTCTGTCAAGCGAATTGGCATTCCCCCGCGATTGGGGCTTCATTCCCGATTTGTTTATGACGATAAAAACACCTGGGTGGGGCGGGTCCGATGGCTGAAGGAAACCGAAAGGGATTCCGCCATGCTCCGATATCCGTTTTTTCACATCACACGTCGCCGCGCCCATGTCGTGAATCGGCGATCGAGATCGGTGTCCGCCGATCGGCGCCGTGACAGGGCGATCGCTCGAACCCTCCGGGCGATCGGCGTCCTGTTGCCGGCGGCGGGATGGGGAACCGCTCCGGTTTACGCGGATGATTCCTCCTCGGACCTGCGCGCCGATGCGGCGACGGCCGCGGGAATGAATCAAGCGGCGTCGTCCCACGCTTCGTCCAATCCATATGTGGAGATGTCGCTGGATGAATTGATGTCGGTGCGGGGGACGAGCGTGTCGGGGCTGCCCGAACAAACAAGGGGACGTCAACGCCGCCCTCTCTTTCGCCGGCGAACGCGCCGTCACCCAGTCGCCTCCCGCCGACTACGCCCGCCTGGGCCTCGGCCTCACCTGCGCCCCACGCCGAACCTGGAAATCAGCGTCTGGGGGCAAAACCTGCTCGATTCCGGCCACGTCGAATATCTCGACACGCGAATCAACCGCCTGCCCATCGACATCCAACGCGGCGTTTGTATCTCCATGACTGATCGCTTCTGAACAACCGACTTTTTCAGCGGTCATGGCCGTCGCTCATATGAACAAGCTCCGTGTCAACCCGACTCGACGAATACAAGCGATGCTCGGCATCGTCATCATCATGGCGTTCGCGCCCTTCGCCCGGCCTGACGAGGCGCAAGGCAAGGCGGCGATGGTCAAGGCCGCGTTCATTCTCAACTTCGTCAAGCTCACCGCCTGGCCTGACAAGGCCTTCGCCGATTCCGCCAGCCCGCTGGTGGTCGTGATTGTCGGCGGCGATGTCACCGACACATCCATTGATGATGTCGTGAACGGTCTGCGCATCCATGAACGGGAAATCTCCCTGAGACGATTGCTCCCGCCCCCGCGTGAACGATACCGTGACGCCGACGATTACAAGCAGGCATGGAACATCGCCATCGACACGCTGCGCAAAAGTCACATCGTCATCTTCTCCGCCGACGCCTGTTCCCAAACCGATGTCGCGATCGCGCGAATGAACAGCCGCGCCACACTGACCATCGGCGACGGCCCGGATTTCCCCAAAACCGACACGATGATTGCCCTGGTCGAGGAAGACGGTCGCATCGTGTTTTACGCCAATTCCAAAAGCATCCAGCGATCCGACCTGACGCTCAGTTCCCGCCTCCTGCGTCTGGCGCGAACCGTTAAACACTGACCCCAGGATCACGCCATGCCCATGCGAAAACTTTACACCTTCAACGTCAAGTTACTGCTGCTGGTCGCCACGACCTGCGGCCTGGCCGTCACACTCACCTGCGCCACGCTGGTCACCCTGGACAGCTTGTCGATCAAACAATTGCGCGTCGAGGCGCTGACCACGCAGGCGCAGATGCTGGCGTTCAACCTCGCCGGCGCCCTCAGCTTCAATGACGCCAAGTCCTGCGAAGAGATGATGTCGGCCCTGCGCGCCGATCCCAATATCGTGGGCGCGGATGTGTTCAAACCCGACGGTTCGGTCTTCGCCGATTCCAACGAAGACTTCAGCCCGACCAAACGCTATGTTCCCATGCCCCCCGGCAGTTACTTCATGGGCCGCATCCTGGTCGTTTCGGTTCCGATTCGTCTGGATTCACAGGAGCTCGGATCGCTGCTGTTGCGCTATGACATGCGATCGCTGCTGGCCAAACGCCGCATCGGCATTTTGACCGGCATCGGCATCGGCGCCGTGTCGATCATTCTCGCATTGTTCCTGGCGATGCGGCTGAACCGCATCATCAACCGCCCCATCCGTGAATTGGTGCGAACCACGCATCAGGTCGCCGAAACGAAAAACTATTCCGTCCGGGCCGCCAAACTTTCCAATGACGAGTTCGGCGACCTGACCGACCGTTTCAACGCCATGCTCGAAAAAATCCAGCGGAACGACCGCGAACTCCAACTGGCCAACGATTCGCTGGAACATCGCGTCCGCCAACGCACCGCGGAACTGGAACTGGCCAAGGACCAGGCCGAACAGGCCAACCGCGCCAAGACCCATTTCCTGGCCAACATGAGCCACGAAATCCGAACGCCCATGACCGCCATCCTCGGCTACGGTGACATGATGCTCGATCCCAACCAATCGCCCAGCGAAAAACTCGACGCCATTCAAACCGTTCGCCGCAACGGCCAACACCTGCTGGCCATCATCAACGACATCCTCGACATCTCCAAAATCGAAGCCGGGCAGATGACCATCGAACGCATCGAGGTCGTGCTGGTCGAACTGATCGCCGACATCGCTTCGCTGATGCGCATCCGGGCCGGCGAACGACAGATCGACTTCGCCGTCGATTATCGCGGTCCCATTCCCCAAACCATCCAAAGCGATCCCACCCGCCTGCGACAGATGCTCATCAACCTCATCACCAACGCCATCAAGTTCACCCCCGCCGGCGGTTGCATTCGCCTCATCATCCAGACACAGACGACGGAAAATCCTCCGTTGATCCGTTTCGATGTGCGGGACACCGGCATCGGCATCCCGAAGGATAAATTGGCCACGCTCTTCCAGGCGTTCCAGCAGGCCGACGAAACCACCACGCGACGCTTCGGAGGCACCGGCCTGGGCCTGGCCATCACGCAACAACTGGCGATCAAACTCGGCGGGGCCGTCCGCGTTGAAAGCGAACAGGGCCTCGGCTCCACCTTCACACTCACCCTCCCCACCGGCCCGCTCGACGGCGTCAAAATGCTCACCAACGTGCGCGAAGCCGGTTACGCCAAACCCGATCAACTCACGCCCGAACAGACGCAAAAAATCATCAGCCGCCAACGCAACGCCTGCGTCCTGCTGGCCGAGGACGGCCCGGACAACCAGCGGCTGATCCGACATATGCTCACCAAGAGCGGCTTCGACGTCACCGTCGTCGATAACGGCATGCTCGCCTGCGAAGCCGCCTGGAACGATCTGGGCACCGAGCGGAAACCCACCTTCGATCTGATTCTCATGGACATGCAGATGCCCGAACTCGACGGCTACCAGGCCACTCGCCGTCTGCGAAACGAGGGATACACCTGGCCCATCATCGCGCTGACCGCGCACGCCATGGCCGGCGAACGCGAAAAGTGCATCGCCGCCGGTTGCGACGATTACGCCACCAAACCCGTTGACCGCGTCAAACTCCTCCAAATGATCGACCATCATCTTCATCTCGACGAATCCGATCCAACCCCCATTGAGTCGCCCCCCCTCGGCCCGCCCGCTTCCGGGGGTTCAGCAGGCGGGGAGTCGAGCGCAAGCGAGCGCCCACCCACCCCCACCACCGCCTCGTCCGACGGCCCCCTGTTCAGCCAATTCGCCGATGATCCCGACATGATCGAACTGGTCGAAATCTTCGTCAAGGAACTGGCCGAACGCATGTATCGCATCGACCAGGCACTGAAAAATGAAGATCGCCAGTCCCTCATCACGCTGTCGCATCAGCTCAAGGGGGCCGCCGGCGGGTATGGCTTCCCCACCATCACCAACGTCGCCCGATCACTGGAAATGCTCGCGCGTTCCGACGCCGCCGCGATCGACAACCTCGCCGCCACCGCCGCCGAACTCCGCGCTCTGTGCTCCAAGGCCGTCGCGCAACCCAAGTCCTCCATCGAGGTGCCTCACCCATGAAACACATCCAAACGATCCTGGTCATTGATGACGACGTGATGATCCACCGGCTCGTCTCCGCGCGCCTCAAGGGACTTGACGTTCACATCGAAACCGCGAACAACGGACTCGACGGCCTGCACTTCGCGCGTTGTCATCCCGTCGATCTGATCCTTCTTGATGTGTCGATGCCCGACATGGACGGCTTTGAGGCCTGTCGCCAATTGCGCGACCACCCCGCCACACGCGACATTCCCGTCATCTTCCTCACCGGCTCGGACAACACCGTTCAAAAAACACGCGGCTTTGAACTCGGTGCCGTCGATTACGTCACCAAACCCTTTGAACCCGCCGAACTCAACGCCCGCGTCCGATCCGCCCTGCGCATGCAAGCCCTGCTCGAAGCACTCGAAATGCAGGCCAACACCGACGCCCTCACCGGCCTGCCCAATCGCGCCGCCTTCCATCGCCGGCTCACCGCCTGCATCGAACGCACTCGCGCCAATCCCGACGGCCGATTCGCCATCCTCTTCATCGACCTCGACCGCTTCAAACACATCAACGATTCCCTGGGACACGCCGTCGGCGATCAACTGCTCGTCGCCGTCGCCGACCTGCTCCGAAACGCCGTTCGACGCAACGACCCGGAGAGCCGCCACGACAGAAATCGCCCCGTGGATTACATCGCCCGCATGGGAGGCGACGAGTTCACCATCCTCCTGGAAAACATCCCCCATCAGGACGTGGCCGCTCAACTGTCCGACCGCGTCCGCCAATCCATCATCCAGCCGCTGACTGTCTGCGGACATCAGGTCACCGTGGATTGCAGCATCGGCATCCGCTGCTGTGACGCGGCTTGCAGCGACGCCGATGTCATGCTCCGCGACAGCGACACCGCCATTTATCGCGCCAAGGCCGACGGCAAGGGCCGCTGCGTCGTCTTCGACAACCGAATGCACCAGGAAGTCGTCGATCGCCTCGAACTCGAACAAGACCTCCGTCACGCCATCGACGCCGATGAATTGCAACTGGTCTATCAGCCCATCGTTGATCTCGAAGCCGGTCAACTGCACGGCTTTGAATCCCTGCTCCGATGGCACCACCCCACCCGCGGCACGCTCTCGCCCAACCTCTTCATCCCCATCGCCGAAGAAACCGGGCTCATCGTCCCCATCGGACGATGGGCCATGCGCGCCTGCTGCCGGCAGATCGCCGATTGGCGCAATCGCTTTCCCCGCACCCGCCAACTCGCCGGCTGCTTCAATGTCTCCAAATATCAGATCACCAACGACGATCTGGTCAAACTCATTGATCTGGCCCTGACCGACTTCAACCTGGAACCCCGCCGCCTCACCCTCGAAGTCACCGAAAGCGCCATCACGTACAACGCCGCCGCCGTCATCCCCGTGCTGGAAAATCTGCGCAAACGCGGCATCCGGCTCGCCATGGACGACTTCGGCACGGGCTATTCCTCACTGGCCTCCCTCCACCGCTTCCCCATCGACGTCCTCAAAATCGACCGGGAGTTCATCCTCGCCATGACACAGAGCCGCGCCCATGTCGCCGTCGTTTACGCCATCGTCATGCTCGCCGCCAACCTCGGCATGTCCGTCGTCGCCGAGGGCGTTGAAACCGACGAACACCTCGTCCAACTCCAGGCCATCGACTGCGCCTTCGGCCAGGGCTACCTCTTCGGCCGGCCCGTCCCCGCCGATCAGTTCGAGCGCGATTACCTCATCGATTCCCCCGCCAACAAACTCATCCGCCATTAACAATCACCACGCCGAACAGGATTGTACCTGTCCCGCTTTCTCCTCCGGGGGCGACACGTTCTTGCGATATTTCATGTCGCTCCGTCCCTCTGATAGAGGGACACTCATGCGCGACGACCCACTCACCGAAACATTGAACACCCCGCCGAGTTGGACCAACCGCGCCCGCCGCGTCGATCGCTCCGCCTGTCTCGTCCTCCGCACCCGCGACGTCAAACATGCCTACCGGGGGCCCAACATCACACTCACCGCCCGCGATCTGCGATACCTCTTCCATCACCAACTCCCCCTGCAAACCGCCGGCGACCATTGCACACACAAGTCCAACGCCATCAAGCGGCGGTTTCAGCGCGGCTTGTTCCTCCCGCAAAACTGGTCGCAGTCCCTCCGCATCGAACGACACAAACTCCACGCACGTCTCACGCAATATTTCCTGGTCTGCCCGGGTTGTGGCCCCGCCTCTTCAAATCACAAATCAAAAATCACAAATCAAAAATCGAATCTTCCGGGGGCTTCCCTCCCCGGCCGCTGTCTCAAACTTTATCTCCCCCTCTGCACTTCCGCCGAGTGGCGCGACGGCACGATTGTGCGCATGGTTCTGTCGCACGCCGCGCCCTGGTCGCTGGGTCTTCCAAGTAAATCTTTGCACCCCGTCATGCCCCCGGAACTGGTCACGAAATTGATCCACCGCTATCACCCGCTCCTGTTCCGGGGATTGCTCTGCCGCCAATGCCTGGGGCTGCGCTACGGCGAATCGCAACGCACACCGGCGGCACAACACCCGCTCGCCCCCGACTGGGCGAAAGACAAGCCCGACTACTATCAATCACTCACGCCCGACCAGCGCGCCAAAGTGAGCGAATTGTTCAACCTGTTCCGCGGGACGCGGGAATATCGGCAACGCCAACAACAAAAGATGGACCGCCTCGAACGCCGGATCGCCACGCTGGAAAGAAAATACCCCGGCACGAAATTCAGGTAGCACCGCATGTCAATCCGGTGCCCGGAACACGTCGCAACATCGCACCACCGCGCGCCGCGTCCCGGCACCGCAATAACTTGCGGTGCTACGACAAACGCTTCCACGTCGCCGGTTGCTCCATTTGTCCTGGCGTGCCACAATGCGTCCCGAAAGTACCCGAATCTGTTGTGTGGAAGTTTCAGCATGACCGACCCACGCCGTGATTTGATCGACCCCGCCGCCGTGGCGGAGATGGTTCGCCGGATGAACGAGGATGAGTTGCGCCGCCTCAACCATCTGATCGTCGAGCGTCTGAAACTGATCGCGCAGGCGCGCAGCACCGCGATGCTCGCCCGCTTCGGCCCCGGCGATCACGTTTGTTTTCCCGATCAAACGGGTCAGCCCAAGACAGGCCGCATTCTCCGCCTCAACCGCAAAACCGCGACGATTCTCACCGACGATCATCAGCAGTGGAACGTCAGCCCCGCGCTGCTGACGCGCACGGACCAGAAGTAGCACCGCATGTTATACCTCACGCGGCCAATAGTTGAATATCGTTGAACATCTGGAAGCGGAATAAAAGGGGATGAGTACATATATTTAGGAATCCTGCCATGATTGAGAGCGTGAAACACCGCGCCGCCGGGTTGTTGTCTCGTGCTTCCGGCCATGCCCCCACCTCACACACCCGCCCCCTCGCGGTCAACATATGTACTCATC
>Ga0172380_10008585_pt1 | contig 11111 bp, 9 predicted proteins | sample Leawe162metaG_FD_119747 | JGI IMG/M metagenome (GOLD analysis project Ga0172380, IMG submission 119747) | Leachate microbial communities from a municipal landfill in Southern Ontario, Canada - Leachate well 162 metaG | ecosystem: Engineered > Solid waste > Landfill > Unclassified | place... | reverse complement strand
GAACGCGGCGATCCGAGGCGGCCTGCACCCGAAGGACTGGACCGACGCGAACATCGTCCGCATGCGCGGGCAGCTCAAGTCGATGGGCGCGATGTTCGACTGGACGCGCGAGGTCGACACCTCCTCGCCGGAGTACTTCCGGTGGACGCAGTGGTGGTTCCAGCAGCTGTTCAAGATGGGCCTCGCGTATCGCGCGGCGGCCGCTGCGAACTGGTGCCCCTCGTGCCAGACCGTGCTCGCAAACGAGCAGGTCGTGAACGGCACGTGCGAGCGCTGCGACTCGCTGGTCGTGCAGCGCTACATGGAGCAGTGGTTCCTGAAGACCACGGCCTACGCCGAGGAGCTGCTGCACAACGAGGACCTCGACTGGCCCGAGCACGTGAAGACGATGCAGCGCAACTGGATCGGCCGCTCCGAGGGTGCCGAGGTCTCGTTCGCGCTCGAGTCTCCCGCGACGGCCGAGGGCGCGAGCGAGCCGACCGATGAGGTGCGCGTGTTCACGACGCGCCCCGACACGCTGCACGGCGTGACGTTCATGGTGCTGGCGCCGGAGCATCCGCTGGTGCGCGCGCTCACCTCGGGCGCGCAGCGCGCGGCGGTCGAGGCGTACGTGGACGCGGCCTCCCACGCGACGGAGATCGAGCGCCAGTCGACGGAGCGTGAGAAGACGGGCGTCTTCACCGGCTCGTACTGCGTGAACCGGCTGACCGGGCGGCGCGTGCCGATCTGGATCGCCGACTACGTGCTGGCGACGTACGGCACCGGCGCGGTGATGGCGGTGCCCGCGCATGACGCGCGCGACTTCGAGTTCGCGGGCAAGTACGGCCTCGACATCGAGGTCGTGATCGCACCGGCGGACTGGGATGGGCAGCCCCTCGCTGCCGCCTATACGGAGCCGGGCACGCTCGTGCACTCCGGTCGCTTCGACGGCATGCCGAGCACCGAGGCGAAGGCGGCGATCCCGCGCTACCTGGAGGACCAGGGCTGGGGCAAGGCGAGCATCGTCTACCGCCTGCGCGACTGGCTCGTCTCGCGGCAGCGCTACTGGGGCGCGCCGATCCCGATGATCTACTGCGAGACCGACGGCATCGTCCCGGTGCCGGAGGATCAGCTGCCGGTGATGCTCCCGTACGACGTCGAGTTCAAGCCGACCGGCGAGTCGCCGCTCGCGCGCTCCGAGGACTTCGTGAACGTCGCGTGTCCGACGTGTGGCAAGCCCGCGCACCGGGAGACCGACACGATGGACACGTTCATGTGCTCATCGTGGTACTTCATGCGCTATCCGGACGCGCGGAACGCCTCGATGCCGCTCTCGCGCGAGGCAGCCGAGGCGTGGCTGCCGGTCTCGCAGTACACGGGCGGCGCCGAGCACGCGACGATGCACCTGCTCTACGCGCGCTTCTTCTACAAGGTCGCGCGCGACGCCGGCCTCGTGCCGGGCGACGAGCCGTTCACGCGCTACTTCGCGCAGGGCCAGATCCTCGGCCCCGACGGGCGGCGCATGTCGAAGTCGCGCGGCAACGTCGTCGCGCCGGACGGGCAGGTGGAGCGCTGGGGCACGGACACGTTCCGCGCCTACCTCATGTTCCTGGGGCCGTGGGAGCAGGGCGGCCCGTACGACGTCGATGGCATCGTCGGCGTGTGGCGCTGGCTGTCGCGCGTGTGGTCGCTGGTCACCGAGCCGCCGACGCTCGTCGACGCCCCGGACAGCACCGAGGCGCGCGAGCTGCGCGGGCTCGCCCACCGCACGCTGGCGAAGGCGACCGAGGATCTCGAGCGCTATCGCATGAACACCGTCATCTCCGGCCTCATGGAGCTCACGAACGCCCTCCAGCGCACGCGCGACGCCGGCGCCGCCGACCGTGCCGCGTGGAACGAGGCGATCGAGCTGCTCACGCTGATGATGGCGCCGGAGTGCCCGCACCTCGCGGAGGAGGTGTGGGAGCGCACGGGGCACGGCTACTCGGTGCACCAGCAGGCGTGGCCGACGCCCGACCCCGCGTTGCTGCGCCGCGAGACGGTCGAGATCCCGGTGCAGGTCGATGGCAAGGTGCGCGAGCGCCTCGTTGTCGGCGCCGAGGCGAGCGAGGCCGAGGTGCGCGCGCAGGCGGAGGCGATGCCGCGCGTCGCCGAGCTGCTCGCCGGCCGCGAGGTCGCGCGCGTCGTCTACGTGCCGGGGCGGCTGCTCAATCTCGTGCTGCGCTAGGCAGCCAGCTCGGTCGCGCGAGTCAGAGGATCGAGGCGATGCGCTCTAGCGCTCGCCTCGGTCGTCGTCGCGTCGCGGGCCGTCGTCGAAGTCCGGCATCTCGAAGTCGTCGATGATCACCGGGGCCCCGTCATCCTCGTCGTCCTCGCGGAGGTCGCGTGGGTCGCGGTCGACCGGCCCGGCACTCGTCTCACCGGGACGGCGGCGGAGCAGGTTCTCCAGCCCACCCTCGGTCGGGCGCAGCGACTCGGTGGGGCGCAGCGGCTCGTCTCGCCGCAGCGGGATCGGCTCGGGAGTCAGCGTCTCGCGCGACTCGTAGAGCGCGGTCGGCTCACGGAGCGCGGGCTCCGGCGCGGGTGGCGCGGTGCGCACCATCGTGTCGTCGAGCTGCGCGATGCCGGACTGCACCGAGCGCACGAACGCCTGCAACTGGCGATCGAGGCGCTGGAGCAGCTCCCGCGCGTACTCGTCGGCGGCGTCCATCTGCTGCTGGGCCAGGCGTCGCGACTCGTCAAGGCGGTGCTCGATGTCGGCGTTCGCCTGCTCGATGCGCTCGTCCAGGCGCTGCTCGGCGAGCGCCGCGATCTCCTCCGCGCGCTTGCGAGCGGCGAGGGTCAGCTCGTGGGCCTCGACCATGCGCGCGGCGCGATCCTCGGCCTGCGCGATGATCAGGCGCGCGTCCTCCTCGGACTCCAGGCGGTGCTGCTCGCGAGCGGCGACCATCTCCCGCGCCTCGCGCACCTCCTGCGGGATCGCGATGCGCATCTGGTCGACGATGTCGAGCAGGCGGCGACGATCGACGATCGCGCGGCTGCCGATCGGCATCTTCTGCGCGGAGCCGACAAGCTCCTCCAGACGGTCGACGAGCGCGAGCAGATCCATGCGCGATCCCCCTCGGAGCCTCTACTTGGCCCGGAACTTCGCGTTGAGCGCGGCGGCGACGGCCGAGGGGACGAGGTCGTCGATCGGGTGGCCCAGCGCCGACACCTCGCGGATGCGCGTGCCGGAGATGAACAGGTGCTCCACGGCGGTCATCAGGTACACGGACTCGATGTCCGGGGCCATCTTCTTGTTCATGAGCGCCATGTCGAACTCGTAGGAGAAGTCGGTGTTGCCGCGCAGGCCACGGACCAGGACGGCGGCGCCGTGCTCGTGCGCGACGTTCACGGTCAGGCCGGTGTAGGAGACGACGCGGACGTTCGGGAGCTCCGCCTCCGCGATCGCCTCCTCGAAGAGGCGCAGGCGCTCGTCGGTCGTGAAGAGCGTGGACTTCGAGTCGGCGATGCCGACGACGACGCCCTCGAAGATCTGCGAGGCGCGTCGGACGATGTCCATGTGGCCGTTGGTGACCGGGTCGAAGCGGCCGGGGTACATCGCAATCGTCACACTGGCTCCTCTGCTGCCCGGTAGATCGCGACGGCACCGTCACCCTGACGGCGGTCGCGCCATTGTTGGAGTTCGCCGAGGCGTTCCGGCGCAGGGACGCGCGCGGAATGCTCCACGACGACGAACGCGTGAGGCGCCAGCGAGCCGTTGATCGTCTCGCGGATCGCGTCCCAGGCGGTGGCGTCATCATACGGCGGATCGGCCACTACAAGCGTGTAGGCGGCGCCGGAAGGCGGTCGCCAGCGGCCGATGCTCGCCGTGACCGCCGTTGCGTCCTCGGTCATCCCCACGCGTGCCAGGTTGTCGCGGAGCACGGCCGCGGCGCGGGCGTCGGCCTCCACGAAGGTGGCGTGCTCGCCGCCGCGCGACAGCGCCTCGATGCCGAGCGCGCCGGTGCCCGCGTACAGGTCGAGCACCTCCGTGAAGTCCGCACCGGCGGCTTCGAGCATCGAGAACAGCGCCTCGCGCAGACGTCCGGAGGTTGGGCGCGTGCCGCGCCCGGGCGGCTGACGCAGCTCGATGCCGCGCGCGGAGCCGGCGATCACCCGGGGCATCGCCGTCAGCGCGCCTTCGGGGTGGCGGTCGCGCCGGGGCTCGTGGCGGCAGGCGTCGCGGTCGCGGTGGGCGAGGCGGCGGGCGTCGGGGTCGGCGTGCGGCCGCCGTCCGCGGTGACGTTCAGCGTGAGCTGCTGCCCGAGGAAGACGACGCCGTCGGAGATGACGAGGGTCACGCGGTGCGCGCCGGTGCGGGCGGGTGCACGCCAGACGGCAGCGCCGCTGCTCGAACCCGGCTCGATCTGCCCGTCGGTCGCGCGCCATTGAGGCTGGAGGTACGGCCCATACGGCGTCTGCAGCACCAGCTGGCCGTCGTTCGTGTACGACAGCACCGTGTTCCACACGTCGGGCAGCGTCTCGTCGCGCCCGGCGCCCTCCACGACCACGCCACCGAGGGCGTAGCGACGGGCGAGGTCGAGGCGGAACGCCGTGGAGAAGCGGTTCTCGATCCAGATCGTCTGCGAGCCGCTGCGACCGGCGTACACGAACATCACCGCCCGCGAGCGGTCGTCCCAGCGCAGGCCGGTGTTCCCGGCCTCCTGATCGATGTTGGCGGCGCTCAGGGTGATGGCATCCCCGGGAGCGATGCCCTGCTCCACGCGGGCGCGCACGGCGCTGGCGGTCGTCAGCGCCTCGCGCAGCGTGAGCGCGCGGATGACATCGCCGGCGCGCTCACGGGAGCGGCGGTCGATGACCAGCGAGACCTTCGCGAGGTCGACGCCGTTCTCGCGGCGGGTGCGCAGCGCGGCCTCCAGCTGGTCGTAGTAGGCGGCGGGATCGGCGGGGGCACGCAGCCAAACGGCGTTCGCGGCGCGCTGGAGCGCGACCCAGTCGTAGGCGTCGGGCGCGGTGCCCGCAGGCGTCGGCACGGTGACGACCAGGCCGCGGTTCTCGCGCTTCAGCCGCTCCGCGAGCTGCTCGATGAAGGTCGTGAAGGCGGCGCGGCGTCCGGGCTCGATGCCGAGGTAGTCGATGTGCACGCCGGCGGCCTGCGTGGCGAGTGCGGCCCCCGCGATCGCATCGATGTGGCGTCGCGTCGCGCTGGAGTCGTTGAGGATGCGGTTCACGCCGGCGGCGCCGACGGCGGTGCTGGTGGTCAGACCGAGGTACCGCCCCTGCAGCGATCCGCCGAGGCGATCGGAGAGCTGGAGGCCGTCGTCGCCGGTCGCGGGCTCGCCTGCGAGGACGCTGACGACGCCCGCGTCGCCGGCAGCGGCGTCGAGCGTGTCGCCCGCCCCCAGCATCACGCCGAGCTGGTGCGCGAAACTCGCGCGCCGCAGCACGGCGATGTTCGTGGGCACCGTCGGCAGCTCGGCCCGAGCGGACTTCCCGCCGTCGGTCGGAGAGACCGAGGCGAGCCGCTGCCACTCGCCGCCGACGTAGGTGTAGAACGCCATCGCCTTGCCGTCGTCCATCTGGCGGCTCAGGCGCACGGTGAGCGTGACGGGCGTCGACGACTCGCGCTTCCCTTCCAGGTCGTAGAGCGACGACACCGCCTCCAGCCCCTCCGGGAGCGAGGGCATCGAGGAGCGCGCGCGCGTCGTGAAGCCCTCGCCGGCGACGATGCTGCCTGAGCCGCCGATGCGGCTCAGGATGTTCACGGGCGGCAGGAACAGCGCGAGCGTGACGACCGCGAGCGCGGCGATCACACCGAGGACGCGCAACTCGCGCGCGCCGGGGCGGAAGCCGCCCGGGTCGCGAGGCAGGTCGCCGCCGCCTCGCCCGCTGCGACCGGCGTCGTCCGTGTCGTCACCGGCATCGGTGTTGTCGAAGTCGTCGTCGGTGCGCTTGTGCCCCACGAAGCGGGACGGATCGAACGCGCTGGGCCCGCCGCCCTCCAAGTAGCGGCGGCGAACCTGGATCGGCTCGAACTCGGGCGTGCCGACCTCCGCCGCGCCATCCACATCCTCGGTCTCGAAGTCGTTGGCGTCGTCGAGCGGATCGCCGTGCCCGTGGTCGGGCGGCGGCGGCTCGGAGCGCGGGTCGTCGTCGCGCGGTCCGGGCATCGTCAATCCTCCGGGGTGAGCGGCACGGTGATCGTCCGCCCCGCGCGCAGCACGGCGAGGTCGACGCGCGCGCCGCGGGGGAGTTGCTTCAGCAGATTCACCATAGGCACGTCGTACGTTACGGGCTGCCCGTTGACGCCGACCACAATGTCCCCGGCGACGATGCCCGCCTTCGCTGCGGGGCTGCCGGGCGCGGGTGCGGTGACGAGCGCGCCCTGCGGCACGGGCAGCTTCCGCTGGGCGGCGATGTCCGGGTCGATCTCGAGGTGCTGCTCGTCCGGGCGCTCGATGCCGATGCGGGCGCGGGGGAAGCGGCTGCCGGCAACCATCGCGGCGATCACGGGGCGCAGCGAGTCGATCGACTGCGCGAAGCCGACATCGCGCACCTCGGCGCCGCCGGGGCCGGAGCGGATCACGGTCGTGAGCAGGCCCACGACCTCGCCGCGCAGGTTCGTGAGCGCGCCTCCGGAGTCGCCGCTGTTGATGGTGGCGTCGGTCTGGATGAGGTCCTCGAAGGTCACGCCGGAGCGGGGCAGCGTGCGCCCCGTGGCGGAGACCACGCCGAGGGCGGTCGTGCTGCCGCGCCCGAACTGCCCCGTGCCACCGGCGAGCGCGAGCACGAAGTCGCCCGAGCGGAGCGCCTCGGAGTTGCCGAGGGTTGCGGGGCGCAGGCCCTGTGGCGCGACCTGGATGACGGCGGCGTCCGTGAACGGTGAGTCGTCGGCGATCAGGCGCGCCGGACGCTCCTCGCCGCTGGGGAGGTAGACGGTGACCTGGGAGGCGCCGCGGATCACGTGCGCAGCCGTCAGGATGTGCCCCGACTGGCTGACGACGATGCCGGTGCCGATGTCCTGCCCGGCGGGCCCCTCCGCCAGGATGAGGACGATGCTCGGCTGGGCGCGGTCGACGGCGGCGCGCACCGCGGCCTGCGTGTCGGTGGCAGTCGCGGCGGGTGCCGAGGCCGCGGGAGGGGCATCGAGGCGGCTCGCGAGCATGCCGCCACCCAGGCCGGCGGCGAAGCCGACGACCAGCGCGACCAGTGCGGTGACCAGCACGACGCGGGCGATGAGCGTGCCCTCCGGGGCCGTGGGGAGCGGCTCGGCGGGGAGTGTACCATCGGCGCCGATGCGGTTCGGGGTTCCCCGCGTTGCGAGGCGTGGCGCGCTTCGCTAGGATTGGGGCATCCCAGCAGCACGACGGATGACGGACTGGCGCAGGCGAGTCCGTTTCTGTTTTGCGCATCCGCCTATGCAGTTCCGTGCCTCGACAGACGGTCGAGGCTGCATGTGCGAGGTCGGGAGCGGACGCGCGAGAGCGCGCCCAGGCACGAGAGCCAGGGGGTTCACATGGTTGACCAACCGGTCCTGCTGACGAAGGCGGGCCTCCAGCGCCTGGAGGGGGAGCTGCACGAGCTGCGCACGACGAAGCGTGCCGAGGTGGCGCTCGCGATCCGCGAGGCGCAGGAGCTCGGCATGGCCCAGGTCGACGGGCAGTACGAAGAGGCGAAGAACCAGCAGGCGTTTCTCGAGGGCCGCATCCTCGAGATCGAGAAGATGCTGGAGCGCGCCCAGATCATCGACGAGGAGGCCGCGCACCAGTCCTCGGAGGTGCGCATCGGCTCGACCGTCACGGTGAAGGGCCCCGACAACAAGAAGCACGAGTACCAGGTGGTGGGCCCCGCCGAGGCCGCGCCCTCGGAAGGCCGGATCAGCCACGAGTCGCCGGTGGGTCGGGCGTTGCTCGGCAAGAAGCGCGGTGACAAAGTGCAGGTCACGACGCCGAAGGGCGTGATGGAGATGGCGGTCGTCGCCGTCTCGTAGGCCGGACTCGTCGCCCCGAGACGAGCTCGGGCAGCAGCAACGACGCGGGCGGGGGACACCCCGCCCGTTGCATGTCGCGCGCGGTCGCCGCGCGTGTGGGGCAGGTAGCGATGCCGACCGAGGAAGAGCTCTTCGCCCAGCGGCTGGACAAGCGCGCCCGCCTGCGCGCCTCGGGCGACCCATACCCCGCGCGACTGGAGCGCACCCACGAGGCGCGCGCCGCCGTCGCGGCATTCGAGGCTGCGGAGCAGGCGGGCGAGGCGACCGACCTCGCCGTCGCGATCGCGGGGCGCGTCACGGCGCAGCGCGTCATGGGCAAGGTCGCGTTCGTCGACGTGCGGGACGGCTCCGGCCGCATCCAGCTCCAGCTCCGCCAGGACACGCTGGGCGAGGCGTTCGAGGCGCTGAGCCTGCTCGACCTCGGCGACTTCGTGCAGGCTGCCGGGCGGCTCTTCCGCACGCGCACCGGCGAGGTCACGGTCGGCGTCGAGTCATGGTCGGTGATCACGAAGGCGCTGCGCCCGCTGCCGGAGAAGTGGCACGGCATCACCGACACCGAGACGCGCTACCGCCAGCGCTACCTCGATCTCATCGCCAACGAGCGCTCGCGCGAGATCGCGCGACGCCGCGCCGATGTGATCGCGGCGGTGCGGCAGTTCTTCCACGGCCGCGGCTTCATCGAGGTCGACACGCCGGTGCTGCAGGAGCACGCGGGCGGGGCGGCGGCGCGCCCGTTCGTGACCCACCACAACTCGCTCGCCCGCGACCTGTTCCTGCGCATCTCGCTGGAGCTCCACCTGAAGCGGCTGCTGGTCGGCGGCTTCGACAGGGTGTTCGAGCTCGGGCGCGTCTTCCGCAACGAGGGCATCGACCGGCGACATAACCCGGAGTTCACGCTCCTCGAATCGTACGAGGCGTACGCCGACTACCACGACGTCGCGAGCATGGTGGAGGACCTCTACCGCCACGTCGCCCGCGAGGTCGCGGGCACGCTACAGCTCCCGTTCGGCGATCACGTCATCGACCTCGAGGCGCCGTGGCGCCGCACGACCTACCGCGAGGCGCTGCTGGAGCACACCGGCATCGACTACACGCGCCACCGAGACCTCGCGGACCTGCGCGCGGTCGCCCGTGAGCGCGGCGTCGAGGTCGACGAGGGCGCCTCGTGGGGGACGGTCGTCGACGCGCTGATGTCCGAGTTCGTGGAGCCGAAGCTGATCCAGCCGACGTTCCTGCTCGACTACCCCGCCGAGCTGTCGCCGTTGGCGAAGCGGCGCGCGGACGACCCGACGGTCGCGGAGCGCTTCGAGCTGTTCATGATCGGCTACGAGATGGCGAACGCCTACTCGGAGCAGAACGACCCCGTGGAGCAGCGCGATCGCATGCGCGAGCAGGCGCAGAAGGCCGCCGACGGTGACGACGAGGCGGAGATCGCGGACGAGGACTTCCTGACCGCGCTCGAGTACGGCATGCCGCCCGCGGGCGGCCTCGGCATCGGCATCGAGCGGCTGGTGATGATGATGGTCGGCGAGCCCTCGATCCGCGAGGTCATCCTGTTCCCCGCGATGCGCGACCAGCAGCGCGGCGCATCGAGGCCGGACGAGTCGTGAGCGGCCCGCTGCGCAGCGTCGTGGAGGATGTCCACATCCACGCGACGTTCCTCGACGTGTGTGACCTCATCGCCTCGCCGCTGCGCTGGGTGCCGCCCGCGATCACGGAGGCCGAGGGCGACCTCGACGCGCTCGCGTTCCGGCTGCTGCTCCCGCTGCGCAGCGAGCACGCCCGCCTCGCCCGTCAGGCCGACGAGGCGGCGCATGTCCTGGCGTTCGCCGCGAACGGCGACGGCGGTGCGGTGCGCGGCCTCACCTGGGTCGTGAACGTCGAGGCGCCTCGCGAGGTGCACCTCGTCGCCGAGCTGCTCTACGAGCCGGCCGGCGGTCCGATCGGCTGGGCGCTGGAAGAGGTCATGCACCGGCCCTCGCGGCGCCAGGCGCTGCGCGACGCCCTCTGGCGCCTGAAGCTCCTCGCCGAGGGGCGCGACTAGCCTCAGCGGTCAGGCCGCTACCTCGCGGTGCGCGTCCAGCGCCGCATCCACCTCACCCGCCGCAGCCGAGAGCGAGAGCACGACGATGCGGTGCAGCGAGTGCAGCTGCCGCAGGAGCTCCGTCGCCTGCATCAGCGAGGCATCGATCATCGCGGCGTTGCGGCGCAGGGCTGCCTGGTACTGCTCGACGCGCTGGTCGGACTCGTGCTTCGCCGTGATGTCGCGTGCCACCGCGTACGCGAAGCCCGCGCCCGGACTGGCGCTGAATCGGAGCCATCGATACGTCTGATCCGCGCAGCGGAAGCGCACGGCGAGTCGATCGACCGGTGTGCCATCGCGGAGACCGACGAACTGGCGGCGGAACTCATCGCGATCCTCCGGATGCACGTACTCGAGGAACGGGGTCGCGAGCAGTGCCTCCGTCGAATGCCCCGTCACCCGCTTCCACGCCGGGTTCAGCAGCGTCACCACCCCCTCCAGGCTGGCGACGCAGAGCATGTCGCGCGCGAGGTCAAACAGCGCCTGCACCTGGTCGGCGTGCTCGTGCGCGGTCGTGGACGCGCCGGGTGCGGATGTGTCCTGCGTGGTCTGGGCGTTCATGGCTGCGCCTCGTCTCCTCGGTCTGCTCGTCGCGGTGATCTTCGGCAGGTGGGTGTCGGCGCCGCGCGCGCGTCAGGAAGAAACAAGGTGCGCGCGATCGGGGGGACATCGAGGCGCCTCGATGCTCGCGTTGCCCGGGCATGGGGGCGCTGCTACGCTCGCGCGATGGAGCGCCATTTCACGGTGAGCGGGTTCGTGTCGCAGGCCGGGAAGACGGCGCTGCACTGGCACCGCCTCGGCCTCTGGCTGCCGCCCGGTGGCCACATCGAGGCCGATGAGGACCCGATCGAGGCGGTGCTGCGTGAGGTGCAGGAGGAGACCGGCCTCGCTGCCGAGGTCGTCCCGACCGGCCGCGCCTACACGTGGTCGCAGCCGGGGCGGCTGCCCGCGCCGGTCACGATCGGCGTCTACGACATCGAACGAGGCGACCCGCACCAGCGCGCACCGCACCAGCACATCGACCTCGTCTACTTCACCCGCCCGCTCGCCGGGCAG
>Ga0172380_10008584_pt1 | contig 11114 bp, 9 predicted proteins | sample Leawe162metaG_FD_119747 | JGI IMG/M metagenome (GOLD analysis project Ga0172380, IMG submission 119747) | Leachate microbial communities from a municipal landfill in Southern Ontario, Canada - Leachate well 162 metaG | ecosystem: Engineered > Solid waste > Landfill > Unclassified | place... | reverse complement strand
ATGGCCTGCCGGCTCTGGGCGCGCAGTGGCTACTACCAGTCAGGCGGGGCTTTCGGTTTTCGCGACCAGTTGCAGGATGTGATGGCGCTGATCCACGCCGAACCCGGGCTGGTGCGCGCACACCTGCTGCTGTGTGCAAGCCGCCAGTTCCTGGAAGGGGATGTCCAGCACTGGTGGCATCCGCCATCGGGTCGCGGTGTGCGCACGCATTGTTCGGACGACTATCTCTGGCTGCCACTGGCGGTGTGCCGTTATGTGATGAGCACCGGGGACACGGGTGTGCTGGATGAATCGGTGCACTTCCTGGAAGGCCGCCCGGTCAACCCTGACGATGATTCCTATTACGATCTGCCCGTCCGCTCGACAGAGGCAGGCAGCCTTTACGAGCATTGCGTCCGCGCCATCCGGCACGGATTGCAATTCGGCGTCCATGGGCTGCCGCTGATCGGCTCGGGCGACTGGAACGATGGCATGAACCTGGTGGGCATCCACGGCAAGGGTGAGAGCGTCTGGCTGGGCTTCTTCCTCTGCGAAGTGCTGCGGCAGTTCGCCGTGCTGGCGAGTGCGCGCGGTGACCAGATCTTCTCCGACCACTGCCAACAAGAGGAACAAGTCCTGCGCCAGAATATCGAGCAGCATGGCTGGGACGGCGAGTGGTACCGCCGCGCCTATTTCGACGATGGCACGCCGCTCGGATCGGCAGGCAACACGGAATGCCGCATCGACTCCATCTCGCAAAGCTGGGCCGTGCTGTCCCGCATGGCAGAAACCTTGGCCGGAGGAGATACCAGTTTCGCGCGTGCACGGCAAGCCATGCAGGCGGTCGACGCCCGGCTGGTGCGCCGTGAGGATGCGCTGGTGCAACTGCTCGCGCCGCCCTTCGATAAATCCAGCCTTGATCCCGGCTACATCCGCGGCTATGTACCGGGCGTCAGGGAAAACGGCGGGCAGTATACCCACGCGGCAATCTGGGCGGCCATGGCATTTGCTGCGCTGGGCGAGCGCGAGCGTGCCTGGGAACTGCTGACCATGATCAACCCGGTGAACCACGCACTGTCTGCTGACGGGATCGCAACCTACATGGTCGAACCTTATGTGGTCGCCGCCGATGTCTATGCCGTCGCCCCGCATACCGGGCGCGGCGGATGGAGCTGGTACACCGGCTCGGCCGGATGGATGTACCGCCTGATCGTCGAATCGCTGCTGGGGCTGCGACTGGAAGGCAACCAGCTGCATCTGGTGCCCTGTCTGCCCGCAGACTGGCAAGGATTCAAGATCCATTACCGCTATCGGGAAACGGTTTACCACCTCGCCGTGACACAAACCCGCAACGACGCAAAAGCGGCATGCGACGTCCGCTGTGTATCGGTGGATGGTGTCGAGCAACACGACAAAGTGATTGTGTTGGTTGATGATCGGTGCGAGCATTCAGTCGATATAAGCCTGTAGCCTGTAGCCTGTTGACGCAGGATTTCGATGGTGTGGTTGCATCGGTGAGAAATGCTCAAGTCTTTGGGGCCTGGTCTCAATTAAGCGACGTGCGAATGCCCCAGGGGCATTCCCTTCGGATAGCTTGCTCTGGGAGCAAAGCATTGACGTGATGGGAGCTGAGTGAAATGAGTCCCTCTGTTAAAAATTTCCCGATTGTTTGCGTCGGTGGTTCGGCAGGCGGGCTTGACGCCTATATCCGTCTATTGCAGAACCTGCCCGCTGACATGGGCGTGGCGATCGTGATTGTTAATCACATCACGAGCATGCCGACGCACCTCCACGAGGTCCTGCCGCGCTTCACAGCGATGCCGGTGGATCTGATCACGGTCAGCCAGACATGCCGGAGAGCGCCATTGACAGCGGGTGTATTGATTTTGTCCTGTCGCCGGAAGATATCGCAAAAGAAATTATGCGAATTGCCCACGCGGAAGGCTAAAGAGCCCGCTTCGTCGTGTGCGTTTTTCCGAATTCCAATGCCACATCCAACGTGTCGATGAACTCGTTGATCTTGATCGGTTTAGTGAGATAGCGGAAGAATCCGGCCTCCAGACTTTTGACGATATCGCCGGGCATTGCATTGGCACTCAGCGCAACCACCGGGATCAGTGAAGTGAGCGGGTCCTCAGACAGTGCTTTCAGTACCGTGATACCACTGATGCCAGGCAGATTGATGTCCATCAGGATGACATCCGGCAGCATGGCGCGTGCCAATTCGATGCCCTGCTTGCCGCTCATCGCTGTCAGCAGGCGGATATCCGATCGACGTTCAATAATATCCTCGACCAGTTTCAGGTTGGCTGGATTGTCCTCAACGTAGAGCAGGGTATGCACCGGTGCGTCGGTATGGACCGGCGCTTGGTGAGCTTGGGTCGCGGCTGCGGCTTCGGCCAAATGCATGCCCGGCTGTGGCGCATCCGTCAGTTCCAATTCAATCCAGAACACACTACCCGTGCCGACCGTGCTTTCCACACCGATACGGCCACCCAAATACTCGACGAGTCGTTTGCATACGACCAGGCCGATACCGGTTCCTTCTTCGACAATCGCCTCTTGCCCGAGGCGATTGAACGGCTGGAATAGTTGTGAAATTTGATCCGGAGCCAAGCCATGCCCTGTATCCTGGATGCTGATCCGCATTGAATCCGGCACCTTCAGGACACAGTCCACGGTCACTGTACCGCCCAACCTGTTGTACTTGATCGCGTTGGACAAGAGGTTGATGAGAATTTGCTTGAGCCGTGTCGGGTCGGCTTTGAGAAAGCAAGGCGGCTCGATCTTTGGAAATGCCAGGCGGATGCCATACTTTTCCGCCTGAGGTCCCACCATGGTCTCGCATTCAAGCATGACTTCGGCCAGCGATACCGCCTCCATCGACAGCGATAGCTTCCCGGACTCGATCAAGGCGAGATCGAGAATCTCATTGATCAGCTCCAGCAAATACCATCCGCCCTTGAGAATCTGTTCGAGGCTGCGCTGCTGGGAAGGTGTCGGCGGTGGTAAGCCGGCCTCTATGAGTTGCGTAAAACCCAGAATCGCATTCAGCGGCGTGCGCAATTCGTGGCTCATGCTCGACAGGAATTCCGATTTGGCGAGATTGGCCTTCTCCGCCACTTTCACGGCCAGCTCGAGCTCGACATTCTTGTCCCGCAGCACCCGGTCGAACAAGATGCGCTCTGCGGCGACGCGCTGGCGTGCCGTATTGTCGGTGCCAATCAACAGGTAACCGATAATGGTGTTGCGCGCGTCTCTGAGCGCCGTCACCGACACGACGGCCGGAAAGCGGCTGCCATCCTTGCGGACGTAGGTTAGTTCGTAGATGTCCTCCATGCCACGCGAGGCCTTGAATGCCAGGGCTTCGAAGCCCGCCTTAATCGGGGTGGACAGCTCGAGGCTCAAGGCATTGGCGCGTGCAATCAACTCCTGCGGGTCGGAGATGTCCGCCGGGGTGATCTTGTTCATCACTTCGGACGCGGAATAACCCAGCATGCGTTCAGCGCCCACATTGAATATCTGAATGACGCCCTGCGCGTCTGTGGCAATGCTTGAGAAATTGGCGCTATTGAAGATCGCGTGCTGCAGTCCTTCTGCTTTAGCCAGGTCTTCTTCGGCCTGCTTGCGGGCGGTGATATCGCTCAACACGACGCGCAGCTTGGATCCTCCGTCGCCATCGTTGGCGGCGTTGATCGTCAGATGGACCCAAAATTGGCTGCCATCCCCCTTCACCATGCGCAACTCGCAGGATAGCGGCTCCCCGTTTTTCACCAGATGTTTGCGACTTGAGTCGTAGATATTGCGATCCCTGTCGAGGATGAACCGGGACAAGGGCAGCTTGACTAATGCGCCCCGCGCCATGCCCAGCATGCTGGCGGCAGTGAGGTTGGCTTGCAGGATCAGCCCCCGCGTGTTGACGGTGCAATAACCGACCGGGGCCAGATCATAGAGGTCAAAATAGCGTGCCCGCGAAGCATCAAGCTCTGCCTGGGCCTCTCTCAGCTCCTGGTTCTGCATCTCCAGTTCGATCTGATGCACCTGCAACTCATGCAGCAAGCGCCAGGCGTCTTCTGGCGGTTTTGGCGAGGACGCTGTCGAGGAACGCGATGTGTTCTCATTCTGTAACCGAGAAAGATTAGCCGAATATGCGGCATCGGCTCGTTGGCGCAAGGTCATTTCCGAGGGTGTTGCTGCCGCGCCCCCGGTCACTCGCTTATCCTTGCGGGTCATCGATTTCGTCATCGGCGGTCTAACGCTTTCAACTCGTCGTGCAGTTTCTTGATGTCACTGATGTCGGTAAACGTAATCACGACGCCGTCGATCACATTGTCCTGCGTCCGATAGGGCATGATCCGGACCCGGTACCAGCGACCGTCCCGGGTACCGGCCTGCGCTTCCTTGAAGATCAGCGTGCGGAGCACTTCCTGGGCGTCGGCATTGAGCTGTGCATAGTCGAGGTCCGTCACGACATGCGTCAGCGGTCGGCCGATGTCCCCGGGAATCAGCTTGAAGAGGTTGGTCGCATGGGGGGTGTAGCGCCTGAGCGCCATCTCGCCATCCAGAAAGATGGTGGCGATCTCGGTGCTGTTGAGCAGATTCGTCATGTCGTTCTTCACCCAGGTGAGATCTTCCACCTTGGACTGGAGTTCGGCATTGACGGTCTGCAATTCTTCGTTGAGGGACTGCATCTCCTCCTTGGAGGTGGTCAACTCCTCATTCGTCGATTGCAGCTCCTCATTGGTGGATTGAAGTTCCTCGTTGCTTGATTTGAGCTCTTCCACCGAGGTCTGCATTTCTTCGTGGGTGACCTGCAGCGCTTCCCGGGTCTGTTGCAACTCCTGGAGCAGCGTCTCGTGCGCAGCCGTGGCAACAGGCTGACGACTCTTCCTGCCCGTCGCCGGGGCAATCACATCATGGAAGACAATCAGCACCCGCCCACGCAAGGGGTCCGGCTTGTCGATGGCCTGCACCGTGACATTGACGCTTTGAGTGCTGCCGTTGTTGCCGACCTGCAAGCCTTTCAAGTGGATTGGCCGGGGCTCCCGCAACGCCCGGTGGATCACCCCGGTCAGTGCCTCGCGCAGCCCTTCGCGGGCCATCGCGTGGATGTTGATATTGAACTTTCCCGCTGCCGGCTCCAGGTATTTCCCGGTGCGGCCGCTGACGTAAAGGATGTCCCCTTCACCATTGACCAGCACCGCCGGCGGCGCGTAGTTTTGCTGAATCAATTGATCGGTCAGTTGTCCGACATTCTCGGCGCGCTGGGCCGGTGGTATCTCGGCAGCCAAAACCATATGTTTATTCTCCAGCGCTGGAAACTCCACATCGGACGGCCTCTGGTCGCACCGGCGGAACACGCGCGCCTTGTTGTTCAGCGGTGCAAACAGGTGGTTGAAATTGCCGATCGTCTCGGCACTACCCAGGAGCATGAGTCCGCCGGGGTTCAAAGCATAGTGAAAGAGCGGCAGCAGCTTCTTTTGCAGCTCCGGGCGAAAGTAGATGAGCAGGTTGCGGCAGGTCAGAATATCGAGCTTGGTGAACGGTGGATCGGAGATGATGTTTTGTGGGGCGAATACCACCATCTCCCGGATTTCCTTGTTGACCCGGTACTGGCCATCCTGTTCGATGAAATAGCGGGCGAGCCCCTCCGGAGAAACATCGGCGGCAATATTGGCCGGATACACGCCCTTGCGCGCCTTCTCAATGGCCTCGGGGTCAAGATCGGTGGCGTAGATCAGCAACTCATGAGGTTCGCCGGGCTGGGCCCGCGCCAGAGCCTCCTTGAAGATCATTGCCAGGGAGTACGCTTCCTCGCCGCTGGAACAGGCGGGAACCCACGCCCGCAGCCGCTTTCGTCCCGGTGTTTGCGCCAGCAGTGCCGGGATCGCTGCGTCACCCAGGTAATGCCAAACCTCAGGATCACGGAAGAAGCTGGTCACGCCAATCAACATTTCCTTGAACAGGAGGTCAATTTCCTGCGGATTGCTGCGCAGGTAACGCACGTAATCGGTAATGCTGTGTATCTGATGCAGGGCAATGCGCCGCTCGATGCGGCGAATCAGCGTATTGGTCTTATAAAGGGTGAAATCGTTGCCGCTGCGGTCGCGCAGGAGGAGAACAATCTTGTCGAGGTCACTCTGGATCTTGGTTTCAAGTGCGGGTTCGTTCAGCGGGATTGTTGCGGGATGCCTAAGGTAGGCGATTATTCTGGACGGCAATTCTTCGGGTGTGGCCACGATGTCGGCGACACCTGCCCCGATCGCGCTGCGTGGCATGCTGTCAGCACTGGCGCTGGCAGGCTCCTGCACCAGGGTGAGCCCCGATTTCTCCTTGATGGCGCACAGGCCGAACATGCCGTCGGACCCCATCCCCGACAGAATCACGCCGATCGCCCGCTCTTGCCGGTCTTCCGCCAGGCTGCGCAGGAAGAAGTCGATCGGCAAGCGCAGGCCGCGCGAACCAACAGGCTCGAGCAGATGCAGGGTGCCATGGAGCAATGACAAATCCTTATTGGGCGGGATGATGTAGACGCAGTCGGGCTGGATGGGCATCCCGTCGCCGGCTTCGACCACCTTCATGCGGGTGATACGCTGCAGCAGTTCGGGCAAGGCGCTCACATGGGCCGGGGCGAGGTGCTGGACGATCACGAAGGCCATGCCGCTACCGACCGGGACATGCGATAGGAACTTTTCCAGAGCGTCAAGACCGCCTGCGGAGCAACCAATGCCGACCACAGGGAAATCAACGGTTCGTCGCAAATCCCGAATTTGGGTGTCAGGACTGCCTCGCAGCTTTGTCATGCGCTTGCGTGTTGTCGTTGTGTCTGACTTTAGTGATTTGCCCATGCGTGCCTCTCAGGGCGAAGACCAGCGATTCATGTTAGCTCACACCTCACACTACGCTCATGCAACGACATGCGCAACACTGACCCACATGCTTACCCACATGCAGTTACCCACTTGCGGGAGCATTCAAATGCAATCTGGCGTGACGCATACAGAATCGGGTAGGGGAATCATTGTACTGCTTGCGTGCGCGGGAGCACAGACGGAACATCAGATTCGGTTTAGGGTAATGGCAGTATTCTTGATTTCCAATTTTGGTAAAGAGTTCCGATATGACCACCGAAATCCAGGCTGTGCAGAGCATCCAAAGTGCCCACGCCGTCACACCGCTGTCGAGTGATCCCAATAGAGCGAATGCAGCTCTGGACACCGCATCTGCAGCGAGCATCTCCGGCACTCTGAATTCTGCTCACGCGCGATCGCCTGATCTCGCGGCACAGACCGCTATCGATAGCCTGCCGACTTCTCCTGAGCTTACATCGGCCGCAACCCAACAGAGCTTGCTCGCCCAACTTGAAGCCAACATGGCTTCTGCACTTTACTTGAAGGCGGCGTTGTTCCGCTCACAGCACGATGCAGACTCGGTTTCGCCGAATGCCGGGCGGGAACCCCAGCCAGAAAAGCCGATCCCGGAATTAAAGCCAGTTATTCTTTCTCCATTTGAAGGTTCGCTTTGATTCGGCAACTGGAAGAAGATTGTTTGACCTATCATTTCAGGAACTCTTCAAACTCTTCATCTTCCCCAACATCCAGTATTTGGGAAATCTTCAGCGCCGAAGCTGCTATCTCAGCGTCGCTTGCAGCGTAATTTCCGGAACGCTGGCAAGCGCTTTCGACAATGGGCAGTCACGCTTCGCCGCTGCCGCGATCTCCTGAAACTTAGTTTCGTCGATACCGGGCACCGTGGCTTGCATCGTCAGATCGATGCGGTCGATTACAAAGCCTTCACCCTGCCTGGACAAGCGGACGCTGGCAACCGTATCGATGTCGGTGGTTGCGAGTCCTGCCTTGTCGCAGGCGAATGAAAACGCCATCGTGAAGCACGCAGCGTGGGCGGCGCCCAGAATCTCTTCCGGGTTGGTACCGCGCCTGTCGTCCTCGAAGCGGCTTGCAAAGCCATAGGGATAGTGCTGCAACGCACCCGTCTCGGTGCTTATCTTGCCCAGACCCTGCTTGCCCTGGCCTTCCCAATGCACACTGGCGGTCTTTTCGGTCATATATGGCTCCTGTTTCGGACAGTTGATCCAGCATCGCACTTTGAGCGCAATCTTGTGGACAATCTGTTCGGCACCGCACGGATGAGCGCCGGATTTTTCACCAGACTGCGACACAGCCTTCTGTAACAACCTGGGGGCAGGTTTATGACATGCCCGTCTTCCCACTTGAAGAACGCAGGATTTGATCTTTCGAGTGGATTTGCCGGCTGGCGTGCCCTTCGATGTGCTGACTGGTTTCCTCAGCGAGGAAGGCAATGCCTTCGGCCGGCCAGTCGGTGTGGTGCTCGACAAACAAGGCGCGTTGCTCGTAGCGGACGACGTAGGCAATGTGGTCTGGCGCATCACCTCCGGCGACACACCTTAAGCCCTGTCATCCTCAGAACATCCCACTGAACCGGCGGAAGACCATGGCCTGTGTACGTTAGCGCACGGAATAAATCGCACTTCCGGCGCATCGTGCATTCTGCACCGGAGCGCTCTGGCACTTCGCTGGCTGTGACCGCCTGCAGATTGAGCGCCAGCGGGCGCGAAAGTCTAAGGAAATTAAACCCAAGAAACCCGTAACTCACAGGGAGAATGAAATGGCAAGCATTGGTTATCACGAACCCATCGATGAGCTGTCCGGCGAAGTACGAGACATGCACAGGGCAATCGTTTCGCTGATGGAAGAACTGGAAGCCGTAGATTGGTACAACCAACGCGCGGATGCCAGCAAGGATGCAGAACTCAAGGCCATCCTGGTGCACAACCGGGATGAAGAGAAGGAACATGCTGCCATGTTGCTGGAGTGGATACGGCGCAAAGATCCAACGTTTTCCGGCAAGCTGAAGGAGGTCTTGTTCACCAGTAAAGCGATTGCGCATCCGTGATGACCATCGGCTTGGCCAGAACAGCCCTGCGGCGCGCAAATGTGACGCTGGAACAATGGAACAAGCATTACCACGACCACGCGAAGGAAATCGCCAACGGGAGCGTTCAGGTGCTTGATGTGGCCCCTGAGAAGGCAAAGAAGATAGCCGAGGCCGCCGCCAAAACCGACGGCATCATTTTTCACCTGTGGCCGGATGGAAAAAAGTTCCGAATGGCGATGTGATGTTTCCGACAGCCGTCAGCCACCAGCCCGTAAAACAGCTTGAAATCCCGAAGTAGAGAATAGCGATATCGGTGTCAGTCCCTTTGAAGGAAGAACATTATGTCCGTATTACCGCGAATCCATTGGCTAACCGCCGCGCTGCTGGCCTGCTTCGCGCTGATCGCAGCAGCTGCCGATGAGGACTTCCCGACGCTGACCAAGCGCCTGCAAGCGGAGAAACCTAATTTCTCAAAACGCCAGCAGGTTCTGCTCGCGGAACGCTACGACCTGACTGACCGGCAGGGCAAAGGCGCGACGATGTCGCACGGCAAGCCGCTGCAAGACGGCGTGCGCGTCAGGTTGCCGAAGGGCATGACCTGGGAGAAACTCGCTGACTTGTCGCCGGGGCAGATCAAGGACAAACAGCTCTGGCCGGCCGGCTTTCTGCCTTTGCCACACCCCCACCACGAAGCCGGCGGGATGGTCTTCCCCAAGTTCCTCATTGAGGAAACCAGGCAGCAGACCGATCGGGATCTGACGCGCTTCGACCTCGACTTCGACCTGCCGGATCATTTCCTGCCTGAGTTCCCGGCGCCGATCTACCTGACGACGCGGCCGGATCTGGGCGACGTAGCGCAAGGGAAGCTGGTAACGCTTGCCAACTTTCATGAATTGTTCAAGGACATCCTCAATCCCAAGCAGCTTGAAGGATTGCGCTTGCTGGTCACGCCATTTCCGCAGCAGCAGTTCAACGCCACCGAGGATCGCCGCAGCCTGAAAGCCCACCAGGGCGTTGCCTGCTTCGACTGTCACGCCAACGGCCACACCAACGCCGCTACGCACACGGTCGGCGACATCCGGCCCAACGAGCATCGCCATCGCATCGACACACCCTCGCTGCGCGGAGTGAATATTCAGCGTCTGTTCGGTTCGCAACGGGCGATGAAGACCATCGAAGACTTCACCGAGTTCGAGCAGCGCGGCGCCTACTTCGACGGCATCCCGGCCGATGCGACGCGCAAAGGCACCAACATCCTCGAACGGGGCAGCCAGGTGCATTTCATGGCGGAGTTTCAGGCGCTGCTCGACTTCCCCCCGGCGCCGAAGCTCAATGTTTTCGGCAAGCTCAATCCGGCTCAAGCCAGCGAAAGCGAGATGCGCGGCCAGGAAATCTTCTTCGGCAAGGGTCAATGCGCCACCTGCCACGTTCCGCCTTACTACACCGACAACCTGATGCACAATCTGAAAGTGGAGCGATTTTTCAAGGAGGTTACGATCAACGGACGCAAGGCGTCGGCCGACGGCCCGATCAAGACTTTTCCCTTGCGCGGCATCAAGGACTCGCCACCGTATCTGCACGATGACCGCCTGCTGACCCTGGATGACACGGTGGAGTTCTTCAACCTGGTGCTGGCATTGAGGCTGAATGCGGATCAGAAAAGAGACCTGTTAGCCTTTATGCGAGTGCTGTAGCGTTGCTTGCTGCTTGCACCTCGGGGTGGTACATCCAACAAACACAACTTACGCAACAAGCACACATCAACGAGTCGTTTGCGTCAGAAAGTATTTACGGGCATTTGTTCTCTAGGACACAGACGGCCGTGAATATTTCCTCGACTATCAACATCTCGCGTTAGGAGATGTGAAATTCGTTCGATTATGTATTTGTGTAATCACGATTGTCGTCTGGTCGCTCATTGCCTCTCCTGCAAACAGTTGCATTTTTTTACAAGGATTCCGGTCATGTCCAAAACAGACGCCAATATTACGTTCGCCGATGATGTCGGCAAGGTGGATGGCATCACCGAGGATCAGCGTCAGGAAACCTTGCTAAAAACTGGGGCATTGCAGAACGCGATATTCAACAGTGCCAACTTTTCAAGCATCGCGACCGACGCGAAGGGCGTGATTCAGATCTTCAATGTGGGTGCGGAGCGCATGCTGGGATATGCGGCCGCCGACGTAATGAACAAGATCACGCCAGCCGACATCTCCGAT